>Ga0209079_10000060_pt1 | contig 50572 bp, 48 predicted proteins | sample PPLLaktember2015_2_FD_187259 | JGI IMG/M metagenome (GOLD analysis project Ga0209079, IMG submission 187259) | Freshwater sediment microbial communities from Prairie Pothole Lake near Jamestown, North Dakota, USA - PPLs Lake P7 Core (6) Depth... | ecosystem: Environmental > Aquatic > Freshwater... | reverse complement strand
GACCCTCTTTGCCTTCTTCTTCGTCCACGTCTACCTGGGAACGATCGGCAACCCCGGCTCCCTCCAGGCCATGACCACCGGCTGGGTGACCCGGGGCTGGGCCAAGAAGCAGCACCCCAAGTGGCTCAAGGAGATGGAGCACCACGGTACGCTCATCGTTTACGGCGAGGAGAAGAAGCCCTCAGTCCACGGACACGGATAAAACGCTTCCCGCCGGGGAAAAGCTCTCCTTCGGGAGGGCCCTTTCCCCGGGGGAGTGGGTAGGGGCCTCTTTTTTTTGATCTTCAGGATGCTAAGTTTAACATAACCGGAGACCGCGCCATGAGCCTATCAAGAAAAACGTTGCCGCCTTCAAACTGGATCCTCGGGATCTGCGCGATCGTCCTGATCGCCCTTTATCCCGCCTTCTGCCATGCCGCGGACGGCCTGAAGGCCGCCGTGGCGGCGAACTTCATGGTCCCCTTCAAGGAGATCGCCGCGGCCTTCGAAACGGAGACGAGGATCAAGGTCGATGTGACCTATTCCTCGACGGGCAATCTCTATGGCCAGATCATCAACGGGGCGCCCTACGACGTGTTCCTGTCCGCCGACGAGAAAACACCCTCGTCGCTCTTCGAAAAGGGCGTGGCGGAAAAACCCTATCTCTACGCGACGGGCCGGGTGGTCCTCTGGGGAGCCGGAAAGGATTTTTGCGACGCGAAAACCTGGCAGGAAGCGCTCAGGCAAACAGGAGTAAAAAAAATCGCGATCGCAAACCCCGTCACGGCCCCCTACGGCGCCGCGGCCGAGGCGGCCCTGAAAAAAAGCGGCCTCTGGACAGAGACGGCCGGACGGCTCGTCACTGCCCAGACCGTGGCACAGTCCTTCCAGTACGCAATGACGGGCGGAACGGACGGTTCCTTCTGTGCCCTCTCCTCGGCCCTGTCGGAGGAGGGAAGCAAGGGGTGCTACTACATGATCAATGAGGCGCCCCCCATCCGGCAGGCGGCTTGCCTTCTCAAGCGGACGGCCATGAAGAGCGATGCCTCGCGCCTCCTGATGTTCCTCGACTCCCCGAAGGCATTGGCAATCAAGAAACGATACGGCTATTTCTAAATGGAACTGCTGCCTCTCTACCTCTCGGCGAAACTGGCCACGATCGCAACGCTCATCCTGATCGGGATCGCGGCGCCGCTGGCCTATTGGCTGACGAATTTTTCCTGGCGAGGGAAATCCCTTGTAGAGGCTCTCGTCAATCTCCCCATCGCCCTCCCCCCCACGGTCATCGGGTTCTATCTCCTCTTTCTCCTGGGACCAAAGGGGTCTGTGGGGATGGTGTGGGAAAGCCTCTTCGGCGGTACCCTGTTATTTACCTTCACGGGAATCGTCATCGCCTCGATCTTCTACAGCCTTCCCTTCGCCATCCAGCCGATCAAGGCGTCCTTCGAGAAAATCGACCCCCGCCTCAAGGAAAGCGCCTATGTCCTCGGCCTGTCGCCCGCGGCGACATTTTTCCGGGTGATCATACCGAACAGCATCAACGGGATCGCGGCAGCGGCGATCCTCGTGTTCCTGCACACCATGGGGGCCTTCGGCGTGGTCCTGATGGTGGGAGGCAGCATCGCCGGGGAGACGAGGGTGGCGTCGATCGCCATCTACGAAGCCGTCGAATCCATGCAATACGAGAAGGCCTGGGCCCTGTCCCTTGCCTTCATCCCCATCGGTTATTGCTTTCTGCTGCTGGTCAATAGACTGACGAGGAAATAGACATGAGTCTTACTGCGGTATTGAAAAAGAAAACGAGATTTTTCACCATCGACGTGGAGTTCTCCTGCCCCGACGGTCAAACCGTGGCCCTGATCGGGCCCTCAGGCTCGGGAAAGACGACGATCATCCGGATGCTCGCCGGCCTCGAGACGCCCGACGAGGGGCGGATCGTGTATCGTGACCGGGTCTTCTTCGATTCGTCGCGTAACGTAAACCTCCCCCCGCAGAAGCGGAAACTCGGCTACGTCTTCCAGGACTACTCCCTCTTCCCGCACTTGACGCTCTACGGCAACGCCGCCTTTGCGGCGCACGACCGCAGCGACGTGGACTCCCTCATGGGCTTTTTCGGCCTGACGGCGTTGCGCGACCGGAAGCCCCACCAGGTTTCGGGCGGCGAGAGACAGCGTTGCGCCGTCTGCCAGGCCCTGGCCCGGAACCCGCAGCTGCTGCTTCTCGACGAGCCCTTTTCGGCGCTCGATGTGGTCACACGGCGGCTCCTTCGCAACGAGCTGAAAAAAATAACGGAAACGAGGACATTCCCCGTGGTCTACGTCACCCACGACGTCACGGAGGCCCTCTTCATCGGCAACGCGGTCCTGCCGATCGTCGCCGGCTCTATCGACCGGGAATGGATGGAGCGGATCACTGCACCTGCGGCAGGAACCGATGCCCGGACAAAAGCCGCCAGGACAACCAAACTGACCCTGGCCTATTAAAGGACAACCCTATGAAAATCGGAAACTATTCCTACGACGAGTACATTCACCTGGTGAAATCCTTCCACGGCAGCCTCGCCCCGGGGCTCGTGATCGGCGGCTTCATGGTCGGTCTCGCGCTCCGATCGCTGCCGGAAGGGGAGCTTTTCGACGCGATCTGCGAAACACCGGTTTGCCTCCCCGACTCCGTGCAACTCCTCACCCCCTGCACGATCGGAAACGGGTGGCTCACGGTCCTGCCGTTCGGTCGTTATGCCGTCACGTTCTACGAAAAGCACGGCGGTGAGGGGGTGCGCGTCTACCTCGACCCGGCCAAGATGGAGGCCTGGCCGGAGACAAAGGCCTGGTTTTTCAAGTTGAGGCCCAAGAAGGAGCAGGACTCCCAACGGTTGTTCGAAGAAATCAGGGAAGCGGGGGAAAGCCTGCTGAGCGTGCAGCGCGTCCGCGTCCGGCCGGAATCGGTGAGACGCAAGAAAATGGGGCCCGTGGCCGCATGCCCGCAATGCGGCGAAGCCTACCCGGTGCGGGATGGCGAGTGCTGCAGGGCTTGCCAGGGGGCGTCGCCATACCTGTGAGTCGCATCGCGGGAAAACCCCGCGATGTGAATGAGGCAAGTCATCCGGAGGTTATGTCGAGGATGAAGATGCATCAGTTCGATCAACTACTGGAGCTGGGCTGGTCCGCCATAAACACGGAGGATTACGGAAAAGCCCTGACCCTGTCAAACATGATGCTCGATTCGGATCCCGACTGTGCCGAGGCCTATAATCTCAGGGGAAACATCCGATCCATCCTGGGACACCACGGGAAGGCCATAGAGGATTTCGACAGGGCAATTTGTTTACGGCCGGATTACGCGGAGGCTTATTATTTCCGCGGCCTCAGCCACCAGGAACTGAAGGCCTACAGGGAAGCGGCCCGCGATTACACCCGGGCCATCCGGACAGGCCTCGACGTAGCCGAGGTCTACAATGCCCGGGGCGCATCCCGCGCCCAGTGCGGGAATTACCCGTCAGCAATCCGCGATTTCAGCATGGCGATCCGGCTGAAGCCCGACTTCGCCCTGGCCTGGTACAACCGCGGCATCACCCGCGCAAGACTTGACCCGGACTCCGCGCACGCCATCGCCGATCTGATCCGCGCGAAAAGCCTGGGCTCCGAACCGGCGACGGCCCTGCTGAACAAGGCCGGTTCCCACTGAGCCCCGCCGCCCGGGTCCTGTCGTCTTAACCTGACGGCGGGCAGCCATCATCCAGGCCTTGAGAGCAATTGTACCGGTACGATCTTCGCCGCAACGCAACACTCCATGCCCTCCGGAATGCAGATGAGCCCGCTCGCCCCGGCGATCGCCTCGATTCGGCTCCTGCTTCTGTAGAGCGCCACAGCATACTGACCGCGCTCGTCAAGGGTGACCGCGGCATCCCTGAATTCCGTCCATGCCCGATGCCGGCCCTTCACGTCTTCGGCCAACCGGGCATGCACAACCGGTAGCGGGGGCTTCGCGTCGCCTTCCATGCGCACGAGCGCGGGCAAGGCAAATTGCAGAAACGCCATTTCGTTGCTGAGCGGGCCGCCCGGCAGACAAAAGACCGGCGTGTTTTCCCAGAGCCCGAACGCGATCCCCTTGCCCGGACCCATTCGCACGTAGTGGAACCGCATTTCCCAGCCCAGTTCGTTCAGTACGCCGACGACCAGGTCGCGCTCGCTCCCCCAGGCGCCACCGCTGGTCAGAATGACATCCACGCGGGGCAAACAATCTTTCAGTGCCCGCTTGATGGCGTTGACGTCGTCCGGAACGACAGATGTAACGCAGGGAATGCCAAAGGAGGCGAGCCATGCCTCCATGGTAACCAGGTTGCTGGCGTAAAGCTGACCCGCGTGAAGCGTTTCACCGGGCGCCACGACCTCGTCGCCGATGCTGATAATCGCCACATGCGGCCGGCTGTGGATCCTGATCGTACTGATGCCCGCCGCAGCTGCCAGTCCCAGACGGCCCGGCGTGATCCGTTCCCCCCTCCGGATGATCGTCGCCCCGGCCGCCACCTCGACGCCGGCCTGCAGAATATTCCGGCCCGGACCGGCATCGGCCCTGATGAAAACGTCCCCGCTCGACCCTTCCTCGCAGAACTCGCCGGAAACGACCGCATCGGCCCCGTCCGGTATCGGCGACCCGGAACAGAGCCTGACGGCCTCTCCTTTCCGGATCCGGCCGCCGAGGGGAACGCCGGCGAATGAAGAACCGATGACGTTCAGGCGGACGGGGGCGCCCCTTTCGGCCCGGTCGACGTCCGACGATTTTACGGCAAACCCGTCCTTCAGCGACACATCGATGGAGGGATAGCTCACCGTTGCGGCAACGTCAGCCGAGCCTACCCGGCCTGCACACAGGTTGAGCGGCAGCTCTTCATCCCCCAGCGGCCGGACATCCGCCATGACGATTTCCAGGGCTTCCCGGTAGCCGATATAGCCCATGCCTTCATCAATCTCGTTTGGACCCCTCTTCACGTGACGACCTCTTTCATCGGGTAAACCGTTGAGCCGGCTTTTTTGCAGACCGCTCCTTTCCCGACGGCACGAACAAAAAAGACCCCCTCCCGGGAGCCTTCTTTGCGCCAATTCTGAACACCGGCCTGTTCTCACATGCACTCCCGCGGCAGAGTACCTGCTTTATCAAGCCGACAGGGTGCAACGGACGGAATCACGAAGCCTTCCGGATCCGGCAGGGCAGGTTCTTGATGTTCGGCGTCCCGAACTCCTTCCCCAGCTTCCCGATCGAGGTCAGCATGTTGAAGTTGGATTTCCGCCATTCGTACTGGGTCTCCGGTGCACCCTCCGGGAACCACCATCCCAGGGCTGCGCTGACCACGCGGGGATGGATGATGTCGGTGACGCGGGCCTTCTGGGTGATGGACCCGTATTTCGTCTCGATGATCACGTCGTCCCCCTCGCCGATCCCATACTGTGCCGCCGTGTCGGGGTGGATCTCCACGAGCGGGTGAGGCCTCTTCTCGCGCAGCCTCCCGACCCAACGGTAGGAGGACAGCAGGTAGTAGCGGCTCTTGGCGCTGATGACGAGCAGGGGGTACTCGGGGTCGTCGGGTTCGGGGAACCCCGTGAACTCCGGCAGCGGCTTGAGCTTGAATTTCTCGGCCGTGCTCAGGCGCAGTTCCACCTTGCCGGTCGGCGTGGGGAAGCCCTTGGCCTCGTAGGACCGGTTACCGGCAGGGCCCTTCAGGTATCCCTTCTCGACGAACTGGCTGTACGTCAGCCCCGCCGGCTTCACGAGGTCCTCCAGGAACTCCTCGTGATTTTCATGCCACAGATCAGGCGTGGAGACCCTTTTGCCCAGCTCGTTCATGATCTTCATGTCGGGCCAGCACTCCTCGGGCGGGTCGACGACCTTCGGTCGGGCGAGGATCATGCCGTGGCCGATGCCGTAATGGCCGATGTCGTTCATCTCGAATTGATGGGCCACGGGAAAGACAATGTCGGCCATGGCGGCCGTGGGCGTCATGAAGATCTCCGCAACGGCAACGAAATCGAGGCTCTTGAACGCCTCGTAGGTGAGCCTGCTGTCGGCCCAGGCGACCATCGGGTTCGTGCACATCCCGTAGTAGCCCCTCACGGGGTACGGTTTGCCCTCCAGGACGGCCTTGCGGAAGAATGCCGGGGCGACGGTCATCAGTCTCGGGATGACGCGGTAATGGGCGCTGATCATCTCCGTGCGCTTGTCGGGGATCAGATCGGCGCGGACAAACGGGGCAAGCCCCATGATCTTGGGGTCCCGGGCATTGACGTTTCCGCCGGGGATCTCGAGATTGCCGGTGATCCCCATCAGGCAGGCCAGGGCGCGGGTCGCGTCGAACAGGTTGACGTCGTGCTCGATGGCGTTCCCCCACTGCAGGGCCGCGGGCTTCGCCTCGGCGTACATCCGGGCGGCCCTGCGGATCGATTCCGCGGGGACCCAGGAGATCTCGGCGACCTGTTCAGGGGGATACTGCCTGGCGTGCTGCGCCAGATCGTCGAAACCGTGGGTGTACTTCTCCACAAAGGCCCTGTCGTAAAGACCCTCCTCGCAGATGACGTGGATGATGGAGAGGGCCAGGGCCTGGGCCGTGCCGGGACGCAGCTGGAGCCAGAGATCCGCCTTTTCGGCAAGCTCGGTCTTCCGGGGGTCCACGACGATCATCTTGGCGCCGCCTTTCAGCTGGGCGCTCACCTGGCTGTAGATCTGCCCCTCTTCGCTTGTGGAGGCGAGATTGCTGCCCCAGAAGAACATCAGTTGCGTGGGGTGGTGCAGATCAGCCACCGGATAGAAGCCGCAGGTGTGAAGGCCCGTGATCTCCCTGCCGGCATGGCAGACGTCCTGGGAAGCGATGACGTTGGGAGAGCCGAAAATATTGGCCAGGCGGATCAGGACGAAATGCTCCAGCCCCTTCGGCATTCCCACGCCGAACCCCACGGCACGGGCACCATGTTTTTGCTTGATTTTCAAGAGGTTCTCCGCCGTTTCGTCGAGGGCCTGTTCCCAGGAGATTCGCTGCCACTTCCCCTCACCCCGCTCCCCCGCTCTTTTCAGGGGATGCCTGAGGCGGTCCGGGTGTGTGAGGCGGTCCGGCGACACCCTGCCCTTGAAACAGGTGTAGCCCTTGTTCAGGTACCCCTCCGGGTCCCCTTTCACTTGAACAATCTCGTTTCCCTTGACCCCGACCAGCAGGCTGCAGCCGCCGTGGTCCATGCGCGCACAGTGTGTTTTGACCCACCGGATTTCGCCAGGCATACCCTCGCTCCTCTCTCGACAAGGTGACAGAATAAGAAAACGTTGTCTTTGTAACAAATTTCCAACAATATGTCAATTATGACACAAAAGCCCCGACAGCATGGCAACAAATAGGCTAAGTGCACTTGAGTCTCGGAAAAAATTGGGGAAACGACATATGAAGGGACGGCAGAATCTATATGCCATAAATGACATATGTTGTTGATTTCATTCATCATCCGTCCAAATAACCCTTGACTTCTTGCGTCCTTTTTATTATAGGAAATCGCCATTTTCAGGTGTTCTCGCGCCTTTATTTATCTCTATTTTTTCCGAAGGCGGAACAGGATTGTTCCACCGAGTGACAGTCCCGCCGGAAATGACGTCTCCGATCCACCCGTTCTACAGAGAGAAAGAGAGATCTCCAGGAAGGGTGGACGATGGGTATGGCTGGAAACGGCCGTGCCTCCCGCGCTTGGAAAGGAGACCCGGGGAAAGGGAGAGAAGTTCCCGCGACATTCTTTGAAAGGAGAGAGGGTTTTTATGGATGTCAGCAGAAGAGGTTTCCTGAAGCTCTCCGGCGCGACATTGGCCGCCAGCGGTCTCGGCATCAGCCTGAGCCCCGCCAAGGCACACGCCGCAGCGCTGAAGACGATCCACACGAAAGAGTCCCTGACCGTATGCCCTTACTGCTCCGTGGGATGCGGCATCATCGTGTCCGTGCGCGACGGTAAGGTCATCAACACCGAGGGGGACCCCGACAATCCCATCAACCAGGGCACGCTCTGTCCCAAGGGCGGATCCATCTACCAGATGGCCAACAACAAGAACCGGCTCGACAAGCCACTCTACCGGGCGCCCAACGCGACCGAGTGGAAGGAGATCAGCTGGGAAGAGGCCCTGGACAAGATCGCCCGCAACATCAAGACGAGCCGCGACAAGAGCTTCAAGGCCCGCAACGAGAAGGGCGAGCTCGTGAACCGCACGGACGGCATCGCCTCCGTCGGCTCGGCCGCCATGGACAACGAGGAGTGCTGGCTTTACCAGAAATTCCTGAGGGGGTTGGGTCTGGTGTACATTGAACACCAGGCCAGGATCTGACACAGCGCCACTGTACCGGCTCTGGCAGAGTCGTTCGGACGCGGCGCGATGACGAATCACTGGATTGATATCCAAAACAGTGATGTAATTTTAATCATGGGCAGCAACCCTGCCTCCAACCACCCCATTGCCTTCAAGTGGATTACCAAGGCCATGGAAAAAGGAGCGAAGGTCATCTGTGTCGACCCCCGCTTCACCCAGTCGGCCGCCAAGGCGCATCTCTATGCCCCGCTTCGCTCGGGCACGGACATCGCCTTTTTGGGCGGCATGATCAAGTACATCTTCGACAACAAGCTCTACTTCGAGGAGTACGTCAAGCGGTACACCAACGCCACCTTCCTGGTTAACCCCGACTTCAAGCTCCCCGGCGACAACAAGGGTGTCTTCTCGGGCCTCGTCGGCACGAAGTACGACAAGGCCACCTGGAGCTACCAGACCGATGCGGCCGGCGTCATCAAGAAGGATCCCTCGATGACCGACCCGCACTGCGTCTTCCGGCTCCTGAAGAAACACTATTCCCGATACACCATGGAGATGGTCAACAAAATTACAGGAACGCCCGTAGCCAAGCTCGAGGAGGTTTACAAACTCTACGGTTCAACGGGTAAGCCGGACAAGAGCGGCAATGAACTGTACGCCATGGGGTGGACGCAGCATACCGTGGGCGTGCAGAATATCCGGACCATGGCCATCATCCAGCTGCTCTTGGGCAACATGGGCATAGCGGGTGGCGGTGTCGCGGCCATGCGCGGCGAGTCCAACGTTCAGGGCTCGACGGATCAGGGTCTGCTGTTCCACATCTGGCCGGGCTACATCGGGACCCCCCGGGGCTCCAACCCCACCCTCAAGAGCTTCATGGATGCGAGGACCCCCCAGACCAAGGAAGCCAAGAGCCTCAACTGGCCGAAGAACACGCCCAAGTACATCGCGAGCCTGCTGCGGTCCTTCTACGGGATGAACGCCACTTTGGAAGAAGCCTACAGCTACCTGCCCAAACTCGACGATGGCGTGGACTACTCGTGGCTCACGCTCTTCGACCAGATGTACAAGGGAAAGTTCACGGGCTTTTTCGCCTGGGGCATGAACCCGGCGAACTCCGGCGCCTCGTCCAACAAGGTGCGCCAGGCCATGACGAAGCTCGACTGGATGGTCAACGTCAACCTCTACGACAACGAGACGGGCTCTTTCTGGAGAAGCCCCGGGTTTGACCCGACCCAGGTGAAGACGGAGGTCTTCATGCTGCCCTGCGCCTCCTCCGTCGAGAAGGAAGGAAGCATCTCCAACAGCGGCCGCTGGATGCAGTGGCGCTACAAGGCCGTCAACCCCGTGGGGATTTCGATGCCCGACGGCGACATCATAGCCGAGCTCTACTTCAAGGTGAAGGCCCTCTACGAGAAGGAAGGCGGCCCCAACAAGGAGGCCATCACGAAGCTCTCGTGGAACTACGGCAAGTTCGACAGCAAGGGGCATTACCACCTCGACGTCCACGCCATCGCCAAGGAGATCAACGGCACCTTCCTGGCGGACAAGGTCGTCGAGAACCCCGCAACGAAGGAAAAGATGCAATTCAAGAAGGGCCAGCAGGTCCCCAGCTTCGCCTTCCTGCAGGACGACGGCTCCACCTCCTCGGGCGACTGGGTCTACTGCGGCTCCTACACCGACGCGGGCAACATGTCCGCACGGCGCGGCAAGGCCGACCCGACGGGCCTCGGCCTCTTCCCCCAGTGGGCATGGAGCTGGCCGGTGAACCGCCGGATCATCTACAACGGCGCCTCGGTGCAACCCGACACGGGCAAGCCCTGGAACCCCGCACGGGCCGTCATCAAGTGGGACGGCGCGAAGTGGACGGGCGACGTGCCCGACGGCGTGGGCGACCCCGGCAGCGGCCGCGGTCCCTTCATCATGAAGCCCGACGGCGTGGCCTCCCTCTTCGGGCCGGGCCTGGTTGACGGTCCCTTCCCCGAGCACTACGAGCCCATGGAGTGCCCGGTGGACAAGAACTTCCTGTCGCCGCAGTACAACAACCCCGTGGTCAAGCGCTGGGAAAAGAAGGGCGTCGGGACGGACACCGACGTGGATTCCATCGCCTCCTGCGACCCGCGGTTCCCCTTCATCTGCAGCACCTACCGCGTGACCGAGCACTGGCAGACGGGTCTCCAGACCCGCTGGGTGCCTTGGCTCGCGGAGATGCAGCCCGGCATGTTCGTCGAGATGAGCGAGGAGCTGGCCAAGGAACGCGGGTTCACCAACGGCGAGCTCGTCACGGTCAAGACGTCCCGAGGCGAACTCGACGCTGTGGCCATCGTGACGCCCCGCATGAAGCCCTTCAACATCGACGGCAACACGGTCCACATGGTGGGCATTCCCTGGCACTATGGCTGGGCCACCACGGCTGCGCGCAACTACAATGCCAACGACAAGAAGCCCGAGGTCTTCACCACCGGTGATGCGGCAAACCTGCTGACACCCTACGCGGGGGACCCCAACACCATGATCCCCGAGAGCAAGGCCTTCATGGCGAACGTTGTCAAGAAGGGGGTGAAGTAAGATGGCTGAGAAAATCAAACTCTACGATGACGCCAAGTGCACCGCCTGCAGGGGCTGCCAGCTCGCCTGCAAGCAGTGGAACGCGCTGAAGGCCGGCCAGACGAAACAGTGGGGCTCCTACCAGAATCCCCCGACGCTTCAGCCCAACAACTACATGATCATCCACTTCCAGGACGTGAAGGACGACAAGGGCGGCGTGAAGTGGCTCTTCCGCAAGGAAGCCTGCATGCACTGCACCGACGCGGCCTGCGTCACGGTATGCCCCTCGGGAGCCCTGTACTACAACAAGGAATTCGGGACGGTGGGCCTCAACCGCGACCTCTGCATCGGCTGCAAGAACTGCACGGCAGCCTGCCCCTTCGAAGTCCCCAAGTATGACGCGACAACGGACAAGGTCTACAAGTGCGACATGTGTGAAAGCCGTCTTGCCAACAACATGACCCCCGCCTGCGTGAAGGCTTGCCCCACGGGCGCCCTTTCCTGGGGCGACAAGGAGGCCCAGCTGAAGAAGGCCGCGGCCCGCGCAAAGGAGCTCGGCGGCTCGGCAACCATTTACGGTGACAAGTACGTCGGGGGTACGCACCTGATGTACGTGCTCTCCGAGAAGCCCGCCACCTACGCCGGGGTCCAGATCGACCCGAGTGTTCCCCTCAGCATTACGTTGTGGAAGGGTTTCCTCAAGCCCGTTTCCCTGCTGGCGGCGGGAGGCATCCTGGTGGGTTCGTTCCTGCACTACCTGATCCACGGGCCCAAGCTTCCCGATGATGCGGGCGATGCGGGAAAGAAGGAAGGGGGTGAATGACCATGAGACCTGGAATGATTCAAGCAACGGATGCCTTTGAGCGGATCGTCCACTGGACGATGGCGATCTCCTGCATCATCCTGTTCATCACCGGACTGGGAATGATGTTCCATTCGCTGAACTTCATCGGGACGATCATGGGAGGGCTCAAAAGCCTTAAGTATGTCCACAACTGGACGGCCCTCATTTTCGGCTTCTCGCTGATCTTCGCCATCTCCATGTGGTGGAAGGAGGCGGGGGTAATCGAGATGCCCGACGACCTTGAGTGGATCAAGTGTGCCGGCGGCTACCTCTGGCACGTGGACAACCCCCCCGAGAGCGGCAAATACAACCCGGGCCAGAAGATGTTCTTCATCGCCGTGGCCCTCTGCGGACCCATGATGGTCGTCACGGGACTTCTGATGATGTTCCAGATCCTGCCCGTGGGGCTGACCCGCTGGATGTACACGCTGCACGCCGTGGGGTTTGTGACCCTCTTTGCCTTCTTCTTCGTCCACGTCTACCTGGGAACGATCGGCAACCCCGGCTCCCTCCAGGCCATGACCACCGGCTGGGTGACCCGGGGCTGGGCCAAGAAGCAGCACCCCAAGTGGCTCCGTGAGATGGAAGAGCACGGCACCCTCGTCGTCTACGGCGAGGAGAAGAAGGGCGCCCCAGGCGGGCACCACTAAAAAACGGAAGTTAAGAAGTCAGGAAGATAGGAAGTTAGGAAAAGAAGAAGGGCCTGTTTCGAAAGAAGCGGGCCCTTTCTTTCTGGAGGAATTGCGCCTCAGTGCCCGGGGCTGCATTTCACTTGACGATCTTGAATATTTCCTTGAACTTGGGGTCCTCTGCCGTCCGGACGAGTTCGAAGAGGACCATCTCCGTGCTTGCGAGGCGCGCGCCCTCGTCGCGCATCTTCGCGATGCCGATCTCGCGGTTCATTGCCGTTCTCGAGGAAACGGCATCGGCGACAAGGTGTACGTCATAGCCAAAACCCAGAAGGTCGATCGCCGTCTGGTAGACGCAGACGTGTGCCTCGATGCCGCTCAGGAGCACCTGGCGGCGCTCAACGGCCTTCAAGGCCTTCATGATCTTCCCGTCGCCGCAGCAGCTGAAGTCGGATTTCGGAATGCGCTGGACCTCGGGCAGGAGCAAAGCCACCGGGTTGATCGTGGGCCCCAGCTTCTCCGGGATCTGCTCGGTGACGATAATGGGAATGCCGAAAACCTGCATGCCCCGGATGAGCTTCCGGACGTTTTCCTGCAGGAACTCCTTGTCCTGCATGGACTCGTACAGGTTGCCCTGCATGTCGATCACCATCAAAACCGAATCTTCGACGGAAAGCAAAGCCATAGCTGCTCCTTTCGTTAGTGTGGTGCCAGGCTTCAGGACCCGGACGAAAACTCCACGGGTCCCTATCCCCCGGTCCCTTGTCCCTTCACGTGTTGTTCAAACCACTTCTCGTCGGCCAGCACAACCGACGTCTGAACCTGCCGATCGCTGATGTTCCAGTATTTTTTCAGCAGCGCGTCCTTCTCGCCCGGCGGGACCAGGCGAAACCCGTGTTTCTCGTAGAAGCGAACAGCCCAGGTGGCGGCGGCCCACGTTCCCAGCAGCAGCGGCCGAGAGGTCTGTACGCGAAGGACGTCCAGGAGTTTGCCGCCGATCCCTTTCTGCCGCTTCGCCGTGCGGACGTATGCATGGCGGATGAGGCTCACGTCGCGGACGTGTTGAATGCCCATCACCCCGACAAGCCGCCCCTCTTCCTCAACCCCCCAGAACTGCACCCCGCCTTCGATCTCGCGCCGGAGTTCCTCCCCCGACATGTAGGGCTCGGCCCAGCAATCGGTCGGGATGACTCCCCTGTAGGCTCCGGCGGCGTCGTTGATGATCTCGAAGATCACGGGGACATCCATGGCTCTGCAGGGACGTATCATGGGGATTGGCCTTGCATTTCAGGGTCAAAACCGTTAACAGACTGGGACATGAACAAAATCGTCGTCAACCGTGCGGCGGCCCAGCGGCTGCGCCTGTTCTTTCCGTGGGTGTACCGTACAGACATCCGGCAGGCAGCGAGCGATGCCGGGGATCTCGTGTCTGTCCATGCACCCGACGGGGCCTTTCTGGGGATCGGCTACATCAACCCCGCCAGCGAAATCAGCGTGCGCATTTTATCGTTTTCCGACGTCGAGATCAACAGGGACTTCTTCCGGGAGAGGCTCCTTGCGGCTTTCCGGAAGCGCGAGCCGCTGCGGGGAAAAACCGACGCCTGCCGTCTCGTCCATGCCGAGGCCGACGAGTTGCCGGGACTCATCGTCGATGTTTACGCAGGACACCTCGCCGTCCAGGTCAACACGCTCGGAATGGAGAGAATGAGGGGTATTCTCCTGCCCGAACTGGTGGAGATGAGGCAGCCGAAGGGAATCTACGAAAAGTCCGACGCGAAGTCGCGCAGCCGCGAGGGGCTCGGGACGGAGCACCGGGTTCTTCATGGCGAGATTCCGGGGCGGATCGAGATTGCGGAGAACGGCGCGAGGTTTCTCGTCAATCTGCGCGAGAGCCAGAAGACGGGCTTCTTTCTCGACCAACGCCGGAACCGGGAGGTCACCTCCTCTTATGTGGAAAAGGGCTTTGAGGTTCTCGACGTCTTTGCCAACACGGGAGCTTTCGGTATCCATGCGGCTCTCCGGGGGGCAAGGCGCGTGAGGCTCGTTGACGTCTCCCGCGAGGCCCTGGAACTGGCCCGGGAGAATATGGCCGCAAACGGCGTTGCGGCACAAACGGTGAAGGCTGACGCCTTCGATTACCTGACCGAAGCGCCCGGCGCCCGGGACCGCTTTGACCTTGTCATCCTGGACCCTCCGCCTTTCGCGAAGGCAAAGCGGAGCACTGCGGGCGCCCTCAAGGGCCTGAGGCACCTCATCAGCCAGAGCCTTCGCATCCTGAGGCCCGGCGGGCTTCTTGCGGTCTTTTCCTGCTCCCATCATGTTTCGCAGGAGGACCTGCAGAGAACGGTTCTCGAGGCCGCCGCGGACCGGGGGTGCCGCATCGAAATCCTGGAGCACCTCTTCCAGGACCGGGATCACCCCTACATACTGAACATCCCCATGTCCCTGTATCTGAAGGGGTTTCTCCTGAAATGCCTGTAGAAAAGATTCACTTGCTTCCGCATCGGAAAGGCGATATAGAGCACGCGGAATCGGGAAGGAAGGGGCGAGAGACCCTTCCCGCAGGCATCCGGAACGATCCGGTCGCCCGCTCAAGGAGGTAGATCCAGGGGATGGCAAAGGGATTACGGGAAACGCTTCAGGTCATCGAGCGCCACAAGAATACGAACCCGCAGTACAGCGAGTTGCTCGACATCCTCGGGGAGATCCTGATCCTCCGGGAGGAGCACCGCGAGAAGATCACAAAGAGCATCTTCCCCATCGACGAAGGCCACGTTGAAGCCAAGCTCCAGGGCGGGCTGCCCCTGGTCGATTTTGCGTCGGCCAAGCTGGACCTCGAGGAGCCGAAAAAGTTCTTCCTCGCGCTGCTCGAAATCGGCAAGAGGCGAAACCCCGTAGAGACGGAGCAGATCCTGAAGGACATCGAGGACGGCAAGCTCAATTACGAGGAGATGGTCTACGATTCGTTCACGTCAGCCGGGGAGAACATGCCGGAGGAGAAAGTGGACGACGACACGATCGATCTGCTGAAGTTCTTCGTCGAGGAAAGCCTGCGGCCGTCTCTCGAGTTCGTCACCGATCACTACGGCGAGCGGATCAAAAAGATGGGATGGAACGACGGCTACTGCCCCGTTTGCGGGCGCATGCCGAAGATCGGGAGGCTCGTCGACGAGGAAGGCAAGCGGCACCTGTTCTGCAGCCAGTGCGGGTTCGAGTGGCGCTTCCGACGCGTGAAGTGTCCCTTCTGCGGAAACGAGGAGCAGCAGTCGCTGTCCTACTTCACCGTCGAGGGCGACGAGCGCTACCGCGTCGACGTCTGCGACGTCTGCAAGCACTACATCAAGACCCTGGACTTCCGCAATGCCGGCGAGGAAGCCATCCTCGACGTAGAGGATGTGGCGACGTTGCACCTAGACATGCTGGCACATGAAGAAGGCTATAACTAGGGACGAGTGACCGGGGACGAGGGACGAGTGAGAATTCAAAAAACCCTCCTCTCCGGTCTTTGATTTTGCCCTGGTCCCTACCCCCTACACCCTGGTCCCTTTATTCTCACCATGAAAGACAAGGACATCCACGTTGTCATGCGCCTGCTCGAGGTCGAGATGGCGCAATTCGGTCTGCCGCCCGTGTCGGCCATGGCCGAAGAGGCGATCGTCGATCCCTTCAAGATCCTCATTTCCACGATCATCAGCGCCCGGACCAAGGACGAGGTGACAGGCCCTGCTGCGGAGCGGCTCTTCGTGCTCGCCGATTCGCCCGAGAAGATGTCGAGGTTTTCGGAAGAACGAATCGAGAAGGCCATCTTCCCTGCCGGTTTCTACCACACGAAGGCAAAAGCCATCCGGAAGGCCTCGCAGGAACTTGTCGAGCGGTTCGGCTCCCACGTGCCCGACACGATCGAGCAGTTGCTGACGCTTCCCGGCGTCGGTCGAAAGACGGCAAACCTTGTCGTAACGCTGGCCCACAACAAGGCGGGAATCTGCGTGGACACCCATGTCCACCGCATCACGAACCGCTGGGGTTACGTGAAGACGAAGACCCCCCGCGAGACGGAGCAGGCCCTGCGGGCAAAGCTCCCGAAGAAGCATTGGATCGCCATCAACACGATCCTCGTCATGCACGGACAGAACATCTGCAAGCCCATATCGCCCTTCTGCAGCCGCTGCCCGGTGATCAAGTACTGCGCCCGCATCGGCGTGACAAAAAGCCGATGAAGAGAAAGGCCGGGCATGCGCCCGGCCTTTCTCTTCATGCCTTGTTGCTTGCTGCTTGAGGCTTGCGGCTTTATTTTTTCTTCCACGTGGTCCCCGTCGGGCTGTCCTTAATCACGATCCCCATTTCGAGCAACCGGTCGCGGATCTCGTCGGCTTCCTTCCATTGCCGGGTCCTGCGCATCTCGTTTCGCTCCTCGATGAGGCGTTGCGCCTCTTCGCCCAGCCGCTCCTCCTCGAAGTCCATGACGGCAAGCACCGAATCGATGGACTTGAGGACCTCCAGGATATGGTTCCGGTCCTTCGCGCTGAATGCGTTCCGGGCAAGCGGCGCGCTCACCCGTTTCACGAATCCGAAGAGCGCGGCCAGAGCCGCCGAGATGTTCAGATCATCGTCCATGGCCTCGGCGAACCCGTGCCGGAGGTCGTAGACGAATTGATCCGTGTCGGGACAGCCGACGCCGGGCGTGAAATGGATGAGACGCTGAACGAACTCGTTGAGCTTCTCGACGGTGTTCTTCGCCGTCTCCATGGCTCCGGGCGAGAAGTTCAGCGGCTTCCGGTAGTGCGAAGAGAGCAGGAAGTAGCGGATCTCGCTGCCCCGGTAGTCTTGCTTCTCCAGATCCGCCACCGTGAGGATGTTGCCCAGCGAGCGCGACATCTTCTTTCCCTCGACCATGACGAGATCCGTGTTGATCCAGTAGGTTGCGGGCGGTTTCCCCGTGTACGCCTTTCCGATGGCAAGCACGTTTTCGCAATGCGGGAAAACGATGTCGGAGCCGCTGGCATGGATGTCGAAAATGTCGCCCAGAAACTTCATGGACAGGGCCGCACACTCCAGATGCCAGCTCGGCCGCACATTACCCCAGCGTGTCTTGTAGTAGATCCCCTTTTTGAGTTCCGCAAGCGTCGAGCGCTTGAGCAGAGTGAAATCGACGGGGCTGTCCTTCTCGTACTCGTCCATATCCACGGTCTTGCCGGACTTCATTTTCCCCAGATCCACGTTGGAGAGCTTCCCGTAGTCTTCGAACTTGGAGATGTCGAAATAGACGGAACGGAGCTTCTCGTATGCGTAGCCCTTCTCGACGAGCTTCTCCACGATACCGAGCATGGACTCGACATTTTCCTGGGCGCTTGGGTAGAAAACCTCCTTGCGGACCCTGAGTTTCTCGATGTCGCGAAGGAACTCGCCGAAAGCCTGCTTTGTGAACTTGCCGTGCTCGAGGCCCGCCTGCTCGGCTTCGGCAATTGTCTTGTCGGTGAGGTCGATGACGTTGGTGGCGTGCCGAACCTTGTATCCCTTGAACTCCAGGTACCGGACGATCATGTCCGAGACAATGAAGCGCCGGTAGCTGCCGAGATGCGGCACCTGGTGGATCGAGGGGCCGCAGGACTGCATGCGAACCGCCTCAGGACTAAGGGGCTGGAAGAAATCCTTCTGCTTGGTCCGGACGTTGTAGAACCGAAGCGTCGACTTCTCCTTGTCGGCAAAAAGCTCCGTCGAGAGATATCGTTCGGCGCTGTCGGGAAGGATGACGACAATGAGACCCTCCCTGAGCTCCTTGGCCTTCTCGACGGCCACGTGCATGGCAGCCCCGCAACTCATCCCGGCGAAGATTCCCTCCTCGCGCAAAAGTCTCCGGGCCATCTCGTAGGCGTCCTCGTCGAGGATGTTCACCTTCTCGTCGAGACGGCTCTTGTCGAATATCCCCGGCCGGTAGGACTCCTTCATGTTCTTGAGGCCCTGGATTTTGTGCCCCATGTAGGGTTCGACGCCGACGATCCGGATCGCCGGGTTGTACTCCTTGAGTCGCTTTGCGCAGCCCATGGCCGTTCCGGAGGTGCCGAGCGAGGCCACGAACAGGGTCACCTTCCCGCCCGTCTGCTCCCAGATTTCCACGGCCGTGCCATGATAGTGGGCGGCGATGTTGTCCTCGTTGTTGAACTGGTCGACGAGAAAGTACTTGTCGGGGTTTTCCCGCATGATGGTGTAGGCTTCCTCGATGGCGCCGTCGGTGCCAAGGACTGCGGGGGTAAAGCGAAGTTCCGCACCCAGGGCCTTGAGGATCTTCTTGCGCTCCTCGCTGGCAGACTCGGACAGGGTGAGGCACAGGCGGTAGCCCTTGGCGGCGGCCACCATGGCAAGCCCGATCCCCGTGTTGCCGCTCGTCGCTTCGAGGATGATCCTGTCGTGCGTGAGCTCGCCCCGTTCCTCGGCCCGCTCGATCATGTAGAGGGCCGGCCGGTCCTTGACGGACCCTCCCGGGTTGAAGCTCTCGAGCTTCGCGTAGATCTTCACGTTTTTGTTGGGGTTGAGCTTGCGGATCTCGACGAGCGGCGTGTTGCCGATGGTCTCGAGCACCCCCTCGAATCGTTTCCTCATGTCCCCCCTCTACGAAAAAAGGGGTCGATCGTCACCGACCCCGGTGTTGCGTCATTGATTGGCCCCGCCGTCAAACCGCGAAGTTAGGAAGTTGTGAAGTTAAGAAGATCGGAGAAACGGGAATTGTACGTTTGGCTATCGGCTTCTCCAAACTTCAAAACTTCTCAGCTTCTCAACTTCAGCCCGCAGGGCCGGCGCGCAGCGGCGCTAGCTTTCATCCCCTCAGGCGGGTCAAAAATGCCCAGATGCAAGGCCCCCGAGCCCCCGAGGACTGAGGCGTACTTTGGCGTACGCCGCAGGGACGAGGGGTGAGGGAAACGCCGCTGATGGGCGTTTTTCACCCGCATGCCTAGCTGTCGAACTTGGGCACGGGTATTTTCACAAAGTCCACGCCCGCTTCGCGCAGCGTCTCTTCCTCCTTTTCCGTTGTGACCCCCCGGATGTTGCGCTTTCCTTCCTCGCCACGGTGGATCTTCAGGGCTACATCGGCAAACCGCTCACCCACATCATCGAAGTTTTTCGAAACAAAGTCGTTAACCATCTCCAGCATCTTCATCGGCGAGAGCTCCGCCAGGTTCGCCTTGCGCTCCTTGAGCTCGCGGCTCTTGCCCATAACGGCAATGGTTGAGGGCATCATGACCACTTCCGAGCTGCCGCACAGGGGACAGGTGATCAGTTTTTGGGCCTTCTGCTGCTCGAAAGCAGCCAGGTCCTTGAACCAGCCCTCGAATTTGTGCTTTTTGTCGCATTTTAGATCGTAAATGATCACAATGCTTCTCCCTGCGGCGGCGTGTTTGCAACAGTATTCTACAGGCTTAGTAGCAAAAAACAATGGACTTTTAAAGACAAATTATATATCTTTGCGGCGTCGGGATGTGGCCCAGCCTGGTAGGGCACTGCGTTCGGGACGCAGGAGTCGCGCGTTCGAATCGCGCCATCCCGACCATTTTTTTGTCCGAACAAAAAGCCCCCGTCCGGAAATCCCGGAAGGGGGCTTTTTTCTTGTCCTTGATCCTTTTTCCTTGAACCTTTGACCTATTTTTTATCCGACGACGGCGCCAAGTTGGAATATCGGCAGGTACATCGCCACGATCATCCCGCCGACGACTCCACCCAGGAATACCATGAGAAGGGGTTCGAGCATGGCTGTCATGGCAGTAACGGCCGTTTCCACCTCGTCGTCGTAGAAGTCGGCGATCTTGGAGAGCATGGAGTCGAGCGACCCCGTCGCCTCTCCGACGGCGATCATCTGGACCACCATGGGCGGGAAGACGCTCGTTGCGGCCAGCGGCTCGGCAATCGTCTTTCCTTCGCTGATGTTCTTCCGCGTCTCCATGAGGGCCCTTTCGACGATCTTGTTGCCGGCGGTGCGGCTCACGATCTCGAGGCCGTCGAGGATGGGCACGCCACTGGAGATCATGGTGGAGAGCGTTCTCGTGAACTTTGAGATGGCTACCTTCCGCATAAGCGGCCCGATCACGGGCGGTTTGAGAATCATGCGGTCGAAGAGGTACCGCCCCCTATCCGTCTGGTAGAAGCGGAACAGGAGCACAACGGCAATGATCAGTGCAGCAACGAGATAGAGGGCATTGTTCGTAATGAAGTTGCTCAGGTCGATCAGGGATTGCGTCAGGAAGGGAAGTTCCTTCCCCATCCCGGCAAAGATGCTCTGAAAGACCGGCACGACCTTGACGAGCAACACGGTGAAGACGGCATACGATATGAAGAGGACGACGGCCGGGTAGGTCATGGCCCCTTTGACCTTTCGTTTCAGCTTCATGGACTTTTCCAGATAAGTGGCCAGGCGGTTCAGAATCGTGTCGAGAATACCTCCGGCCTCGCCCGCGGCGATCATGTTGATGAAGAGATCATCGAAGACCTTCGGGTACTTCCGCAGGGCGTCCGTAAGGGTGGAACCTCCCTCGATGTCCTCCTTGATGTTGCGGATCATTCTGGCAAAGGCCTTGTTCTGTTCCTGGGCGGACAGGATGTCGAGGCACTGGATGAGAGGCAGACCCGCACTGATCATCGTTGAGAACTGGCGGGAAAAGATGACGACATCCTTCCCCTTGACGCTTCCCCGGAAGGGGATCATCTCCAGGAGATCCTTCGGTTTCTCTTTAACGCGGGTCGGTTTGAGACCCTGCCTGCGCAACTGGGTGCGAACGGCCGCCTCATTAATGCCTTCCGTCTCGCCTTTTTTGATCTCGCCGGCCCTTCCCTGGGCTACCCAAACATAAACTGCCATTTTCTTTCTCCTCGATGGTTCCGCTTTTCATATAAGGATATTTGAGACATCCATTTCCGGATCGGGTCCTGCAAACAGCACCGGGCGCACATCCACCACCTCATCTTATGATCGGCATCTTTGCCGTTTTCTTTATCCCGGTGTGCCGTACTCATGAGACACAAGGAGGCTTACTGCAAAATGTAGCAAAATCGATGCCATGGGGTGGAACAGGAGAGCGTTGAAAGGACAGAAGATAGGAAGCTATGAAGTTAAGAAGCTCGGAGAAATAGCAATCATGCGGTTGGCTAACTGCTTCTCCAAACTTCAAAACTTCTCAACTTCCCAGCTTCCGCATCCGATACGGATGCCTCCCCGCTCAACGGGAAGCTGATTCCCTGCGGATTTCATGAAGCAGGATCCCGGCGGCGACCGATACGTTCAACGAATCGACCTTGCCGAAGAGGGGAATGGAAAGAAGGACATCGCAGTGTTTTTTGACAAGCGGTCTCATCCCTTTGCCTTCGCTGCCCATAATGAGACCCACGTCGCCCTCGAAACGGACCGATCCGACATCGCAGGGCGCGCCGGCATCGGTGCCGTAGATCCAGAATCCTTTTTCCTTTAAGAATTCAATAGCCTGCGTGAGATTGACGACCTGCGACACCGGGATGTGCCCGGCGGCACCGGCAGAGGCCTTGATGACGGCGGGGGTGATCCCGGCGGCACGGTCGCGGGGGATGATGATCCCGTTGGCGCCGAAGCAGTGGGCCGTTCGGATGAGGGAGCCGAGGTTCTGAGGGTCCTCGATCCCGTCGAGCAGAAGAACGAGGCTTACGGGAAAGGCGGGATGGCGGTTTGCGATGATCTCCTCGAGGCTCGCGTAGGCAAAATTCTCACAGAGGCACAGTATACCCTGATGGGCCGAGGTACCTGCCTGGCGGTCGAGGGCTTCCCGCTTACGAACCTCCACCGCAATGCCCCGGGCCGATGCCAGCCCAAGAATCTTTTTCACATCCTCGCCTTTCCGCCCCTCGGCGAGAATGATTTTCCGGACGTTGCCCCCCTCACTTCTGAGGATCTCCGAGACGGGATTGATGCCGTAGACGATTTGCATAATTCAGGGTATCGGGTACCGGGTCTAGGGTATCGGGAAGGAAACGGATTCTCTTGCTTTCACCTGAGGCCTGAAGCCTGATGCCTGAAGCCTTGTCTTTATTGCCTGTCCGCCAGACCCAGGGCGATCTCCTCGACGATGCGGTCGGCCGCCTCGACGGGGTCCTTTGCCAGCCGGATGGGCCGGCCCACGACGATGTAGTCGGCGCCGTTTCGGATCGCCTCGCGGGGCGTGTCAATCCGTTTCTGGTCGTCCTTCTCCACCTCGCCGCCGCCCAGGCGGATGCCGGGTGTCACGATGGCAAAATCGGGGCCGCAGGCCTCGCGGATGGACAGGATATCCTGGGGCGATGCCACCACACCGCCTGCACCGGCGCGGCATGCCGCGGCCGCAAGATGCGCTGCAAGCCCCTGGGTTGTCTGGTGAAAGCCGAGCTCGGAGAGGTCCCGGTCGTTGAGACTGGTCAGCACCGTAACGGCCAGGACGAGGGGTTTTTCCACTCCGGCCTCGCGGGCCGTCTTCTCCACGGCCGAGACGGTCTTCTCCATCATCTCCCGCCCCCCGAGGGCGTGGACGTTGAACATGGCAACGCCGAGTTTCACGGCCCCCTCGGCGGCCTTGGCCACCGTATTGGGGATGTCGTGGAATTTGAGATCGAGGAAGACCCGTCCCCCCAGGGCCTGGATCCGCCGGACGATCTCGGGCCCGAAATGGGTGAAGGCCTCCTTGCCGACCTTGTAGACCCCGATGTGGCCCCGAAGACGCTCGACCCAATGCAGGGTCTCATCGATCCCGTCGCCCATGTCCAGGGCAAAGATGAGGCGCGAGCGGGCCTCCTTACTCGGAATCGTCCTCATCGCCGATGAACCCCATATCGTCGCCGATCTGCTTTGCCTGCTCTTCGACCCGGTCCAGGAGCTCCGGGTGGGAATATCTCACCTTGCCCGCAGCGATCTCGCGCAGCGACGTGACAACGGTCTTGTTGTCCCTGTTGTCCACCAGGGGCTGCGATCCCTTGAGAAGCTGGCGGGTCCGCTGCCCTGACAGGATCACCAGGGCAAAACGGTTTCTTGCTACTTTCAGCGCATCCTCAACGGTAACTCTTGCCATATTTACATGCCTCCCGATCGATCAAAGAAAGGTTTTATCTTCACCATCATGCGTTCACGCCTGCACGTTTCCGCCACATAGATGGAGCGCAGGCGTTCAATGGCCGCATCCAGTTGGTCATTCATAATAATATAATCATACCACACAATCTCGCGAATCTCACTGAGCGCGTTGTCGAAGCGCCGCCGTATCGTTTCCTCTGTCTCGGACCCTCTTCCCCGGAGGCGCCGCTCGAGTTCCTCGATGGAAGGGGGGATGACGAAGACGAAAATGCCTCCCGGCCAGGCCCTCTTCAGCGCCCGGGCCCCGCGCGTGTCCACATCCAACAGCAGGTCGTGGCCGTCCCTGAGGGCTCTCTCCATGGTTTCCCGGGAGGTCCCGTAGAGCTGACCGAAGTTTTCGGCCCACTCGATCAGGTCGCCGCGGTCGATCCGCTGGTGAAACTCCTTCTCGGTGACGAAGTGGTAGTCCTTTCCGTCCGTCTCCGCGGGCCGGGGATGCCTCGTGGTCAGGGACACGGAAAAGCGAAGCTGCGGAAACGTCTGCAGCAGGGCCTTGCAGATGGAGGTCTTGCCCGATCCCGAGGGACCCGTCACAGCGATGAACATCCCTTCCATGGGAAAGCGGTTACTCGACATTCAGGGCCTGCTCCCTCATCTTGGCCAGTTCGCTCTTGAGTTCGATGACGTCCTGCGCAATGGCGATGTCGTTGCTCTTGGAGCCGATGGTGTTCACCTCCCGGCCCATCTCCTGGAGCAGGAAGTCGAGCTTTCGCCCGATGGCATCGCTCCCCTGGAGGAGCTTTTCCATCTGGCCGATGTGGCTTTCGAATCGAACGATCTCCTCGGTGACGTCGCTCTTCTCCGCCAGGAGGGCCACTTCCTGGCTCAGGCGAACGGGGTCCAATTCCAGACCTTCCGTCAGCTCGCGGATCCGCTCCTGCAGGCGCTGTTTGGTTTCGAGGACGGTCCGGGGCGCCCGGGCCTTCGCCGAGTCGAGATGGCGCGTCAGGGTATCGAGCCGCGTCAGGAAGTCCTTCTTCAGGGCTTCGCCTTCCACCTGGCGCATCCGGATGAGGGCATCGAGGGCCTCATCGAGGGTCTTCTGGAGTCCCCCCCAGGCCGCCGCCGGATCGAAGCGGGTCTCCGAGGGGACGAAGATCTCCTTGAACCGGACGAGGGTCCTTAGATCGATCTCTTCCCTGAGGTTCAGTTCCTCTTTGATCCTCACGAGCAGGGAATGGTAATTTCTGAGCAGGGGCACGTTGAGGCTGTACTGGACCCCGTTGTCCGGGCCCGACTCCGCGTCGGCCTGGATGCTCACCTCGATGCGCCCCCGGAACATCCTCTCGCCCACCCTTTTTTTGATTTCCACTTCCAGGGGGGAGATGGCATTGGGCAGGCGGGTGATGATCTCGATGTAGCGATGATTGAGCGATTTGATCTCGATGTTCCACTTGCGCCCTTCGATCTGTGCTTCCGCCCTGCCGTAACCGGTCATGCTGAGCATGTGTCTCACCATCCAAATAGGTTAAAGGCTAAAGGACAAAGGTTAAAGGTTCCCTTCCGCCTTGGCCTGTTTGAGCTGAATCATGTACCTTCTTCGCAGCCCGTTGAGCATCCCGATCGTCTGCTCCGAACGGTAGTCGGGGTAGGTCCACTCGAGGGGCCGGTAGGTTTCCTTCCGGTACTCGAGCGTCAGGTCTGCGTAGATGCCCTGCCCGAGGTACGGCCGGTGGGAAAACCCCTTCCCGGTGGCAAGGATGAAATGCTGTTTTGCCACGTAACCCGGGTCGACATTGACCTGCCTTGCCCCGCCCTCGGAGAGCTGACCCTCCAATGCGTTTGTCTCGAGCTTGATCGCCGGAAGCTCTTCCGGCCCGATCAGTCCACCAAAGGCGATAAAACGCCGGACGAGGGTCGGACCCATCTCGGCGGCGTAATAGTTCGTGTAGGCAAACGGGAGGATCTCGCTCACATAATCGGGATCCCCATGACGCTCGGCCAGTTCCCGGATGACCGCCTCCAGCAGGCCCGCATTCCCGGCGAGCACGCTCACGAACAACTTCACCGGCTCGGGGATGCGCGGCTTGCTCATCGAATCTGGTCCTGAAAAGGGGTATCGGGGCTCGGGTATCGGGTATCGGGATGGAAAAAGATTTCTTTTATAAAAAATAATCTTAACACCTTCAGCCCCTATACCCTATACCCGAAACCCTAGACCCCTGCGCCAACCCCTGTACCGATACCCTGTTTTCACACGACCCTCTTGAGTTCCGCCGGCGACACCGTGGCCGTGCCGATCTTGCCCACGACGACCCCTGCAGCCTTGTTGGCCATGTAGGCCGCTTCCCGGAAAGAGGCCCCGGAGGCAAGCGACAGGGCAAAAATGCCGATGGCCGTGTCCCCCGCGCCGGTCACGTCGAACACTTCCTTCGCCTCGGCGGGGATGTGGAAGTCCCGACCCCCGCGCTCGAAGAGGTCCATGCCCGCCTCGCCGCGCGTGATGAGAACCGCCCGAAACCCGTATTGTTTCATGATTTCCCGACCGATGCGGGCGATCTCGGCCTTTCGGCCCTCATTGAGCTCGTGGGTGTTTTCTACGCCCACGGCGCGGCCCGCCTCGTGATGGTTGGGCGTGATCACATCGAAGTCCCGGTATACCGCGAAGTCGTTTCGCTTCGGGTCCACGCAGACGGGGATTCGGCGGCCCGACACGGCCCGGCGGATCCCGTCGAGAAGGCTCTCCGATACGATACCCTTGTTGTAGTCGGAGATCACGATGGCCTGAAGCTCGTCCAGGATGGACGTGACATAGTGGACGATGCGGTCGACGCTGCCTGGCTGGACGGCGTGCCGGCTCTCCCGGTCGTAACGGACCATCTGCTGCCCGTGGGCGACGATCCTCGTCTTCACCGTCGTGGGCCGCTCGCCCTCCCGGACCAGTCCTCCTGTGTCGACATTCATCTGATGCAGCTTTGCCTTGAGCCAGTCCCCCATCGCATCGGAGCCGATGATCCCCGCCACTGCAACGGTGCCGCCCATGGCGTGGATGTTGCTCACCACGTTTCCCGAGCCGCCCATCATGAGGTTCTCCTTCGTCACCTCCACGACGGGGACAGGGGCCTCGGGCGAGATCCTGGAGACCTTGCCCCAGATGAAGTGATCCACCATGAGATCCCCGATGACGAGCACCCTCGATGAAGGGTACTGACCGATGATCTCCATGGCCCTCTTCCGGCTGACCGGCCTTTTTGTCGTGCGCTCCACTACCTTAATCGTCTTTCGTGATCCGCGTTCTTCAATGATCTGCGCCCATTGAAACAGGAAGTTAAGAAGCTTCGAAGTTATGAAGTTCGGAGAACCGAAAGCATGCGCTTGCACTCAGGATTCTCCAAGCTTCTCAACTTCCCAACTTCATAGCTTCCCCTTTCATGCGGGATACCCATCCGGTCAACGGATGGCTATCGCACCTTGCTCCGGAAGTACGGCAGCACCCGATGCAATCCCTCGTCCAGGGAGACCTTAGGCTCCCAGTCCAGCAGGCGTCTTGCCTTCCCGATATCGGGCCGCCGGACCTTCGGGTCATCCTCGGGCAGGTCCCGGTAGACGATCCGGCTCTTCGAGCCGGTGATCGCCAGGACGCGGTGCGCAAGTTCCAGAAGCGTGATCTCGTCGGGGTTTCCCAGGTTGACCGGGTAGGCCTCTTCCGAGCAGAGGAGCCGGTAAATCCCTACGACAAGATCGTCTACATAGCAGAAGCTCCGGGTCTGGGTGCCGTCGCCGAAAACGGTCAGGTCCTCACCCCTGAGGCTCTGGCCCATGAAGGCGGGAAGCGCCCGCCCGTCCTCGAGACGCATCCGGGGACCATAGGTGTTGAAGATCCGCACGATCCGGGTCTCGACACCGTGATAGCGGTGATAGGCCATGGTCATGGATTCGGCAAACCGCTTTGCCTCGTCATAGACGCCCCTGGGCCCCACGGGATTCACGTTGCCCCAGTAGTCCTCGGTCTGTGGATGGACGAGCGGGTCGCCGTAGCACTCCGACGTCGAGGCCAGAAGAAGCCGGGCCTTTTTGACCAGTGCCAACCCCAAAGCCTTGTGAGTGCCCAGAGAGCCCACCTTGAGGGTCTGGATGGGCATTTTCAGATAATCGATCGGGCTTGCCGGTGAGGCAAAGTGAAGAATGTTGTGGAGCTCTCCGTCGACATGGAGGAAATTCGTCACATCGTACTGGATGAAGCTGAAGCGCTTATGACCCAGGAGATGTGATATGTTTTCCATATTCCCGGTCGAGAGGTTGTCGATGCAGATGACCTCATGACCCTTTTCGATCAGGTGATCGCAAAGATGGCTTCCCAGAAAGCCCGCACCGCCGGTGATCAATGTCCGTTCCATGGAACCGTGAAGCAACCTTCCGATCAGCGTTATGCTTAAAGGAGTGGAATATTATTACTAGATGCCTGTTTTGTCAACGTTTTTATTCCCTTGGACCTCCGCGGCCCCCACGAGAGGCCTTGCGGACCGACCTGGCCTGCCCGCGGGCCGGCAGAAAACATTCTTGACACATCGGCAAATAAAATATAATGAAATTCACTTTGTTCCTGCGTGAAGGGGCAAAAAAACAATTAAGAATAAGCACTTCCGGGGACGGACGATGGAAGATAGTGATCTCTTCAAGGTGAGACGGGAAAAAATCGAGGCGATCGCCGCCACGGGGGTCGAGACCTACCCCAACGACGCGAAAGTGACGCACCTCTCCAGGCAGATACTTGACGCCTACGGACAGATGGACAACGAGGCCCTCGAGAAGGTGGCGGAACGGTTCGCCATTGCCGGGCGGATCATGGCAATCCGGAATTTCGGCAAGGGGGCCTTCTTCGCCGTCCAGGACCGGAAGGGGCGGATCCAGGTCTTCATCCGCAAGGACAAGGTGGGCGACGAGGTCTTCGCCCTTTTCAAGAGCCTCGACGTGGGCGATATCGTCCATATCACCGGCCGGGTCTTCAAAACCCGCACGGGGGAGCTCACCATCGAGGCCGAAGGGCTTCGCCTGCTCACCAAGTGCCTCCGGCCCCTGCCCGAGAAATGGCACGGGCTGACCGACGTGGAGATCCGCTACCGCCAGCGCTATCTCGACCTCACCGTGAACCCGAAGGTCAAGGAGGTCTTCGAGGCGCGCAGCAGGATCATCCAGTACATCCGCGCGTTCCTGCACGATCGCGACTTCCTCGAGGTGGAGACCCCCATGATGCAGCCCATGGCCGGGGGGGCCATGGCAAAACCCTTCAAGACGCACCACAACGCGCTCGGGCAGGACCTCTACCTGCGGATCGCGCCGGAGCTCTACCTCAAGAGACTTGTCGCGGGGGGGATGGAGCGGGTCTTCGAGCTCAACCGCAATTTCCGCAACGAGGGAGTCTCGACGCTCCACAACCCCGAGTTCACCATGATGGAATTCTACATGGCCTACGCCACGTACGAGGACCTCATGACGCTCACCGAGGAGCTCATCACGGGGCTGGTGCGTGAGATCTTCGGGACCCTGAAGATCACCTACCAGGGCACCGAGCTCGACTTCACGCCGCCCTGGACGCGGGTGAGCGTCAAGGAGGCCCTGGTGAAATACGCCGGCCTCGACCCCGCCAGCCTCGAAGACCGGGAAAAGGCTGTCCGGGAGGCCGAGAAGCGGGGGATCCTGTTCGAAGGCAAAGAACCCATCGGGAAAGTCCTCATGGGAATTTTCGACGAGGTCGTCGAGGAAAAGCTCATCCAGCCCACCTTCGTGACCCAGTACCCGCTGGAGGTTTCTCCGCTCTCGCGGAAAAACAGCCGCAACCCCGAATTCGTGGACCGCTTCGAGCTATACATCCATGGCCGGGAGATCGCCAACGCCTTCTCCGAGCTCAACGACCCCGCGGACCAGAAAAACCGCTTCCTCATGCAGCTCGAGCAGCGTGAAGCCGGGGATGAGGAGGCACACGGGATGGACGAGGACTACATCATGGCCCTGGAATACGGGATGCCGCCCACGGCGGGCGAAGGGATCGGGATCGACCGCCTGGTGATGCTGCTGACGGACTCCCCGTCGATCCGGGACGTGATCCTCTTTCCCCAAATGCGCCGCCGGGAGACAGGCGAGCAGAAGACAGAGGATGAGAACGTGAGAGGGTAAGAAGGTTGGAAAGACCGGAGGAATTTGATTTTCCGGCAGCTCATCCAACCTTCTCACCTTCTCAACCTCTCACCTTGTTCATGAAGAAGTCATAAGTCTTGCAAGCTATATAAGGAAGGGTTACACTCCTACCCGTTATGCCCTACGAATTGTTCGTCAGCCTCCGGTACCTCCGGGCCAGAAGGAAACAGGTCTTCGTTTCCATCATCACCTTCATCTCCATGGCGGGTATCCTGCTGGGGGTGGCGGCGCTCATCATCGTGCTCGCCGTGATGAATGGCTTCGAGAAGGAGCTTCGGGACAAGATCCTGGGGATCAACGCCCACATCATCCTCATGGAGTACACGGGCCCCATGAAGGATCACGAACGCATCAAGGCTCAGATCGCCGGCATCCCCGGCGTCGTGGCCTCGACGCCCTTCATTTACACTCAGGCCATGATCAAGAACGGCGACAGCGTCAGCGGCATCGTGCTGCGGGGCCTCTCGCCGGGGGATGCCCGGGACGTGATCAACCTGGGCCGCATGATGGAAGGACGCCTCGAGAACCTTTCGGCGCAGGGTCGCTCGGAGATGCGGCTTCCGAAACCTCTGGCCGATGTCCCCGGCATCGTGCTCGGCAAAGAGCTGGCGCGCCACGTGGGCGCCTTCCTCCACGACACGGTCCACATCGTGTCCCCCCAGGGGATCGCCACCCCCATGGGGATGGTGCCCCGGATGAAGAAGTTCGTCGTCGTGGGCATCTTCGAGTCGGGGTTCTACGAGTATGACTCGACGCTGGCCTACATCGCGCTGGGGGACAGCCAGGAGTTTCTCGGCCTGGGCGACCAGGTCACAGGCCTCGAGATCAAGGTCAACGACATCTATCAGGCAAGGGAGATCGCCGGGGCCATTGAGAAGAAACTGGGCTACCCGTTCTGGGCGAGGGACTGGATGAAGATGAACCGCAACCTCTTTGCGGCCCTTCGACTGGAGAAGCGGGTGATGTTCATCATCGTGGGCCTCATCGTGCTCGTGGCAGGCTTCAACATCATCTGCACGCTGATCATGGTCGTCATGGAAAAGACAAAAGACATCGCCATCCTCAAGTCCATGGGCGCCTCGGCGAAGAGCATCATGAAGATCTTCATGCTCCAGGGGGTCATCATCGGGGGCATCGGGACGCTTCTGGGAACCGTCCTGGGGCTCACGGTCGCCTGGAACATCGGGTCCATCACCCGGTTCATCGAGAATCTCTTCGGGTTCAAGATCCTGCCCGGGGATGTCTACTACCTGAGCGAGCTGCCGGCGCTCGTCAACTACGAGGATGTGGCGATCATCGTCGCGGGCAGCCTCCTCGTCAGCCTGCTGGCGACGATCTACCCGGCCCGGAACGCTTCGAAGCTTGATCCCGCGGAGGCAATCCGGTATGAGTAAGGTGGCAGGCGGCCGGATCGAGATCCGGAATCTGAGCAAGACGTACATGATGGACGGCACCCGGATCGACGCCCTGAAGGGGGTCAACCTCGACATCGTCCGGGGCGACTCGCTTGCCATCCTCGGCGTATCGGGGGCGGGCAAGAGCACGCTGCTGCACATCCTGGGGACGCTGGATCACCCGACGGAGGGGACATTCCTCTACGACGGCATGAGTATTTTCGAGTGGGACGAGAAAAAGCTGGCGGACTTCCGCAACCGCAAGGTGGGCTTCGTCTTCCAGTTCCACCATCTGCTGCCGGAGTTTACGAGCCTCGAGAACACCATGATGCCGGCACTCATCGCCGGGCTCTCGCGCAGCGAGGCGCGCAGGAAGGCTGAGGCCATCCTCGACGAGGTGGGGCTCACGGAGCGAAGGATTCACAAACCCGGTGAGCTCTCGGGCGGCGAGCAGCAGCGGGTGGCCGTGGCAAGGGCCCTCGTGATGGAGCCCGAGATGCTTCTGGCCGACGAGCCGACGGGTAACCTCGACTCGGAAACGGGCACGAAGATCCACGAGATGCTCGTGAACCTGAACCGCACCCGGGGGATCACGCTGATCGTGGTCACCCACAACCAGTCGCTGGCAGACCGCATGTCACGCTGCATCGGGCTTCGTGACGGAAAAATCGTGATGGGTGAGTGACATGAAACGATCCGGAAATACCTTCGCCCTGGCCCTGCTGCTTCTCCTCGCCTGCCTTCTGGCCTCCCCGCTCGAGGCTGCGGCGCAGAGGATCGCCGTCTTTCCCTTTGATGTCTACAGCGAGCGGGATGCCACCCTTTTGCGCAACGCCATCTACAACAGCATGACCCTGGAGCTCGGCAAGATCCGAACGATCCAGATCGTCCCGCGGGAGCAATTCGCCCCGCTCGTCAGCGGAAAGAAGGCCGATGAGGCGCTGGCGCTATCCGTCGGAAAGCAGATCCGGGCCGACTACGTGATCGTGGGAAGCCTCACGCAGCTCGGCAACCGCGTGAGCCTCGACGCCAAGGTCGTCACCGTGGAAACGGGCGACGTGATCACGGGGCTCTTCGCCCAGGGCGCGGGGATCGAGAACACGGGGTCCTTCGCGGCACAGCTCGCCCGGGACATCCTCGCCAAGGTTTCCGGCAAACAGGTCATCGCCCGGATCGATCTGACGGGCAACCGCCGGATCGAGAGCACCGTTATCTACAACGTGATCAAAAGCGCGAAGGGCAAGATCTACTCCGAGGAAGAGCTCTCGTCCGACATCCGGGCCATCTACCGCACGGGTTTCTTCACGGACGTGAAGGTCGATGTGACCGATGCCGCCGACGGGAAAGCGATCACCTTTATCCTGGAGGAGCGCCCCTTCGTCAACGAGATCCGGATCAAGGGCAACGACGCCGTCAAGTCCGACGACATCCGCGGGGTTCTCTCCTTCAAGGTCAAGCAGGCCTATAACCCCGACCGCGTCAAGGCCGACACGGACAAGATCAAGGCGCTCTACGACGACAAGGGTTACTACAATGCCGAGATCTCCTTCGCCACCGAGAAGGTCAGGGACCGCGACGTAAACGTCATCATCGACATCAAGGAAAACGACCTGCTCTACGTGAAGACAATCGACTTCGCCGGCAACCAGGCCTTCACGAACAAGGAGCTGAAGGGCCTCCTGGAGACCTCCGAGTGGAGCATCTTCTCTTTCATCACGGACTCGGGCGTCCTGAAGAAGGAAAAGCTCCGGGAGAGCCTGAACCGCGTCAAGGTCTTCTACATGAACAACGGCTACATCCAGGCCCAGGTGGGCGAGCCGGAGATCACCCACGACAAGAAGTGGATATACATCCGCATCCCCGTCTCGGAAGGCAAGCAGTTCAAGGTCGGCAAGGTGGAGATCACGGGCGACACGATCTCGGTGCCCAGAGAGGAGCTCCTCGACAAGCTAAACATCAAGAAAAAGGACTACTACGACCGGGAAGCCATCTCAAAAGACCTCGATTATCTGACACGGATGACGCACAATGACGGCTATGCCTATGCCGAGATCAACCCCAAGACCCAGACGAGAGAGGCGGAGCAGAAGGTCGACATCACCTACGACATCAAGAAAGGAAACCTCGTCTACTTCAACCGGATCAACATCGCCGGCAACACGAAGACCCGCGACAAGGTCATCCGCAGGGAACTGACCTTCACGGAAGGGGAGCTCTACAACAGCGACAAGTTGAAGAACAGCTACGCCCGGCTCGGCCGGCTCCGCTACTTCGAGGAAGTGAATTTTCAGACCGCCAAAGGGCCCGAGGAGAGCCTGACGGACATCAACATCGGCGTCAAGGAGCGCCCCACGGGTCTGTTCTCGATCGGCGCAGGCTACAGCGGCCAGGATGGCGCCATGCTGATGGCCCAGATCGCCCAGCAGAACCTCTTCGGCCGGGGCCAGAACCTGAGCCTCCAGGGGGCCCTGGGAACGGAAAAAAGCACGATCAACCTCTCCTTCACCGAACCGTACCTCTTCGATCTTCCCCTCTGGATGAAGTCGGACATCTGGAAAATGTCCCAGGAGTACGACACGTACTATCTCGACTCGACGGGGGCCGCTCTCACGTTCGGCTACCCCGTCTGGGAGAGGGTCATCGGCTACATCGGTTACCGGTATTCGGTGAACGACGTCACGGACGTCCTGCCCACGGCCGCCCAGACGATCAAGGATCAGGAGGGAGAGACAACCACGAGCGCCATCTTATTGGCCCTGTCCCGCGACACGACGGACGACCAGATGTTCCCGACGGCAGGCAGCCGCCACCGGATCGATGCCAACCTGGCAGGTACTTTTCTCGGCGGTGACAACGCCTTCGGGAAATACAATTACGGCTCGTCGTGGTTCTTCCGGGTCCCGCCCTTCGGCGAAGACCTCGTCTTCTCTCCCCGCTTCCGCATCGGATACATCCAGGCTTTCGAGGGGAAAGAAATCCCGGTCTGGGAGCGCTACATCCTCGGGGGGATCAACTCCCTCCGGGGCCTGAAGGACGTGGGGCCGCGCGACCCCGTGACGGGCGACATACTCGGCGGCGACAGGATGCTGCTCTTCAACTTCGAGTTCGTCTTCCCCATCCTCAAGAACGCCGGCATGAAGGGGGTCATCTTCTTCGATACGGGCAACTCCTGGAACAACGAGTACGACCTGGGAGACATGCGGAAAACGGCAGGGGCCGGTATCCGCTGGTACTCGCCCGTCGGTCCGCTGCGCCTCGAGTGGGGCTACGTGCTGGACCGCAAGGACGGCGAGCCGGCATACCGCTGGGACTTCACGATGGGATGGTTGATGTAAAAAGCAGGGACAAGGGACCGGGCCCGAAACAAGATATTCGGGGAAGCCCGTTCCTCGAACAGAATCGAAATGATTCAATGGTTAATTTGTGGATAAGGAAATAACTCAAAGGAGAACAATAAAATGAAAAAACGTATGATTCTCATCGGCATCCTGGCTGTGATTTTTGTTTTTGTCATGGCGGGAACGTCTGCAGCCCAGAAGATCGGCTTCATCAACATGCGGGCGATCATCTCTCAATCCGAGGCCGGCAAAAAGGCCGAGGTCGAGTTCAAGAAGACCGTCGAAAAAAAGAAAGCCGAAATTGGCAGGAAGGAAGAGGAGCTCAAGAAGCTGAAGGACGAGCTCGAGAAGCAGAAGTCGGTGCTCACGGCGGAGGCCTTCCGGGAAAAGGAGGCGAGCTACCAGGTCAAATTCAGGGACTATCAGAGGCTCGTCCAGGATGCCAACGAGGAACTGCAGAAGAAGGAGCAAGCCGTCACCGCCACGATGATCCCCGAAATCCTCAAGATCGTCGAGAAGGTGGGCAAGGACGGGAAATACGATGCCATCCTCGACCTGAACAACCCCATCATTGTCTACCACGACAAGGAGGACAACCTGACGAAGAAGATCATCGAGGAGTACAACAAGGGAGCCGGCAAATCGACCTCCGCCCCCGCCAAGGGAAAGAGGTAAAGCCGGCGGGGCCGCAAGCGGGGGATGCCCATGAAAAAGACGCTCTCCGAGATCGCCGCGTTTCTCCAGGCAACCGTCGTGGGAGACGGCGCCGTCGAGATTCGCGACATCAAGGGATTGGATGAGGCGGGCGAGGGGGACCTCACGTTCCTCGCCAACCCGAAGTACCGCAAGAAGATCGCCACGACGGCCGCCTCGGCGATCCTGGTGTCGGCACCCGTCGAAGGGACGGGGAAAAACTTCATCGTCGTGAAAGACCCCTACGCCGCGCTGGCCAGGCTGCTCACGCTCTACTACCCCGAGGAGCGGGATTTCCAGGGGGTAAGCCCCGACGCCTTCATCCACCCCGAAGCCGTTGTGGCGGAAGGGGCGACCGTCTACCCGGGGGCCTTCGTGGGCAAAGGCGCCCGGATCGGCCGCAACACCGTTCTGTACCCCGGCGTCCACATCGGCGCAAGCGCCGTTGTGGGCGAGGATTCCATTCTGTACCCAAACGTGACGGTCTATCGCCGCTGCCTCATCGGCAGTCGAGTCATCCTTCACGCAGGGGTCGTTGTGGGAAGCGACGGGTTCGGGTTTGCCAACCCGGGCATCGAGAACCGCAAGGTTCCCCAGGTGGGGATCGTGCAGATCGATGACGACGTGGAGATCCAGGCCAACACGACGATCGACCGGGGCACCCTCGGCAGGACCTGGATCCAGCGGGGCGCCAAGATCGACAATCTCGTCCAGATCGCCCACAACGTCGTGATCGGCGAGAATTCGATCATCGTGGCCCAGGTCGGCATCTCGGGAAGCACCCGGCTCGGCAAGCGCGTCATCATCGGCGGCCAGGCGGGACTGGTCGGCCATATCCAGATCGGCGACAACGTCATGATCGCGGCGCGGGCGGGCATAAACAAGGACATCCCCGCTTCGCGGATCATGTCCGGCTCCCCGGCCATCCCGCATCAGGACTGGCTGAGGCTCAACGCCCACATCATGCGCCTTCCGGAGACGCACAAGGCCCTTACGGAACTCCGGAAGAAAGTTGAAGAACTGGAGAAGAAGCTCAACCCCTGAGCCTCCGCGGAAGGCGCCGGGGAGGGCTGCATCGCCGGGATCATTTCACCGGCCGCCGCCTTTTGCCGTCAGCCGGAAACCATGAAGGAAATTGCAAGGAACGTGTCATGAAAATCCATCCAACCGCCGTCATATCGCCCGACGCAAAGATCGCCGAGGGAGTCGAAGTAGGCCCCTTCAGCCTGATCGGGCCCAGCGTCACGATCGGGGAGGGATCCGTCATCGGCTCCCATGTCGTCATCCAGAGCCACACGGATATCGGCGAGAACAACCGCATCTTCCAGTTCGCCTCCGTCGGGGCCCCGCCCCAGGACCTCAAGTACCGGGGCGAGGAGACGCGCGTCATCATCGGCAACAACAACACGATCCGGGAGTTCGTGACGATCAACCGTTCCACCACGGCCGATATCGGCGTGACCAAGATCGGCAATAACAACCTCATCATGGCCTATTGCCACGTGGCCCACAACTGCCTGCTCGAGAATAACATCGTCATGGCCAATGCGGCCAACCTGGCCGGACACATTCACGTCGAGAGCTTCGCCATCATCGGCGGGCTGACCGGCATCCACCAGTTCTCCCGGATCGGGCAACACTGCATCATCGGCGGGGCATCGGCGGTGACGAAAGACGTCCCGCCCTACGTGACGGCGGCGGGCAACTACGCGTCGCTCTACGGACTCAACCTGATCGGCCTGAAGCGCAGGGGGTTCCCCGAGGAGACCATCGCGGCCCTGAAGAAAGCCTACAAGATCTTCTTCCGCTCGTCGCTCACCGTGGCAAAGGCCATCGAGAAGGTCCGGGCCGAAGTGCCCGATCTGCCCGAGGTGAGGACCTTCGTGGGGTTCATCGAGCAGTCGAAGCGGGGCGTCACGAGATAAAACAGCGGAAGCTGCGAAGTTTTGAAGTTGGGAAGCTCGGAGGATCAGGCGGCAATCCTGTTTACGAGAGACGATCCGAACTTCCCAACTTCTCAACTTCTCACCTTCTCAACTTCGCCCCGCAGGCTCGAACGCGTGCGCGGCATCACGAGAAACAGTCGGGCAATGGATAAACGGATCAAAGTGGGTGTGGTGGGGATCGGGCATCTCGGGAACTACCACCTCCAGAAATACCAGAAGCTGGAAAACGTTCAGATCGTGGGGGTTGCCGACGTCGACCGGTCGCGCTCCGACAAGGCCGCCGCCACATTCGGCTGCACGGCCTTCCCCGACCATGGGGATCTCGTCGATCGGGTGGACGCCGTGAGCATCACCGTCCCCACCCGGGACCACCACGCCGTGGCGAAGGACTTTCTGGCCGCCGGGAAGGATGTGCTGCTGGAAAAGCCGTTCACGGCCACCCTCGAGGAGGCCGATGATCTCATCCGACTCGCCGCTGCAAAGGACCTTGTCCTGCAGGTCGGCTTCATCGAACGCTTCAACCCGGCCATCGTCGCCCTCGACAAGGTGATCCGCAAGCCCCTCTTCATCGAATCGCACCGCCTGCACCCCTTCGTCGAACGGGGCACCGACGTGGACGTCGTCCTGGACCTCATGATCCACGACCTGGATCTCATCCTCCACTACGTCCGCTCGCCGATCCTGAACGTGGAGGCCGTGGGCGTATCGGTGCTCTCGGAGCGGGTCGACATCGCCAACGTGCGGCTCACCTTCGAAAACGGCTGCGTGGCCAACATCACCGCGAGCCGGGTGACCCTCAAGCATATGCAGAAGCTGCGTTTCTTCGGTCTCGAGGGCTATCACTCCATCGACTTCAGCAAGCGCGAGGTCGTCTCGCTGGCGCGCAAGGAAAAAGAAGGGGGGAAGATGGAGATCGGGCTCAACGACGTCAGGGTCAGCCAGTACGACCCCCTCGAGGAGGAGATCCGCGCCTTCGTCGACTGTGTGGCCCATCGCACCGAGCCGCGCGTTTCGGGCCTCGAGGCCCGGAAGTCCCTGGAGCTGGCCCTGCTCATCAACGAAAAGATGAAAACGGGCAAGGACCTCAGACTATGATCCCCATGGTGGATTTGCGGAGGCAGTACCTCCAGCTCAAGGAGGAGATCGACGCGGCCGTCCTGGGCGTTCTGGACTCGACCCAGTTCATCCTGGGGCCGAACGTGTCGGAGCTCGAGGCCGAGGTGGCCCGCTACCACGGCGTGCCACACGCCGTCGGGGTGGCCAACGGCACGGATGCGCTGCTGCTGGCGCTGCGAGCCCTCGGGATCGGCGCGGGGGATGAGGTCATCACGACACCCTTCACCTTCATCGCCACGGCGGAGGTGGCGGGGCTGCTGGGTGCCGTTCCCGTCTTCGTCGATGTCGACCCGGATACCTTCAACATCGACCCGGAACTCATCGAGAAGGCCGTCACGAAGCGGACGAAGGCCCTCATCCCCGTCCATCTCTTCGGCCAGCCCTGCGACATGGACCCCATTCTCGCCGTGGCGAAGCAGTACGGCCTGAAGGTCATCGAGGACTGCGCCCAGGCCTTCGGCGCCCGCTACAAGGGCCGGGTCGTGGGAACCCTGGGCGATGCGGCCTGCTTCAGCTTCTTCCCGAGCAAGAACCTCGCCTGCTGCGGCGACGGCGGAATGGTCATCACGGGCGATGCCGCAACGGACGCCACCCTGCGGATGCTGCGCAATCACGGCAGCTCCGTCCGGTATTATCACGACCTGCTGGGCTACAACAGCCGCCTCGACGAGGTCCAGGCAGCCGTCGTCCGCGTCAAGCTCAAGCGCATCGACGCCTTCAACGAGGGGCGGCGGCGGGCCGCCGCGCTCTACCGGAAGCACATCCGGAGAAACGACGTCACCCTGCCTTCCGAAGCGGAAGGCTGCCATCACGTCTACCACCAGTTCACTGTCCTCACGGACCGCCGGGATCAGCTCCAGGAGGAGCTTTCGCGGTCGGGCATCGCCAGCGCCGTCTACTACCCGGTCCCACTGCACCGGCAGGAAGTCTTCCGGGACAGCCCGAGCCGTCACGGGGCTTTCCCGGCGAGCGACCGTCTCGCCTCGCGCGTCCTGTCGCTTCCCATGTTCCCGGAACTCACGGAGGAGGAGATCCTCACGATCAGCGGCGTGATCAATGGTTCGGCCTGACATGGAAAAACCGAGAACCGTGATGATCGTGGCGGGCGAGGCCTCGGGAGACCTTCACGGGGCGAATCTCGTCCGCGAGATGAAGGCCATCGACCCGTCGCTTGCCTTCTGCGGCGTGGGCGGACAGCGGCTCGAGGCCGAAGGGGTCCGCCTCGTGGCCCGGTCCTCCGAGATGGGCGTTGTGGGCTTCACGGAGGTCTTCTCCAAGCTCCGCCTCATCGTCGGGGTCTTCTTCCGGCTTCGCAGGATGCTGCGCGCAGAGAAACCGGACCTGCTCATCCTCATCGACTACCCCGACTTCAACCTGCCGCTTGCCTCGGCGGCCCGACGTGCAGGCGTCAGGGTCTTCTACTACATCAGCCCCCAGGTCTGGGCGTGGAGAAAGAACCGGATCGAGCACATCCGGCGTGTCGTGGACCGCATGGCCGTGATCCTGCCCTTCGAGGCGGACATCTATGCGGAAAAGGGCGTTGACGTCGAGTTCGTAGGGCACCCCCTGCTGGACACGGTGAAGCGCACCTATTCCCGCAAGGAGGCCCTGGAGGCCTTCGGCCTGCGCGAAGCCTGGCCCATCGTGGCGCTTCTGCCCGGGAGCCGCGAGAAGGAGGTCATGAGCCTTCTTGACGAGATGCTCGGCGCCGCGGAGATCCTCGCCCGCGACTTCGCAGAGGCCCAGTTCGTGCTCCCGCTGGCCGAGACGGTGGACCCGGGGCTGGTCCAGGGAATTCTGGGGCAGCACGCCGTACCGGTGAGCGTCCTGCCGGGGCAGATGGCCGACGCCGTCGGCATTTCCGATGTGGCCATCGTGGCCTCCGGAACGGCGACCCTGGAGACGGCCCTCCTTCAGACGCCGATGGTCATCACGTACAAGATCTCGCCGCTAACCGCCGCCGTCGGCAAACGGCTCGTCCGGGTCCGGCACATCGGCCTCGTGAACATCATCGCCGGCAAGACCGTCGTGCCCGAACTGGTCCAGGACGACGCGACGGCGGAAAAGCTGGCCGCGGAGGTCAGGGCGATTCTTTCCGACCGGCAGCGCTCCGATGCCATCCGGGGCGAACTAGCAGGGATCCGGCAGAAGCTGGGCGAGCCCGGCGCCTCGCTTCGGGCGGCGAAGCTGGCTCTGGGGCTCATGGCAGCAGGGGTGAGAGACCCGGGTTCAGGGCCCAAGGTGGAAGGGGAAAAGACTTGACCCTGGAAATGAACCTGCATACATTCAGCCTGATGCCCGAGGCCTGAAGTTTGGAGCCCTTTTTTGCATGAAACTATATCTGCGACTCCTTCGACTCGTTAAACCGCACACGCCGAGGTTCATCCTGGCGATGCTGTGTATGGCCGTGGTGGGAGCCGCGACCGCCGCCTCGGCCTTCCTCGTCAAGCCGGCCATGGATGACATCTTCCTCAGCCGCGACGAGAACATGCTCGTCCTCATCCCCATCGCCGTGATCATCATCTACCTGCTCAAAGGGGCCTGCAACTATGGCCAGACGATTCTCATGAGCCACATCGGCTTCCGGATCGTCACGGATCTGCGCAGCGATCTCTACCGCCACATCCTGCGCCAGCCCCTGTCGTTCTTCACGAAGAGCCCCACGGGGATCCTGATCTCTCGCATCACCAACGACGTCACCTACCTCCAGGGAGCCGTTTCGGAGGCTGTGACAAGCCTCTTGAAAGACAGCTTCACGCTCGTCGGCCTCGTCTTCGTCATCTTCTGGCGCGACTGGCAGCTCGCGATCATCGCCTCGCTCGTCTTCCCGCTGGCCGTCTACCCCATCGCCCAGTTCGGCCGGAGGATGCGCAGGATCGCCACGGAATCCCAGGTCTCCATGGGAGATCTCATCTCGCTGCTCCAGGAGACCATCACGGGAAACCGCATCGTCAAGGCCTTCAGCATGGAAGAGCACGAGAACCGGCGCTTCGCGCAGGAGAACGAGCGCCAGTTCAAGCTCACGATGAAGTCCGTCACGGTCCGCGCGATCTCGAGCCCCCTGATGGAATTCCTGGGAGGTCTCGGGATTGCGGCCATCATCTTCTACGGCGGCTGGCAGGTCATCGCCGGGACGTCGACGCCGGGGACCTTCTTCTCGTTTCTCGCGGCGCTGCTCATGCTCTACGAGCCCGTGAAGCGCCTCACCAACGTGAACAACACGATCCAGCAGGGCCTCGCCGGCGCCGAGCGCATCTTCCAGATCCTCGACACGGTGCCCGAGATCCAGAACCGGCCCGGCGCCGGGGAACTGCCCAGGATCCAGAAGGGCATTTCCATCGAGCACATCACCTTCCGCTACGACGAAACCCCCGTGCTGAAGAATGTCGACCTTGCGATCCGGGCCGGCGAGGTGATCGCCTTCGTCGGCATGAGCGGCGGCGGCAAGACGACGCTCGTGAATCTCATCCCCCGCTTCTACGATGTCAACGAAGGCCGTGTCGCCATCGACGGCACCGACATCCGCGACGTGACCGTCGAGTCGCTGCGGGCCCAGATCGGGATCGTGACCCAGCAGACGATCCTCTTCAACGACACGGTCCGCGGCAACATCGCCTACGGGGACGTCCGCAAGAGCGAGGCGGACATCATCCGGGCGGCCCAGGCGGCAAACGCCCACGACTTCATCATGAAGCTGCCCCGGGGCTATGACACGGTGATCGGGGAGCAGGGCGTGAAGCTCTCCGGCGGCGAAAGGCAGCGGATCTCCATCGCGAGGGCCCTTTTGAAAGATGCCCCGATCCTCATTCTCGACGAGGCCACGTCGTCGCTCGATACGGAATCCGAGATCGAGGTCCAGGACGCCCTGGAGAAGCTGATGAAGGGCCGCACGACTCTGGTCATCGCCCACCGTCTCTCGACAATCCGAAATGCCGACCGGATCATCGCGCTGGTCGACGGCCGGATCGTCGAGGAGGGGACCCACGACGGCCTCATGGAGAAAAAAGGCGAATACTTCAAGCTGCACAACCTGCAGTTCAAGGACGAAGCGCAGGAGAGAAACGACAAGGCAGCCGGCCCGGTCTGATCGATGCACCCGGGCGAAGGTGAAGCAGGCGACACGTGGAAGCCCTGATCCGAAACATGTGGGGGGACCCCCGGAACGAGATCCTCAAGCCCCTCCACATCTTTTTTTATCTGCTGTCCCTTTCCTACGGCGGTGTGGTCAGCACCCGCAACCGCCTCTTCGACCTCGGCGTCCTGCGACAGGAAAGGATCGGCTGCCCCGTGGTGAGCGTGGGCAATCTCACCGTGGGCGGCACGGGCAAAACGCCCATGGTGATCCTGCTGGCAGGCCTGCTGCGGCAGTGGGGCCTGCGGCCCGCGGTGCTGAGCCGGGGCTACGGCGGGAAGAGCCGCTCGGGCGTGCTCGTCGTCTCCGACGGCAGGAACGTGTTGGCAGGGCCGGAGGAGGCGGGCGACGAGCCCGTCCTCATCGCCCGGCGCCTCCGGGACGTCCCCGTGCTGGCGGGACCGAAGCGGGTCATCACAGGCCGGTACGCCCTCGAGCACTTCGACATAGACGCGATCCTGCTGGACGACGGATTCCAGCACCGGTACCTGATGCGGGATATGGACATCGTCCTCCTGGACAGCCGGCAGCCCCTGGGAAACGGCTTTGTCCTGCCGCGGGGCCCCCTGAGGGAGGCCCCCTCGGCCCTCGAGCGGGCAGGCCTCATCGCGTTCACCCGCTCGGAGGATGGCGGAGCCCCCCCGGTCGACGGGAGGCTCTCGGCGATCCTGTCCCGACGCCCCTCGCTGCGGACGCGCATCCGGCCAACGGCGCTGATCGGTGCGGAGGGGACGGAGCTTCCCCTTTCGGTTCTTGCGGGGAAACGGGTCTTCGCCTTTGCCGGCATCGCGCAACCCGAGTCATTCCGGAAGACCCTCGAAGCCATGGGTGGCATCATCGCCGGGTTCCGGGCCTTTCCGGATCACCACCGCTACACGGCCGAGGATCTTGGCCGGATCGAACACGACGCCGAACTTGCCCGGGCGGACATCGTGCTGGCCACGGAAAAGGACCTCGTCAAGCTCCAGGGGCTTCCGCAGGCCCTGTCCCGCCTCTTCGCTCTTGCCGTCGAGACGGAGATCCTCGAGGGGGCCGACGGCCTCGAGGCGGCACTGCGCGTCTGTGTCGGGAAGCGTTGAAGGGTCGTTCGTCCCAGCTTTCGAGAAGAGCCCCGACAACCTCCCGGTAAGTAATGAAGTGAGGAAGAGCGGAAAGAAGAACGAGAACTACTCGCAACACGTTTCATAAGTATCAAGCAAGGATGTCATGCCCGTGAAAACGGGCATCCAGTATTCTTCCTGGATTCCCGCTTTCGCGGGAATGACAAAGACGAAGCAAGCATCGGGGTATCAACCCCGTAGCAACGAGATTATGGAAAAAACGCGAACCACTGCGATCATCTTTTTCGCCTTCCGGCTGATCCCTCTCGGGCTGCGCCGAACGATCTTCAAGGCCCTGTTCCGCCTCTTCTACCACGCCTCGGTGAAGCAGAGGCTCATCGCCCTGCACAATCTCAAGTGCGCCTTCCCGGAAAAGAGCCTCGATGAGATCGAGGCCATCGCCAAAGGAGTTTACCGCCACCTGGCCCTCGTGATGGCCGATCTCTTCGAGATGCCCTACATCACGCGGGAGACGCTTGGCGACTGGGCCGACGCGGAGGGACTCGAACACCTGGAAAAGGCCTTTGCCGAGGGCAAGGGGGTTCTCTCCGTCGTGGCCCACTTCGGCCACTGGGAGCTCATGACCGTCGCCGTCCCCCTGATGGCCCGGCCGATGCAGATCGTCTACCGGCCCCTGGACAACCCCGTCATGGACAACCTGCTGGGCTGGAGCCGGACCAAGCACGGCAATGCCCTCATCCCCAAGGGGGGATCGGGAAAGCGGATCATCCGCCTGCTCAGGGAAAACAACGCCATCGGGATCCTGAGCGACCAGAACGTGGACACGCGGGAGGGCGTTTTCGTGGACTTCTTCGGCAGGCCCGCCTGCACATCCGTCGGGACGGCCGTGCTGGCACTGCAGTCCGGGGCACCGGTTCTGCCGGCCTTCATGCCCCGCATGCCCGACGGGCGGTATAAACTGATCATCCTTCCGCCCGTCGAGATCACCCGGACCGACAACTACGAGTCGGATCTTGTCGTGAACACGCAGCGCTTCACGAAGGTGGTGGAGGACATGGTCCGCAAGTACCCCGACCAGTGGTTCTGGATCCACCAGCGATGGAAGACAAAGCCATGGCAAGGGGCGTAGCCCCTTGCCGGAAGCTGGGAAGTTGCGAAGTTATGAAGTTGGGAAAAGAATGGAAAGGAAAAAGGACATCAAGCATTTCAGAGATCTGGAGGCCTATCAGAAGGCCTTCAATCTCGCCATTCAAATTTTTCAACTAAGTAAGAAATTTCCCGTTGAAGAAAGGTACTCTTTAACCGATCAGGTGCGGCGCTCATCGAGAGCGGTATGTGCGAATCTCGCTGAAGCATGGAGAAAACGAACCTACATTGCCGTCTTCAAGCACAAATTGACGGATGCAATGCAAGAGGCATCCGAGACACAGAGCTGGCTTGAGTTTTCTCATGCATGCGGATATATCGACGACAAAACATTCGCGCAGCTTGATAGTGAATGTGAAATGATTCTTAATATGCTGAATGCTATGGATCGGAATGCCAAGAAGTTTTGCTTCTGATCATCCAAGTTTCCCAACTTCTCAACTTCACAACTTCATGCGGTACGGGCTGCGCTGTGGCGAAGAGTATAGACTTTAATAAGATCAACAAAGTTCTGATAAGAGGCACCAACTGGATCGGGGATGTGGTCATGACCTTTCCGGCGATCGCCGCCGTGCGCGAGACGCTGCCGAAGGCTCGGATCACGGTTCTCGTGAAGCCCTGGGTGGCGGATCTCGTCCGGATGCACCCTGCCGTCGACGAGGTCATGGTCTACGAGCGGCCGGGGCGGCACAGCGGCCTCGGAGGGCTGTTCGCGCTGGCCCGCGAACTGCGGGGGAAAAATTTCGATGCGGCGCTGCTCCTGCAGAACGCCATCGAGGCGGCCATCATCGCCTGGCTGGCCGGGATCCCCGTCCGGGCGGGCTACAGCACCGACGCCCGGGGCCTGCTGCTGACCCACCCGGTCAAGCGCTCCCCGCAGATCCTGACCGTCCACCAGTCGATGTACTATCTCGAGATGCTCAAGGCGCTCGGGTTCCGGTCGTCAGGAGGCGCGCTGAGACTGGCCGCCACGGAAAAACAGCGGCTCTCGGCAGAAAAGCTCCTGGGTCAGTTCGGCATCGCCGGGCGCAGGCCGCTGGTCGGCATGGCCCCCGGCGCAGCCTACGGGCCGGCCAAGCGCTGGTTCCCGGAGCGATTCGCGGCCGTGGCCGACCGGCTTGCGGGGAGAACCGCCTGTCCCGTTCTGCTTTTCGGCAGCGACGGGGACCGGGCAAGTACGGAGGCCGTCCAGGCGGCGGCGAAGAACCCCTTCATCGACATCGCCGGCAGGACGAACCTGGAAGACGCCATCGCCCTGATCGCCCGCTGCGACCTCTTCATCACGAACGACTCGGGCCTCATGCACGTGGCGGGGGCCCTCGGCGTCCCTACGGTCGCCATCTTCGGGTCCACCAACCCGCAGACGACCTACCCCCTGGGGGAGCGGACGGTCATCCTCCGCAGGCCCGTGGACTGCAGCCCCTGCCTCAAGAAGGAGTGCCCCACCGATTTCAAATGCATGGATCTCGTCACGGTCGACGAGGTGTACGGCGAATCGGTGCGCCTCCTGGCCGAGGCGGGCTATCCCTGAGGACAGGACATGGCAGAAAAATACAGCGCCGTCTTCATGGACCGGGACGGCACCATCAACGAAGAGGTCAGCTTCCTGAGCCGCATGGAACAGCTCAAGCTCTACCCGCAGAGCGGTGAGGCGATCCGGCTTATCAACCAAAGCGGGATGAAGGCCGTCGTGGTAAGCAACCAGTCCGGGATCGCCCGGGGGTACTTCACGGAAGATTTCGTGCGCAGGGTCCACGACCGGATCAACGAGCTCCTCGGGGCGGAAGGGGCCCGAATCGACGGGTTCTACGTCTGCCCCCACCACCCCATCCACGGACAGGGCATCTACAAGCAGGACTGCGACTGCCGCAAGCCCAAACCGGGGATGCTGCTGCAGGCCGCCCGCGAAATGAACATCGACCTGGCCCGTTCTTACATGGTCGGCGACATGCTGAGGGATGTCCAGACGGGGAAGAATGCCGGGGCCAAAGGGATCCTCGTCAAGACCGGTTACGGTGTGAATATTGTCCGAACGGACATGCCCGCCTACATCGCAGGCGACATCCTCGAGGCCGTGCAGTGGATCCTGAAGGATCGGAAGAAAGAATGAACATCCTCATCGTGAAACTCAGCGCCATCGGGGACGTGATCCACACGCTGCCGTCGCTCGCGGCGCTGCGCCGCTGCTACCCGCAGGCGCACATCAGCTGGGTCGTCGAGGAGGCCGCCTCGGATCTGCTTGCCGATCAGCCCATGCTGGACCGGGTCCTCGTTTCCCGGCGCAAGCGCTGGGTTCGCGACCTGAAGGAGGGCCGGAATCGCGCTGCCGTACTCCGGGAGGCTGCAGACTTCCTGAAGGCCCTTCGCGACCGTCCATACGACCTCGTCATCGACTTTCACGGCCTCTTCAAGAGCGCCGTTCTCGTGCTGCTGAGCCGGGGCAGGCGCAGGCTGGGCTATGACAGCCTGCAGGAGGGGAGCGGCCTCGTCCTCAACGAGAAGATCCCCGAGGACATGGCCAAGCACGCCGTGGAGCGCTACCTCGATTTTGCGCGCCACCTGGGCTGCGAGACCTCGAAGCCCGAGTTCCCCCTCGCCCTGCAGGAAGCCCATTTCCGTCGCGTCAGCGAGCTCCTTGCTGAAGAGACCGTTGACGCGGCAAGGGGTTTCGTGGCAGTAAGCCCCGTTGCCTACTGGGAGACGAAGCTCTGGGACGAGGCGAAATTCGCAGCCGTCTGCGATCGCATCGTGAGGGAGATCGGCCTGCCCGTTGTCTTCACGGGCGAAAGCCCCGAGGGCCCCATCGCACGCATCCGCTCGCTCATGGAAGCCCCTTCGGCCTCGGCGGCAGGCGAGACGTCGCTGCGGGAGCTGGCCGCCCTGTACAGGGAGGCCGCAGTCCTTCTCACGACCGACTCGGGACCCATGCACCTGGCGGCGGCCGTGGGAACGCCCGTGGTGGCCCTCTTCGGCCCCACCTCACCGGAGCGCACGGGGCCCTATGGCGAGGGGCACGTCGTCATCCGGCGCGACATGGAATGCAGCCCCTGTTTCCGGAAGTCCTGCGAAACGCTGGAATGCATGAAGACGATCCGCGTCGACGAAGTGTTTGAGGCTGTGAAAGAAAGGATTGAAAGCCGCCTCAGCCCCCCGTAGGCCGTCATTCGCCATGAAGACCGGCAGATCGAACGGACCGGCCGGTTGTTCTGCCCTGGACAAAGAGGATTTAAACCAGTCGTTCCCACAAAGACGGGATCCCGGAAAGAGAGAAGACCCAGGGGAAATACCATGGAAGGTAAGACTGTTCGCCGATTCGCTCTCGTCTTCGCAACGCTCATGCTCCTGTCGTCGGCCGCAGACGCCCGGGCAGCCGATCCATCACCCGCACCAATCCTCGGCAAGGACAGCTTCTTCACCGAGGTGGGATTCATCACCGGGTTCGGCTACGGCACGCTGACGGAAGGGGATTACTTCCCGGTTCCCCTTATCGTGCACCTGGGCGTGGACATGAAGCGATGGTTCCCTTCCCTTCAGGATCACCGGGGAGTACTCACCGCTTTCCTCGAGCCCCAGTTCAACCTCGTCTTCGGCGCAGAATTCTCCACCGAGGGCGGCGCGAGCATCGGGCTCAAGTACAGATACCCGCTGAACGACGCCGTCTCGGTCTACGGTCTCTACTCCGCGGGATTCCTCTTGATCACGGTGGACACCGTCGATCAGGCCAACGGGTTCAACTTTGCCAACGCGGTCGGTATCGGCATCAATTTCAACATCATGCCCGGCGCGGCGCTCGATCTGGGATTTCGCTTTCGGCATGTCTCCAACGCCGATCTCCGGGATCCCAATTGCGGCATCGACAGCTATTTGGGCACCATCGGGTTCATGATATCCTATTAAAAGGAGATGATATGGCGATCAGCAAGGAGCTACTCGAAATCATGGCCTGCCCCAAGTGCAAGGGAGACCTTCGCCTGACCGAAAAGGAAGACGGCCTGATCTGCGATCACTGCCGGCTTCTCTACGAGATCCGCGACGACATCCCCATCATGCTCATCGACGAGGCCAGAAAGCTGGACTGACGGGCATCGGGATGCTGTGACGCCCCGCCCCTTTCCCGGCCGGCGCCCACTGCCTTGCAAAAACCTTCCCTGTTCCGTCCCTACTTTCCGGGACCCCGCAGCACGGCGGGTTCGACCCGACTGTTGCGCCGTTGCGGGCAAAACTGGCAGGAAATTTGCTAAAGGTAGTCCGTAACCGGATGGCTTCCGGTCCATCGCTTCCTCACCGGATATAGAACCTGCGGAACGGACATGCTGAATCTCTCACTGCGCGGACTGCTGCTTACGTTGCTGCTTGCCCTCACCCTGCTGTTTCCGGCCGACCATCTTGCCGCCGCCGACTCGACGGACTCGGAGGCGCTTTTCCGTGAAAAGGGCTTGCTGATCGGCTACGGGCGGGGCTCGCTTCCCGAGGGTGGCTACGAGACGATTTTCCTCATGGGCCACTTGGGCATCGACATGGCGAAGGCCTTTCCCTCCCTGAAACAACACCGGGGCCTTCTGACGTTCATCCTGGAGCCGCAGGTGAACCCTGTGGTGAGCCCCGACAACGACCTGGAATTCGGGCTCGGCGTGGGCTTCAAATACATGTACCCTGTTCTCGACCGGGTCTCGGTCTTTGCCAACGCCTCAACGGGCCCGCACTACATCAGCGTCAACACGTCAAAACAGTCCGACGGTTTCTGCTTCGCGAACACGGTGGGCGGCGGTCTCTCCTTCTCCCTGACGAAAGAGACGGCGCTCTCGCTCGGCTACCGGCTGAGACACCTGTCAAACGCCCGCACCCGCGCCCCCAACGGGGGCATCGACTCTCACAATGTCTTGATCGGGATTTCGTTCTTCTACTGAGACGTGTGGCCCGGCGCAAGCCTCCGGACCATCTGCTCGACGGCATCGAGAACCCGCTCGGCGGGCATTTCCTCGAGACATCGGCTCCGACCGTTCCCCTCACAGCCCTTCTGATAACAGGGGGCGCATTCGTCTGCAGGGGCCACCACCAGGTGGCGATCGCCCGGCGGGGCCCAGTAGCGCCAGTCGGAAGGCCCGTAGAGGGTGATCGTGGGGACCCCAACGGCGGCGGCGATGTGCGGGGCGGCGCTGTCCACGCCGACATGAAAAGCGGCCAGGCTCAGAACACCGGCCAGCTCGGTAAGAGTCGTCTTCCCGGCCAGGTTGAAGGCGGGACCCCGCAGCCGGGTAACCAGCTGCGAGGCCTTCTCAACCTCATCGGGTGACCCGACCAGGACGGCCGCAAAGCGGTGCTGCTCCCAGAGCCTGTCGAGGACCGGGATCCAGCGCTCGTGGGGCCATTCCTTGTAGGACCAGCGCGAGAACGGGTTGACGGAGACCCAGCGCCCGGCGGCCTCGATGCCCGATTCGCGCAGGATGGCGGAAACCCTGCCTGCCACCTCTGCGGACACCCGGAGCGAGGGGGAGCGGTCTGCCGTGTCGATGCCGAATTCCCGAACGATGCGGAGGGTCTGCTCGGCCGCGCCCAAGTGGAGGGTCTCCAGGGGAGGCGGATCCACAATGTGAGTGAACAGGCTGTTTCTCCAGAAGGGGATGTCTTGGGGGTAGTAAAGAGAGACCCGGCAGGGCGCGCGGGTGAGCCAGGCCATGACGGCGCCGCGGTCGCCCGCTCTCAGATCGAAGACAACGTCGAAGCGCTCGCGCCGCAGCGTGCCGGTGAGCGCGGACTGAGCAACGATCTCCGCGAGAATCCCCCCTTTGACGGCGGCAACGTCGAACAGCCGGTGAACATCCGGGTGCGCTGCGAGCAGCTCCCCGAAGCCGCTTCGCGCCAGAACGGAGACCTCCACCGACGGGAGGGTCTCGCGGAAGGCGCGGATGGTGGGTTCCGTCCAGACCACATCCCCGATGTCCCCGAGCTGGATCAGGAGCACCTTGCGGATCTTGCTGAAATCGATGGGGCTTCCCTTGATGAACATGACTTTGGTCTGTCCGGTCTGTCCGGTCTGTCCCGTCCGTCCCGTCATGGGTTGATTCTGTAATTGAGTAATTGGGATATTGGGTATTGAGAAATTAGCTGCTTCGCAGCTGGAATCTCGAATCACTCCCCCTATACCCTGTACCCTATACCCTGTACCCTGTACCCTGT
>Ga0209079_10000059_pt1 | contig 51505 bp, 48 predicted proteins | sample PPLLaktember2015_2_FD_187259 | JGI IMG/M metagenome (GOLD analysis project Ga0209079, IMG submission 187259) | Freshwater sediment microbial communities from Prairie Pothole Lake near Jamestown, North Dakota, USA - PPLs Lake P7 Core (6) Depth... | ecosystem: Environmental > Aquatic > Freshwater... | reverse complement strand
GGGCGACAACATCATCGAGAAGAACATCCGGAAGGCCGTCGAGGCGTTCAAGAAGCAGCAGCGGGGCGCCAAGATCCTGCTCAAGGAGGTTCAGGACCCCCAGCGCTTCGGCGTGCCGGCCTTTGAGGGCGAGCGCATCATCCGGATCGACGAGAAGCCGAAGCAGCCGGCCTCCCACTATGCCGTGATCGGGATCTACATGTACGACGCCACGGTGTTCGACGTGATCAAGACGCTGAAACCATCGAACCGCGGGGAGCTGGAGATCACCGACGTGAATAACCACTATATCCGCGAGGGGACGATCACCTGGGATGTTCTGGACGGGTGGTGGTCCGATGCGGGGACCTTCGATTCGCTGATGTACGCCGGCAACATGGTGGCCAAGACGGGGGCGAACAAAACAGAATAGGCAACAGGCAACAGGCTTCAGGCATCAGGAAGTGGCATCAGGAAGAGGAATCAAGAAATGCGCATTCCCTGATGCCAGATCACTCGTCGGAGGCGTTATGATAGAAGGTGTGAAGGTTAAGAAACTGAAGGTCATCCCCGACGAACGGGGGCGATTGATGGAGATGTTCCGGACCGACGACGAGTTCTTCGAGAAATTCGGCCAGGTCTACATGACGACGGCCTACCCCGGGGTCGTGAAGGGCTGGCACTACCACAAGCGACAGTCCGACAACATGACCGTCGTGAAGGGGATGATGAAGATCGTGCTTTACGACGGGCGCAAGGGCTCGCCGACGCACGGCGAAGTGAACGAGTTCTTTGCGGGCGAACAAAACCCGATCCTGCTCCATATTCCGCCCCTCGTCTTTCACGGCTTCAAGTGCATCTCCGTCGAGGAGGCCCTCGTCATCAACATTCCGACGGAAGTGTACCGCTACGACGACCCCGACGAGTTCCGGGTGCATCCCCATGACAATGAGATCCCTTATGACTGGGCCCGGAAGGACGGGTGAGGGCTTGCGCCCAAGAGAAGGTAAGAAGGTGAGATGGTGAGATGGTGAGAAACGAAGAGGGCAGACATTGGGATTGTCGCATTACAGGGGAATCGTCCCCGATGCTCCAACTTTCTTACCCTCTAACCCTCTTACCTTCTATTTTCGTGTGCCGACAATTTCTGTTCATGAAGCGGTTTGACGGATGAATGCTTTCTGGGGCGTCGTCTCCTTCGTACTCGGAGCCGTAATCGGAAGTTTTCTCAACGTATGCATCTGGCGGATCCCCGAGGGGAAATCCATCGTTTTCCCTGCCTCCCATTGCCCGAAATGCGGAAAATCCATCCGCCCCTACGACAATATCCCCTTGTTGAGCTGGCTTGCACTGCGCGGGCGATGCCGGGACTGCGGCGAGCCCATTTCGGCCCGGTATCCCCTGGTCGAGATCCTGACGGCCCTGCTTTCCCTCGCGATGTTCTGGAAGTACGGACTGAGCCTTGAGTATCTTGCCGCCTTTCTTTTCGCGGCGTCTCTCGTCGTCATCACTTTTATCGATTTCGACCACCAGATCATTCCCGACGTGATCTCGCTGCCGGGAATCCCCGTTTTCTTCCTGTTGGCCGTCTTCGTGATGGGGATCGGATTTATGGAATCCATCCTCGGGATCCTCATCGGCGGCGGGTTTCTCTACCTGATCGCGGTGGGGTACGAACTGCTCACCAAGCGGGAGGGAATGGGGGGAGGGGACATCAAGCTGTTGGCCATGATCGGGGCCTTCCTGGGCTGGAAGTCCCTGTTTTTTGTCGTATTTATGAGCTCGATCCTCGGGGCGCTCGTCGGCGTCGTACTGATCCTGATCCAGGGAAAGGATATGAAATATGCCGTGCCCTTCGGGCCCTTCCTTTCGATTGCCGCCGTGATGTACCTCTTTGTGGGCAGCGAGCTGACGCACCTTGTTCTCTTCAGGAGTCTTCCCTGAACCATCCTCGCCCCGGCACCCCGGTGCCGGGAAATTTTCTCTCAAGTTTTCCCCCCGACATTCCGAAAAAGAATTCAGAAGAGTTCTGACCCGTTGCCGGGTCGGGCTCTTTCGAGAGTGCAGATCGCTTTCAGGGAACGGCCTGATAAGGGCAAACCATCCGAAAGGGTGGGGCGCAAAATCACTGGCCTAAGTCCGATCCAGGATAGGGCGGCAGGATTGCCGGGCAGGACATCCGATATCGAGACGAGACTGAGGCCCCTCTCCGGGGGAGGCCTGACGACTCGCCACCCATCCCATCTCCTCCCCGCCCGGGTTCATCCACCTGCCTGACGATCCGACCGGCACCGGCCGGGCGAGCCTTCCGACGCAGCAGCAGGTTCGATGCGGGCATACTTCTTGCTGAACTGGAAGTGATTTCCCGGTCCGATGGATGATCCTATGATCCGGGGTCGTCAGGGTCGGGAAGAGGAACCATGAAGGATCAAGAGAAATTGCCGTCATGAGAAATTTACGACGCATTACACTTCAGACTAGAGTCCCGGCCTGGCGGGCTGCCCCCAGGGGCCTGTCGATGGGCCATGGGCTCCTCCATTGCGCTGCGGGCTTTTCCATGGTCGAGCTGCTCATCACGCTTGTCCTGATGGGCATCGTGGGCGCCATCGCCATTCCCTCCTTCCGCGGCTGGGTCGATAACACGAACCTGAAAGCCGCAGCCCGGACCCTGTCGTCGGACATCGCGTACATGAGAGAGGCGGCCATTTCGAGCGGGAGGTCCCACACGATCGCCTACAATACGGGTGCGAGCTCATACACCCTGAAATGGGACAGTGACGGCGATGGGTCGTGCGATGCCGACGTGCCGAATTACCCTGCGACGAGGCTCATGAGTGATCAAGGCGGCGGCATCCAGATCACCAGTGCCTCCCCGGCGGCGATCAAAATCATATCCAGCGGGGCCATCAATCCGTTCGGCTCCGTGGTGATAACCAACAGTCGCGGCTCCACGGCCACGATTTCGACACTGATCACAGGAAGGTCCCATGTCATCTACAGCATGCAATAACCGCGGGATCACCATCGTGGAAGTGCTCATCACGCTGTTCCTCACGGCCGTCGGCATCATGGCGCTTCTGTCCATGCAGCCCACGTCCTGGAACGCGGCAGGACGCTCCGACTTCATGGGCCGGGCCGCCGGTATCCTCCAGAGCGAACTGGAGCGCAACGAGCTCTGGATCATGAACCCGGCAAACGCCGTCTCAACGGGGGTGCTGCCCGTACGGAACGTTAATGCCAGCAGCCAGACCACCCAGCAGACAGGCGACGTGCCCTTCACGGTGAACACCACAGTCCTGCCCCTCGGAAGTGCGACCAATGCCTGGACGGTCACCATCCAGGTCACCTGGCCGGGCAACACGCGCGGGGTCCAGGAAACCGCCATCGTATCCAGACAGGAGTATTTCAGGCAATGAACGCTCAGCTGAACCAATCAAGGGGTTTCACCGTCGTCGAGCTCGTCATGGCCATGGCCGTCGGGGTCGTGCTGCTTGCTGCCGTCTCCACGGCCATGGTGGCGGGACAGCGGTCCTCCACGGGGATCGAGCGCAAGGTGACGACGAACCAGGATGCCAGGGCCGCTCTCGAGATCATGGCCGCGGAGATCCGCATGGCCTCGTTCAACTCCCTCTTCACGGTGAATCTCTGGCGCAACCCGGCGGACTGCAGCATTTCGGGAAACCAGACCTACAAGGGGATCCAGGAAGCCACGGCCACCGCCCTCACCATCGAGATGGATCTGGACCCGGACGGCACCTGCGGCAACGGGGTCGGCGAGATCATCCGCTACGAGTACGATGCGGCAAACCTGCGGCTCACCCGGGAGTCCATCACGTGCACGCCCGGTCGAAGCGCAGCGAATGCGCAGTCGTTCCTGGGGCCCATCGCCGGGCAGCCCGAAGTGAGGACCGTCGAGGTCGCCAACGGGGCACTGCCCGTATTCCGATACTTCGACGGCCGGGGCGTCGAGATTCCTGTTGCGACTCTGCCGGCAGCCATTCCGAATATCCGCCGCATCGAGGTCGCACTGCTCGTCCGCTCGGCCGATGTAGACCCGAACACGGGCCAGAAAAGGCAGATGGCCTATTCGACCAGCGTCATCCCGAGGAACCATGGCATCACCGGATTCTGATAAAGGACGGATCACTATGAGACGAACCAGAGACGAAAGGGGCTTTGCCCTCGTGGCCGCGCTGCTGGCCAACCTGATCCTGCTGGCCGTGGGGATCATCGCCCTCAACCTCTCGACGCAGGACATCCGGATCAGCATGCGCTCCGTGGGCGACAAGAAGGCCGTCAATGCCGCCGAGGCGGGGCTCCACTGGCTGACGGTCAATTTCGACGCCGCCACCTACACTACGTTGATCAGCCCAACCCCCCGTCTTGTGGATAACAACGCGGATTCCAACACGCGCTACAAGATCGACAACATCGCGGAGCCCACGACGGGTCCCGCCCAGATCCCCCTGCCGGGCTTTTCCATCGGCGGGTCCCAGACCTGGGGCCAGGCCCGGTACGATGCGCGGATCACCGGCGAAAACCCGGCTTACAACACGAGTGTGACGATCGACGTAGGGCTCGGGCACGGCCCCGTCGAGATGGGCACCATGTCGCGATAGGGAGTAGACGACGATGAAAACGCCGGTCACGATCATCTCCGCAATCCTGATTTGCCTGCTCTGCGGGCCGGGGATCTCCCTGGCCCAGACCTGCACGACCGACGAGGCCTGCACGGAGACGGGGCTTTTCACGAACGTGGCCCCCGAGGCCATGATCGTCCTCGACATGTCCGGGAGCATGAAGTGGAACCCGCCGGGCGACGTCTTCCACTGCCCAAACGGGTTGAATTCCTGCTATTACAATCCCGTGAACAACTGCGCGACTATCTGGACCAGCCCGGCGCTCTACAACGACTACAAGACGAGCTACACCCCCCCCTATACATACAACTGCGTCAACTCGGTCCTCAAGCGTTACAGCAACGCGATCTGCTCGGGCCCCTTTTACGAGACGAAGACGGAAATGCCCGGCTACGGAACCGATTGTGCCCGCTACCTCATCGCGAGGGACGTCATCCGGAACCTTCTGGACGACAACAAGGACGGAAAGATCTTCACCGACGACGATACGAGTCTCAACATCCGCATGGGATTCGGTAAGTTCCAGGGCGGATACTACCAAGAGTGGAAGCCCATCGGAACGTCCTACCGCAACATCTACTGCGGCGCCCCCTTCGGGTCTCTCACCTACTGCACGACGCCGACGTCGTACAGCATCGCAGACAACAAATGCATCCTGCGGTCGATGATGACCGACTCGAGCGTTGCCGGTGCCACGCCTCTCGCCCTGGCCCTCGAGAGCGTGAAAACGACCCTGGATACAAAGAAGGCCGCCGACACCTACAAGAACTGCCGGCAGCGCTTTGCGATCCTGCTCTCCGATGGGGCCGACACGATGTACTGCGGCAGCGCCGTCAACGACACGGACCGTACACAGTACAAGCGCAGGCGGGCCTCCGTGGCCCGCGCGAAGGCCCTGGGAGATGCGGGCTACAGGGTCTTCATCATCGGCTTCGGCGCCAACATGCCCGACATCGAGAAGAACACCCTCAACTGGATGGCCTACTATGGCGGAACCGACAACCCGCTTACTCCCAACACAGGCGACAAGACGGCCCTCGACCCGAGCCTCTTCGAGGCGGATCCCTGCGTCGCAGCGACCACCACGGGGACCTGTGACGACACGAGCACCCAGTGTTTTGCCACATCCAACGACCCCGGGAACACGCCCCTTTCGGGCTATGCCTTCATCGCCGGTAATGCCACGGAACTCGAGGCGGGTCTTCGTGAGGCGATCAACTACATCCGCGAGGCCAACTACGCCTTCTCGCAGTCCTCGGTGGCCTCGTCGCGGATCGCCGACGAGAACTTCCTCTACGAGGTGTCCTTCCAGCCGGTGAACAACGACCCCATGTGGCTGGGGCACCTGCGGAAGTACCAGATCCTCAATGACGGCACCGTGGGGGCTGCCCTCTGGGACGCCGGCCAGCTCCTGCAGGCCCGGGACCCGGCAACGCGCGCTATGAAGACCTTTAAAGGAGGGTCCCTCGTCGATTTCACGACGGCCAACATCACCTACACGGACCTGGGCGTCGAGAATGACACGCGGCGAAACGAGGTGGTGGGCTACATTCGGGGCGAGTCGACTTACAACAAGGACAACTGGAAGCTGGGCGATATCTTCCGGGCCAACCCCGTGACGGTGGGAACGCCGTCGTACTATTTCAAGGACACGCTCGACGGGGCCAATGCCTTTGCCAGCCATCGAAGCGGACACATCCGCTCGTCGTCCAACGGTTTGCGGATCGTCCTGGGCGGAGCCAACGACGGGCAGCTGCATGCCTTCAAGACCTCAGACGGCTCCGAGGCCTGGAGCTTCATTCCCCCGAACCTGATCTCGAAGCTGCGACAGATCGCGCACGCCTCGCACCCGGCGGGCATGCCCCACGTCTACTTCGTCGACGGGCCCATTTCGGTGGCCGACGTGTGGCTCGGCACCGGGAGCGGGGCGACGAAGTCGGCCTCGGACTGGAAGACCCTGCTCGTTTTCGGGCTGGGACGCGGCGCGGACCCGAACCTCTGGAGCTCCACGTCGGACTGCCTGAGCGACTTCAGCCTCGTCTACGACGCGACGCGGCCCCACTACTGCGGCTTCTACGCCCTGGACATCACCGACACGCTAACCCCGGTCTTCAAGTGGCGCATCACCCCGTCGAGCGCCCAGTCGCCCTACCTGGGCGAGCCGTGGAGCAAGATGATGATCCACCGCGTGAAAATCGACGGCAACGAGAAGTGGGTCGGCTTCATGGGAGGCGGCCACAACTGGGCGGTCTGCAACCCTTACGACGGCGTGGGGACGGACTGCGACAAGCGCGGCAAGGGGTTCTTCGTGATCGACCTCTCCAACGGGTCCGTCCTCTGGAGCTACACCAGGCTCGGGAACGCCGACATGAATTACGCCCTGGCGGGAGCGCCTGCCGCCGTGGACAGCGACCTCGACGGCTTCACGGACACGGTCTATGTCGGGGACCTGGGCGGGAACATGTGGCGCTTCCGCTTCCCCACGGGCAGCACGGCCGACTGGACGGGCAGTCGCCTGCTCGCGCGCAGCGGCGGGTCAGGGCCCGTCTACGCCTCGCCGACGGTTTCCAAGGACGCAACGGGAAACCTCTGGGTCTACTGGGGGACGGGCGACAAGACGGAACCGATCGTTATGGGGGGCGGCGTCGATCAATTCTTCGCGGTCAAGGATTCCGACATGACGAGCACCTGGAACGGCAACAACCTCGAGAACATCACCTCGGGCACCTACACGGACAACGCCTCAAAGCATGGCTGGTACATGAATCTGCCCGGCGGCGGCGAGAAGATGCTGGGCGAGGCCGTCGTCTTCGGCGGCCAGGTCTACTTCACGACCTACACCCCGGGCGGCAACGGCGGCGACCCCTGCAACGCCGCCGGCACGGCCGAGCTCTACGGGGTGTCCTACATCGAAGGGGCGGGGAGCCTGACGGGTGGGGCGCGGAGCATCACCCTGGGCGTGGGGATCCCCACGGCGCCCACGCTCTCCATGAACCCCTACAGCCCCACGCCGGATCTCTATGTGACGATCAGCGGCGGCTCGGGCACGGGCGCCACGACGGCCAAGGCACCGGTCACCCCGCCCGCGCTGACCAACAGCACCAACATTCTTTACTGGCGTGACCGGCGGGTGCAGTAGAGGGGCTTCGAGCGTAACGATCGACGCGGGGCTCGGGCACGGCCCCGTCGAGATGGGCACTATGTCGCGATAGGAGAATGCACACCATGCGGACGACGCGGACATTCCTGGCGGGCCTCATCCTGGCGGTCCTTTTTGCCGCGCCGGTCGCGCAGGCCGACGAGACGACCATCTTCACGAACATCGCCCCCGATGCCATGTTCGTCATCGACTTCTCCGGGAGCATGGGCTGGAACCCCCCGGGCGATACGTCCATCGGCTACATGGGGCCCGACACCACCTGCGCCGGCCCCTACGGCACGGGGTCGACGGACTGCCGGCGCCTTTCCATCGCCAAGCGGTCCATGTTCAGCCTTCTCGATGACAACGCCGACGGCAAGATCAACTGCTACGACAAGGCAAGCCTCAACATCCGCCTTGGCTACATGTCCTTCCGGGGTACTGAGGACACCTCCCTCAACCCCATGGCCGGAAACGCCATCGTCCGGTGGCCGATCGGCACCGACTATCACAAGATGTACTGCAATGCCAACACGGGCTGCGGGACCCTCAGCACCTACCAGTGCTCCACCTGGAACTACGGGTACGGGGCAACCCTGGCCATGGAGTCGGCAGGCGGGGGCACGCCGCTCAACTGGGCCTTGTTGGAAATGAAGACCTATCTCGACACCCACAAGGCCGCCGACACGGCGAAGAACTGCCGGCAGAAGTTCGTGATCCTGCTCTCCGACGGCGCCGACACCTATTCCTGCGCCGGCTTGGGCAGCGAAACCCAGGCCGACATGTACAAGCGAAGGCGCCTGGCCGTCCAGCGCGCCAAGGCCCTCGCCGACGCGGGCTACAGGATCTTCGTCATCGGCTTCGGCGCGAACATGCCCCTGTTCCTGAAGAACACGCTCAACTGGATGGCCTACTACGGCGGGACGGACAACCCGCTGGAGGTAAACCTCGGCGACACGTCGGCCTTCGACCCGACGCTCAACGCCGAGTGCGAGGTCGCCGCTGGGACGACGGGGACCTGCGACGGCACGAGCACGAACTGCTACGCAAACTCGAACGACCCGGGAAACATCGCGCTTTCGGGCTACGCCTTCATCTCGGGCAACGCCACGGAACTCAGCCTCGCCCTGCGGCAGGCGACGGAGTTCATCCGCGAGGCCAACTACTCCTTCTCGACGGCCTCTGTGGCCTCGTCGCGCTCCCAGTCGGAGAACTACATCTACGAGGCCTCCTTCCAGCCCATCAATGCCGAACCCTTCTGGCTCGGGCACGTGCGCAAGTTCAGCATCGAGAATAACGGGGAGGTGGGAACCGTCGTCTGGGATGCGGGCAGCGTGCTCAAGACCACGACGGCCGCGAGCCGGGCCGTCAAGACACTGAAGGCCGGGGCACTGGTTTCCTTTGACACGACGAACATCGTCAAAGCCGACCTGGGGGTGGCGACCGACCAGGAGAATCTCGACATCATCGGGTTTGTCCGGGGGGAGTCGGCCTACAACAAGGAGAACTGGAAACTGGGCGACATCTTCCGCTCCGCCCCCGTGACGGTGGGGACGCCTTCGGCCTATTTCAAGGACAGCCGCGACGGGGCCAACGCATTCGCCTCGCACCGCACCGGCAACCTCCGCACGTCGGCCAACGGCAAGCGGGCCATTGTTGCGGGGGCCAACGACGGACAGCTCCACGCCTTCCGGACTTCCGACGGGGTCGAGCTCTGGAGCTTCATCCCGCCGAATCTGCGCACCAAACTGAAAAACATCGCCCACAAGGCGCACCCGACGGGGCTTTCGCACCAGTACTTCGTAGACGGCCCCATCAGCGTGGCCGACGTGTGGCTGGGGTCGGGCGACGGCACGGCAAAGTCGGCAAGCGACTGGAAGACCCTGATGGTCTTCGGGCAGGGGCGCGGCTCCACCAGCTATCTCTGGAGCTCATCGGCGACGTGCGACTCGGGGTTCAGCAACAACTACGACGCGACCTACCAGTACTACTGCGGCGTCTGGGCCCTCGACGTGACGGACACGGCGAGCCCTGCCTACCGATGGAAGATCACGCCCACGGCGGCCCAGTCCCCCTACCTGGGAGACCCCTGGAGCAAGATGTTCATCCACCGGGTGAAGATCAGCGGCAGCGAGAAGTGGGTCGGGTTCATGGGCGGCGGGCACAACCTGTCCAACCTGACGATCTGCGCGGCCAATCCCGAAGGGGGCGATTGCGACAAGCGCGGCAAGGGCATCTTCGCCATAGACCTTTCCAACGGCAACGTCTTGTGGGCCGTCACGCACCTGACCAACGCGAACATGGAGTATGCCTTCCCGGGCTCGCCGGCCCTGCTGGATCTGGATCTCGACGGCTTCACCGACACGCTCTACATCGGGGATATGGGCGGCAACATGTGGAGGGTCCGGATGTGCACGGCCGCCGACGACAGCTCCTGCAGCACGGCCAACTGGACCGCGAGCCGACTCTTCCAGCCGACGGGTGCCATGGTCGGAAGACCTGTCTACACCATGCCCGCCGCGGCCAAGGACGCCAGCGGCAACCTGTGGATTTACTGGGGCACGGGTGACCGCGTGGATATTACGACGTCTGGCACCGTGGACAATTTCTTCGCCGTCAAGGAACGCGACTTCATGAGCACCCGTACCGTCTCGGAAATGCAGAACATCTCCAGCGAGGGCCAGGTCTACAACGACCCGACAAAGTATGGCTGGTACATGGCCATGCCGGGCACCGGCGAGAAGGTGCTCGCAGAGCCCACGGTCTTCGGCGGGGTCGTCTATTTCACGAGTTATATCCCGCCCACGGGGTCCGACCCCTGCGCGCAGACGGGGACATCGCTGCTCTACGGGATCACCTACAACACGGGCGGGGGGACCTTCGACAGCGGCGGCTCCAAGGTCCGGAGCATGACGCTGGGAAGCGGCATGGCCACGGCGCCCGCAGTATCCTTCAACCCCTATACGAACCAGCCCGACCTCTACGTGACGCTGAGCGGCGGCGGCGGTACGGGGGCGAGCACGATCCGGGCCCCGGTGACACCGGGCAATTTCTCGAATCGCACCAACATCCTCTATTGGCGCGACAGAAGGGTGCAGCAGTAGCGACGAGTTGACCGGCTGCCGTCCACGAACAGGAAGGCAAACAGGGTTAACCGATTAGGGTTATCCCGCCAGGGGATCAGACGAAAGGTGCCCGCGGTTTTCGGACGTCGGGCGAAGCAATGGACCGCAGGCGCGGCGTCAACGCACGGGGCCTGCGGGCGAAACGGAAGTCAGCAAAGGTTGTCAGTAAAGCCTGCCGCAAAGATCCACGGAAGGACCGACAGGTTGTCAGCAGGGAGTCGCCTTCCCTGCGGTTGCAGAACGCTCACAGGGCGGGAGAGGTCAACGGACATGAAAAAGAAAGCAGTCGTCCTTCTTGCGATCGTCGTGGTCATGTTGCTGTCCATGGGAACGGCCCCGGTATGCCGGGCCGACGAAACGGGCCTTTTCACATCCATCGCCCCCGACGCCATGATCGTGCTCGATCTCTCGGGCAGCATGAAGTGGAACCCGCCCGGCAATCATGATTCGTGGAACAACCCGACGTATGAGTACAGCGACTCCGCCTGCGCCGGGCCGTTCTATGATGACAACTGGCACTCCGGGTACACGACCTACTGTTCCCGTTTCGAGATCGCACGCAAGACGCTTTTCAACATGCTCGACGACAACCACAACGGCACCGTCGACGGCTCGGACGAGACGAGCCTCAACATCCGCATCGGCCTGGGGAAATTCCAGGGGAGCACCTACGCGAAGCTGCGCGACATCGCAACGAAGTACTCCCTGATCTACTGCGGCAACAGCACCTCCTGCACCATCGATCAGTCATCGGGAGACGCCTCCAACATCCGCTACTGGATGAGCTACTCCAATGTTGTCGGCGCCACGCCGCTGGTGACGGGCCTGGCGGGCGTCAAGGCCTACCTCGACATCCACAAGGCTGCCGACCCGTATAAGAGCTGCCGGCAAAAGTTCGTCATTCTCGTTTCCGACGGCGCCGACACGACGAGCTGCAGCGGGGCCGGCTACGACACGCAGTCGGACCAGTACAAGCGCAGGCGCGAGTCCGTCCTTGCGGCCAAGGCCCTGGCCGATGCGGGCTACAAAGTCTTCGTCATCGGCATGGGCGGGAGCACGGACCCCGCCTACGACATGCCCCAATACCTGAAGAACACCCTCAACTGGATGGCCTACTACGGCGGTACGGACAACCCGCTTGTCGAAAACAGCGGCGACGAGACGGCTTTCGACCCCGCGGCGGTGAGCAGCTGCGGGAGCTCCTCGACGACGGGGACCTGTGACGGTTCGAGCACGAACTGCTTCGCCACCTCCAACGACCCGGGGAATCTGGACATCTCGGGCTATGCCTTTCTTGCCAAAGACTCCGACGAGCTCGAGGCGGCCTTCCGGCAGGCCATCAGCGTCATCCGCGAGGCCACCTACTCCTTCTCCCAGGCCTCCGTGGCCTCGTCCCGGCTCATCGACGAGAACTACATCTACGAGGCTGCCTTTCAGCCCATCAACGGCGACCCCTTCTGGCTCGGGCACGTGACGAAGTACCAGATCAACAACGACGGGACGATCGGCGCGGCCCTCTGGGACACCGGCCAGGTCCTGCAGGGGACGGACGCGTCCGCGAGGACCATTTACACCTACAAGTCCGGGGCGCTCACGCCTTTTACCACAACGTACATCACGGCGGCCAACCTCGGCGTGTCGACCACTACACGACGAAATGAAGTCGTCGGCTTCATCCGGGGAGAGGGCACGTACAACAAGGACAACTGGAAGCAGGGGGACACGTTCCGTTCCAATCCCGTGACAGTGGGAACCCCGTCGCTCTACTTCAAGGACGCCCGCGACGGGGCCGGCGCCTTCAGCGCCTTCCGTACAAACAACATTCGCTCCACGGCCAACGGGAAGCGCATCGTCGTGGCAGGTGCCAACGACGGGCAGCTCCACGCCTTCCGGACGGACACCGGGGCTGAGATCTGGAGCTTCATCCCGCCCAATGTCCTCAACAAGCTCAAGGACATCGCCCACAAGTCCCACCCGACGGGCCTTACCCATCAGTATTACGTCGACGGCCCCATCAGTGTCGCCGACGCCTGGGTGGGAACAGGCGACGGCACCGTGAAGTCCTCCGCGGACTGGAAAACGTTCCTCGTCTTCGGAGAGGGCCGCGGCGGGACGAGCAACCTCTGGAGTTCGTCGACGTCCTGCGAGACCGGCTTCAGGAACATCTACTCGGCAACCTACAGCAACTACTGCGGCTACTATGCCCTGGACATCACGAACACCTACAGCCCCGTCTACAAGTGGCGGATCGGGCCGTCGGCAGCCCAGGCCCCCTACCTGGGGGACCCCTGGAGCAAGATGATGGTGCACCGTGTGAAGATCGGCGGCAACGAGAAGTGGGTCGGCTTCATCGGCGGCGGCAACAACCTGTCGAGCTGTACCGTCGCCGGGTGTGATCTGAGGGGCAAAGGGTTCTTTGTCGTCAGCCTCACCGACGGGTCCGTCCTGTGGAGCTTCACGAAGGCCGACAACAGCAGCATGAATTACGCCGTGCCGGGAACGGCGGCCATCGTGGATGCGGACAACGACGGGTTTGTCGACATGGCCTACATTGGCGATGTGGGCGGAAACATCTGGCGGCTTAAGTTCTGCACCGCCGCCGACGGTTCCTCCTGCGCGACGGGAAACTGGAGCGGCTCGCTGCTCTTTGCCCGCGAAGCCGGGATCGGCCCCGTTTACGACGCACCCGCCGTGGCCAAGGACGCCGGCGGAAACATCTGGGTCTACTGGGGCACCGGCGACAAGGCTGAGCCGATCGTGGTGGGCGCCAACACGGAGCGCTTCTGGGCCGTGAAGGACTCCACGAAGACCGGGACGTATCAGTTGAGCGATCTGGAGGACATCACCTCGACCACCTACACCGACAACGCCACCAAGCACGGCTGGTACATCAACCTCACCGGAGCCGGCGAGAAGTGTCTCTCCGAGGCTTCCGTTTTTGCCGGCATCGTCTATTTCACGACGTACACCCCCGCCGGTACCGGCGGAGACCCCTGCAACCAGGCAGGCACGGCGAAGCTCTACGCCGTCTCGTTCATCGAGGGCGCCGGGTCGCTCACGGGCAATGCGCGGAGCATGACCCTCGGCGTGGGCATCCCCACGGCGCCGGTGCTCTCCATGAACCCCCACAGCAAGACACCGGACCTCTACGTCACGGTCAGCGGCGGCGCCGGCACGGGTGCCACCACCATGCGGGCCAATGTGAACCCGCCTTCAATCGCCAACCGGACCAATCTGATCCATTGGCGGGACCGCAGGATCCAGCAGTGATCAAGGGGCCGTCAGGGGCCCGAAAAAACCCTTGACCCCTCCTGCCTGATGCAGTAGATTTCCCACCATGCGGCGGGACCCTTCCCAAAAGGGTCCCGCCCGTGTACCTTCCTTCCAAAAATCTACCCTTCGGATTGCACGGACGGCGAGAACGACCTGTCAAACGATACGCCGGGGTGTGCGTCCAATCATCATTCCGCAGGGACATGTCTGTCAGAATTTCTTTCTTGCGAGGAGGTTTTTCGCGATGAAGAGGTTTGTCCCTGCCGGACTGTCGGCAACCCTGGCCGTCCTGATCGCCTGCGGCGCCGTCCTGGCCGCAGACTACAGCGATCAGGCGCTCTTCTCCACCGCATCGCCCGACGCCATGATCGTTCTCGACCTGTCGGGCAGCATGCGCTGGAACCCGAGAGGAGAATACGACAGCTCGCAGGAGCCCCTCCGGCGCTTCGGCAACGACACCTGCTCGGGCGAAAACTTCTACGACACCCCCCGGCCGGGCTACGCGACCGACTGCGCCCGCTACCTCATCGCGAAAAGGGCGATCTACCAGATCCTCGACGACAACAAGGACGGGGTGATCGACGTCAAGGACGAGGCCTGCCTCAACGTCCGGCTCGGCTTCTGGAAATTCAGCACGAAAAACCAGAGGCACAGGGACATCGGGCAGCCCTATGCGGCGATCTGGTGCGGCAACAGCACCTGTTCCGGGGTCGATTCGACCGTCTACACCGGTGAAAACACGGTCCTTTACTGGACCGACAGCAAGCAGGAAAAACAGCGCGTCTACGGCAGCACGAGCCTGGCAAGCTGCATGGAGGCCGTGAGGCCCTACCTGGATGAGCACAAGAAGACGGATGCCTACAAGAGCTGCCGCACCAAGTTCGTCATCCTCGTAACGGACGGGCAGGACACGCTATACTGTGGCGGCAGCGGGTCGGGAAACCAGTCCGACCAGTACAAGCGGAGGCGGGCATCGGTGCTGAGAATCAAGGCCCTGCGCGATGCGGGCTACAGGGTCTTCGTCATCGGCCTGGGCGACAAGATGCCCGAGTTTCTGCAATGGACGCTCAACTGGATGGCCTATTATGGGGGCACGGAGAATCCCGACGCCAACAAGAAGGGTAGCCCTTCGGCCCTGAACATGGCCGCCATCATCGCCGATCCCTGCGCCTGGTCTGCGACGACGGGTTCCTGCAGCGGCTCGAGTGACCAATGTTTCGCAACGAACAACGACCCCGGGACGCTCGAGCTCGGAGGCTATGCCTTCATCTCGACCAATTCGAAGGAACTCGAGACGGCCCTGCGGACGGCCATGACCTATATACGCGACGCCTCCTATTCCTTCAGCACGCCGTCGGTGGCCACATCCAGGACGGCGAACGAGGACTACCTCTATGCGGCCTCCTTCCTGCCGAGCAACACGGATCCCTTCTGGAGAGGCTCCCTCAAGAAATACACGATCCTGTCGGTCCAGTCCCTGGGCGGTGTTATGGCCGATGCAGGCACTGCCCTCCAGGGCACTGCCGCTGGCAACCGGAAAATCCTGACCGCAAAGGGCAACGCCCTGGTCCCGTTCACCACGGATAACCTGACGGCGGCGGATCTGGGAGTGGGCGACGCGAAAAGGCGCGACGAGGTCATCGGCTACATCCGCGGCGAGGCGGCGTACAACGCGGACAAGGATGCCAAGGAGAATGTCTGGAAACTCGGCGATATCTTCCACTCCAACCCCGTCACGGTTGGCACGCCCTCGCCGTATTTCGTCGACCCCAGGGACAAGGGAAAAGCCTTCGACACGTACCGCATCGCGAACCAGCGCACTTCGGACAACGGCAGGCGGATCGTCGTGGCCGGGGCCAACGACGGCCAGCTCCATGCCTTCCAGACGTCCGAGCTCAAGGAAGCGTGGAGCTTCATCCCCCCGAACCTTCTCGCAAGGCTCAAGGAAATCGCCCACAGGGAACACCCGACGACCCTGGCGCACCAGTTCTACGTCGACGGGCCGATCACGGCGGCCGACGTCTGGACAGGCTCCGGCGACGGGAAGGCCAAGTCCCCGGCGGACTGGAGGACGCTTCTGGTCGTCGGGCTGGGACAGGGGGGCGGCAAAAGCCTCTGGAGCTCGTCTTCTTTTTGCGATTCGGGATTCAGCCCGGCCTACCTCCCGGGCGGCGAATATCCCTACTATTGCGGCTATCACGCTCTCGACATCACCGACACGCTCAACCCCTCCTGCCGTTGGCGAATCAAGCCCACGGCCTCCCAGGCGCCTTACCTGGGCGATCCCTGGAGCCGCATGGTCATCCGCCGGGTCCGGATCGGGGCGGACGAGAAGTGGGTCGGCTTCGTGGGCGGCGGGCACAGCACCTCCCCGTGCGCCGGGCCTGCGGACTGCGATGCGCGGGGCAAAGGGTTCTTCGTCATCGACCTCGTGACGGGAAATGTCCTGTGGGGCTTCAACCGCAATTCCCCCGGCGGCGGCGCGATGACCCATGCCCTGCCGGCTCAACCTGCCGTCATCGATTCGGACATGGATGGCTTTGCCGACCGGGCCTACATCGGCGATCTGGGGGGAAACATCTGGCGCTTCAGCTTCTGCAGGGCCTCCGACGGGGACGGCTGCACGACGGCCGACTGGAGAGGAACTCTGTTTTTCCAGCGGGACAGCAAGACTGGCCCTGTCTACTATTCGCCGGCCGTGGCGCGGGATGTGGTCGGGAACCTCTGGGTATACTGGGGAACCGGCGATCGGCTGGAACCCCTTGCCCCGAAGGAGGACAAGGACTGGTTCTATGGTGTGAGAGACCTGGGGAAAGAAACGCCACGGACAGGCAGTAATCTTCAGAACATCAGCGGCGCAACGCAGACGTTCACCGATCTGAATACAAAGGACGGCTGGTACGTCATCCTCGGCGGGGCGGGAGAGAAGGTCCTGGCCAATCCGACCGTATTCGGCGGGGTGGTCTACTTTACCACCTACACACCGGAGGGCGGCGGCGGGGACCCCTGCGAGCAGGCAGGCGCTTCAAAGATTTACGGCCTGTCCTACATGGACGGGGCGGGAACCTTCACAGGGGGGAGCCGGATCAGCTACCTGGGCAAGGGAATCTCATCGGCGCCGCTGATTTCCACGGGGAGCGAAGCGGGGAAGGGCAGCATGTTCGGATCCGCCAGCGGCGGCGCAAGCGCCGGCGGCAAGCTGTGGATGGGCCCCCCGACGCTGAGGCTGCCCGAAAACAGGACTCACCTTCTCCACTGGCGGGATACGCGCATCCGATAAGGCACGAGGTCCGAGGAACGAGGACCGAGGCAACAAAACAGAAAAATCCTCGAGCCTCGAACCTCGATCCTGAAGCAGATCGAAGCCGGTGACCATAGCAAGAGGAGGAAGATTTGAAAAAGGGACATTTATCCGGGGGGTTCACACTCGTCGAACTCGTCATGGCGATGGTCGTGGGGCTTATCCTTCTCGCGGCGGTCTGGTCGGCCGTGGTGGCAGGTCAGCGATCCTCCATCGGGATTGAACGGAAAGTCACGACCGGTCAGGATGCCCGTGCCGCCCTGCAGATCATGGGCGCTGAAATCCGAATGGCGTCTTTCAACCCCCTCTACACGACGGGCCTGTGGGTCGATCCGGACGGTTGCGGTCAGGCTGCGAATCAGGGCTGGCGGGGCATTCAGGAAGCTGCGGTCTCGTCCGTCACGATCGAAATGGATCTGGAACCGGATGGGCTCTGCGGAAGCTCGGCCAACGAGATCATCCGTTATGCCTACGATGCCGTGTCGGAGAGGATCACCCGGGAAACGATCCGCTGCGCGGCGGGCATCCGGACCTCATCGGGGGCTCAGCCCTTCCTGGGGCCCATCCCCTCGAACCCCGCCGTTCGGACCCCGCGGGTCATCAACGGCGCGACCCCCCTGTTTCGCTACTACGACGGCAGGGGTGCCGAGATCGTGAACCTGCCCGCTGAGATCCCTCGAATCCGGCGCATCGAGATCGCCCTGGTCGTCGAATCGGCGGATGCCGACCCGCGCACGGGGGAGCCCAGGAGGATGACCTTCTCGACGAGCGTCATGCCGAGGAATCACGGTGTTCAGTTCTGAAACGGAGGGACGGGGAAATGAAGATCAGACATGAAGGCGGCTTTGCCCTGATTGCGGCGGTACTGGCAAATCTCATTCTCCTGGCCGTAGGGATCATCGCCCTGAACCTCTCGACGCAGGACTTGCGGATCAGCATGAAGGTCGTCGGCGACAAGAAAGCGATGAGCGCCGCCGAAGCGGCCACCCACTGGTTGATGCTCAACTTTGATCCCGCCAATTCCGCCGCCGTTGCCAAAGAGAATCGGCCCCTGACCGAGCTGGCTGCCGGACTCGATCCCAGGGGCCGTGTCACCATCAAGCAGCCTGTGCCGTCGACAGTGGGCCCGGTACAGATCAGCGGCCCGACAGGCTATGACATGGGCACAACGCAATGGGTTCTTCTCCGCTATGACACAACGGTCACGGGACGAAACGAAGACCACCGGACAAGCGTGACGATCGATGTGGTGGTGGGGTATGGGCCCGTGGTCTCGGACAGCTACTGACCGTGAGACGAAGTTGTGAAGTTGAGAAGTTGAGAGCCTTGGATGAGCTGCAAGCCTGCGCGAGCTGGCGGCTTCTCCGAACTTCCCAACTTCACAGCTTCATAACTTCCGTTGTTTTCAGGTTACCCCCCCATCCGGATCCTTTCGACCGGCCTTTAGGCATGAGACCGCGATCCGTGCCCGCACCGTCCTTCCCTTTAAAATTGCTTGACTTTACACCCTCAAGCGGTTAGTGTTGCCGCGGTTTTCGACAGAGAAAAAATCTCCCCCCCGGGGGGGAAACGGTGATAAAAGAATTGGCCGCCGGGCCTTTTTTTTATTATGATGAATCGAAGGATGCAGCAATCCCATGAAAGAGAAACTCATCAAGCTGCTTGAAGAATCGACGTCGCGTTGCGTGTCTGAGGGCTTGTTCGAGGTGAAGAGCCTTCCTTTTATTGAGTTGGAGGTCACGCGCGACGAGGCCCACGGCGACTACGCCACCAACGTGGCCATGATCATCGCCTCCCAGGCGAAGAAGAACCCCCGGGCGATCGCCCAGGCCATCGTAAGCAAGCTGAAGGACGATGACGGGCTGCTGAACAAGGTGGAGATCGCGGGCCCCGGATTTATCAACTTCTTCATCCGCGAGGACAACTGGCGCTCTCCGTTGAGGGAGATCAATCGCCTGAAAGAACGATATGGGGCTCTCGATTTCGGGTCGGGGAAGAAGGTCCAGGTGGAGTTCGTGAGCGCAAACCCCACGGGCCCCCTGCACATCGGGCATGCCAGGGGCGCCGTCACGGGCGACGTCATCGCCAACATCCTGAAAGCCAGCGGCCACGATGTCGTCAAGGAGTACTACATCAACGACGTGGGAAACCAGATGCGGACCCTGGGGCGTTCCGTATACCTGAGGTACCTGGAGATCCAGGGCGAACCCATCGAATTCCCGCCGGACCACTACCAGGGCGATTACATCACGGAGCTTGCAAAAGAAATTCTCGCCAGGGACGGGGATTGCTACCGCGGCAAAAGCGAGGACGAGGTCCTGCCCTTTTTCACGGCCTACGGCGCCGGGTCCATCATGGAGGGGATCAAGGACGACCTGGGGGCCTTCGGCGTGCGTTTCGACTGTTACTTCAGCGAGGGCGAGCTCTACAAGAACGACGGCGTCATGAAGCTGTTGGAGCAGCTGCGGGAAAAGGGACACGTCTACAAGGAAGGCGACACGCTCTGGTTCAGGTCGACGGCCTTCGGCGACGAGAAAGACCGGGTCGTCATCCGGGATACGGGGACGCCCACTTACTTCGCGGCGGACATCGCCTATCACAAGAACAAGTTCGACCGTGGGTTCGATACGGTCATTGATGTGTGGGGCGCCGACCATCACGGTTACATCCCCAGGCTGAAGGCGAGCATCGAGGCCCTCGGCGGGAACAAGGATGCCCTCAAGATCATTCTTGTGCAGCTCGTGAGCCTGTTGCGCGACGGCAAGCCCGTCGCCATGTCCACCCGTGCCGGCGAGTATGTGACGCTTCGCCAGGTGATCGACGAGGTCGGCCGGGATGCCGCCCGGTACAACTTCCTCATGCGGCGTTCCGACAGCCAGCTCGATTTCGACCTGGAGCTGGCCAAGAGGCAGTCCAATGAAAACCCGGTTTACTATGTCCAGTACGCTCATGCCCGGATCGCGAGTATCACCCGGATGGCGGCCGAACGCGGCATGGAGATCCCCGGCTGCGACGATGCGGAGCTCGGCCTGCTGACGCTCCCCGAGGAGATCCAGCTCATCAAGTCCGTCATCCGCTTCCCCGAGATCGTCGAGGGGGCTGCAAAGGCGCTGGAGCCGCACCGGATCACCTTCTACCTGAACGAACTTGCGGGAATCTTCCACAGCTATTACAACAAGAACCGGGTGATCACCGACGACCCGGCACTGAGCCGGGCGCGGCTTTTCCTCGTGAATTCGATCGGGCAGGTCCTGCGCAACGCCCTGGGAATTCTGGGCGTCAGCGCTCCCGAGAAGATGTAGCAACCGGGGGAGCCATGCGGCCGCAACGGATGAAGGAATTCGAGTTTCGCCTCGGGAAGCTGGGGCTGGTGCTTTTTGTCATCGGCATCTCCCTCCTGCTCTTTCTGTCGTTTGTGACAGGGGTCATGGTGGGTGTGAACATGGAGGGAAACCCCGACCAGATTGCCGAAGGAATCCCCGGAATCCTCAAACAGAAGGTGGCGCGGTCGACCCCGGCGGAAGGCGGCGAGGCGGAAAAAGGCGAAGGCCCGGAAGGCAAAAAGGCGGGGGCCGCCGATAAGGGCGATTTCAAGCTGACCTTCTTCGACACCCTGTCGAAGGGAAAGGGTGCCGGCCCGGCGGAAGCTACGCAGCAGAAGGTGAAGAAGGAAGAGAGCAGGCGCGAGGAAAAACCGCAGGATACGGCCCAGGCAGCCGTCGCATCGGCCGGGAAGTACGTCATCCAGGTGGTTTCTCTGCAGGACAGGAAAAAGGCCGAAGACCTTCGTGACCGCCTCAACAGCATGGGCTACGCCCCGTACATCGACTCGGCCGAGCTGAGCGACCGCGGCCGCTGGTACCGGGTCAAACTCAAGGGCTTCGAGACGAAGGAGGAGGCGCAGAAGGTGGTTGACGGGCTGCAGGCGAAGGTCAAGGGGCTGCAGTGCATGATCCTGCCCGCAGGCAGCTAGTGGAAGAAGTGAAAGAAGTGCTTAAGTGCGGAAGTGAAGAAAAAGGGACCAGGGACGAGGGTGTAGGGACAAGACAAAAGAAAAGTGTCATTGCGAGCCAAAGGCGAAGCAATCTCGTTTATCAGGACTGTGATTGCTTCGTCGCGTAACGCTCCTCGCAATGACAAGACAGACAGATAGACTAGAAAGATCGGAAAGACGGGACAGACCGGACAGACCGGACAGACCAGAACGATGTTTGAAAACCTGACAGAAAAACTCGACGGAATCTTCAAGAAGCTCAAGGGCCGCGGACGGCTCGACGAGGAGAACATCAAGGACTCCATGAAGGAGATCCGGATGGCGCTTCTCGAGGCCGACGTGAACTTCCGCGTCGTCAAGGACTTCGTCGAGGATGTCCGCGCAAAGGCCGTGGGACAGGAAGTCCTCGAGAGCCTCACGCCCGGGCAGCAGGTTGTGAAGATCGTCCACGACCGTCTCGTGGAACTCATGGGAGGCGCTGGAAACCAGTGGCTCAAACTTTCCGGCCGCTTTCCGAATCCCGTCATGCTCGTCGGTCTCCAGGGCTGCGGCAAGACGACGACGGCAGCCAAGCTCGCCCGGCTCACCATGGACCAGGGCCGCAGGACGGCGCTTGTCTCCCTGGACGTCTATCGCCCTGCCGCCATTGAGCAGCTCAGGGTTCTCGGCGAGTCCCTCGGGGCGGGTGTGCTGCAACCGGCGGATAAAAAGGATCCCGTCGAGATCGCTCTTGCGGCCATGGCGGATGCGGAGAGCCAGGGGTATGACGTCCTCATCATGGACACGGCCGGCCGCCTGCACATCGACGCCGCGATGATGGACGAGCTCTTGCGGATCAAGGCCGCGACAAACCCGTCGGAGATCCTGTTCGTTGCCGATGCCATGACGGGACAGGATGCCGTTCAGGTGGCGCAGAAGTTCGACGCGACGCTCGCCATCGACGGAGTCATCCTGACGAAAATGGACGGCGATGCCCGGGGTGGTGCCGCTCTTTCGCTGCGGGCCGTTACGGGCAAGCCCATCAAGTTCATCGGAGTGGGCGAAAAAATCGAGGCCCTTGAAGCCTTTCACCCCGAGCGGATGGCCTCGCGCATCCTCGGCATGGGGGACATCCTGACGCTCGTCGAGAAGGCCCAGGCCGCGATCGACGTGAAGGAGGCGCAGGCCCTCGAGAAGAAGATTCGCAAGGATGCCTTCACCCTGGAGGATTTCCGGGATCAGTTGCAGAAGATGCGGAAAATGGGATCCCTGAAGGACATGCTCGGCATGATCCCCGGGCTCGGCAAGCTCAAGGCCCTGAAGGACGTCGACCCCAACGACAAGGAACTCGTCCGGACCGTGGCCATCATCGATTCCATGACGAAAAAAGAGCGTGCAAACTACCTGATCATCGACGGCTCCAGGCGCAAGCGCATAGCCCGGGGAAGCGGCACCGCCGTGCAGGACGTGAACCGGCTCCTGAAGAACTACGTGGAGATGCGCAAGATGATGAAAAGGATGATGACCAAGGGGGGGCGGGATGCCCTGCGAAGGGGTTATTTCCGTCCCTGATGGCGTCCGGAAAAAAAAAGTTCAAAAAACCGTCGATTTATGCTACTTTAACGTACTTTTTTTCGCTCAACACGAAGGAGGTAATGGATAAACGGAATGGCTGTGAAGATGAGATTGACGCGGATGGGATCCCGGAAGAAACCTTATTACCGGATCGTCGTAGCCGATTCGGTATCGCCGAGGGACGGGAAATTTATTGAGATCGTCGGAAACTACGACCCGAAGAAGGATCCAGCCGAGATTACGCTGAAAGAGGATCGGATCAAGGAATGGCTTTCCAAGGGAGCCGAACCGACACTGACCGTCTCCCAGCTGCTCGGGAAAAAGGGAATCACGATCGCAAAGGAAAAGACCAAGGTCGCCTGAACCGCCAGTTACGTTGGACTCTCAATTCAAAATGGGGTGAACCAGGAGCTTAACATCTAGGATTTCCCCGGAGGTCGTGACGATGAAAGACTTGATCAAGTACATGGCCCAGGCATTGGTGGACAACCCTGATAAGGTCGAGGTGTCGGAAGTTCAGGGAGAACAAACTTCTGTCATCGAGTTGAGAGTTGCGAAAGAGGATCTGGGCAAGGTCATCGGCAAGCAGGGCAAGACCGCGAAAGCCATGCGGACGATCCTGAGTGCGGCGTCGGCCAAGGTTCACAAGAGGACCGTGCTCGAGATCATCGAGTAAGACGCGCCGATGAGATGGATCGAAATCGGACAGATCGTCAAATCACACGGTCTTGCAGGCCGCGTGAAAGTTCTTTCCTATCTTGAATCGGACCATCTGTTGCATTCGCTGAAGGACGCCTGGATCGGCAGGACTCCGGACTCGGCGAGGCGATACCCCATCGAAAACGTGCGCCCCGAGGGGCAAGGTTATTTTTCCCTCAAGCTTGAGGGGATCGAGGATCGCAATGCGGCAGATGCCCTGAGGGGGCTTACGGTTTCCGTTCCCTACGACAGCCTGGAGACCCTCCCGGAGGACGAGTACTACTGGAAGGACCTCATCGGGTTGACCGTCGTAACCGAGGATGGAAAGACGCTGGGGCGCATCGAGACAATCTTCCCGACGGGCAGCAACGATGTGTTCGTATGCAGGGAAGGGGGCAGGGAGATCCTTTTGCCCGCCATTGCCGAGGTGATCCGGTCGGTGGACATCCGGGCAGGCACGGTGGTCGTCCGGTTATTGAAGGGGCTGGAGCCAGGCGATGATGCGCTTTGACATCCTGTCCATCTTCCCGGAAATGTTCGAGTCCTTTTTCGGGTGCAGCCTTCTGAAAAAGGCCCGTGACAAGGGTCTGATCCGGATCGAGGCTCACAATATCCGTGATGGGGCCACGGACAAGCACCGGATGACCGACGATTACCCCTACGGTGGCGGGGCGGGCATGGTCATGAAGGTTGAGCCCATCGCCCGGGTTCTCGAAGCCGTCGGTGCCATGGCCGGGGAATGCACGCGGATCCTTTTGACGCCGCAGGGCGAGACCTTCAGCCAGGCGATTGCCGGGGAACTGTCCCGGTCGATCAGGATCGTCCTCATCTGCGGGCACTATGAAGGTGTCGACGAACGGGTGAGGGAGAACCTGGTGGACCGCGAGATTTCCATCGGCGACTACGTCCTGACGGGGGGAGAGGCGGCTGCCATGGTTGTCGTTGACGCCGTGGCGAGGCTCATTCCCGGCGTGCTGGGCAACGATGAATCGGCCCGGCACGAATCGTTCGCCACAGGGCTTCTGGAGAGCCCCCAGTACACGAGACCGGAGGAATTCCGGGGATGGAAGGTCCCCGATGTCCTTCTCTCAGGGCACCACCGGGAGATCGAGGACTGGAGGCGCCGCGAATCGCTGAAGCGCACGCTCGAGCGCAGGCCCGATCTACTGGCGGCAGCGGCCCTCACGGACAAAGATCAAAAGTTCCTCCAGGAGCTGAAAAAGAAATCCTGACGCATCTTCGGCGTCCTGCACTCTGCGCGAACGGTTCGTTTGCAGTCAGAGCTTTTTTTTGAAGCGCCATCGATGAGGGGACGACTCTACATTGCTCTTTTACACCACCCGGTGCTCGACCGTGAAGGGCGGGTCATCACGAGCGCCGTGACAAATGCCGACATCCACGACATTGCCCGCTCGGCGCGAACCTACGGGGTGAAGCGTTTTTTCATCGTGACCCCGATCGCGGACCAGGCCGACCTGGTGAGAGCGATCATCGGGCACTGGACCAGCGGTGCGGGCGGGGCCCTGAATCCTTCGAGGCGCGAGGCCCTCGAGGCCGTCGAGGTTGCCGGCACGCTTGCGGACGTCGTCGAGGTGATCGCCCGCGAGGAATCGCTTCCCGTGAACACCGTGGTGACGGGGGCCCGGTTCGGCGGGGCCTGCGTGAGCCACGGGCAGTTGCGCGAGATCCTCGACAACGGCAACGGCACAACCCTGATCCTGTTCGGCACGGGGTGGGGGCTGGCAGACGAGGTCATCGAGAGCAGCCGGTATCGGTTGGAGCCCATCAGCGGTCACGGTCCATACAATCATCTCTCGGTGAGATCGGCCGTTGCTATCACGCTGGACAGGCTGGTGGGGCGGGAAAAGGGAAGTTAGGAAGATCGGAAGTTAAGAAGCGCGGAAAATTCGGAGAAAAACAAAAAAGCGAAATGCTGGAACCCCGTCCTGCGCATTCGCAGGCAGGAGACAAAAAGCGGGGACGTGCCAGGGAGATAATCAGGAGGTTTAGCTGTCATGGATAAGATTGATTTCATCGAAAAAGAGCAAATGAGGGGCGACATCCCCGACTTCAAGTCCGGCGACACCGTCAAGGTTTTCGTGAAGATCGTCGAAGGCTCGAAGGAAAGAATCCAGGTCTTCGAGGGCGTCGTGATCAAGAAGACCCGGGGCAACAGCCGGGCCCACTTCACCGTCCGCAAGATTTCCTACGGCGTGGGTGTCGAGAGAACCTTCCCCCTGCATTCTCCGGTGATCGATCGCGTGCAGATCGTGACCCGCGGAAAGGTTCGCCGTGCGAAGCTCTTTTACCTGAGAGGACGCAAGGGGAAAGAGACGAAGATCAAGGAAGCCGACAAGCACTGATCCAGGGCGCGTGACGGAGGTTCGCTTCGTTGAGCGGGCTTCCGTTCAGACCCCCTTTTGAGCCCGTGAAGAGCGGAACATCGGAGGTTAGGAAGAGCGGACAAGACGATTCTTTATCTTTGCCGCGCTTCTGCTCTTCATCACTTCCTCACTTCGCAAACGTGTCCTTGAAGCCGGAAAATGCGGCAAGGCCTGACGAGGTGCTTTTGCGGGCTTGAGGCGACGGCGGATGGACAGCTTCGAACAGAGCGCTTACAAACGGGGGTATCGCGTCGTTGTCGGCGTGGATGAAGCGGGAAGGGGACCTCTGGCAGGGCCCGTCGTGGCTGCCGCCGTTGTTCTCCCTCCCGGTTTTCGTCTTGATGGCGTCAAGGATTCGAAACAGCTCACGGAAAAGAAGCGTCAGCGGCTTTACGACATCATCCTGAATGGGGCTTCGAGCTGGGCCCTGGGTGTCGTGGAGCCTTCCGTTATCGATCGGATCAACATCTTTCAGGCCACCCGGCTAGCCATGAAGGAGGCCGTCCAGCAGATTCTTCCGGCTGCGGATTATCTTCTCATCGACGGCGCGCGGGCCCAGCGCCTCAATCTCCCCATCACGCAGGAAACGATCATCCGGGGCGACACCCTGAGCATCTCCGTAGCCTGTGCCTCGATCATCGCCAAGGTGTCCCGGGACCGGATCATGGAGATTTACCATCACCAGTTTCCCCAGTACCACTTCATCCGCAACAAGGGCTATGGAACCAGGGAGCACCTCGAGGCGATCCGATGCCACGGCCCCTGCAAGATCCACCGCCGGAGCTTCAAGGGGGTGAAAGAAACCCTTGACCAGGGAGACGCAAACTAAGGGAGCCCGGGGAGAGGAAAGCGCCGCGGGATTCCTCCGGATGCAGGGGTACCGCATCCTCGAGAGGAACTATCGCTGTCCCCTGGGCGAGGTGGACATCATTGCCCGCGACGGGAATACCGTTGTATTTGTCGAGGTAAAAACGCGCACGTCGGAACGTTTCGGGACGCCCCAGGCGGCCATCGGGCCGCAGAAGCAAAAAAGGATGACGGCCATCGCCCTTTATTACCTCAAGGGGCAGGGGTGGCTCGGGAAACCGGCACGGTTCGACGTCGCCGCTGTCAGCCTCCATGAGGGGAGAGAAACAGTAACCCTCTTCAGGAACGCCTTCGATGCGACGGGATTCTGAGAAAGAAAGGGTCTCGGGTCTAGGGGATCGGGTCTCAGGTCTCGGGTCTCAGGTCTCGGGTCCGAAGGACAAGAGAAATTTCTATAGCAAAATTTTCTTCCTTCCCTATACCCTATTCCCGATACCCGATACCCCGAGCGTCGGTGCGGGTGGCCGGAAAAATGTGAACCGAAGGAAACGAAGGACCAGCCAGTGAAACAAGGAACCCTGTATCTCGTCTCCACCCCCATCGGAAACCTGGAGGATATCACGCTCCGTGCCCTCCGGGTCCTGAAAGAGGTCGACCTCATCGCCTGCGAGGACACGCGGCGCACGAGGATCCTTCTTGGCCATTACGGGATCAGGACACCGCTCACGAGCCTCTACGACGAGATCGAGCGGAAAAAAGGGGAAGTCCTGGTGGAGAAGCTCCTGGAGGGCCGCTCGCTGGCCTACGTCTCCGATGCGGGGACTCCCCTGATCTCCGATCCGGGGTACCATCTTGTCCGACTGGCTCTCGAGGCCGGGGTTGCCGTTGTACCAATTCCGGGCCCTTCTGCCGTCATTACGGCGCTCTCCGTCTCGGCGTTGCCGTCGGAGAACTTCGCTTTCTTCGGCTTTCTCCCGGAAAAGGCGGGACGGCGACAGACGTTTCTCCGGTCGCTCGAGGATCTTCGAATGACCCTCGTCTTTTACGAGTCGCCCCGGCGGATCGTGGATGCCCTGAGAGACGTTCGGGAGATCCTGGGCGAGCGTCATGTGGCCGTCACAAGGGAGCTGACCAAGGTTTTCGAGGAGGTCGTCCGGGGACCGGTGGGCGACGTCATCACAAAGTTCGAAGGCGGCGTCGTGAAAGGGGAGATCACCCTTCTCGTGGAAGGGGCGCCCCAGAAGCCTGCAGCGAAAGACGGGGAAATCGAAGCCCTCTGCAGGGAAATGGAGCAGCAGGGAGAGCACTCAACCAGGGACCTTGCCGCGCAGATTGCCGAGGAACTCGATCTGCCGAGGAAACGGGTTTACGATCTCGTCGTGAAACTCAGGGCTTCTCGGGAAGAGGATGAGAAGGTGGGAGGGTAAGAAAGTTGGAAAACGGGCAGCAAGCGCCTGGCTGCAAGCGAATCCAACCTTCTCACCTTCTCAACTTCTTAACTTCTCTCATTGTTTCGGTCGGCGAAAAGGGTTGAAGACTGCGGGAAGGTGTGGTACTCCATCGGCGAGGCGAAGAACAATAGAAGGGGGTGACGGGATTGGACGAGAAGATCAGAAAGCCGGGGGAACCGAGGGTACTGGCGGAGAAGGATGTCGTATACGATCTCGTCGATGTCATTGAGGAGCCCAGGATCGATGCAATCGTCGGTGGCCGGCTGCAGGACGAAATCATGAAGAAGGTCGCCGAGGTCGCAGAACGGGTCGCGCGGGAACAATTCCCCGGCATTGCAGAACGGGTCATCCGGGAAGAGATCGAGAATCTGAAGAAGTCCGTTGATGAAACGCCCTAACCCTGTCCGCACCGATGCGCAGAGGATCGTCCTCTGTCTGGCCCTGGTCGTGATCCTTCTCTTCCCTGCCTTGGCGGCAGGCGTGGAGACAGAAAGTGTCGAATCCGAGGGCTTGGCGGCCATCCAGAACAACAACCTTGCCCAGGCCCGTGAACAGGCTATTTCACTGGCCCTTCGCGGCGCTCTGGAGAAGGTCCTATCTTCCGCTGTCTCCCCGCAGCTCCTTGCTGCTCGAAAATCCGTCATCTCCGAGAAGGTCTACCCCGTGACGGAGCGCTACATCCTCGGCTACCGGATTCTCCGTGAGGCGGAGCAGGATGGCGCCTATGCGGTGAGAATTGCGGCCACCGTCGATTCGGGCAGCCTCAAGGGGGATCTGCGAAGCCTGGGTTTGCTCGGGCAACAGGGCGAACCGAAAACGGGCCCCGGATTCTCGATCAGCCTTATCGTTCTGAGCACCTTCGCCAGCCATCACGACTTTGTTGCCTTTAGGGAAATGCTGGCCGGCATGTCGCCCATCCGCAGCGTCGTGCCCCTTTATCTGTCGCAGGATCGTTTCGAGATGGGCCTCGAATCGGTTGAGAACTCGCAGGTCGTTGCCAGGGAGCTGTCGAAGAAGCGATTCAAGGGGGTGCCGCTCCGCGTGCTTCGCGTCGAGGCGGCATCCATCGAGATCGCAATCCAAACCCAGGGGGTTTCTCGTGAATAAATTCAGGCTTTCAGGGATCATCGCTGTCCTGATCCTGGGACTGATGGTCTTTCAGGGCTGCTCCTATATGGCAAAAGTCCCCGTCGTAAAGGATCTTCCCTTTGTCTCGAAACCGGAAGACGAGCCGCAGCCGCCGGAACGGAATCTGGGCGTCAAGAACATCGCTGTCCTGCCCGTGGACATCAAGAGTGGGAACCGCGACGCGGCCCGGATGCTCCGTGAGAAGATGTTCGATGAACTCTACTTCAAGGGATACCCCAAGATCCCCTTTGAAATGGTGGACGCCGCATTGGCCGATTTCCGGAACAGGGACAAAGGCGCATCGGGCAGCACGGTTCCACCCCAAATCATCGGCAGCATGCTCGGCGTGGACGCCGTCATGTACACGACCCTCCTCGAGGCGAACACTGCCTACAAGGTTGTCTATGCACCCGTCAACGTCGCGGCCGTCTTCGAATTGAAGGACGTGAAAACGGGTATGTCGATCTGGAAATACGAGTCCCGGACAACGGATCGCGACTATGGGGTCACCAGGAACAGTCTTGAGCTCGGAACAGCCAAGATTTTCGAGAACGTGGTGCATGAGGCCGTGAAGAAGGCGATGATAACCCTGCCCGATGGACCGGGCATGCGCTAAGAAGGTTCGAGGTCCGAGGAACGAGGACCGAGGTACAAGAGAAATCCTTGAACCTAGAGCCTCGCTCCTCGATCCTGGCGAAGCCTGTTCGAGGTCCGGGGAACGAGGTACAGAACAAATCCTCAAACCTGCCGGTCCCCGGCTTGCCTCATCGAGAACCGCAAACACAGATTGAACTGCCGGGCATTCTGATCCCGGCTCGACAGGTCCGTGGAAGGGGACCGAGTTGTGAATATCCCCAATACCCTTACGGTTATCAGAATCGTCCTCGTCCCGGTCATCGTGATTCTCCTGATCCAGGGGGAGTATGGCAAGGCCTTGATTTGTTTCATCATTGCCGGGGTGACCGACGGTCTCGACGGGCTTATCGCCCGCAGCCTCAACCAGACGACCGTCGTAGGGGCCTACCTCGACCCCCTTGCAGACAAGGCACTCGTGATCAGCATGTTCACGACGCTGGCCATCGTCGGCGTGATCCCGGGATGGCTGGCCGTAGTCGTCATCAGCCGCGACTGCATCATCCTGGGTGGGATCCTGGTGATGACGCTCATGTCCATTGACCTCGAGATCAAACCTTCTTTTGTCAGTAAAGTAAACACGACGCTCCAGCTTTTTACCATTTTTTTCGCCCTCCTGCTGAAAATGGACGGTGTGGAACAGCACTTCCACGAGGCTTTTATGGTCCTCTGCTGGTTGACGGCGATCTTCACCGCGATCTCGGGAGGCGATTATCTACTGAAGGGGATGAAACTCATCAACCGGGGGGATGGAAATACGGAAAAAACGTGATTTTGTCTTGACATCATTGCATTTTTTTGTTACTCAGTATCCGTTTTTTATGATGCATGGAAACAGGCACGTAGCTCAGGGGGAGAGCGCCATCTTGACGCGGTGGATGTCCAGGGTTCAAATCCCTGCGTGCCTACCATTACATTTTTTCTGTGGCGAAGGGCATCAGAAGACGTCAAATCGTTGATGCCCTTTCTTTAATTAAAACCCGAATGATAATGAATGGTTCCCTGTCCGAAGCCCGGTATGGACAACCCCCGGGCCGGTGGCGGGGAGGAATCGGGGTTCGCCAGATGGGCAAAATCGAGATCCGATACCCGGATGACACAAGGAAGGCCTTTGAAGCGGGACTTGCTGCGGGGGAAATCCTTGCGTCGTGGAATAAGGACGCCGTCAAGGATGCCGTTGCGGCGAGGTTCAACGATCGGCTGATCGACCTGTCGAGCCCGGTTACCGAAAACGGGACCATCGGCGCCGTGGATATTCACACCCCCGAAGGGGTGAGTGTCCTGCGGCACAGCATCTCCCATATCATGGCCGAGGCCGTGCAGCAGCTTTTCCCCAACGTGAAGGTGACCATCGGCCCCTCCATCGAGGACGGGTTCTATTACGATTTCGATTTCGAGTCGACCTTTACGCCCGAGGACCTGAAGAAGATCGAGGACCGCATGGCCGAGATCACCGCCCGGGATCTGCCCTTCACGCGCCGAGAGGTGAGCCGCGAAGAGGCAGTGGCCCTCTTCACGAAGAAGGGCGAGCCCTACAAGGTGGAGCTGATCAACGACCTGCCCGGCGACGTGAAGACCGTTAGCCTGTACACGCAAGGCGATTTCACAGACCTCTGCCGGGGCCCGCACATCCCATCGACGGGAAAAATCAAGGCCTTCAAGCTGCTCAACGTGGCCGGCGCCTACTGGCGGGGCGACGAGCACAACAAGATGCTCCAGCGGATCTACGGGACGGGATTTGCCACGCCCAAGGACATGGAGGAGTATTTCGTCTTCATCGAGGAGGCCAAGCGGCGCGATCACCGGAAGCTCGGCAAGGAGCTGGATCTCTTCCAGGTCAACGAGGAGGTGGGGCCGGGGCTCATCATCTGGCACCCCAAGGGTGCGATGCTCCGAACCATCATCGAGGACTGGGAGCGAAAAGAGCATTTCAAGCGGGGCTATGACATCGTCCTGGGCCCGCAGATCCTCAGGGATCACATGTGGATCCGCTCGGGCCACATGGACCACTACAAGGAGTCCATGTATTTCACCGAGGTGGAGAAAGAGGGCTACGGGATCAAGCCCATGAACTGCCTCTCGCACATGATGATCTACAAATCGAAGATCCGCAGCTATAGGGATCTCCCGCTGAGATATTTTGAGCTGGGGACCGTGCACCGCCACGAGAAGACGGGCGTGCTTCACGGTCTGACCCGCGTGCGGCAGTTTACCCAGGATGACGCCCACATCCTCTGCACGCCCGAGCAGCTCAATGCCGAGATCCTGGCCATCGCCGATTTCGTCAACTTTGCCATGGGCATCTTCGGCTTCGAGTACGAGGTCGAGCTGAGCACGCGGCCCGCGAACTCCATCGGGAGCGACAAGGATTGGGAGATGGCAACGGCGGCTCTCGAGCAATCGCTCAAGGACAACCGCATGGTCTACGACATCAACGCGGGCGACGGAGCCTTCTACGGCCCCAAGATCGACTTCAAGCTCAAGGATGCTCTCAAGCGAAAGTGGCAGTGCGCCACGATCCAGTGCGACTTCGCGCTGCCGGAGCGCTTCGATCTGCACTATATCGGCGCTGACGGGGAGAAGCACCGCCCCGTCATGCTTCACAGGGTCATCCTGGGGTCCATCGAGCGCTTCATCGGGGTGCTGATCGAGCACTATGCCGGGGCCTTCCCCGTGTGGCTCGCCCCTGTCCAGGCCGTGCTGGTCACCGTGACGGACAACCAGATCCCCTACGGCGAGGAGGTCTACCGAAAGCTCATCGACGTAGGCATACGTGTGGAGAAGGATTTCAAAAACGAGAAACTGGGGCACAAGATTCGCGAGGCGCAACTCCAGAAGATCCCCTACATGCTCGTCATCGGGGACAAGGAGGTCGCTTCGGGGACGATTTCCCCACGGCAGCGTGACGGCAAGAACCTCGGAGCCATGACGGTCGACGCCTTTGTCGATCTCGTCCGGGAAAAGTGCAGCCGCCACGAATAGAGAAACGGAACGTCCCCGCAGGGGGTGAAGATCGCCATCGGGCAGGAGGTGTCCAATAGAAAAAAATCTTCGGATCAACCAGGGAATCAGGGTGCCCAACGTGCGGGTCATCGACTTCGAGGGCAAGCAGCTCGGGGTTTTGCCCATTGCCGAGGCCCTGGCGGAAGCGGGAAAAGTGGGCATGGATCTGGTCGAGGTCGCCCCGAACTCCAATCCACCCGTGTGCCGGATCATGGACTACGGGAAGTTCCGCTACCAGCAGAGCAAGAAAATGCAGGTGGCAAGAAAGAGTGCGGCCACCGTCCAGGTCAAGGAGATGCGCCTGAGGCCCAAGATCGATGAGCATGACCGGGGCATCAAGATCCGCAAGGTGAAGGAGTTTCTGGAAGAGGGCGACAAGGTCAAGATATCCATGCTCTTCCGGGGCCGGGAGATCGCCTACACGTCGATCGGCCTGAAGATCATGGAGTCCATCCGGGATGAACTGGAGGGCATCGCCACCGTGGAGCAGCAGCCCCGGATCGAGGGGCGAAGCATGGTGATGGTGGTATCCCCCAAGAAATAACGCGTCAAGGAGCAGTCAATGCCGAAGCAGAAAACACACAAGGGAGCATCGAAACGCTTTTCTCTCACCGGGACAGGGAAAGTGAAACGGAAGAAAGCATTCCACAGCCACATCCTGACCAAGAAGACGACAAAGAGCAAACGGAAGATGAGAAAGTCGGCGATCCTCGATGACCGGGACACGAAGGGCATCAAGAGGCTGATCCCCTACGCGTAGACGAGGGAGTCTGCGGGGTCGTCGGGTGCAATGCAGTGCAAAGTTCGGATAGAGGGGCCTCATCCCCTCTATTTTCATTAACAAACGCTGGAGGCTTCAAACGCCTTTACGCAGCTGAAAAGAATCTGTTCAGGAGACAGTTATCATGGCACGTGTCAAGCGAAGCGTCACAGGCAGAAAGAAACGAAGGAAGATCCTGAAGCTGGCCAAGGGCTTTTTCGGGGCCCGGCGCAGGGCGTACCGCCTTGCGACGGAGTCCGTCAACCGCGCTCTGGCCTTTGCCTTCCGGGACCGCAAGGCCCGCAAGCGCGAGTTCCGCAGCCTCTGGATTGCGCGGATCAATGCCGCGACAAGGCTCAACAACCTTTCCTACAGCCGCTTCATCGACGGACTGAAGAAGGCGGGCGTGACCATGGATCGCAAGGTCCTGGCCGACATCGCCGTCCATGATCCCCGTGCGTTTTCCGTCATCGCCGGCATCGCGGCAGGTGAGAAGAAGGGATGAGAGAGCAACTCGAGAAGCTTCAGCGGGATGCCGAGGAAGAGCTTCGCGGGGCTGTAACAGACGAGGCGATCCAGGTCATCCGGACGAAATACCTAGGCCGCAAGGGAGTGCTGACATCGATCCTGCGCGGGCTGGGCAGTGTCTCACCGGAAGAACGGCCCGCCATGGGGCAGTTGGCCAACCAGGTCAAGGACGCCCTGTCGCTTCGCATCGACTCGGTACTGGCTGAACTCGCGGCATCGAAGAAGGACGGCAAACTCCTGCAGGAGCGGGTTGACGTGACCCTGCCCGGACGGGGGTTTGCTTGCGGGAAGCTTCACCCGATCACGCTGGTGACGCAGGAGATCTGCGGGATTCTGGCCTCGCTGGGGTTTTCCATTGCCGAGGGGCCCGAGGTCGAGTTGGACTACTACAACTTCGAGGCCCTCAACATGGCCAAGGACCACCCGTCCCGGGACATGCAGGCAACCTTTTACATCACGGAAAACCTGCTGCTCAGGACCCACACCTCGCCGGTCCAGATTCGGGTGATGGAAAAGCAGAAACCGCCCGTACGGGTGATTGCGCCGGGGAAGGTCTATCGGCCCGATGCCGACATCTCCCACTCCCCCATGTTTCACCAGATCGAGGGCCTCTACGTCGACAAAGGCGTAACCTTCGGGGACCTGAAAGGGACCCTCACGTTCTTCCTGAAGCATGTCTTCGGCGATGACATCGGGGTGAGGTTCCGACCGAGCTTTTTCCCGTTCACCGAACCCAGCGCAGAGGTCGACATCCAGTGCGTCATGTGTAGCGGCAAGGGCTGCCGTGTTTGCGGCCAGAGCGGCTGGCTCGAGATCCTGGGATCCGGCATGGTCGACCCCGAGGTCTTCAAGGCCGTCGGTTACGACAGCGAGGAGTATACGGGCTTTGCCTTCGGCCTCGGCGTCGAGCGGATCGCCATGCTGAGATACGGCATCTCCGACATCCGGCTCTTTACGGAAAACGACCGGCGGTTCCTGGAACAATTCTGAAGACAGTCAACAGGCTACAGGCTACAGGCTACGAACTCCTGCCCCCTATACACCAGCCATAAGCCCTGTGCCCTCAAGGGTTCTCATCCATGAAAGTCAGTCTAAGGTGGCTTAAAGATTACGTCGACATCGACATCCCCGCACTGGATCTGGCCGATCGTCTCACAATGGCCGGTCTCGAGGTGGATGCCGTCGAGGAATACACCCCTGCGTTCACGGGGGTCGTCACGGCCAGGATTCTCTCCATGAAACCTCACCCCGGGGCGGACAAGCTTCACCTGCTGGAGGTGACAACGGGCGAGCATGTGCTTCCGATCGTCTGCGGCGCCCAGAACATGAAGGCAGGCGACGTGGTGGCGCTCGCGACGGTGGGGGCCACGATCCCGGGCGGCTACAGCATCAAGAGCTCGAAGATCCGGGGGGAGGCCTCCGAGGGCATGCTCTGTTCCGAGGACGAACTGGGGATCGGGCCCGACGCGTCGGGAATCCTGATCCTGCCGGCCGACACGCCGCTGGGTGTCAATCTCATCGACGTGCTGGAGCTGCGGGACACGGTCCTCGATATCGGGATCACGCCGAACCGGGCCGACTGTCTGAGCATCATCGGGATTGCGCGCGAGGTGGCCGTCCTGTGCGGCAAGAAGCTCCGTTACCCGAAAATCGCCTTCAAGGAGTCCCTGGAAGGCATCCGGTCGCTTACCTCCATCGAAATCCTGGATCCCGATTTCTGTCCGCGATACACGGCCCGTATGATCAAGGGTGTCCGAATCCTGCCATCGCCGAAGTGGATGCGCCTGCGACTCGAAGCCGTGGGACTGAGGGCCATCAACAACGTGGTCGATGTGACCAATTTCGTCATGATGGAGCTGGGACAGCCGCTCCACGCCTTTGACTTCCGCTTCCTCGAAGAGGGGCGGATCGTCGTGCGCCGATCGCGGGAAGGGGAGCCTTTCGTTTCCCTGGACGGCAAGACGCGGAACCTGAACGCCGAGACCCTCATGATCTGTGACGGACGCAAACCCGTGGCCATTGCCGGCATCATGGGAGGCGAGAATTCCGAAGTGAAGGATGATACGGATACGGTGCTGCTGGAAAGCGCCTATTTCAATCCCTCCACGATCCGCCGGGGGGCGAGATTCCTCGGCATGGGAACCGATGCCGCCTTCCGGTTCGAGCGCGGGATCGACCCCGAGGGGGTCGTAAGGGCCCTCGACCGGGCCGCCCAACTCATCGCCGATCTTTCGGGAGGGACCGTCTGCAAGGGGCATATCGACACCTATCCCAGGAAGGTTGACGTCTCGGGCCCCATTACGCTCAGGATGAAGCGGGTCGGGGAGATTCTGGGTACGGAAGTGAAAGCCTCGGAAGCCGCGGCGATTTTAAAAGGCCTCGAGATGACCGTGAAGAAGGAAGGCAAGGGGATCTTATCCGTCATTCCGCCGACCTTCCGCGTCGACCTGTGGCGAGAAATCGACCTCATCGAGGAGATCGCCCGGATACACGGGTATGACAGGATTCCCGTGACGATCCCCCCCATCCCCGCACCCGGCGACATCCACGACCGCAAACGGGAGTTCGAGTCGGCCGTCCGCGCCGCACTGAACGGCCAGGGGATCACGGAGGTTCTCAACTACAGCTTTATCTCACCGCAGTCGGCCGACGCGCTTGCATTGCCCGAATCCGACGAGCGACGGCGGTTCGTCCGGATCGCCAACCCGCTTACGGAGGATCAGGCCGTAATGCGCACGACGCTGCTCTACGGCCTCCTGGAAACGATGAGGCGCAACGTCAACGCAGGCTCACCGGACCTCAAGATCTTCGAGCTGGGCAAGATCTTCATCGCCCGAGGCGAGGGGGAGCAGCCGCGCGAGGCGGACAAGCTTGCCCTTCTCATGACAGGGTCCCGCTACGGGGAGAACTGGCATTTCCAGGGGCTTGCGGCAGATTTTTACGATCTCAAGGGGGCGCTCGAGAACCTGGCCTCCTGCCTGCGCCTGGAGGATCTGCGCTTTCTGTCCGACGCGACCATCCCTTATCTCCATCCGGGAAGGGCGGCACGGGTGCTGATCGGCGACAGGGAGATCGGCAGTATCGGGGAGGTACATTCCGACGTGATCGGGCGGATGGATCTGCGCAACCGGGCCTTCGTCCTCGAGATCGAGACTGAACCTCTGATGGGCCGGGCGGACACCGCGATCCGCTACCGGGAATACTCCCGGTTCCCCACCATGATACGCGACGTGGCCTTCCTCGTCCCGATGGATGTGGATGCAGGACGGATGTTTGGGCTCGTGCGGGAGACAGGCGAAGAATTGCTTGAAACGGTTGATGTTTTTGATGTATATAGCGGCAAAGGTATCCCGGATGGCATGAAGAGTCTCGGCCTTCGGTTTACCTACCGATCACCTTCCAGGACGCTCACCGACGATGAAACCGGTCAGGTTCACGGCCGGATCGTAAAAAGGATCGTGGAATCGACCGGTGCGAGGATCAGGGGGGAAAGCTAACAGGATATCGAGGCGAGGAAAAGAGGAGGATGGCGATGACGAAGATAGACATCATTCAGAATGTCTGCGACAGGCTGGGATTTTCGAAGAAGGATTCGGCCCGGATTGTGGAGTCGGTCTTTGACATCATGAAGGATGAACTTGCCAAGGGAGACAAAGTCAAGATCTCGGGGTTCGGTAATTTCATCGTCAAGGACAAGAATTCCCGCAGGGGTCGCAACCCCCAGACGGGTGCCGAAATCGAAATATCGGCCCGGCGAGTGCTCACGTTCAAGTCCAGCCAGGTCCTCAAGAAAGCCTTGAACAACAAACAGGCATAAGGCAGCAATCCTCTCAGCCGGGGTGGGGGAAGGTTCACGGCGGGCATCTTCCGATGAGAGGTTGTCCCATGGACATCGAGATTCCCGATAAAACGTATTTCCGCATCGGCGAGGTCGGCAAGATCCTGGGCGTGGAGCCTTACGTTGTCCGGTACTGGGAAACTGAATTCAAGACAGTCAAACCCATCCGCACGAAGTCCGAGCAGCGTCTCTATCGGCGAAAGGATCTCGAGGAGCTGGCCCTCATCCGGAACCTTCTCTACCGGGACAAGTTCACCATTGCCGGGGCGAAGAAAAAAATCCAGGAACTTCGAAAAGAAATCCCTGTCGTTTCGGCCGATGACGAGCAACGCCGGGAGAAACTCCGGTCGATCCGGCAGGAGTTGAAAGCCATCCGGGATCTGTTAAGCTGAAGAGGGACAAGGGGCACAGTCAATCAAAGAGCCGGTCCGCAGGGGATAATGCTGCGGACCGGCTCTTTTGTTCCTGAGCAACCGGGCGCGGGCGGGGTTGCCCGCCAGCCGGCGTTATTTCTTTGCGGCCCTCTTGGAAGCCTTGAGGGGGTTGACCTTCTGAGTGGATTCCTCTTTGACGACCTTCTTGTGCGTCGCCTGGGGGCATCCGCCCACGGCCCACTTGCCCGCCGGGTTGGGGTAGACCATGCAATACTTCTCGCTCGAGTACTCGATCACCTTCCCGCAGCCCTCGCACTGCTCCACGATCTTCATGCAGCTGCCGCCCACGAAGCCGCAGCCGTTCTTCGTCATGAACGCACACTCGACACCTGTTTTGATAGTCTGGCAAACCACGGTTCAAACACCTCCCTGATGATGTTGTTTCTTCGTCTATGAATGAGTGCAAAAAAACCGGATCGTAAAATCCGGGATTTTCTGGTCCCCGCAAAAAAGCGGCCATCCCGCATGGGATGGCTCGGACCAAACCTGTCCTTTCAGCCTGTCGGCAGGCGTAATTAACAGAAATAATGAGGCCTGTCAAGGCTAAATCAACTGCAAAATGCAGTCTGATCATTCCTCTACCCGCGGCTCCGGGAATCATGAGCCGTAAGAAGAGGGCTTATCCGTCATTCTGCATGTTTTCCCCGCGGCGGTCTGCAAGGTAATGCGGGAGACAGTTCTTGCAGTATTCCGCTGAGATGCATTGACTAACCCTGCGGATCATGTTAATAAATCCATGGCGCCGCAGGGCGCCCCGTATTCCGGAAGCTGAAGAAATCATTTGTTTTCTTTTACGTCCGCTCGGGTACAGCGCATGAAGGGAAATCCCTGTGCATACCTGTTGGGCCGTGCAACTGATTAAAATTTAACAACGAATCGGCATCGGTCAAGTGTTGAAGAGGAAAATACCCTTACAGATATTCCTGAGATCGCTCTTGATACAAGGTTCATGGAACGTCTCGCGGATGCAGGGTCTGGGATTTGCCTGTGCGATCGCCCCCCTCGCCTCCGTCGAGGGTGAGCCCGGGCATCCTGAGACATCGGCCCTCCTCGCCAGGCACCTGCAGCGGTTCAATACCCATCCCTATCTCGCTGCGTCAATCATCGGATCAGTCGGCCGGCTCGAAGCGGAGGACCGGTACGCAGCAACCCCTGATCTGAAGAATGCGCTCATGGGCCCTTACGCGGCTATCGGGGATTCCTTCTTCTGGGGAGCCCTGCGGCCGTTTGCGGGCATTGCGGCCGTCTGCCTTGCGATCATGAGCATTTTTCTTGCCCCGCTCATGTTCCTGGTGCTGTACAACCCGGTACACCTCTGGGTAAGGATCCGGGGATTCATAACAGGCTGGCGGCAGGGTCAAAATGCCATCGATTTCATCCGCCGCCTGGATCTGCCCGAAATGTCGAGACGCATCCGGTGGTGTTCCACGATCCTCCTGGCAGTGGCGGCTTATCTGGCGTCCACGGCAGGGTCGTTTCGTGACCTGTTCCAGCCCGGCCTGCCGGGGCAGGTCGGAGGCCTTCTGGTGGTTCTGGCCAGTTTCCTGGCCGTGAGAAAGGGGCTCTCCCCCCTGGCGATCCTTTACGGGTCGGTGACGTTTTTTGCCGTTGTGATGATGATGCGATGATCGTAAAAAAAACCCTCACGATCAAAAATGAACTCGGTCTTCACGCCCGCTCGGCGGCTATGATCGTCCGGGCGCTGGAGCGCTACCGGTCGAGCGTGTTCCTGGAAAGAGACGGAAATCAGGTCGACGCAAGGAGCCTGCTGGACATCCTCACCCTGGCCTGCCCGAAGGACAGCCGTGTCGTGGTGCGGGCCGATGGGGACGATGCGCGGGAAGCCGTCGACAGTATTGAGAAACTCGTCGATGACAAGTTCGGAGAGGCTGCATGAACCCTGGAGAACCTAAAAGAACCGTTGTCCTGCAGGGACTCGGGGTTTCCTCCGGGGTGGCCATCGGGGTGGCCCACCTAGTCCGGCGCATCGATGCCCCGATTTCCCGGTACCAGATCGAGGACAAGAGCCTCGTTCCGGAGGAGATCCGCCGGTTCCGCAAGGCCATCAAGGACTCCGAGAATCAGCTTTTAGAGATCAAGCGCAAGTTCAAGGACCAGGAGGGGCTGGAAACCCTCTACATCCTCGATGTCCACATCATGATCCTCAAGGACAAGATGCTCATCCGGCAGACGATCCAGAACATCGAGGAGAAGGGGGTCAACGCCGAGTGGGCTCTGCGGATGACCCTCGACAAGTATCGCGACGTCTTCAGCAAGGTCGACGATGAGTACCTGCGCGAGCGGATCAGCGACGTGGAGTATGCCGGGCAGAGAATATTGAGAAACCTGGCCGGGGTCCATCACGAGTCCATCTCGGGGATCGGCGATAACGCCATCATCATCGCCAGCGATCTCTCGCCTGCCGATACGATGCAGATGAAGGTGGAGAAGATCCAAGGGTTTGCCACCGACATGGGCGGCAAGACCTCCCACACCACCATTGTGGCCCGGGCCTATGAGATCCCGGCTGTCGTTGGGCTCGAGAAGATCACGTCGGAGGCAAAGACAGGAGACATCATCATCATAGACGGGACGGCTGGGGCCGTCATCGTAAACCCCGACCCGGAGATCATCCGTCGCTACGAGGAAAAAAAGAGGCACTACGAATCGATCGAGGGCAGCCTCCTCAAGTATGCCCGGAAGACGGCCACGACAGTCGACAAGCACCGGGTGCTCATCGGGGCCAACATCGAGTTCACCGAGGAGATTGCCTCGGCCGTCCATCACGGCGCCGACGGGATCGGGCTGTACCGGACGGAGTTCATCTACATCAACCGGGATCGCCTTCCCACCGAGGAAGAACATTTCTGCACCTACAAGAAGGTTGTCGAATCGAAGGGAGTTCGCTGGTCTACGATCCGGACGTTCGACCTGGGCGGCGACAAGTTCACCTCCGACCCGCGGCTGGCCGCCGAGATGAACCCCGTCATGGGCCTGCGGGCCATCCGGTTCTGCCTGAGGGAAGTGGGTCTCTTCAAGGTACAGCTGCGGGCCATCCTCCGTGCCAGCGCGTACGGAAAGACGAAGGTGCTCTTCCCCATGATCTCAGGGATGGAAGAGCTGCTGGAGACCAAGCGGATCTTCAACGAGGTGAAGAAGGAGCTCAAGCGCGACGGCATTCCCTACGGCAAAGACGTCAAGATCGGGATCATGATGGAGGTCCCCTCGGCGGCACTCATCGCGGAGGATCTTGCCAAAGAGGTGGACTTCTTCAGCATCGGCACCAACGACCTCATCCAGTACACGCTGGCCATCGACCGGGTAAACGAGAGGGTCAGCTATCTCTACGAACCGCTGCACCCGGCGGTGCTCAAGCTCATCCGCCAGATGGTGGAGGCGGGACACAAGGCCGGCATCGAGGTGGCCATGTGCGGGGAGATGGCGGGCGAGCCCGTCTATACCATGGTCCTGCTGGGTCTCGGTCTCGACGAGCTGAGCATGAACGCGCTGGTCATCCCTCGCATCAAGAAGATCATCCGGGCCGTCTCGGTGAAGGAGTGCAGGAAGCTGGTCGATCAGATCATGTCCTTCAATACGGCCTCGGAGATCGAGTTTTATGTCAGGGAAACCATGCGGCGGAAGTTCACCGACGACTTTGAAGTAGCGGATTGACCCCGGAGGCGCCATGAGTTCGGACCCCCACACCCTGCCTGCCGGCGTCGAGGAGCCTCCCTCCGGTCATAAGGTCGCCATTCCTGACTGCTTCTCCTGGTTTTTATCGCGTTACCTTTCCAAGGTTGATCTGGACCCCGAGTGCGAGCAGTCCCTGAAGGGGCTTTCCGAAAAAGGGGTCGTCGTTTACGCGCTGAAATACCGCAGCCGTCTGAACAGCCTCATCCTCCATGATCTCGGCCTGAGGAAGAGCATCCCGCAGCCGCTCTATTTCTACGGCACACGCTCCCTGCTCTGGAGTCGCGCATCGAAGCTCGTCCGGACCCTGCTGAGAAGCCGTCCAGCCGATCCGGGGTCCACGGGGGATCTCGACCGCCTCACCCGACTTCGTATCAGTTCTGTGATCTTTCTGCGCGGCTCCGAGCGCGATGATGCGGCGGACCCTCTTGCACAGCTCCTGAGTGCCCAGATGGCCCTCGAAACCCCGGTCACCATCGTCCCCGTGGCGGTCACCTACGGCCCTCGCCGGGAGAAGAAGGAACGCCCCCTGGTGGATATCTTCTTCGGCGACCAGGAACATCCCGGCTGGCTGAGGCGGCTCATCGCCTTCATCCGGTACAAGAACCGCACCGCCGTCATCACCGCGGAACCGATCGACCTCTCCCTGATGCTGAAAGAGGCGGCAGGCGGAACCCCGTCGGAGCTTGCCGGGGTGCTCAGAGGCGAGCTCATCGGCCGGATCGACCGGGGGAAGCACGCGGCCCTGGGGCCCCGCGTCAAAGCCCGCGAGGAGATCATGGGCATGACGCTCCGGGATGAGGGGCTTGTTCGTTTCCTGCAGGAGCAAGCCGCGGCGACGAAAAAAGACTTCCCCTCGGTCCGGAAGCAGGCTGCGAGGTATCTCGAAGAGATCGCCGCGGACTACTACGATCTTTACGTCGAGCTCTGGGAAAAGGCCCTCACCTGGCTCTGGAACAATGTCTATGACGGGGTCGTCGTCGACCGGGAAGGGCTCACCCGGGTCCGCGACATCTCGCGGCGCATGCCCTGCGTCATCATCCCGTGCCACCGGAGCCACATCGACTACCTGCTTTTGTCCTACGTATTCTACAAGCACAATATCCCTCTGCCCTTCATCGCGGCGGGGACGAACCTTATGTTCTGGCCCCTGGGCCACATCTTCCGCAAGGCGGGCGCCTTCTTCATCCGCAGAACCTTCGGCGGCAATGTCGTCTATCGCAATGTCATGGAGACCTACATCCGGATCATGCTGCGGGAGGGGCATCCCATCGAGTTCTTCATCGAGGGAGGCCGGAGCCGGACGGGCAAGATGGTCATGCCGAAGTTCGGGATGCTCTCCATGGTCATCCAGGCCTGCACGGATTTGCACCGGGACGTGGCCATCATCCCCGTCTTCATCGGCTACGACCGTGTCATGGAGGAGAAGTCCTATATCGAGGAACTGGGGGGCGCCGCGAAGGAGCGGGAGCGGGCAAGCTCCGTCATCAAGAGCCGCAAGCTCCTCAACAAGCGTTACGGTCGGGTCTACGTGAACGTGGGCGAGCCGATCTACATGCACTCCTACCTGCAGCTTCAGGACAAGCCGCTGGATGCCGCGGACACGGATGAGCGCCGGAGCCTCTACCGGAAGATCAGCTACGAGGTCGTCAGCGAGATCAGCCGGGTCTCCGTGGTCACCCCCTTCGCTCTCGTGGCGGCGGCGCTGCTTTGCCACTACAAGCGGGGTCTCACCCGCAACGACCTGCTGGAGATCATCCACGAACTCTTTCACTACCTGGCCGCACGGGGCGTGTCGATCGCGTCTACCTTCGCCAACCCCGAAAGGGCCATCCAGGATGCCATCGAGCAGTTCAAATCCATGGGCCTCATCTCCGAGATGGGCGCCGAGGAAGGCGAGGAGGACGAGTTTGCCGAGGTCGTCTTCTCCCTGGATGAGGAGAAACGGCTTCACCTGGAGTACTACAAGAACAACATCCTGCACTTCTTCGTGCCGCTGTCCTTCGTGGCGGCTTCCATCCTGTCGAAAAGCGACGATGCGATCCCGCTGGTGACGCTCATGGAGGACTACAAGTTCTTCAAGCGGCTCTTCCGGCACGAGTTCATCTTCGACCACCGCAAGGGCGACGCCGAAGAGGTGCACGAGGCCCTGGCCTACCTGCTGGACCGGGGGATGGTGGCCGGCCTTGAGAAAGGCGACGAGGCCTGGATCGAGGTGAAAGGGAAGGGGCGGACGAATCTGCGTCCCTATGCAGGCCTCATCCAGAATTACATCGAGTCCTACTGGGTCGTCACGAGGGGGTCCTCCTACCTGAGAAAAGACATGCGCACCGACAAGGAGTTCCTCAAATTGGTGCAGAAGCTGGGCACCCGGATGTATAAAAAAGGGGAGATCCTGCGAAACGAGGCCCAGAGCGTCTCCAATTACCAGAACGCCATGAAGGCGCTGCTGGACGAGGAAATCCTCAGGGCCGTGGAGCGCGGGGAAAAGAAGGAGGCGAAGACCTTCTACTCCCTCACGGACAACAAGGGGAGGATCGAGGCACTGAGGCAGAGGTTATTCAGGTTCCTGTAAAAAAGCCGGGTATCGGGTATAGGGTCTCGGGTATAGGCAAAACGCCCGCTTCAGTTGACTGAAGCGGGCGTTCCTTTATCCGTGTTCCTTGCTGCTTGCTCCTATTTTGTACTGTACAGCGCCTTGCGTCCCCGGTAGACGGAAGAGGGGCCCAGTTCCTCTTCGATGCGCAGCAGGCGGTTGTACTTGGCCAGCCGCTCGCTGCGGGAGGTGGAGCCGCTCTTGATCTGGCCGCAGTTCATGGCCACGGCCACATCGGCCATCGTCGTGTCTTCCGTCTCGCCCGAGCGGTGGGAGACCACGGTCGTGTAACCCGCCGTCTTGGCCATCTCGATCGTCTCGAGGGTTTCCGACAGCGTTCCAATCTGGTTCAATTTGATCAGGACCGAGTTGGCGATGCCCAGGGAGATGCCCTTCTCGAGGATCTTCTTGTTGGTCACGAAGATGTCGTCGCCCACGATCTGGACCTTCTTGCCCAGTTCCTCCGTCATGAGCTTCCAGCCGTCCCAGTCGCCCTCGGCCAGACCGTCCTCTATCGAGATGATGGGGTACTTCTTGATGAGGCTTCCGTAGAACTTCACCATCTCCTCGGCGTCCTTCTGGGGCTTCTTCTCGGCAGCCAGGACGTATTTGCCTTTCTGGTAGAAGGAGCTGGCCGCCGCGTCCAGGGCGATGCAGACATTGCCGCCGGGCTCGTAACCGGCCTTCTTGATCGCCTCGACGATGAGGACAAGCGCTTCCTCGTTGGACTTCAGGTTGGGCGCAAAACCTCCCTCGTCGCCCACGGCGGTGTTGTAGCCTTTCGCCTTGAGGACCGAGCGCAGGTTGTGAAACACCTCGGCGCACATGCGGATCCCCTCGCGGAAGCTCCGGGCCCCGACGGGCATGATCATGAACTCCTGGATGTCCATGTTGTTGTCGGCGTGCATACCGCCGTTGATGATATTGACATGAGGGACAGGGATGTCCTTTGCCGAGACCCCTCCGATGTAGCGGTACAGGGGCATCCCCAGCCTCTGCGCGGCGGTATGGGCGCAGGCGAGCGACACGGCGAGGATGGCGTTGGCCCCGAGGGCGCGCTTGGTCTCCGTCCCGTCGAGCTCGATCATCGTGTAGTCGAGCCTGCGCTGCTCGAAGACATCCATCCCGACCAGCTCGGGGCCGATCTTCAGGATGACGTTCTGGACGGCCTTCTGGACGCCCTTGCCGAGGTAGCGCTCCTTGTTTCCGTCGCGAAGCTCCAGGGCCTCGCGCTCACCCGTGGAGGCCCCCGAGGGCACCGAAGCCCTGCCGATGGTTCCCGACAACAGCATGACCTCAGCCTCGACGGTGGGGTTGCCCCTCGAGTCGAGGATTTCCCGCGCGTGTACCCGGATGATTTCGCTCATATCTCCTCCTGTAAAATAACCCCTTCCTTAGTCTTCCTCTCCCTTGAGGGGAGAGGATTGAGGTGAGGGTGAATGGTCCCCTTCCTTCGTATGACCCTGACCATGATCTCCCTCTCCCTTGAGGGGAGAGGGCCGCGGTGAGGGTGAATTGTCTTTTTCCTTTTGAGAGCCCCTTCATCCGTCTTCCTCTCCCCTGGCGGGAGAGGATAAGAGGTGAGGGGGACTGCCCCGTTCCTTCCGTCGGTGAAAGCCGCGGTGGGGGTGAATAATCCCCTTCCGCTGACGCACTCCTGATTATCCCAAACGCCGGGATTTTGCAAGCCGAAGTGATGGCTGTTCCCGTCCGATTGGTGTTTGATTCGCCCTGCCGATGTGGTATAAATTTCTGGGAAAAGCGGACTCAGGGCAAGGAATGATCCGGTGAACGACAGGCAACCGAACGGGGAGAAACGGACCAGGCTCCACAATCACCTCAACAAGTGGTTTGAGACCGCCTCAGGAGACTACGGCATGATTGAGCCGGGAGACCGGATCCTCGTCGGAGTCTCGGGGGGCACGGACAGCATGGTCCTTCTGGATCTGCTCCGGACGCCGAAGTATCTCATCCCCCGGGACTACACCGTTACGGCCGTCCACATCGATCTGGGCTTCGAGGGAAGCGGCGAAGACGTCGCACAGCTGGAGGCCACACTGGCGAAGACGGGCTGCGACTACGTCATCGACCGGACAGACATCGGGCCCCTTGCACACAGCGAGGTCAACCGGAAAAACCCCTGCTTTCTGTGCTCGCGGCTCAGGCGCCGCCGCATCTTCGAGATCGCCGATGCCAGGGGCTGCAACAAGATCGCCCTGGCGCACCACCGTGACGACATGATCGAGACGATGCTGCTCAACATGTTCTACAGCCGCGAGATCAGCACCATGATGCCGAAGCAGCAGATTTTCGGGGGGACGCTTCATATCATCCGGCCTATGGCCTACATCCGCGAGGAGCTCATCAAGAAATTCGCCCGCGAGAGGCAGCTCCCTATCGCAGGGAACCGGTGCCCCACGAGCGAGAATTCCCGGAGGCGCTACATCAAGGAGCTGCTCAACGCACTGGAGAAGGACAACCGGCTCATCCGGGACAACCTGTTCCGCGCCATGAAGAACGTGAAGAAGGATTACATGCCCCGGGGGAAACAAGGTGGCTAAGAAGGAATCAGGCGAAAAACCGATCTGCCAGAACAAGACGGCCAGGCTGAACTTCGAGATCGAGGACACCTATGAGGCGGGGATCGCCCTGGTGGGGACCGAGGTCAAGGCCCTCCGGGAAGGGAAGGGGAACCTGACAGACAGCTTTGCACGGGTGAAAAACGGCGAAGTCTACCTCTACGAGATGAACATCAGCCCCTACACCTTCGGCAACATCATGAACCACGAGCCCCTGCGGGTACGCAAGCTCCTCCTCCATAAGCGGGAGATCCGGAAACTCTACGGCAAGACCCAGGAAAAGGGGCAGACGGTGATCCCGCTCAAGGCCTACTTCAAAAACGGCAAGGTGAAGATCCTGCTCGGCGTGGGCCGCGGCAAGAAGACCCACGATCGGCGGCAGGACCTGAAAAAGCGGACAGACAAGCGGGAGATGGAGCGGGCCATCCGGGGAAGAACCCGCTGATCCGCCGGCAGCCTGCGATCCGTCGAGGAACCGGGAGCCGGAGGCCAACGCCTCCGGCGTTTTAATGAGGACAGGGATGAAGAGAATCCGAATCGGGTGCGGGGCAGGGTATGCCGGGGACAGGATCGAGCCCGCCGTGGAGCTTGCCGAAAAGGGGGATATCGGCTACCTCGTCTTCGAGTGCCTGGCTGAGCGCACCATCGCGCTGGCCCAGCAGGCCCGCCTGCGCAATCCCGACGGGGGTTACGACGAACTGCTCGAAAAAAGGATGGAGGCCGTCCTTCCCGCCTGCCGGAAGCGGGGGATCAGGATCATCACCAACATGGGGGCGGCAAACCCCCTGGGCGCCCTGGAGGCCATCCGCAGGACGGCAGGGCGGCTTGGCTTGAGTGGATTGAAGCTGGCGGCCGTCACGGGCGATGATGTCCTCGATCTCGCCCTGCGGGACGATCCCGTCATCGTGGAGACAGGCGAGCGGCTCTCGGGGCTCAAGGACCGGCTCGTATCCGCCAATGCCTACCTGGGCGCCGAACCCCTTGTCGAGGCCCTGCAAAAGGGTGCCGATGTCATCGTCACGGGGCGGGTTGCCGACCCCTCGCTGTTCCTGGCTCCGCAGATGTTCGAGTTCGGCTGGAGACGGGCTGACTGGAATCGACTGGGCCAGGGCACCGTCGTGGGCCACCTCCTGGAGTGTGCCGGCCAGGTGACGGGAGGGTATTTTGCCGATCCCGGCTTCAAAGAGACGCCTGATCTCGCCAGACTGGGCTTTCCCATCGCCGAGGTGTCCGAAGAGGGGTCGGCGGTCATCACCAAAGTGGAAGGTTCCGGCGGCCGGGTGAACCCGGCGACCTGCAAGGAGCAGCTCCTCTACGAAATCCACGACCCCTCCCACTACGTTACGCCGGACGTGGTGGCCGACTTCACGGGTGTCACGCTGGAGGAAACCGGAAACGATGCCGTAACGGTTCGCGGCGGCCGGGGCCGTTTGCGAACGGAGTCCCTCAAGGTCTGCGTGGGTTACCTGGACAGCTATATCGGCCAGGGGCAGATCAGTTACGGCGGCCCGGGCGCCATGGCCCGGGTGCAGCTTGCCGCAACGATTGTCCTGGAGCGTCTGAAACTGACGGGCGTGCAATGCGACGAGATCCGGGTCGACCGGATCGGGTTCGACGCCCTTTACGGATCGGGGCGGCCGGGCGGGGCCGACGAGCCTCACGAAGTGCGCCTGAGGGTGGCCGGGCGTACCCGCTCGATGGACGAGGCGCTCCGGATCGGAAACGAGGTGGAGACACTCTACACCAATGGGCCTGCAGGCGGCGGGGGGGTGACAAAAAGCGCCCGGGAAGTGATTGCCATGCTTTCCGTGCTGATCCCTCGCTCTTTCGTCAAACCGGCCGTTCACATGGAGGTGAGCTGACGTGAAGCTGAGAGACCTGGCCCACTCCCGGGCCGGCGATAAGGGGAACACGGCCAATGTTTCCGTCATTGCCGTCAGGCAGGACGATTACCCGCACCTGGTGCGGCATGTCACGGCGGAGCTCGTGAAGGCGCACTTCGGGCCGATCGTGAAAGGTGCGGTCACCCGGTACGAGCTGCCGAACATCGGGGCGCTCAACTTTGTCCTTCAGGAGGCCCTCGGCGGAGGGGTCACCCGGTCGCTCGGTCTCGATCCGCACGGGAAGAGCCTGAGCTCTCTCATCCTGGAAATGGATATCCCGGAGCCCCGGGAGGGTAATGGTTGACTTCGGGCCCTAAACGATTTATATTAAAGCTGAAATTGTTCCTGTCCGATCTCCAAGTGGGGGCGCCACGGTTTCGACGGGGATAATTGAGGTTGACAGTGGCACGCGGAGGTTTCTACCGGGTCTCCTTAAACAGGTAGAAAACAAGTAAACGCCAACGATTACGTTTACGCACAGGCTGCTTAAGTAGCCTCGTCCTGCCGAGTTCTCCTGACGGCTCGAACAGGGCGCAAAATCAGCCAGGATAGCCAATTCTGATTCTCCTGTGGCGGATGAGGCGAAACACTTCACAGGATAGCCGACGAGGGATCCCGTCCCCGGGAGGCCTCCGAGGCGAACCTTAAATCGGGGACTAAGCGTGTAGAAGCTGCAGCTGAAGATTTCCGGACGCGGGTTCGACTCCCGCCGCCTCCACCAAAAATGTTTAATTATATCATATACTTACAATTTTGCCAATTTTGAAAGCCAGTATTTACGGTCGTCCCCAGACCCCTTTTCGGAGGGGTTTTTTTATGGCCCAGTTTTTTGAGGGGAGTGCAGGAAAAGCAGCGAACTTTCCCTGTCGTTTTCACCGAGGGCATGTTCGGCAATTGGCGACGGGAACCCTGTTTAAGCGATGGTCTCTCCACACATAACGCGCCGATTATTCCTGGATCCGGCAAAAGAAAATCAAGGAGGGATTCCGTTCGAAATCCCTCCTTGATGTGCCCCGCATATTGCTCTTCTGGCTACCTGGTACAACCCTATTTTATCAAGAGGCCTTCCTCTTTTTGTGTACGAACTTGTAATCCGTTGATTGAGGCTCCGATCCAACTCCACGCACTTGAGGTTGCCACCAGTACATCCCCGCATGCTTGCCGAAAAGAGGTGCATTTCTTTATAGTCCTTGAAGTGCCCCCGGCAAAGATGCACACTTTTCGAAAGGCTATCTCTGGGCTTTGGAGCTTGGCTCGGCAGATACCGCTTCCGAGGCACCACAATCCGAATCGTCCGATATGGAAATAATGCCTGCTTCCCGTTTCGACATCGCTTCGCATTTAACCTTTCCGGGGCTTGATGGTTGACGGTGATAACATTCCGGCAGTTCAAAAGCATCAGCGTCGCCTGCAGAATCAGCATTTCATAGCTGTCGTCGCGAGTGAATTGATCGACGTGTGGGATGCTTTCGGCTTCCTGCATTAAGGTCGAGAAATCGGCTAGTCCACCATGTCGTGTGAACGAAGGAAGTCTAAGCACGTTTGCATTCATTAATTCCGCATCCGTTGGAATATCCTCTCCGAACATCTGTCTCAGTTTGTCTTTGAATCCAAGGAGACTCCGATCAACAGAGATGATCCACTGCACAGGAGACATTGTCCATCCGTGTATTTGGTCACAGAAGAACACGACGGTCTCGATAAGCCCTTGATCCAATTCGGCGCAAAGAATGCCCCTCTTTGTTATTTTTCTTCTGCTGGTCAATAACGTCAAAGGATCATCGGCAATGTAGTCAAACCAGCACAGATCGAAAGGTGGTCGACAATACTCGGCATGATCCCAGAATAGGCTCTTCCTGACAAGGATCTCGGTTGCCATGCCAAGATTAGATGTGTTTCCAACGTGAAATTTCTTCGCCGTCTTGATTGCATTGACGATGAAATCCTTCCTGCCGAAATGCTGCTTCTGAATGTCTTCGATCACTTGGTGTGCGAACATAATCCCCCATCTCCTTATATTGAAATTACAGGGATGATTTCCCTTCCCTACTTTCATATAAGGAGCGACGCAGACGGTTTCGGCGGCA
>Ga0209079_10000058_pt1 | contig 52534 bp, 49 predicted proteins | sample PPLLaktember2015_2_FD_187259 | JGI IMG/M metagenome (GOLD analysis project Ga0209079, IMG submission 187259) | Freshwater sediment microbial communities from Prairie Pothole Lake near Jamestown, North Dakota, USA - PPLs Lake P7 Core (6) Depth... | ecosystem: Environmental > Aquatic > Freshwater... | reverse complement strand
TTAGTTTTATTAATTAATGCATCCATGTAATCAGAAGTACTTACATTTTTACTTGCTATATTTTTAGGATAAGTAGGTGTTGAACCTACAGTAAAGTCTTTAGTATCAAATGTTTTATTTGGAACATTGTTTCCTCCTGGTAATGATTGAATACTAGAAGGAAGAGGAGCACTAAGAGATGGTAAACTCATAGGTTCTCTCATTTCAATAGAAGCAGGCTTTATAAATGTACTATTTAAAGATAAATCATTTAAACCATCATTTGGAGTTGTAGTTTCTTCTGCCATTTTGAATTAATTAATAGTTCCAGTTTATATTTGATTGTGTAAGACCAAAGTTTTTTTCAGCATTTTTCATTGCTTCATAGTTACCTTGTTGTTGAAAAGAACGGTACTTTTCTAAATTTTTCATAGCCATAACATTAAGCATGTTGAATACATATGTTTCAGCATCATCTACTCTATTACCTCTATTACTTTGTATAGGGACAAAAGGACGTAATTGTTTATTTCCATTATCATCCATTGCATATATATTAGCAGTAACACCATAATCTACACCAGGAACATTCTTTTCTTTTTTAATTGTATAAGCACCTGCATTGTTAGGATCATTATAGGTAATTTCACCTTTAAGATTAAGAACAGATTCAGTTATACCAATTTGACTTTGTTTAAATAAGTCATTGTTCCAACTATCTTTAGGTGCAATAAAAGCAATACCATTTGTTAAAATTTTATCAATTTTTGGCATATCTGCTTTTCCAGCTTCATTTAATATATTTTTCTTTAAAAATTCTAAAGGAGGATAAACAGTCATTGCACCAAGATTTTTACTTTCTAAAGCAATTTGATTTTGACTAATTTTAAAAGCTCCTATTTTTGAACTTGGTTTTATTTCACCCATAAGTTCAGCTATTATACTTTTTGCAACTTCAGGTTCTAATAAGTTATCTTCATCTTCTATACCGGTCTTTGTTATACCACCAATAGATATTTTATTACCATCACCTTGTTTCCAATTAATTCTATTAATATCATTATATAAACCTGTTAATGTACCTGTGGTAGTTGGAATAGCTGTATTTACCATTTTAAATCCTGTATCTGCAGCTAATCCAGCTTCACCAGCTTTATTAGCTATAGTAGGTACAATTGATTTTAATCCTGTTTCTGGATTTGGATCATAAGCAACTTTTTTATACTCAGCATCTAATGCTTTATATAATTGAGAATAATAACGATCTTTAGTACCCCAACCTGCACTACTTGTTGGTCTTTCAGTCCATGTTCTTGATTCTGGATCAAATTGTCTTATAGTAGTAGTAGTAACTGGTTTATTAATTTTATCATATTCAACAGCTTCTTTAACAAAATCTTCTTCTGTTTTACCATTTGCAAATAATGAACTTAAATAGGTCATATCATCTTTGTTTAAACCTTTAAATTCTGAATTAAGAATAGGTACTTTAGATAATCTGTTAATTATTTTGTCATCATTTTGTTTTTGAACTTCATCAAAGCTTTTTTGAGCTCTCATAAGTTTATGCATAGCTAATCTAGCACCTGACGTATTATAACCTAAACTTACACTATGACCATTGTTTATATTAGTCCATTTTGTAAATCCATTATAAATATTCTCAAGTTGTTTATTATTAACTAATTTATTTGCTACAGCAACAGGATCTTTTTCATAAGCAGCTTTTAAATCTCCAAATTGTTGAATAGCAGATTGTTTTCTTAAAGCTTTAGAGAAAACATTTGATGCATCATAAGGATCTCTTGCATCTGTTGAAGCTGCATAAGGAATACTTTTTGCATCTCCATTCATCATACTATAAAGTTCTTGTTCAGAAATTTCTTCTGATCGTATCAAGTCAGAAATATTACCAATCCAAGTACCAATGAAGGGATCAGTAGTTTCATGTGTTATTTTACTGATATGTTCTTCATTGTATTTTTCAATATTAATAGACTCATCAGCTATTGATCCTGTAGTTCCTGGTTCAACACCAAGTGCGGCATATATAGGATTTAATTTTGGAGCACCATCTTCACCATAAACATAATAGCCAGTTGATATATAATGTTTAATTTTTTCATTCTCTCTATCTGCACTAGCTTTTTCTTTTAAATTTTGTTTAGTATATTCTTGTTTTATTATATCTCTTTGTATGTTATGAGAATGTCTTAAATTTTCTAAACCAATTTGATTTACAGAATACTCAATAGATTGACCTTTGGTAGCATAATAATTAGCACTACTTAATATATCTGTTTCAGCTAATTGAGAAGCAGTGGCAGCATCAACTTTAAGTCTTGCTAATTCCATATTAGTTAAATCTAAACCTGCTGATGCTCCTGAAGGACCAGTTGTAGTTGCTGTTCTTGATTCACCATTAATAGTTTCATTTATTTTATCACTATATTGTCTTGCAGCTGATTCAACTTTAAGTGCAGAGTTTAATCTATCTAAGTAAGATCCTTGCATAGGATTAACATTACCAGATTGGATATCATTCTCTATTGCATTTGTTTTTTTGACTACAGCAGTTTCAGATTGTTTATTTTCTTTTGCTCTTTTGGCTGCATAGTTTGATAAGTAGTTATATCTCTGCTGTAAGAAGTCTTTTTCTGCTGCTAATTTATCTCCATTAAATTTTTCTGCATTTTGTACCGCACTATCATTTCTTTCAACATAAGCTCTAGAGGCATATACTTTCTGTAAAGCAGGATTGTTTGCATATTCACTTACAAGTAATTGTTGTAAACTTGGTAATACTAATTGACCATTCTTTTGTTTTACCATATACATACCTGATGCATCTGGTAAATTAGTTACCATATTTATATCAGCTTTATCCATTAACTCACCGTAAAATTTTGCTGCATTTACATATGGAGTATATTGTGCATTACCTATATTTAATGTTTTCTCTAGATCTGCATTTCTAAATTCTTCTTTTCTATACTGCATTTCTTTTAAACCAGTATCCCAGTATTCAGCTCTTCTTTTTGGATCTTGATGATTTTGAAGAGCTTGTGCAGATCCATAAGTAGAATTAAAGTTTTTAGTCCAAGCCATATCTTTCATCAAGTATTGATCTTGATAGAAAGGTTTAAATACTTGAGTAGCTTGTTCTACATTCTGCTCTAGAGATAAATCAAGTCCTGAAACTCTTTTTAAATTAAAATCTATTTGTTTTAGGAGCTCTGATTTATTCTTTATATTATCACCGTGAGTTAAATCAGCATTATATAATTGACCGTATAAGTTATTTACAGCTTTATAATTTGTATCATACTGATTCTGCTTTGTCTGAAGTACATTAGCATAAAAATTCAGATCCGGCTGAAATGGTTGATAATCAGGTATATAATCTGTAACACCTTGTAAATAAGTAGCCATAATTTATTTTATAATCTATTATGTAAATCTATTAAAATTTTATATGTTTAATAAACATGTTAAGTTTATAGTAAGAATGGAGTTATCATATCTGCATATATAAACCCACCTCTTTTCATTTGTCCATACTGTGCTTCTAAAGCTGCTAACTTATCATCTTTTGATGTAGTTCTTGGGCGCAGCGCTCTCTCTGCAGCTTTTGAAGGATCCGGATCTCCTAGATCTTTATAGTATGTATACAACTCATCAAATGTTTTACCAGATGCTTCAGGTTTAAATTTCTTACCTTGAGTAAATTGTAATTTACCACCAACACCTGCGCTAACAGCATACTGAGGATTTATTTGATTTAGTGCATCAGTTTTCCAACGGTTTGTAATTGCATTGGCATATTGATTTCTGAAGTTACCTCTTAAAGCTCCTTTAGTATTATCAAATTGTTGATTAGCAATTGTGTTTGCATCATACAATCCTTTTTTGATAGCTTGATTACCAGCTTGTTCCTGGTTTCTAATATTAACATTAGCAGATTCATATTGATTTGCTAGATTAACATTAGCATTGTTATATCTAGAAAGAGTATCAGCAGCTGATTTAGCAGCTTGTCCTTGTATACCAGCTGATCTTGCAGATAAAGCTTGAGGTCCAGCAAATTGTCCTAATGCTTGAGTTTGTATATTTGCTTGTTCAGCTTGTGCTGCTAACTCTCTAGTAGGATCTAAGAATGTAGCTTTAGGAGTTTCCAACTTAGCAGTAGGAGCCCAAGGCATATATTTCTTTGCTCTCATCAAGTCACCAAAAGCACCGGCTGTTTTGATTGTATCTTGTAACCACCATTCAGCAGGTTTTTCATAGTCTACTGGTACATCTTCTTCACATGGATAACATTCTCCTGTATTTGGATCAACTGTTAACAGAACTTTTGTACCATCTGATTTTTCACATACTGGACATTTTTTAGTAGGTGCTGAAGCAGCAGCTTCTTCTTCAAAGGTACCCATTTGAGTACCTGATGCTTGTTTCTGTGCTAATGTAGTATTACCTGCTACAGCATCAATAGGAGATATGTTAGAACCTTTACCACCATAAATATCTCTTTCATCAGATCTACCTTCATTCATTTCTCTACCTTGATCACCTAAGAAACCTGATAATGCATAATTTGCATCAGCATCATTTTTATATGCACCAGTTAAAAGATTATTTTGCATTCTTCTATAACCATGTGTTGTTGCTTGTTCTAAAGCAATATCTGTATCTTTACCTAATGCTTCAGCACCTATACTAGAAATAACTTTATCCTTATCTGTCCATCCTTTTGTTTTATAATCAGCTATAGCTTTTTTAGCTTCATCAACTGATTTATAAACACCATCTTTTACTAAATTTTCAGGAGTATCTAATCCTGTACCAGCATTATTAAACATTCTTGCATCAAATCCATTTGCAGCAAGCATATGGGTTCTTTTGTTAATGTTTAATGCTGATTTTATTATATCATCATCAGATGGAGCATTAGTTTTAAAATGTTCTTGTAATTCTTTACCTCTTTTTTTTCCATAAGTATTAGGATCATTTAAGGATTCTCTTGTTTGCTTAATATATTCAGCTCTTACTTTTGATTTAGGATCACTCAGTTCTTTTTTTAATAATAAATGTTGAGCTGCAGCAGCTCTATTAGTTGGTGTATCTTTAATATTTAAATCTTTAAGTTCATCAGCAGTTACTTTTTTTCCAGCTTCTTCTCCTTTAAATTCTGCAGCTTCTTTATATTTTAATTTTTTACCATTTCTAGTAAACACAGGTTGAGCCTTAGAATCTTTTTGTTTAGCATCCCACATTAACCTATAAATTTCAGCATCAGTTTTACCTGTTACATCAATAGGTTTATTTTCTGATTCTTTAACTGCACCTGTATCTTGATATGTGTTTAATTCACCACCATATGCTCTTACAGGAACTCTTCTAGTATTAAATGGATATACAGGACCGCTACCGGAAATGCTTCTAGTTCTACCTTGGTAGTTATTAGAATTAACACCCATAGACATACCATACTCTGCAGCAGGAATACTATAATCTGTACCAGCCTCATCAGTAAATGGCATATCATAACCACCCATTGTCATTCCATACTGAGCCATTGTAGGTTGAGCTACAGGTTGACCTTGGTTTATATCTTGAGCAGCATCATATTCTGAAAATGATTCATCTGTTTCATCTTCAGCTTGTCTGTTCTGAGATTTTAACTGACCATCAACTTGTTTAGATAAATTTGCTAATTGTTCAGGAATTAAATCTGTTTCTTGAATACCATTAGCTTGCATATAAGGTTTTGCTACAGCAGGGATACCTTGAGGAAATCCTTTAGAAGCTTCAGCCGCTAGAGCTAATGCACCTTTCTTCATGATATAATTTTTAATCATTAACTCAGCAGTTTTAATATCTATATCATCTGAGTTAGGATCTTGAAGTATAGTTCTATACTTCATTATATCATATTGCTTATCTAGATCTGCTGGAGTATAACCTCTGTTTTTTCCAGTTTTACCAAACATTGCAAGTACCTTAGGATCTTTAATGTTCATTCCTCTAAAGTCACTATAGATATAAGTATCATCTGGTAGATTTAAAGGAACACCACCATCTCTATGTCTTGGTCCTACAATGGTTTTGCTCTCAGGCATTCCATCACCATTAAGATCACCAAATACAGTTTCACCACCTTCAGCTTCTAGATTAGCTTCTTCTCTAGGAACAGCCCTGATAGTTTTACTTGGTCTGAGTTGTTTCTCTCCCGTGTAAACATTATAGTCTGCACCACCCATTGCTGGTACATCATTAGCTAATGAATACTTTACTTGGTATCCAGTTCTTGCCATTGGCAATTTTGTTATCCTAACTTTTGGCATAATATAAAAATTAAATATATTCTACTTCACCTCCATTAGCAATAAAATCTGCTAACTCAGCTTCTGTCATTTCTACTTCTTCCCCTTCTGTAAATCCACCTTCTTGCATATATCCACCTTCTTGTCCATAAGAGAATCTACCACTTCTATCTTGACCCATCTGATCAAATCTATATTGACCAAGTTGAGAACCATAGTCTACCCAATCTCCTCTATCTTTATCTGTAGATGTTGCATATAAGTTATCTGCATTAAACTCATTCTCCATCATCTTTCTTTCTTGTTTACCTTGTTGTCTTCTCTCTATCATACCTAATACTCCTTGAGTACCAGCATTGAAAACATTTACAGCAGCTTCACCATCAAATGATCTTTGATTTTTTGCTTTACCTTTTATACCATAATATTCTGGCTCAGTTCCAAGTTGAGGTAAATTTGATTGTTTTACAGTTGCTTCTTCTGTTGAATTTGCTGTAGGAGATGCATTTATTGGTTGTATACGTGTAGGATCAAAACTTTGTGTATTAGTATTAGCTACACCATTATCATATAATGAAGGATTTCTTTGATCAGCATAAGATTCTGATCTACCAAAAGTAGGTCTTCCAAAAGGATTACCTAGATAACCCTCTTGTTCTGTCATATAACTAGTAGGATCAGATTTCTTTTTACTTATCTCTCTTGGATCAGTAATACCACCTGGAAAATATTTACTTAAAGCACCACCATATTGATAACCATATTTTGATTCACCAAGTGTTTCAGTTTGATTATCAGTGTTAGTTGTATTTATAGTTGCAGGTTTAACAGATGGTTGAAATTGTTTTTTTCTAGTATCTTCCTGCATTTTTACAACTTCTTCTTCTTTTTTTAAAGCAGCTAACTCTTCTTTAGATAAAACTTTTTCTGGAGTACGGCCAGGATAAGTTGGAGCTTGATAGATATCAATCCATTCTTTTGGTCTTCTTCCAAACATTGTAGTTTTAGTTGTATATCTAGCAATAGGAGTTTGACCTTGTACTGAACCTGTGTAAGGTGTATTATCTTTTATGTTATAAGGTTGACCTACTTGTTCAGCAGTTTGACCTGTCACACGCCCAATAGGATTCCAAGGTAATAAGGTTCCCCTCAACCCGCCTGCAGTTGTCTTTACTCTTGGGGTATAAGAAACTTTAGCTTTTCTAATTTCATATCCTTCCCAAGGATCCACAACTTTTTTATCTGTATCTTTTTTTTCTGTATCTTTCTTTTCTACTGTTTTTCCATCTTGAGCTTCAGGTAAATAATCTTCTTCATAATACTCAGGATTAACTTCATCATCTCCACCATATACAAATTTATATAATGGATCTTCTCCACCTGTAAAACCACCTACTTGAGCATAGGGTTGTTCAGGAAAGTTATAGTCTTGAGGAGCTTGTTGTTGTCCAGCTAATACTGATGCTACTTTATGTAAGTCAGGATCATTTGAACTTACTAATTTTTTGTATATATCTTCTGTCTTAGCTTTAGTAGTTTGATTTTTAAGTGTATCTAAAAATCCACTTTTTCTTTTTTCTAAAGTATTAGTAGCAGTATCAAATGGATTTCCTTTACCAATATCATTAGATGCATCCGCTCCTTCTCCACCAGCTTGTCTTTTAATAATAGACATTACATTCTTAACAAAGCTTTTCTTAGATGGCATACCACCATGTTTTAAAGATTGTTGAGGTTGTAAAGCATCTATGTTATCCCAAACAATAGGATTATAATCAGGAAGATATGATTCTACACCAGGAAACTGTATTTGTCTTTCCTCTTCTGCACCTTCAGTAGAAATAAGTTCTCCTCCATCTTGATACATATCTGTAGCCCAAGGTTCATTACCTTCTTCTTCAGTACCTTCTTCCTCTTCATCTTCCGCATAGTTCATATTAGACAAGACTTCTTCTTCCTCTTCTTGACTATCACTAACTTGTTCTTCTTCTTCTGGAGCTTCTTGTTCTGCAGCTTGTTCCTCATCTTGTTTATTATAATCAGGATCTAACTCACCAGCATCAATCATTTTATCCATTACCTGACTGATTATACCTTGTGCAATTTCAGGAGATAATCCTTGTTGCATAAGTCCATCATATATCTCTTCTGGAGAATCTTCTCTGCTTAATCTGTTATAAACAAACTGTGCATATTTCAACATCTTATCCTCAGGTCTCTGTACTTGCGCACCTTGCTGAGCCTTTTGTAAAAACTGAGAAGTTTTGTTTATGAATTTACCTTCACCATCTGGAGCTTTGTAAATTCTAACTGTTCTTTTTTCCATAGTAATTGATATATACTAAATATAATAAATTTTATTAATTTTGATAAACCTATAAAGTTTATTCTTCTTCTACAATATAACCTTGTTTTATATAATCATCAATTTCTTTCTGACTCAGTTTAGCAACTACACCACCTTTAGAGAACTCAGGTCTATTTTTATTAAAGTACTGTATTGCAGGTTTCGGAGGTCTAGGATGTAGCTGTGGTTGTACAATACTTCTAATCTTTTCATTAGGTTCAAGTACATTTTTTTGTAAATCCAATACTTCTATTCCATACAAAGGAGTTTTATTCATATCTAAGTAGCCTGTTTCTTTTGGAAACTTTACACCATAAAATCCAGTAACTTTACCACCATGATAATCTTTTTCAGTATCAGAAGTTAACTTACCATATCTATTATATCCTTGTATAATTTCTTCTGGTTTAGTTTTTCCTTTTACTTTAGCTAATGAATCTCCTTCTATAATAGCATCCATCATATTAGTATACATGTTTTTATTTTTACCATGACGGGTATGACCAACATTATCAGGAGTTTTTGTTCCTAAAGTTGATTCTGCCAATGCTTGTGCAATTGCTCTATATGGATTTATACCTCTTAAAACTGCATATTCAGCTAATTTTTCAATTGCATCTACATCATATTCTCCACTTTTTAAATCAACATTAGGTCTTATTTTTTTACCAGTTGTAGCTCTTATTTTTCTTGGATCACTAATATACATTGATCTTGTAGGTTTATCAGATATTTCATTTTCATTAGGTTGATTAAAAAATTCTTCATCAGATAAAGTAGATTCTTCATCTTCTTGAAAAGTAAGTGTATTTTTAATACCACCTTCTTGCATGTATCCACCATATGCTTTTTTGTTTTGATTAAAATCATTATAAACATCATGAATATTAGTACCAATAGAACTTCCTTGTGTAAAAGCTTTACCATATTTTTTTGCGGGGTAGGCAATAGCATTAGGAACTCCTGCATTTATAGCTTTAGTATAAGCTTTTCCCCAAAATTTTCCATGCTTACCTGCTTTACCTACTACAGGTATTAAACCCAAAGCCGCTGATATATAATTTCCTTCAGCAGCATCCATTGCGGATCCTAATACTGCCGCTGGATAAAATCCTACACTAGCTGCATCTACTGCAAGTTTAACATCTTCTTTAGTAAGAGGATTACTTCTTTCTTTAAGTTCTCCTGAGGCTAACATACTTTCTGCCTCTTGTTTACTACCTGGAATTCTAGAAGGTGTAAAAGTAAAAGCAGATGGTTGCTTAGTTGGATTAACTGATATATCTAAATCTTTTTTACCTCCTTTACCAAACTTTTTTATAGTACCTCCATATGCTTTTTTATCTAAATCTTTTTTTGATTTTTCTTTTAATTTATTAAGATGATACTCTAGACCTGCAAATACACTTCCAAATCCTGCAGCTGCCCCTTTAAAAAATTTTTGATTAACTGCCTTGTTCCAATCTTTTAATACATCTATTTGTTTTGTTCCAACAACATTTGGTGTACTTAACATTATTTCATCTACTGCTTCATTTTGTTTCACAATCCCCTTAGGAAAATGTTGAACTTCTTCAACAAGTTTAGTTCCTTTATGATCAAAAAAATTACCAGCATCATCATAATAAATTCTATTCTTTAAATCAAAAGGTTTTCCTCCTGTTAAAGAAGATACTTCAAATTCTTTAAGTTTATCAGGTAAACCTTTCACATTTTTTAAAGGTTGTAAATCCCAAGTATCTGTAAAATCAATAAATTTTTTACCTTTCTCATCTACTCCTTTTGTGATCCATCCATTTCCATGAACACCTCCAAAATTAAATTCATTTTTTATGTCTGTAGTACCAAATGATTTTTTAGGATTATCAATTATATTTTGTAAGTTATATTTACTTAATCTAAAATCATTTATTGCTAATGTACCATCTAAATTTTTTGAAAAAGTATTAAATTCAGGCTCTAAACCATTATATAATTTCCATGCATCATATCTATTTTTAGTAGCATATGTTTTTGGTTTAAATTTTAATGCTTTTGGTGTAAGTAATTCTAAAGGAGCAGCTGCTATAGTAAATGGATCATAACCAATAGGTGTTATACTTTTAGTTACTAATCTTCTTGCTCCAGATTTTAATAAAGCTTTACTAATACCTTTACCAAATGTTTTAGCTAAACCAGCTCCTAAGCTTAATACATCTGTAGGATCTATATCACTTTCTTCTATCATACCTGATTGTGGTATTCTATTCTCAAAAGTTTGATTAGCTTTATTATATTCTAGCTGAGCATCAAATGGTCTAACTTTAAATGGTTCTCCTTCATCTAGTATCCAATAAGGGTTAGCTGCATTAATAGGTTTTTCAGTTCCACCCTCTTGTCTCTGATTTAAAGAAGGAACAGATATATCTTCAACAATATATCCACCTTTTCTATATTCTTCTATTTCATCATCTGTAAGTTCTGCTTCTATATAATTTTTCATCATTGGAGCAACTTCTTTATAGTGCTCTGCAAAATAAGCAGCTTCCTCTGGAGAATTAAATTTCATATCTTCTCTACCTGGTGCTGGATTTTCATTATACTCTAAACGGTTTCCTCCTTTATCTTGTAAGAATGGAACAACATACTCTCCCATACTTGCCATGTAATGAGTACCTTCACCTTCAGGTGTCATTCCTTTTTTAGGATTAGGACTCACCATTCTTTGAGCAGCTGGATTACCAAAATGAGCAGCAGTTGCAATTCTACCTTTCATCATACCTGTCATACCACCATCTTGTTTAGCAGGTAGTTTACTGTTTATAAATTTTTTTAATTTATCTGCTTCTTGATCTGTAAGTTTATTTTTATTATCATTAGTATTTTGTATTAATTTAGATAATGATTTTTTCTCAGGTACTTCCATAACACCTCTTTGATCTTTAACTTTATTTACATAATCTATATCATTATTTTTTAAGTAATAATCTACATATTCTTTTGTTAAAGCTTTTCCTGGAGCATTATGCATTAAAGTAGTAAGATCAACTAATTCATCTTCTGATAAATCAGGATATTTATTTTTTAATATACTATAGTTATCAATAGCTAAATACATAGAAGATAAAAACTCATTTTCTTTTGTATCAAAGTTTGAACCTAATAATTTACCTCTTTCTGAAAGTTCTTTTTGTTGAAAAACACCTTTACTTTTTGGACTATTATAAAACAAATAGTTTTTAGCTTCTTTACTAAGTTTACTATTGCTACTTAAATGTTTTTTAAAATCATCAATAGTTTTATATTGAGTTTTAACATTATTAGCATTTTTTTGCCAATAGTCTTTTATCCAATCATCATTTGATGATGTTGCTTCTTTTAGTTTTCTTGCTGTAGGAAGTAAGTTTTCAGGAACAATATTTTTCATACCTAAATCTTCACCTAATTTACTTTCTTGTTCTGCTATACCTATTTGATTATGAAATAATTTATTTAAAACAGAAGGTGGCATGTTTGCTGTTTTACCTAACTTGTTATAATTGTTTTTGTAATAGTTTAATAATTCTTTTCTTTTACCAGAACTTTCTACAATTTTTTTATTAAACTTATCATCAAAGGTTTCTTGTTTGAGAACTATTTCAGGTTTTTCATTATACATATTAGCATAACTATTTTTCCCAAATATGATATCTTGCTTTGTTCTTTTTTCTTTTTCTCTTTTTTCTACTGCTTCTGGATCATATCTATTTACAATAAGTCCATCATATGTATTATAGCCATCTAAATAATGTTTAAATAAAGTTTCTTCTTTTATATCATTACCATCATCATCTTTACTTATAAGAAATTTATCTGTACCTTCATTATGACCAACTACATATCTGGTAATGTTATTTTCATCAACATATTTATTTAAAATTACTTTAGCATGTTGCGGAATAAGATCATCTTTATTAACTGGAGTTAATGAACTACCTGGTTTAAATCTTCCTGCAGAAGCTGCATTTGCTTTTGTTCTTGCATATTGTACAATATCACCTATTTCAAAACCTTCAATTTTTGGATCTACCTCATAATAGCCTTCTTTTTTTCTAGCATCATTAAAAGTCATGTTACCAATATACTCACTATCAAACTTTTTAGCACCAGAACCTTCTATAACTGTACACACACCATGTATACAATTCATTTCTCCTTCTCTTGTAGCTTTTGTATAAGGAGTAACATTGTTTACAGATTGTAAATATGTTTTATAATTATTCTTTATTGTATTTTGATATTGTTCTTTTGGGCTTATTGATGGTTTACTTGGTGCTGTTGTAGATTCTGTATCACCACCTTCATCAAATTTTCTAATACCACCATTTTGAAAATGTTTAGACTTAGGATCAAATAACTTATGTTTATAATTCTTAAACAAAGGATTCTTCTTCATTAACTTATTAGTTCCTGAAAGACTCTTTGTAGTTCCTCTTTTTAATCCTCCTCCTTTTTTCATCTGAGGAAATTCATCTACATAGTCAGCTCCAGGAAATGTATACTCAGCACCAGGTACCATCATTTGTTTTTGACCAGTACTTGCTACTGCCATAACAGGATAATTAACTCCCTGCATAGTAATATCACTACCAGGGATTCTAGTTGGTTGGCCAGGATATTTCCACTGACCCATAGGATCAGTGATTATATCTTTTTGTTTCTTAGGAGCTTTAGCTTTATCTAATTCTCTTGTAGCTTTTATGAGTTCTTTTCTATTTCCCATTATCTGAAGGATATTTCATTTTTACTATTACTAACTTTCAATATAAAGTTGATGTCATTAGATACATTTCTTTTCAAATTTAAGAAATTCAAGTAATGTCTGAATTTTTTTCTTTGAAGGTCTGACTTATTATAACTTAAGTTATTAGGATTTAATATTCTAGTATAACCATCAGGAGCGGTAATCCATGTATTCTGAGATTCATAATTACCATTCAATACTGTTGTACCAGGAATAACAGGTCCAGTAGGAGGATAGTTAGAACCAATTGGAAACTCACCTCTATTTTTAGTTATATCCCAAAATTGATTAAACCTGAATTTATTCTCTTCTTTAGAAAAGAGTATATCAAATGAAGAATTGTTAGCATTTAGTTTAGGATACTGTCTACTTAAGTTTATATCATTCTTAGGATATATATTTAAGTTTAAGTAACCAGATACTTGCTCTGAGTTATAAATAACAGCTGTATCAAAGTTAAAGTCTAATACATGATGTTGATCTACACAGTTATGGTTTGATCTTCTATATGCTTCAAGTATGTATTCTATTGATCTAGTAGTCATTACATTTTGACCAGTAACAATTGGAATCTCTATTTCACATGCATAATCTGTACCATAGTAGTTACAGAATTTAGTACATGACCAATTATGTCTCCAACCTCCATTTTTCTTAGTGGAAATAAATACATCTTTTGTTGGAATTAATAAATCTGGATGCCAGTCATGGAAACTAATCCAGAACTGATTTTTAGGATCATAACTAATTGTCCAAGATGCATCATCAAATAAAAATGGATTACCTATTCTGAACTGAGCTGAGTTTCCATCTAATAAGAAATAATCTCCTGTACCATTTAGATTTAAAGGAACATAAGTTACTCTTCCTTCATATTCTGATTTAAGTTTATAATCTTTCTTAGCAAAGTATAATACTCCATTGGTATTATCATATACAGATTGACATCCTATACCAGCAACTGGATTATCCTGATAAGGATAATTTGGAAAATCTTCAGTTAATTTATATGGTAAGAATAAAGTAAACCACCACTTCATACCATTCTGAGATATTTCTTGTAAACCATCTCCAAAACTAAATACTTTACCAGCACTTTGAGACATATAATATATACCTACTGGTGTAGATATAACAGACAGTCTATTTTGTGATGCTCCATACTCATATGCTTTATCAGCATTAGTGATTGCTTGTTGAGGTTGACTAAATAATCCACCATCTCCAATTGTAATCTTGGTACCTAAATCAGTTTGTAAAGTATCAACACCTTGATACATTACAGGACTATCATTTTTAAAAGTAAAGATAACCCCACTTTTATTAATAGCTTTTACACCACTGATTTGTGATAAAAACTGGTTATAGTTATTTGCTAAATATATAAACCAACTATCTTTTACTGATTCATTTTGTTGAGGTAATGAATATATTACTCTGTTAGGATAATAAGTAAAACATAATGCAGCTACATTAGGATCATAATATCTACTTTGTGTAAGACCTGCAGAAAAATATTGGTTATATAACTTAGATACACTTAATGAGTAATCATATATGTATGCACTGTTTCTACCCATTACTAATGGGTTCATATCAAACATTGCAAAGTAATCAGTGTATCTATATGGATCATAATGCTTTTCTCCAATAGTTTCACCTTGTTGACTAAAGTCTACAATAACATCACTCTCTACAAAGAAATCTCTTATAGATGAATTAGCTAAATAAAAGAAAGCCTTTTTAACAGAAAATAATCCGTCATAAGTTCCTAATAGAATTGCTAATGCCTCTGGATTTCCTAATGTATCATTATTATAATTATAAAATCTAATACTATCAAAGTAATAATCAAGATTATAAAAAATAGAAGGTAATGCTCCAGTACCAGGACTAGGACTTGCACTAAAAGAAATTAAACTTGCTAAATTTTGAACATCATACAAAGTACTATTGAGCCTAAACCTAGGATTAGGAATCATATTTCTTAAATAGTAGTTATATTCAAACCCATCAGGTTGATCATACAACCAATCATAAAAGAACATCATATTGTTCTTTTCAGTATATCTATTTATATAAGTATCTCCTCCAAATAATATAGGAGTTCTTTGTATTGTTTTGTATAAATACGGTTTGGTTAAACAAATAGTTGGTCCTGTAGGAACTATTTCATTAGTATTAAATGTTTGTTCACAAGGAGTAATTACAATTTGTTTAATTGAGTCTAGTTGACCATATTGATTTCTTACTCTACCTTTTAAAGCTCCATAATGACTTTGAATTGGTAAACTAAAAGGTAATGTAGGTCTTTCAAATGTAGGTAATGTACCTGGTAAAAAATATGATTGATTACCTTGAACAACACCACCGAGTGTAGTTAAAGATTTATCATCTGGTAATAAATATGGACCTGTAGTTACACCATTAGGTTTACTTGCATCTTTATAAGGACCACTTACTGTTCTTACTACAACTGAAGCAGATCTTTTAAGATTGTTAATATTATAAGATACATATGCACCAGAACTATTTTGATATCTACTAACTTCTTGTATGTTATCTCTTAAGTAAAAACTATCTTCAATTTTAAATCTTCTAAGATTATTAATTGAAGGAGGAGTCATTGTTCCATAATAACCATATGCTATTTGTTGTAATGCATATTGTTTATAAGAAGTAGAAGCATATAGTATTCTTAATGCTATATCGGCTCCTTCAGAAAAATAAAACAAAGCTTGATTTAGTCCTCCTAATATTTTTAAGGGCCCTGGTAAATAAGCATAGTCAGGTAACTCAATTGTACCTGTTCTAATAATAGGCGCATTAACTTGAGCAATAGAAGTAGCATTTAATGCAGTTACTATAAGTCCTTCAGCAACGTCTACTGTAGTTGGTAAACTTAAAAGACTTAGTCCAATATCCGCAATAGCTGCACCTGATGAATAATAGTTATTAAAAAATGTATTGTATAATGTTATTGGAGAAGTTAAAGGTGTTGGTAAAGTTTGCAGACCTGTAGCTGCAGTTACATATGCTCCATAAGCAACAGCTAAACCATCAGATACACCTGTAGCAGGAATAATGCTAGGTGTTGAATCCGTTCTTTTACCTACCATAGATACAATTGCTTCAGCAATACCTAGTAAAAGCATTGGTTTTATTGCATCATCAGCTAGTAATTTAAATCTAGGATGTTGACTTGGTTCTTGAAACTGTTGATTACTATAACCAGATAATACTCCATACAACTTAAATTCTTGTGTAGAAAGAAATGGAGTACGGAACATAGTATCAGGAGAATGGAAAGTAAATATATCTTCCGGTATCTCTTGACTATAGTAATTATCATCAGCATCTCTTAACTGTATGTAAGGATCATTAACTCCTGCAGCATGACCATTTAATGGACTTGTTATAGGTGTAATAGTGTTGAATGGATAATTAGCATACAGTCCTGTACGGTTAGTTCCTATTGCTCCTCTTAACTTATAGGTTCTAAAGTTGTTAACCATTCCTTTGGCAATAATTGTTTTATTACCTTCTCTAGAACCTCTTAATATTTCATAACCAACAAGACCTGGAATATCAACACCATCATTATCTTTTGGTAATATAATATTCTCAAAGTATACACCTAATAACCTTATAGTATATTGACTACCTACTGTAGCAGGATTAGGATTAGATGCAAAATGAGTTACATTAGTATTAGTACTTCCATTGATATAATCTTCAGGAAACTTATGATGTCTAATATTTTTACCACATAGATCATATACACCAGTTTTACCAGCAGGAGTTGTCCAGCAGTAATAACTTGGATTCCATATATCAGCTCTATTATCTGGATATTTTTCAGATGACTGCCAGTAACCCATATCTCCTACAGCAAGTACAGTACCTCCATCATCAGTAGTAGTACCAACATATGAGCCAGTTGTTACGCTAGCAGTATTAAATACTTCAAATGTTTTATCATCAGTAGTTAATGAATCTTGTGCATATATTGTTGCAGTTTCATTTATTGTTCCGCTACCAGGAATATTAAAATCTCTAGGAACTCTACCTGGAATATGGTAAGAAGGAGATTTATCTCCTGTGTCATATACCCAGCGGATGAAAAATGCATACACCTCATCTCTCAAGTAATTAGTTTTGTTACCACCTTTCATGTAATAATCACCAGGATATTCTACTGAAGCCCACTTAGCTTGAATTAAATTAGCTAATGGTTGATAGTTAAAATCAAATTTAGATGTTGGACCAACTCTTAACAAATAACTATTAAGTTGAGCCATTTGATCAGATTTCTCATATACAGGAGTAACAATAGGTAATTGTTCTAATGGTACAGTTATGTTTGAAGGATTAATTTGATCAATAGATATTCTTGTTGTCTTAGTTGAATAATTACCTATTCTTTTTGCTACAGTACCTTGATTTATATTCTGAACTATTACTAATTCAAATTCATCAAAGTTATCTGAATCTGCATGTACATCAAGATCTAATGAACCAGCTAAATCATTTACATAAAATACTGGTTGGTTATTACTTTGAGAAAAATAATCTGTAACTCTTTGACCATCAATCAAATATGCAATAACTGCAAAGTAAGTACCATTAGCTAATGTACCACCTTGAACACCAAGTTTAAGATTTAAACATGGAGTTTCCATTAATCTTGCAATTCTTATTCTAGTGCAATCAAGAGTATTAAGATTTGTACAAGTTATACAACCTATAGGAGTATAATTAAGTTTAGGAACAACTATTTCATTTTCATCTGTACATTTTTGATTCCATTGTACACCTGGCCAAAGTATTTTGCTTCCAGCAGGTCCTATGTAATAATTACCATTTAAACCAGTACCTCCATTAAAAATATAATTACTAGGAGGCCAAGATTTTGGATCACCAATATTTAAATATCTATCAGGATTTAATCCATCTGCCCAATACACTTGCCATGAACAATCTGATTTTAGTCTTGCTGCACCAGATATTAAAAATCTTTTATCAAATGCTAAACATGGATCTTGTACAATTGGTCTGTATAAACATAACTCTTCTTCAAATAAACCTATCTCAGCTGAAATAGGTCTACCTTGAGAATCATGACCAGCAGTAAACACAATCCATTTATCAGAAAATAAATATATTACTCCTATAACTAATTTCTCAGTTACAGTAAGTGGCATAGTTAAACCTGTAGTAAAGCAAATATAGTTTGCAGACTCATTAGATATAGATCCAACTTTACCTATTTTAGAGTTATTAACCATGTTGATAGCATGGGTCCACATTCCTTCTGTTACATATGATGGATCAGCATCTTTGTTAAGACCTTTTATAAAACTGTTTGTGATTGCTTTAGAAGTATCTTGTAAATTTTTCTTTGCCATAATTAAAGAACTCTAGTGTTGAAATTCAATCTTGTATAATTGCCAGATGAATATGATTTAAACATATCATAGTATTTAGAGTATTGAGCTCTTCTGTTTGTCCACCACATTTGTTCTAGCTCTTTAAAGTTTGGTGTATTTACTAAACTTAAAGCATTGTTTCTAGCTTCTTTTAATTCAGGAGCTATCAGTTGTATTCTTTGTGCTACATCTTCACCATTAAGATAAAGATTTTCTAGTATTCTTTTCTTAAATGCATACTCATAATAGTCATTTAGTCTTGGATGATCAGGTACCATTAAACTACCAGTTTCATCTGTCATCTCTCCTTGGTAATTGATATATACTGTACCAGTTTGAAATGTTGTAAATAAGAATCCATTTTTTATCCAACCTTCATCAGATACATTGTAATATAGATTAGGACATTCACAATCTATTTCTTGACTAGCTTTCATTCTTAGTGGAACTAATGCTCTATAGCTTCTGGTTAAACCAGATTTAACTACTTGGATCAATTCATACTTATCTCCTTTACAGTTCATAAATACTCTTGGAGCAATACAAGTATTACCAAAAGGATTATTAGGATCTACAGAGGTAGGTATAGGATCTACTATAGGATGATTAAGATCACAAGCTGCGGTATTATTGCAAGGATTAGAATTACAAGTCCTACAATTTACAGTTGGAGCAGCACACATATCAACTGATCCCGGAACTTCATTGTATCTTACAGCAGGATATGGTACTTCTTGTATATTAGTACCACCAACCATACCATCATAACCAACATGTTCTGTTCTCTCATGACAAGTCATACCAAAGTTCCAAACATAAAAATCATCAGGTAATTTTACTCTACCATGACAAACTTCAAGAACTTCTTCTTTAGTTTGATTTATTCTTAGACCTAAATCATAATTTATTTTTCTAGCTAACTTGATAAGCTGTTGAGGCTCTATCATATTCTCTAAAGCAAAAGTATGTAGATCAATAGTAACATCTTCCAGCAACTGGTCAAATGTTCTATATTTAAGTGTATAGTTAAAGTCCATTATCTTAATGAGTTTTGACCATCATCAGAACCATCAGATGGAACTTGCATAGTCATGGTTAATTCTTTTATTACAAACTGTTCAATTTCAGAAAATAAATATTCTGGAAAAGGTAATGGTTGATCTTGTCTAATTTTACAGTCATCTTGTGTAACACAAGTTTGACCAGAAGTATCACCTTCAAATATTGCTTCAACTTTTATAGCATCCCAATCTACATTAGGACAATATAAATAACCATCTAAGAACCAAAAGTATTGTCTTTTGTTATATTTGTATGTAGTTGATTTTGTAATTGAAACCCATGTACCAGGTTCTGTACGGAACATTTCTGTCATACCATCTATTGATGATACTGTACGGATAATAGGACCAAATGATCCACTTAATATATTTGGAATTTTTTCTTTTGATCTTTTGAAATAACATCCAGAGTATACACCAACGCATCCTGCCTGTACTCTATCTACATCAATTAACTCTACATATGGTAAAACAGAAAATATTGAACTTATCTTCATAAGTTTATATTGGTTATCTTCTCTTTTTAATAGAGTTTGACCATATTTATATAAAGAATAATAAATAGTTCTGTCAGTTAAGAAAGCATCTTCCTTAACTGCTTTTAGTGTATTTCTAACTCTTGATACTGCTTCACCTATTGTTGTCATAATTCAAACTCATTATAATTTTTTAAAGCTTCCTTAGTTTGTTTGATTCTATAGTCTTTATATAAAGCTTTATTATAGATTAATTTTAATTCTTGTAAGTTGTCAACTGCTACATACATGTTCCAATTTTCAGGATATGTTTTAGCTACTGTTCTTTTAAAATCTCTACATGCTACAAAAGACCAGAATTCTCTATTTTTAATTTTATGTTTTGGTGCATAAGTTGTAAAAAATATCTTGGCCAGTTTTCCATCTGTAGCCCAATTATTATTTGAAACTCTCATACCATATGTCCGGGATTTTGCAAAGTCAGTATTCTGTTTTTTACTTTGTTGACAAGTCCCAATAAATAACCATCCAATTTGTTCAGGTAACTGTACACCATCTCTTGTATCTATTACTGTCTGATATACCATCTTGTTAAATGTCTTTGCATAATTCTTTAAAATTTTGTTTCCAATGTTCTTATACTTTGGATATTTTATTTTAAATTTTTCAAAGAACTCTTTGTTTAAAATGTTATAAACTTCAGGTCTAAATCTTGGTGCAGTTACATCTGGTTTTTTAAATTCTTTCATAATAATATACTAAAAATATATGACTTTAACAAATATACCATAAAAACAAAACCCCCACAAGTGCGGGGGCTCTGCCGTTGTTGCTACAGTAACCAACAAACTGCAACTAACTAACTAAGACGGTATATTAAAGGTTGGAAAAGTATCATTATTTATTAATTTAAATAATACTTTAAGTGCATGCATTTGACTTTCTAATTTAGTTCTATATTCTTCATATAGTGCTCTTGTAACTGTAGGGTATAAATCATAATCAGTTACCCAACTAACAGGTACACTTGTACCGTCTGGTAATGGTTTATTTATAAAATTAGTGGAAGTACCATAAAATTTATATGGATCTTGTTGTAATGAGTTCCAAAATAACATTGATATTTTACGGAAGTCAAAAGATTTTTCCCACCAACCTGTTGGTCCATAATAAGCATCTTCTATAATAGCAATCCCTGCTGTTGTAAAACAGTTAGGTGGAATTTGATCATCTCCATCATAAGATAATCTCATAGCAAAAGCTGCTTGAAAAAAAGCATTTGCTGCTGCATTATGAGTGTCTCTTTCTTGAGTAAATGCTTGTTTTGCTACAAACCAAGCATTAGCTGTTATAGGCTCTGAATATAAAGGATTGCAATTTCCAATAAAACCATTATTATAATAATCAGCAATTAAATTTAAACTTCCTGCCATATTTAATTTTTTATATAATTTCTTTTCTTAATCTATGGCATGGAGCATAATCAGCGGCCCATGTAAAAGGTCTCATAGATCTTATTACAGCATCAGTTGCTGCTTTTAATACTGCAATTTGATATTCTTTAGTATTTCCAACTTTAGTAAAATATGCTGTATATAAATCTTGACTCCAAGCAGTTAAGGTTGGATCCCATAAATATTTAATATTTGTGTTTAAATCTTTAATAGCATCTCCAGGTTGTGCTGTAACAGGTAATAAACCAACATTAGCAACAGCAGTTAACCAAGTTATATTAACTACAGTGGGAAGTCTATCTGCAACACTGTCTCCACCTAATAAAAGATCTGGTGTTGTCCATCCAACATAAGTAGATGCAGGACAGGCATATGATATATTTACAGTTTTTAATCCTCCTTTATAAAATACTAATTGATCACCTAATTCTCCTGGTTCATATATTGTATAATCTATAGGATCATTATTAGGGAGACCATAATACTCAGCATTTAAATTAGAATAAGTATAATAATTAAATGTATCTCTAGCTGTTTCAAACTCAGTTTCTTCCATATCATAAGTTTCAGAATCTGGACATATCATAGTTGTTAACTCTTCACATGTTGGCATTTGTGTTACATCATCCATAAAATCAATACCACCATAAGGTATAGGAAAAAATTCAACACCCTGTCCACCTGCATATGGAGGTAAAGCCGGTTGTAGTCTAGTAAATATTGGATAACATGGACTAGCATATGTATAATATACAGATTCTTTACATCCAGCAGCATCAGTAACATCTAATCTTATACTAGATATTTTAACTGTTTCTTCTCCATTTTGTAAACCATTTGCACCTATACACTCTAAATTTAAATCAGCAGCATTAGTTACTCCAATTATAGTGTGACCTACAAATGGTCCTTGTACTATACTCCAACTATATGTATAAGGAGCTGTTCCTCCTACTATATTAGATTCTAATATAGGAAAATACTCAGATTGACTAGTTATAGTAACTTGTATATTACATAGAGGTGCACTATTACAAGCAAGATCTGCTATAGCAATTAACGCATCAGATACTCTATCTCCAGTAGCTACAATAATTTCATCATCACATGTAATGTTAGTTCCTGTATATTCTATACAACCTGCATTAAATATCTCTGAGCAATTTTCAGGCTGAGGACATCCTTGAGGTTCTGGACATGGTGCTGGAGTTAAGAACTTATCTTGACACCCGCACTTTTTACAATTTGTATTTGCCATAATTTTTTATAAAAAAGTTCCTATAGTTTGAATATAAAAGAAAGTATCTCTATATACATTACCAGCTGCATCTGTTACTTTTAATTTTAATAATGTCATCATTCTCCAAGATTTAGTTGATGCTGTACCAGCTGTATCTGCAAGAACAGCAGAATGACCGTTTGTTGCTACAGAAACTAAATTAACATAAGAAAGATTTGTAGCACCTGAGAATGTAAAATCTTCAGCATTATCTGCAAAACTCCATTCATATGTTACAGGACCTGTTATATTTACTAATGTACTTTGAACTCTACCTGGTATTTCACTATCAAATAGTTGAACATATTTATTTGCAACAGGTATTGTTGGGTTACATGCTAAGTCAGCTATTGAATTTAATGCTGTTGCAAGATCTGTATTAGTAGGTACAATTGTTTCCTCACCACAAGTTATACTAGTTCCAGTGTATTGAACACACTGTGCATCAAATAGCTCAGAACATGGTTCTGGTTCTGGACATCCAATAGGATCTGGGCAAGGAGCAGGTGTTAAGAATTTATCTTCACATCCACATTTTTTACAAGTACTCATACTAGTTCAACTTTTTTAATTCTGTTATACATGTAACTATTAATATCTTCAATAGTTGTGTAATTATTCTTTACTACTTCTCTTCTTACCTCAGTAACATATTTTTCAAAATAATTAGTATCTGTTACTTCTAAGTATCTTGGTCTTATTACCACATTAGATGGTACTCTATGTTTCTTTAACAGTTGTTTTAATTTAGCAATAGATAATCTATCAGCAGTCTTTTCTAAATACAATAACTTATCTACAGCTTTATCTAAACTAATATTAGATTTATATACTTCTAATGCTACATCCTTACCATATTTCTTATACTGATACTGATGTACCACTTCATGCATTACTATATAAAGAACATATTCAAACTGTAACTTTAATAATTTGTATCCTAAGATACATTCATCATAATTTGATAATCCTAAGGCCTTAGATGACATATCTTCAAACCTTATAGTAGTACAACCAGAATTTATAATAAAGCTCTCTAAATCCTTTATTAAGCCTTTTGGTAAAAAAGGTTTAGATTCAGTAATATTATTTATAAACTCTGATAAACCTTTCATATTAGAAATAATTTATAAAGTCATCATCATCCAATATTTTCATCAAGTCTTTAAATCCACACATCATTAAATTAAATGCAGTAATCATATCATCATAAAAGGCCTGATTAAATTGAATAGTAGGATCTCCTTGAATATCAATTAAATGATCTAGTAATGCATTTACTTTAGCTCTATGATCAAAATATAAATTATAAAAATTATTAAATCCTGCTGGTGTATATTTATTTGGTACAGCTAAACCTGTATCTACAATTGGTCCTGGTGAACATACAGCATTATTACATGGTAAATTTGTAACACCGTAGTTATCATCACCTAACACAGCACCAGCTACTCCAATATAATCAATTAAAGCATTTCTAAAAGCATCACCAACAGCTCTAAAAACACTAGCTGCATCACTCAAATCACAAAAATTATATCCAGGACATTCCATATCAAATACTTCCCATGCTGGATTAGCACCTGTTCCCATGTACCCACAAAGACAATAATCTTCTATATCAAATAACATATATTATACATTTTAAATTTATGAACATGGTGCTTCAATTGTTTTTTTCTTTAACAAATGAAATGGTATATAATTATTAGAATAAAGATAAACTCCCCATGCTTGAAATAGACCTATTTTTTTTCCATAGTTTGCATTAAATGTACTCATCCTTATTATCTGAATAGGATCAAAATATGTATTATAAAAAGTTGTTGACCAAGATAATGTACTCTGATCCCATGCATAAGCTACAGGAGTAGGATCTACAACATATATAGCTTGTCCTGGTGAACCAAAAGGTGGTAAGTCACCAATACTTGTTACAGATGGTAAAAATGTAAAATTATATACTGAAGGCATTACATCATCAGGACTTAATAAAGTAACTGGATCAGGTACTGTCCATTCAGGATATGTACTTGCTGGACACCATGCTGATATGTTTACTTTTTTTAATGTACAAACATATGGCATATATATACTAGTTTGGCCATCTGCATAGTTTAATACATATGGAGCAGGTAGACCAACTAATGTAGCTTGAAAATTTTGACCTTGACGGCTAAGAAAAGTATCTCTATTAACTCTCCAAGTTAAATAATTTGCCTGATATACAGGATCCTCACAAGGATATGAGTCTAATAAGTTACAAGAAGGAACATCAGTTACTCTATCATTTAACATAACAGGAAGAGCTACTTCTACAAGTAACTTTGTACTACTACAATATACAGCACTAGATTCACATGAAGTAAGTAAAGTTTCATAACAACAGTTAATCTGCTTCCAGGTTCCTTCATTGTAATATCTTACATCACAATTATCAGGATCAACTAACTTCCAGTTTCCTGATGTATCTCTTACATGATAGCCGCAACCACAAATACTTCTCCAATTGGTTCCGTCAAATACTCTATATCTTTCCATATAAGTTAATTAATTAAGGACAAACTCTAATCCAGATATCTCCTGCTTTTAATGTTAAAGCTCCTGGTAAGGCATTTACTCCAAATCCTGGTACTAATGCATAATCAGTAGCTAAATTAGTATTAGTTGGTCCAGGAGCTCCGTAGCTTCCTCCAACAAATACTGCTACCCCTCTACCATCTTTTCCAAATGTAGTTGATGTAGATAAAAAAGTATATATGTCACAAACAGATAACCACAAATTATTTACAGTATCACTTAATGTAAACGGTGAAGTTATCCAACTTGGATATGCTGTTGACATTGCATTAGGTGAATCAGCTAAAGATATATCTGTACTTGATATACATGCAGAAGCTGCTGCTGCTAAAATATCTACCGGTTGACCAAGAGCTGATAATAAAGAACAATAACCATGATCTCCATTATTAACTAATGCAGCTAAGACATCATTAATAGGATATACATTTCCACCAATAATTGTAGCATTATCTAATGTACAATTTACTAGTATACTTGGTATTATAGATACTGGAGCTGGTGTATTTTCTAAATTGGTAACTCTGATATCTAATTCATTTACTGCAGTTGTAAGAACATTAATCTGAGAAAAAATTTCACATATTCTATTTCCTATTTGATTAACATATTCTGTTAACTGCATAGTAGTTTGACTTCCTACTACAAAACAAGGAGCAACATTTACTACACAATCAGGACAGTTTCCAGTAGTAGCAATACCAGATGGTACAACAGGTAGACCTTCTGATTCACAGATTTTTTCAATTAAGAATTGAATCAATGCTTTAAAATCTGAAGGAGGACATACTTGTAAATTAAAACAACTTAAACTATCTAAATAATTGCTAATTTTTAGTTGTTCCATTATTGTACATAATTCTGTAGCTAATTTAGCTATCACATCTGAAACAGTATCTCCTGTACAAAGATTAATACATACTAAATCCGGTCCTTGCCAAATAACACAGTTACTTGAGGTTGGACTACATGGACTATTATCTAAATTTAAAGGTTTCATATCTTTACTTATATTATATAATATACAAAATATTCTTAAGAATTACAACTTGAACATCCACAAGTTGATGGTGCACAACAAGGATTAACAACTGTACATATATAGTTACTATCTTCTAATGCTGCTAAATCAATTAATTCTTTTTTAATTAACCATTTATCATCTTCTTCAGGACAACAGTTACTTATACCATATCTTTGTTGAAGAACAGTTTTGTATAGTATTTCTGATGCTCTACAAGTTATGTTTTCAAATTGTTCTGGATTACATGAAGGAGTAGTATAACCTGGTCTAACTTGTCTTCCAGTTGGATCTGGTGGACATATTTTAGTTTGTTCATTATCTATACAATCTCCAAACTCTTCTAAGTTATCTGTAGTAGGATATCTTGTAATCCATCTTCCTACACAAAACTTTTTCTTAGTTTCTTTTGGATCCAGTGAAAAGTTTTGTACACTACCTGAACAATCAATATATATATATGCTCTTATACCAGTAGCATAATTAGTAATTCTTGTACATGTACATGTTTCAATTACACTACAAGTAATACAATTAGTAAATGATGCTGCTACAGTTATATTAGTTGCATTTAAATGTTCTGTAGTAACTTCAACTGTCCAACATGTAGGACAATCATTTATTTTAATTACTTTATCTAAGAAAGATGATAAATTAAAATATGTATAAATAGGATCAAGTTCACCTTCACAGTCTGTAAGTTTATAATAAGTTCTTGAACACTCATAACAGTTTTCAAAAGAATTTAATATATCTACAACTTGAGGGTCTGCAGGTGGTGTATAATCTATTAATGTTACATTCCAACAAAAACTTTCTTCAACACCGCATTCTATTTGTACTGTTTTACCTACATGTGTACTTAAATTTGGTTGTACACTATATATTATATTACTAGGATTTAAACAGTTAGTTAACTTATATGCAATTGTTGGTAAACAGTCTTCACAACTTTGTTTTACTAATTGTAATGTTACACTTATTGCGCAATCACAAGTTACTGCTTCTGAAACTTGCCAGCATCCATTAAATCCAGCTAATGTAACTGTTTGACCAAATGCATATGCAGATAATAAACTTTGTGAATTAGAAATTTTAGTTTCTTCAGTTTCACAGTTAGTTAGTAAAAAACATAATGGAGGACAACCAGTTTCTCCACATTCTCCTTCATCTATTACTATATAGTTGTTTACACTTCCTGAAACTCTAGGATAGATTAATGAACATATTCTAGCAGGAGCAGAAACAGTACTTAAGGTTCCTTCATCATTAACATAAGTAACTGTACCAAATCCACCTATTGTATAACATTTTAAATCACATGAGCATTCTGATTCTGCTATTTCAACAGTTTCTGGATTTTGACATGGATTAGTTAATGATACATACCAGCATCCTGGTATGTCAACTAAAGTAACAAAATCTCCTACTCTTGAACTAAAATCTGTATTAGATGCATATATTTCTGACTGATCAAAACAGTTATATAATCTATAACATGGTGTAGTATATAATTCTGATTCTGTTACTTCATACAACATATAAGTAAGTTATTTATTTGTAAATCTATTCTTTCCCCAAATAGTTTTTGATACAGTATTTAAAAGTTCTGTACCTTGTTTATCTTTTTTTAATGATTGCTCATATCCTTTAACACAGGAAGAACAACATTGAACACCATTGCTTGCTGTCCTTCTTTGACATCCGCAAGACATTCTACCTTTGCAATTTGAACATGTTGACATAGTTGTTGGTTTTTAAGTTTAACAATTTGAACACTCAAATTTACTTAAAAGTTTCATTGCATAGTTATATAAACTCATACCTTTTTGAGGCTCATGACAAAATTCTACTTTTGCTTTTGCAGCATCAAGATACATTCTTATCATTCTTAAGCTTTCTAACTTTTCTTTTATTTTGTAAGGAGGATCACAAGCAGCAACATCAACATCACATAATATTTTATTATATCTGATCAGGGCTTTAGTGATTCTCATATAGTTATATTCTACATATACTTGAGTATTTGGAGATACACTGTATTTAACAATGTAAATTCCATCTGGTATATCATAGTAAGATGTTCCACAATTTGTTGACTGTAAACCTAAATCACAAGCTGTGATTGTAATATGGCCGTAATCAACAAAATCTGTCATCCTGGTACCAGCTATTTCTACACTAGTTGTAAAACCTGGAGCAGTTATAGATAATGTTGGACATACAATTGGTATACTAGGAGAACTTGTTTGATAAACACTTGTATCTAATATCTTTAAAATACAAGAATTTAATACAGTAGGTATCTCTAAACTTAATACATGATTTGCCATATCTATTTAAATAAAAAAGGAGAGAAGAGTTTGAAACTCTCACTCTCCTTTATAGTTATTTTTAAAGTATTATTAAAGTATTGCTGCTGCAATTGGAACTACTGGCTCACATTCAGTAACACAATCAAATGTTTCTAAACCACCACAGAATGAATTACAACCCTCTAACCATCCAAGAACAAAAGTTGTGAAAGCTAAACCGTCACCACTTTCTGGAGTAACATCACTTGCAACAATAACTTCTAATAAATATTGATCATTATCAAAAGTACTAGTTGGGTTATTGAAACGAGGTACATTATGTTGAATGTAGAACTTGTTATAACTTGCATTTCTACTGATAGCTTCTAGGATTTGGTTACCTTGAGTAATCTCCCTGATCCTGAAATCAGAATGGAAGAAGTTTTGGTTGTAACGCTCAGAAAGAATAACATCTCTCAAAACAGTTTCACCTAAACCAGTAGCTTGTCTACCTTGACACTCAGTAACAACACATATACCATTGAATGCACATGGGTCACCATTTAAATCTGTTTCAGAAGCATAAAGTCTTACAGGTTCTTTTTCATAGAAATCAGATACTTGGAAAGTACAATCTCCAAATTTAGTATCTACATAAGCACCAAATAATACTAGACCAGCATATTCACCTACTGTGTGACCAGCAGATACATAATAATCCCAAGTACCACCAATAGTGTAACCTACAGGAGCAACATATCCAGCAGTATTAGTACCTGGTTTATACCATAATGAATTATCTTCAGCAACAACAACTGGTAATACAAATGGAGAGATTAATGGAGAGTTAACAATTTGAGAAGCCCAATCAATCATTACCAAAGTACTATCAACAGGAACTGGAACAATAGTTCCTTCTGGACAACATCCAGTGTAAGCACTAACTGTTAAGTAAGCATTGTGATTTAAGAATCTTAATGCAGGAGAACCTTTAATATCTAAACGTAAGTTATAAGTTTCACCACATAAGAAATCTTTTTTACAACCTTCTTTTGCACCTACAGTAGCAATAGTAAATACAGGGAATGTTATAGCTATAGTACCATCATCAGCAATTAATTGAGATTCTAAAGCTGCTGTTTCTGGAGCATCAACTCCAATAAAATTAAGCGCATCACTAGCTGTATAACCAGTACCTGCATTAGTAATTGTAATTGTAGTAACAACATTACCAGATACAGTTAAAGTTGCTTTAAAACCAACTCCTGTACCAGTAGTACCAAAATTGATATCAGTATAAGTACCATCAGCAATATTAGCTCCAGCATTTGTAAAAGGAGCAGTAATTGTTAATACTTGGTCATCAGTGTATGGAGTATATCCAACATGTATAACATTACTTTGAGCACCACAAGCTGGAGCAAAATAAAATTTGTTTACATATTTAGGATTAATCTCTTTTGATTTATTAGACTCTTTGTATCCTCCGTGGAATGGACCAATTTTGTCATTAGCATAAAGAGATCCTGAAGCTAGGATAAGATTACAACATCCTATACTTGAATAAGCAGTTTTAGCAACAACTTTCCAAGTTTTTGCATTAACAAAAGCATACTGCCCAGTTTCTAAAATGTTTCCTGGTGTACCAAGAACACCTAAGTTTAATTGGGTATAACCTTGACCCATTGGGTTTGCCGCGTTAACTCCTACAAAGGACTTTTGAAACGCATGATTAAAATAACTCATTGTTTTTTTGTTTTTAGTTAATAAATAAATACTATATAATATAGTAAATGTTTTTGAATTTTCAAAATTATTTTAAGAAAAGTAATTTATATTTTGCAGAATTAAGTGTAGACTTCACATTGTCTAGTTCATTTACAATTTCAGAATAAGATAACATACCTTGTAATTTATTTATCATAGCATAAATATCTCTTAAATAAAAAATACCATCAGCTACAGTATCTAAAGTTCTTGGAGGAACCTCAGAATATTTTAATATTTTTTCTGAAGCACCTTGATATCCTTCTAATAATGAATCTGCATGATCAGGTAATGCATCATATAATTCATTAAGTGCTTTGTGTGCTGCAAAAGAACCTTCTCCTGTTATCTTAAGATGCAGTTTGTGAAAACTTGTTCTTGCATTCATTAAGTCTGATGCACATGCTGCTACCATATTATCTAAAGAGCTTCCGCCAATTCCTGTATTTGATGCAGACTCTGGTTTGACAACTTCATTTTTTGATTGAGTAGTTATAGATTCTGGTCTGCTAATTGGTTTTTCAGATTCAAAATTTCTTTTTAACATTCTAGGTTTAGATTCCATTTTATATATTAGTTGTTACGTTCAGCTCCTTCAGAATTCCTTGAGTATTGATTTCCTGATTCAATATCTCCAGCAAGTATTGCTACAGCTTCATCTATTATTAATTCTATTATATCATCTTTTAATTCACATTGGACATCTGAGGTAGAAATAACACCCGTGTAAGGATCTGAACAATTTTCTATTTGAATTTTTACAGGCTGTCTATAGTAAACTAAAGATGTTTCAGCAATATCAAATTCATTATTAGTATATACATGTATTGTATTATCTATTAATGTAACAAATGTTTCTGCCCATTCAAAGTTTGGCTGTTTAGATTTATCTCTGAGAAGTTGATTAAGATTACCTTCTTCTGCAAGATATACAGTCATTCTTCTTTTATCACAACAACCTTTATTAGCATACACATCTACTCTTTTCCATTGTAAATAATTACTAGGTAGATTACCTTTGTAATAATATTCTTTATCTGTAACAGATATAGGTTGTGTAACTAATAAAGCTTGTAAATCATCTTTCCTTCTTGTAGACTGCTCATCACCTTCTTTAACAATGTTAGTTCCATGCAATTGTCTTCTAACCCATTCTACCTGAGCTTTATTAAAAGATTCAACAATCTGCCAACAATAAATGTTGTCATAATCTTGGCTGTCCAATTTGTTCAGCCTTTGTTTCATTTTTATTTCAATTGCACTGTTTAACATAGTCTATTATTTTTTTCTTTTTACAGCACTAGATTTAGCAGTCTTTTTATTTTTTGCTACATCACTTTCAAATTCTTTTCTATATGCATTAGTTTTATCAGAATATCCAGAATGCATTCCTCTTGTATTATCAATAGGAAATTTACCATTTATTTTTATACGGCCATCTGGTGTGTATTCTTTTTTCATTCCCACTTCTCTATTTTTAAAATCTTGCCCATAAGTTAATTCATAAGCTTTATTTAAAATAGGTTTATCTTTTACTTTTGCTTTGGCAGCTATTTGGTCAGTAGCAGTTGTATCAGATGCTTTAGCTCCTTTAGTTTTCATATAAGATTGAAAAGGAGTAGGTGTTCCACCATCCAGATATTTTTTTATTGACTTTTTTACTTCAGCTTGTCTAGCTTCATTAGCTTTTCTAAAAGCTATTAACGGATTAACTTTATCTGTTTTTTTCATAATTATTTATTTTTAGCCATTTTTTTAAAAGTTTTAGCTAGAGCTTTGCGTTTTGGTGTACAAGTAGGTTTAGTCATTGGAGTACAATATCCTTTGTGTTCAGGATTAACTGCTTTTTGTATCCACTTTTTATCTTTCTTAGCTGGCATGACTATTTCTTTTTAGTTGTACCACCCATTTTCTTAATAACACCTCTACCTTTTAAGATATCAGCTTTGGTAATTTTACCATCTTTATTTAAATCTGGAAACCCACCTTTTTTCATTTTAGAAAAAGGACTTGGTCTTTGTGATACACATCCACCTGATTCAGATCTAACTGTTCCTGGAGGGCAACCAACCTTAACAGCAGTTACTTTAGAACCACCTTTTTTCATAGTATCAATTCCTTGTAAGTTTGGTCCTGTTGGACCACCATTAGGAATACCATATATTTGACCTTTTGGTGTAGAAGATCCTACAGTTGTTTTCATTGTAGAACCGCCTTTTTTCATTTTAGCACCACCACATTTCATACACTTTTTCATAATATATATATTTTAAATTAACACTTCCATTTTCTAAGAGCTTTATTAATCCTTGAATCAGGATCATTAGCTGTTTTACTACTAGTTAATTTCTTCTTCATACCAGACATTCTAGCACAAAAAGATTTTTTTCTAGGACCTCCTTCAGGTTGTGGAGCTTTTAAGTTACCACCAGTTTCTTTATTATAAGAAGCTCTACCTTTTGCGTTTAAACCACCAGAAGGAGCCTTGCCTTCTTTGCGTTGCCAAGCTGGAGTCTTTGCCATTACTTTTTCTTTTTAGTTTTTATTGCTCCACCTGATTTTTTATAATAATCAGATTTTTGTAATTTTCCGCTTTTAACATCCTTTACAATTTGTTTAGCTTCTTTAGTAGTAACAACACCTTTTGTACCATTACTTCTTTCATAAGGATAATAGTTTGATTTACCTTTTGCTAAACCAGTAGTATCTAAAGAATAATCATCAGCCCAATAATTAGAACTTTTAAAGTTAACATTTTTACCTTTTTGTGCTTTAGGTAAATCTTTCTTAGAAGATGTTTTCTTAAGTGCCATAATTATTTTTTTAAAGAGTCTACTTTAACTGAGTCAGATACAACAACTAAAGTATCAATTACTAAACTATCAACAGCAGTAGAATCAGCTACTGGAAGAGGTCCTTCACTTACTGCATGACAAGATGCTAATGCAATTACACTTAAAATTAAAATTACTTTTTTCATAATATTTATTTTTTAGTTTTAGATTTAATTTTCTTTTCTTGCTTCAGCATCTCTGCTGTAGGTTTTTTACCTGATCCTTTATTAGCACGGATATTATCCCATAATCCTTTTTGTGAATAACTACCATCTGCTCTTTTAATCATTTTCTTAGCCATTGTTATATAGTATTAACCACGGATTGTTTGTAAAATAAATCTAGCTTTAGAAACTATTTTATTTTTTAAACTTTCAAGTGAAGATTTTTCAGCTACTACAGCTTTGTTAACTTCAAGAATCTTTTCAGCAACAGCCTCTACTACTTCTTCCACTTTCTCAACTATTGTTTCTTCTTTTACTTCAACTTCAACTTTAGCTTTTTTAACTTGAGCTTTTTCTACTTTAGATGCTTTTACCTTTGGTTCAGCAACTGTTTTTTTAGGTCTTGCCATAATAATAAAATTTAAAATTAAAACATCTCCTTATTTAGAAGGAGATGCTTTTTTAGGTGCTGTACTAGTTCCACCAACTCTTCCTTTTGGTTTAGCAGATTTAACTGCTTCTTTACCTGGTGCAACAGATGTTCCACCAACTCTACCTTTAGGAGTTGTTTGTTTTGTTACTTTTGCATTTGGGTTTTTAATTTTCCCTGTAGTGTAAGTTGCCATTTTATTTTAGTTTTAAGAGTTCCAATATTTTTCACAAGCTTGGTTAAGATCTTTTAAAACATCCTCATTTAAAGGGTTTTTCAAGTGCTCTATTACATCAGATACATTTCTTCCAAGCATAGCTCCGGATTTAGTATGATATATATAACCATCAGCCTTATTAACAATATACTTAAAAAAAACAGAATCCCTAACAATTGACTTAATTTTTAATGCTTCCATGTCTAAATTAGCTGCATCCGTAAATGATTTGGCTGCTCTTTCCTTGTTAGTCTCTCCTCCTTCACCATTAATATATCTATCCATGTTCTCATAGATAACATCATTTGGTGTAGATTTTTTATATTGTGTACTATTGATATCTACAACTTTTGCAATGTAGAATAGTTTAGTACTATTTTTATCAAATAATTTTTGTAATTCTGCAAGAGCTTTATTTCTAAGTTTTTTATACTCAGTTCTTACCATTACAGTTTCTTCTTCCTTATCTAAATAAAATTTAGGTGGAACTGCTTTTGATCTTGCATCCTCATAACTTTTTGCAACTATTGAAAACCCTCCGGCCTCAATTGCATAAAGTTTAATTCTATCATAAGGATCAATTGGATTTAAATATAATGGTTCATTACCACATCCAATAGTAATCTTATTCCAAAACTCTGCATTGTTAGGTTGTAACAACTTAACTTTATTCCAGAACATTGGATCTTCTACTTCTAATACATTAGCTACTAATTCTTTTTCTAATTCAGCTATTGCATTTCTTATCTCTCTTATCCTAGCTTCTCTTTCTTCTGTAGGAAGGAGTTTAATTTCAGGTGCAAATTCATTAAGTCCGGTTATGTATCTTACTACACCATTGTTATCTAAACATGCAAGTTGTTCATTATGTTTTATTCCATCAAACATGCTCATACCATAAGACTCAAGTCCCATGTTAGATGCAGTTTTATCAAAATAAGGTCTTACAGCAATAGCTGTTTTTTTGATAGCACCTTTACCAGTTTCTACCATTGTAAAATTTTCCATTTGTTGTTGGTTTTTAATTGTTGGTTAAATATATTAAAAAAGGAGGAGATTTACCTCCTCCTTCTCTAATTTGTTTATTACTAGAATGATCCTCCAGTGATTGGATTTCTCATTACAATTTTCAATACTTTACTTGGATCTTTTACCCAAATAGCTGGCATTGTTTGTGACATCATTACACGGTATCCATTGAACTGACCTGAAGATTGGAACCCTTGAGTTCTTCCCATGTAGTCCATAGTACCATTTTGATACCACCATTTCAATTGATTATCCCAAGATAATTTCAATAAGAAGATATTATCATTAGTGTTATCAGTGATATCAAAGATAATGTAAGAGTAAGAAGATAATGGGAAACCATCAATGATTGGGTTCTCAATATCATTTGTATGAACATTGTCAAATGCTGGGTTAAGTACAAACTTAACATTTGCCAAGAAAGGAATTACATAAGAAGTATATGCAAATCCAAAGTTCAAGTCCATACCTTTACCTGTGATTGCTCCGATATCAGCAGCCTGAATTAATAGACCAGAAGATACAGCTTCTCTTTTGATAGCCTCATTTACCATTCTCATACCACCCATACCAGTTTGTACAACTAGAGAGCGTTTTGGATCTGGACCTTGGAATTCAACTTTACCATTAAAGAAGTTGTAGATTTCTCCACGGAATAAATCTAATGTAAAGTTATTTTTGTTATAGATTCTTTTGAAAGAGTTGTCTAATTGTTTCCAAAGACCCACTGATAATCTAAGATCATCTGGACCATCTTGTTTAACTCTACCACCTTGACCCCACATTAAGTAGGTTTCAATATCTGTAGCAATTTTGCTCAAGTGAGCAGATTCCATAGCAGTTAAGAAAGTTCTTGATAAATCACCATTATCAAATGCTTTTTTAACTTTGTCTTTACCAAGTTTTTTAACCATATCCTCTAGGTTAGCAACAGAAGGATCTTGTAGGTTAGAATCAAATGTTCTCCAGATTTCAGTTACAGGAACTGTTCCATCTGCATTCATTCCACCTTTGATCATTAAGTCAGCTCTAGAAGAGATAGAATAATGAACGTGAGCTTCAGCACCACCAACAAAGTTGTAGAATTCACGGAATCCTGCTCTTGTTTGGATGTCTGAAAATCTTTCGCCATACTCACCTCTAGCAGAACCTTTACGGAATACTTTGGTACCATTGGCTAAATACTTGTTATCCAAGTATTTGAAGTTATCATTGTTTACTAACTGTACAGTATAGATAAAACCATCACCTATAGGAAGAATATCTTCTGCAGTAATGTACATCTCAACACCATTATATTTATCATAAGTGATGATATCACCATGACCAAACTCACGTCTGCTTAATTTGATGCGGAATGTTGTTCCTTCAATACCTTTAAAGTTATTGTCTGGTTCAATGTCCTCAAGGATATAAGGTAGGTCAATGGAAACCGGAGTTTGCCATCTGTACTCTCCACGAGCATTATCAACCATAATTACATTTTTACCACCAAAGCTAGACATTTGATAAAGAGGCATTTCAACCTTTTGAGCCATAGCCCAAAGATCTACTGGACCTAAGTCCATAGGTTGTGCATCTTTTAACATGTTAACCAAGTGATAAGAGTCTACATGTGAACTTGCCGCGTAGGCTGTATCCCGTAGAAAGATACCATTGTTTAAAATTGGAGTTGCCATTTTATTGTTTGTTTTTGTTTGTTACTAAATTAAAAAGTTCTCTTGAACATATTGTTCGGTCTTGATATTGTTTTTTGTTGTGATCTATTGTTAGAAAGAGGTTTTCTTTCTTCATCAGTTTCTCCATTATTAGAAGAACCTGTAAGCTTTCTAGACTCTTCAGTTTTTAATTGCCTAACTGTTTTTTCTACAGCTTGTTTATTTCCTTGTTCTCTTACACGTGCTTTGTATCCATCCGCATCTGCAAGTAACCATAAGGCTTCTGCAATTAAATCATGTCTTGGTTCTACAAACTGATACTTCTCTAACAGATGTCCTAGTAGGTTTGTAGATTTACCAGAGATAGATGAGTAATTAGGTTGTACTAATCCTGTATATAACATACCTTGGATTTTCTTATCTAGTTTAACTCCTCCTATTTCTCCTGTAGCAAGTGTATTATATACATTATCAGTGTATGCTTTTGCTTGCTTTGATTGTTGTTCTTTTTTATGTTCTTGCTCAGCTAATTGTCTTGCAACAATTTCTTCTTGCATTCTATCTAATTTTGGTTTGAACTGTTTAGCTTTTTGTTCTAATTTGTTCATGTCAGCCCAATCTACTATCTCAGCTTCAATTTCTTCTGCTGATCCAAAGTTTGTAGCATGTAAATATTGTCTTGCAATTTCTTCTTGATCTCTTTCATTACTTGGATCAAGTTGTATCATTTCTTCTACATATGCTAGAGTTCTGAATAACCCTTTAAGATCTGTTCCGCCATCTGCTACATATTTAGCTGCAATTTGTAATTCTTCAGGAAGAGATTCAAAAAACTCTCTTGGAACATCTTGCTTAACTTTATTTTCTCTTTCTTGAAAGTTAGCTTCAAATAATTCTCTAAAATCTTTTGCAGTATAATCCTCTAAAGATTTATCATCATCAAAAGGAATAAGACTACCTTCTTCAATCATTTTCTCTGCCAATTCAAAGAGACCAGATTTATCTACCTTAGGTCTTCCTTTAGTTGTAGGATCTTCTTGTTGAGAAATTAATCCATCAAGTTCAGCAATAGTATCTTCTACTTCTGCTTTTTTCTCTGCTGCTTCTTTTCTTTCTGAAGCTGTGCTTACTGTATTATCAAGGAACGTAGTGTCTATATTTTCTTTTGAAAACATAGTTTTTGGTTTTTCATCCTCAGGTAACATTATATTAGCTGCACCTGGATTACCAAATAATTCATCAATGTTTACATCTACTTGACCTACCGTAGTAGAGTCTAGTACCTCTTCATTTAGATTCTGTGCTGGTTCATTCATTGTTGTTGGTTTTTAATTATACTTTTAATATACAAAATAAACTTGATAAATTTAAAATACAGGAAAACTTTTTGGTCATTATATAGCTAACTAGATTTATTTTCCTGCATTTTTATCATATTTATTTTTGTTTTCTTGTGCAATTTGTAGTTGTTTGTTTGCAATCTCTCTCTGTGATTGTATTTTTTCTCTCTCAATTTGGTTCTTTTGAGTATCTAGATTCATTCTATTTACTTCCTTTTCTCTTTGCAAACTTGTTTGTTCTTGGTATTGTTCAGTTGCTCTGATTTCTTTCATTGCATCATTGTAGTCAGACATTTCATTTTTGTTTACATCACTCATAGCTCCATAACCTGCAGCTCTGATTTCAGCAACCAAAATATCTCTTTGTCTATTCTTCTCATCTCTTGCCTCATTAGCATCAATCTCCATTTGTTTTTGTTTTTCTTGAGATTGTATTTGCTCTTGTTGCATTTGTTGTTGTTGTTGCATTTCTTGTTGTTTCTGAGCTTGTTGTTTTTGTTCAGAATCTTTAAGTACAGAAGTAAGTTCTGATACAGTGTCAGATTTAACTATTTTACCTAAGTCAAATATAGATGCTCCTGTAGTATTGTTATTAAGAGCCATTTGTTTTAATTGCTCTAGGATAGCTCTATGGTTTGCTGTGGTTGTACAGAATATGTTTAGATCTCTCATTAGTAATTCTGTTCCATTTACTTCAAAGTTTACCTTCTCATCTGCTGATGTAAGGTAAGTAAGTCTGGCAGATGGTCTATTTGAATTATAATACTGAGCTAAGTCTGTACGCATCTGGTGTACTCTTGGCATTAAGTAATCACAATGTTGTATAAAGAAAGTTTCTGTTTGTGCATATGAAGCACTCATTGCTTGCTCTACACCAGTTGCTGTAGTTTGTGATAACTGTTGTCCCATTCTTTGAGGATTGATTCCAATTACCTCATAAGCTTGTTGTTTAAAGTGAGTTGCTAATTGTATCCTTGACATTAATCTTTCTGTTTGAGAAAGATCTAGTTTCTGAAAATGATTAAAGTTTAATGCATTTTCTGTATTAGAAATAGATGTATCTAGTGGAAGCATTTGGAAATTTTTCATAGCAACATATGCTTTAGCATAATTCCCTTTACCCCAATCTTCTCCTAAAGAGTGTCTTGGTAAGGAGTTCTGATCCAACATTATTACGGTTCCAAGTTCATCAACAAGAATATCAGCTATTTGATTGTTAACTATATTGTATCCTATCTGATACGGTTTCATCAAATCTAGTAATGCAGTTGACTTAGTATTTCTATCAGAAAATACTGCACCTTCTACAGGAAGTTTACAACCATAAAGACTGTTATCTCCTTTAAACTGAAACTTAAGTGGTTTAATATGATTTCTATCTACACCAATATAGATAGGTGAAAAACCTCCTGGATTATTCATACCCCAGAAAGATGGAATATTAGGACCTATTTTAACTCCACCCCATACTTCATTGATCCAGATCCAATCAATATGTTCTCCAAATAAAAGATTCTCTTTGTTTTTGTTTTTAAATAACCTAGTATCATACAAAGGTTTATCTGTTATCTTATAATCCTCAGTTATAATTTCATTTATAACTTCACCAGATTCTAATATTTTAGTTAAGTGTCCTACTTTTCTTTGAGATTTCCAATAGCATGTAGTACAACGTAACAAGTATGCAGTACCTTGATCATAATAATCTTCACCCTCAGATAGGATTTGATTAATAATATCTCCACCATCATATACAGAACCAGCCATCATAGATGTATATTGTCTGTATGCTAATGAAGGCATGTTAGTATTCCATTCATGAGACTTGGTAGCATCATAGAATGTACCATCATTTTGACCACCTATAGTATAACCAGCAGATCTGATAGGGTAAACAGCTTCTAAAGATTCATGTTGTTCTTCAGTAAGCATAAAACCATATCTATCTATTACATCAGCAACTGTAAGCATATCTACTTTACCTACCCAGTTACCTTGTGATATATATCTTGCATCAGGAGACTTATGGTAGAAAGTAACAGGAGGATTCCAAAGTTCTACTTCATAATCATCTTCCATCATTTTCATATGCCAGAACTCTCTATCTGTAATAAGCATATCTCTGAATGCTCTTTCTTCAAGCTCATCCATTCTGAATCTTTCAACATCTACTTTATGTTGATGATCAGCCCATTGTTCTATCATAGATCTGTAATCTTTTTTAAAGAACATTTCTATTTCTGGCAAAGCTTTAAGTTTTTCAGGATTTAATTGTTCTTGTGCTTCTGGAGAATTAGGATCTAAACCTTGTTCTAATAATGCTGCTTGGATTTTCATCTGAGCATCTGCCATAAGAGTATCTTCAACCATCTTTCTTTTTTGCTCCATCATCTCATTATATGAGAACTCATCAATGGCACGGTAAGTAAGTTTAGTTGATCTCTTAGCAAATTCTGCTACAAGTACATTAATTACATTGGGGATAATAGGATAAAACTTAAGTTCTAAAGCTGAAGCATCTTCTCTGGTGAGTACATCTACTATGTCTCTCATCTCATTGTTTTCTTCTACAATATAATCTGTCTTATCTATAATACCTTTTGCAAGTTTATAATTCTTCATCAACTTGCGGGCATTTCTTCTTATCTGTTTAAGACCATTCCACTCCAACCAATCTAAATTCCATGCAGCCCACTCTTCATCTTTATCTTTTTTAGAAAGAAATTGTAAAGGTTGAGTAATACTACCCATCCTATTTTGTGTAGTCTTTGCTCCTTTTTTTAATTGTAGTGCGTTAAATACTTGCATAGTTATTTAATATTTTTAAATGCGGATTTTTTAAACCCTTGACCATTCAATAGTTTACCTATTCCTCCCATATGACGGAAAGGACTGTTATTTAATTTAAACAAATTTTCTGACTTTTGCAAGTTTTTAGCCATATCATCCATGACTACTCTCTTACTATAACCTCTGTTTGCTTGCTGAATTCTCATAAAAGCAACCAATGCACAAAATGAAACTAATCTATCCACATTGACTCCATCAGAGTATGCAGACATTTCTTTAAGTAGCATTATATCTGGTATACGTTCAATACCATATTTAGTTCTTACTATTGTACCATCTGTTTTAGTTTCAACATCTAATTCTTCTTTAGTGTATTCAATACAGTAACTAAGTAAATGAGCTTTAAATAAAGTACCAGTATTCTTCCAACCATATTCTTGATATACTGAAGCATTAGCACCAATATCTTTTAAGAACATGATTTGACTTTTTGGTACTAAGAATCTTTGTTTTTTTCTGGATATCATATACTGAATAAATAAAGAGATGTTATTCTCAATAAGTGTCCAGGCATTATACCATTCAATTATTAATTCTAGTTTTTGGTGAGTTTTGTTTATATCATCATATCTACCGCACCAAGCAGCTACAATCTTATCTTGTTCTATATAAGTTTCTGTCTCTACACCAGTAACTTTTGTTACTTCAACAGGTGCCTTCATGATATATATAGAACACAATGATTCAGATGTAGTAGTCTTACCTTCAGATACAGGGTCAATAGAAGCATAGTACTGACCAAATGTAGGATCAGCTATAGGTCTTTCCCAAACAACTAATACACCTGTCTTATCTTCAGTATTTTTAGTTACTGGAAATTCATTGATTGGTCTTCTATTACTATGTTCAACTCTTACCTTACCATTAGGATCTGGAAATATATCTAAAAATTCATAAGCATATTCTTTATCTTCTATTCTTCTTTGTTGTGCTGCTATAAGATGAGTAGGAAATACAGATACTGTTCTATTTGCAAAAGCTTCCTCAATATTTCTTGGATGCTGAGATATCCTTAACTGGTATGTCTGTGGATCTAATTCTTTTTTCCATTTCTCAAATTGATTATCTAAAGCAATCAAACCTTCTGTTACTTTAGAATTTCCAAATTCATCTATATAAGGTGGCATAGACCATTGCTCAGGAATAAATAAACCTGATATACCTACTGTACCTTTACCATCTATTAAATCAGTCTCTACTGCATATATATCATTTTCAGTTGGATATATAATCATTTTTCTTAAAGGTTCACATTGAGATAAATCACCCACAGAACCTGCAGCTATAAACATACCTGTAGTAATTAAACCAGATCTCATTGCTGGTCTCATGTACTCATATGTTTGATTCATCTTTGGAGCTATACCAGCTTCTTCATGAAAGAAGTATTTTACTGGTCCACCGACACCATTTGTTGGATCTTTCTCAAAAGACATACCTTGTATAGTTCCTTTAAGACCAACTTCATTTTTTCTATCCCCTTTTCTTACCTCAATCTTTTGTTGCCACATCATTACTTTATCTGGTGACATCGGTCTATACCATGCAGTATGTTCATTTAAAAATGCAGCATATTCTTGTAAAAATTTCCAAGAACCTTTTTCATTAATATAATCCTTAAGACTTGCACCAATTTTAAGAGTAACCCCTTCTTCAAACCATTGCTGATTTAATAACTTGGCCATGTGATAATAAGAAGAAGCAATCTGCCTTTTCTTAAGAATAGCAACATGTTTATAATTTAACTCAGCTAATAGTTCATATAGAGTCATATGATACTGTGCATCTCTTATATCTGCAAAACCAAACTGCTGTATTTCCTTATTAAATATAGGTAAGAAGTTTAACCACATATAATACTCACGGGTCATAAACCAGCTGTCACCTTTATCTTTAATTAAAAAACCTTTTCTGCATTTGATTTTTTTATCATCCCAGTAAGTTATAAAGTCTTTAGATTTAAATGGAGCAAGACAATAAACTTTATTTTTTCTAAAACTTCTAGATTCTTGTGTAAATAGTTCTGAAGATGTAGCATTAAAGTTATATTGTCCTGGTATTTTAAATATAGAAAATACAAAATCTGAGAATTCTTCTCTTGAGTTAAAACTAGTTGTAGTAATAACTCCATTATCCCATGTGGGTATATCTTGATAAATTTCACTCATAATTAACTGTCATATGCTAAACCTTGTCCACCTCTAACTTTACTTTGTTGTTCATCCTGTAGATCTTTGTATGCACCTTTGAATGAAGTCCTGATAGCTTCATAATTCTTAGCTGCATTTACCAGAGCTGAAATATTACCATCTCTACCATGTGAGATAGGAGTTGTTTCCATATATCTACCTAATCTATCTAACATAGATGCAATACCTCTGTATGCTCTAGATGTAGGTGTCTCATACATTTTTTTACAGAAGGCAAGAGCAGTAAAGATCTTATCATCTTCTGTAGAGAATTCTCCTTTAATCTCTGTCATTATAAGAAGTTCCTTTTCTACATCAGGTGTATGAAAGAAAGGATTCATATCAGGATTAGGACATGTCATATAAAACAAATACTGATATATTTTTATGTAATCTTCTGGATAGTCATCCATTAAATCCTTTAGAGAAGATAATGTATAACAGTGTTCAGTAGGTACTACTGTTCCATTATGTACATCAAATAGTTTTACTAACATACATTTAAAAGTTTTTTGTAATAATCATATGTACCTTTTGTTGTAAAGATGTCCCCGCTCTTCAAATATAATAACACCTCATCATCAACTAATTCCATATCTTCATTGTACACATTTCTTACTCCTTCAATACTATCCAAACATAATATCATTTTACCAGTAAACTCATCAGTAATACCTAAGTCTTTTAACATAGCATTTTCTAATATAAGTTCAATCTCTATGTAGTTGCTATTTTCTTTTCTTTGTGATTTCATGATCTTGAATATAATGTAATATTGATAATACTTCATCTACTAAATAAGGAATTGCAATTGGAATAACTTCTTTCACAATTGGTTCATTATTACTATTTCTTTTTACTATTGGATAACCATATGAATCTTCTCCTTCTATATCAAATGATACATGATGGATAAACATCTTTCCTGGTTTTAATTTAGGATTATGCTTTAGTATAATATACATATAAATACTAAGTTGTAAAGCATAGTGATTAAAATTACAATCATCTAGATTAGAAAGAGGTTCTGTTAATTTATCAGATACCCCTTCCCAATCTACATAAGATTCTTTCTTAATCTCTTTGTTTGTCTTGTAGTCAATTATATTTACTTTACCATTTACTACTTCTACTAAATCTGATTGACCACATATGCCTGCTGATTTAAGAAACACCATATGCTCAGGATACACACCTGCTTCTAGTTTTTGATTTGGTGCTACTCTTACTCCATTTGTTTCACCAGATGGTGGAAACACAGGAACTGTAATACCTTCTCTTTCAATAGAGGCTAATGAACATAAATCTGCTTCTCTTTGATTATGATAATAGGTACCAAGTGTTAGAGCTCTGTTAGATTCATTATCCCAAATTTCTTGGATAACTTTTGGATCAAGACCAAACCACTTTGATCTTTTATTTTTAGTTACCTTCTCTGCTACTTTTTTAGCATCAAATGGTTTTTTAAAATGAGAGATTAAAGTAGTAACACTAATCCAATTGATATTATCTTCAGAACTTAAACTTTTGTAACTATGATCTGCAGCATTAAATATTATGCTCATGATTATGCATTTTTAATAATATGTTTAGCAAGTTGTACTGATGCTGGATCAACTGATCTCAACATACACTTTAAATTTTCAACTTCCTTATTATTAAATACAGCTTCTAATTTAAGAAGTCTTAATTTTAATAATAGGTTTTCACTTTCCAGCATTTCAATTCTTTCAGAATTTGTAGCATGTGTTTCACTTAATTCTGTTAAACTATTCATGATACTAGTTTGACCACCATTAAATGTTATTGATAGATCAACTTCTTCTGTTACATTTGATGTCCATGTTTGATTTTTCATAGTTCATTAAGTTTATCTTCTACTTCTTCTGATACAATTGCTTTCCATCTTAGATCTGGACAATCAGATGACAATGATCTAAGTTTAAAAGATAAAGAACAACCACATAGATTACAACAAGGTTGAGTTCCGGGCATTACACATGAGCCACCTTCATCATCTTTTCTTACACATACATTACAGATCTCTGATCTTTCAGCAGCAATCTGTTCTACAAATGCATCTCTCATAACAGAATTCTTTATACCTTCTATTATTTGTTTTCTATTTTTCCAGATTTCTTTAAGATTTGGTTTCATCTTTTTTCTTTTTAAATTGATCCTTTTTTAATTTTTGCTGTGTTATTTCTGCCTCTAATTTAATCAAGCTAGCTAATTTACTTTCTAGAGTCTTCTTATTAAAGTAGGCACTAAAAGTATAAGTATCATGATTTAATAAGTTAGTAGTAATTCTTTCTATTGATTTATTTACTGCTTTTGTTTTAACAACAAACTGACCTAAACCATCAAGATTAATTCTTGGATGAGTTAAGTTACTTAAATTTTTTCTTAAGTTTTTATACATGAAGTCTACTAGATCTTCTACTAAAGATTCTTCTATGTTTAGATCTTCAGCAACTGACTTATATAACTCATTTGCTTTCTTCGGTATCATGGCCTAAAAATTTATAGTCTAATAATACAGTTCCTTTAATTTGAATTTTTAAATCTGGATTTAGCATAATCAATTTCTTATTAGCTGTATCCTTAATTACTAAGTTGTTTTTTTCTGCTTTATTAATACAGTTTCTAACAGTCTGTGGAGATTTAAAAATCCATCCTTCTTCAGCAGATGCATCATAACAAAAATCAGTTAACTCAAGTGGTTCATTAAAACTAAGTAAAGTAAGACAGTTTAAATCAGATTCACTCATTGCTATGTGATTAATATAGCAATGAGTTAATATTTGAAATTTTACTACATCCCATTTGGGCATCTTAACACGCTTCTGTACTTGATTTACTAAAGCCATGTCTTATGATTTTTTTAATTTTCTTTCTTTAGGAGATTCATTATCTGATGATTCATTTTCAGCACCTTCTTCTGGAGTTGAATTTTGCATCATACTAGCCCATTGATATTGTAGAGTTGCTCTTTTAAATCTAGCATTCTCAATCTCTGTAAGTAAATGCTCATACTTTAATTGTGATTCTAAATATGGAACAGATTCATCATAGAATTGTTTCATTTCTTCTTTTCTAGCAAGTAGTTCTTCTGGACTCAATTGCTCTTCTGTAGTTTGATTTTTCATTTTTATACATTTTAAGTTTAAACAAATATACAATAAAAGTTTAAATCTATAATGTGTAAAACAAAAAATCCAGATACTTATGGTACCTGGACTCAATTAATCTTTATATTATTATCTATTCTTTACAGTAAAGTTAAGTATAGTAAGTAAATAAAAGTTTCTTGTTACATCAATCTCTATAGCAAAAAACTCTAGGTTTGCAAGTTTTAGTTTTATCAACACCTTGTCCCATTGTTTTTTTGGAGATTCCCAATTGTTTCTAAATTTCATACATCAAATTCTTTTAATAAAACATAACTGATTTTTTTCTGTGCTTTTATTAGAGCTATGATTTCTAAATGCTTTTTCTTATCATTAACTACTTGACAACCTGCAGACCATCCACCAATGTTTTCTTGTAATCCTTTAAAGGATTCATCATAAGTAGCAGCATGAAAATTAATACCAAAGTATCCAGTTTCTAATTTACCTTGTTCTTCTGTTTTACCATCTTGATCACCATCTCTATATACAGTTATAGGACCTGTTTGTAATAAGGCTGGCATTTTACTCATATGTTTTCCATATGACCATACATCATAATACCAAGAATCAGATTTAACTACAGCTGCACCATTCTTATTATACTTAAGAAATCCACCAGTTAAAACAGGTTTACCAGGATTGGTAGTTCCTGTTGTCATTGTTACAAACTCTTTATCTCTAAAGATGTAAAACTTATCATCAAACTTATCTGTATCATCTTCAGTACTTCTTATACCTACTATATAGTATTCTTTAGGAAGAGCTTTGAATGTACTAAGTTTTTGTATTCTATCTAATATTTGAGAATCAGTATAGATTCTAACATTATTTTTGCTCATTTACTTCTTCTTTATTAACTTGAGGTTCAACTGTTACTTGACTTACTGCTGCAACTGTAGCTCCAATTGCTGTTAAATAACCAGCTAATGTAACTATTCCTGCAGGTAATGAAACAGGTAAAGTTAATAAAGTTCCTCCAATTGCTCCTAAAGCAATACCAAGTTTTTGCATCTTTTTCCAAAACTTTGGAGTAGGTGCTAAGAATCTTTGTTTTATATTCATAGTATTAATGTCTTTGGTTTATTTGATATTTTACTAACTCATGAACTGTGTCAGACAAATCACCAATTTTTTGAGCCATGTTTTTTAATTCATGCTGAGTGATTTCTTGAATACCTTGGTATTTTAATCTGTTTTCTTGATCAACAAGTTCTATCTTACCTTTTAACTTTCCCATATCTTCCGTAGCTCTTCTTACATCAGAATGCACAAGTTTTAAAAAGTATCCTATAATTGTAATTGCAGCTGATATTGCAACTAATGTTATTTGACTAAAATCCATTATATATATATATTAATATTAATTACTTTACAAAAATGAGTATAATATAATATAATAAAATTTTTTATATAATCAAAATTAACTGTAAACTAATATTATTAACTTGTATTATAATTCAAACTGTTCTCTTATTTCTATGGCTACATTATCCATTTTATGAATATAAAGTACAAGCGAAGCGAATAGCAGTAGCAGTACCAGTTGGTGTTGAAGGCATAGTTAATATATTTGCTGTATTAATTATTCCAAATGCAGCATCCGAAATCCCTACATCATATATTGTTCTCCAACTCGTTCCGTCAGCATAGTAACCTACAACAAGATTTTCTCCAACTGTTAAATTTAAATTTTGTCCTACTTCTGCTACAAGTGTAATTTCATTTGCGCCAAGACTGCAAGTCGCAGATCCTTGACCTATTAAAGTCATTGAACCACCCAAAACTCCTCTGTAAATTCCAAATAGAACTAAATCCGTTCCAGAAAAACCCCATAATTTTACTTTGGAGATAGTTCCTGTAACTTCACTTATTGTTTGATAATAATATTGAGTAGTAGCAGCAGTTGGAGCGGTATCGCATACTGAAATAGGCATTGGTGAAAATCCAATACCGTTAGTAGGTAACACAGACCAATTTGCCTTACCATCAGAAGTAATACACTTTAAAAATCTACCAACTGTTTCAGTACCATCTTGAAGTTGTAATGAGTAATTTGCACTACCGCTTGCTGCACTGAATTGACCTCCTATATTAACAGATAAAGCATTATCAATTTCTCCTTGAACACCAACATTTAAAGTTGTACTTCCAGTTGAACTACCATAAACACCAACATTTTGGAAAACTCCAACGCCATTTGTTATACCTGCTACACCGCTAAATCCTTGACCTAATCCTTCACCATAAATAGCATATTGAGCAGCGGTAGAAGTATTAACTCTAAACTTGTAAGGAGTATTTGGAGCAACATTTACACCTACATTAGTGCCATTGTCTTGAATAACACCATTGCCTATTGTTGTTGTACCAGTGAATCTTGGTACATAACTTAGAGTTCCGCTACCGCCTATTTTACCATTGAATGTACTCCAGTCTGTTGAGCTTAAAGCACCTCTATTTAATGCAGAAGCAGTAGGTACATTTAAAGTAATTACAGGTGTAGTTGTACCAGTTGCAATTGTAGAAGATAAATCTGTTCCAGTTGTACCTAATGTTAATGCAGATACTGAAGTTACAGTGCCTACACTCCACGTTCTATTTCCAGACAAATTTAAAGTAAGTCCATTAATTGTAAGAGTTCTACTTTCAGGAGTATATATAGTTGAATCATAAGATATTATTCCTCCTGCAGAGAATACCAATCCTGCACCAATTAATGCATTTTGCTTATTATTAAAGGTAGTCCAATTACTACTACTTAAAGCTCCTCTCACTGTACCACTTGCCGTTGGTAAATTGAATACATGTGTATCTACTCCACTTGTTCCAATATTAAAATCTGTACCAGTAGTACCTACTGATAAATACTGTGCAGCTGCTGTTAATCCATCTATAGAAGCTACACCTGTAGTAAAGGTAGTTTGTATACTGCCTAAATGTGAATCTTCAGTATGTAATGTAATAGTGTTTCCACCAAGATTAGTTGGATAAAATCTTATTGCTATTCTATCTACAGGAATTAAAGGATTATATTCTGGTACAGCACAAGTAAATGTATATAAATGTAGATTTGAACCATCAGTTATAATTTCATTTAAAGATGTAGATATAACAGTAAATGTACTTCCGTCATAAACCTCAACAGTTGCATAAACTTCAGTTGTATTACTTGTTGAAGTAAAGTAACATTGAAATATCCAAACACCTGAAGGTATAACTTCTTGTGTAGGTTTTCCTACATCAGTAATAAAATTAGCAAAAGCAACATTATCTATAGTACCTGATGTAAAATCAACACCAGGAGGAGTAGTAATTGCAGCTGTACTTAATTGTTCAAAAATATTACCTCCTATTGTTCCTTGTGAAACACTTCCATTTAAATAGTATACTTGTCCACCGCCACCTCCAGATATATCAGGAAATGAAGCTAAAACACCATCTCCTCTTACATATTGAGAAGGTACACCAGCTGCAGTAACATTAAATGTTGCACTACCAGTTATTGGTGAGTTAGCAACATTAAATGCACTTGGCATAGTTAATCCAACACTTGTTACTGTACCTCCACTTGAAGGTTGAGTATTAGTTATAGTGAAATTAGGATATGCACCAGTTGTTGATATACCTGTTCCACTAGTTAAAGTAACTATTTGGTCTGGAGCAGTATTAGTAATTGTAAAACTTCCACTTGTAGTTATAGGATTTGTACCAGCAATACTTATTCCTGTACCTGCTGTTGCACCTACACTAGTTACAGTACCTGTACCAGTACCACCACCAATTATAGCAGCTAAAGATGCAATGGATATACCAACTGATAAATAGTTATCATCTCTTCTTGAATCTTTTAATCCTAATGGAATTAAAGTTGTATCTAGATCACTAATTGTAGTAACCAATTTATTTTCTTTTACCCAACTTATATAATTAAGGATATCCATAACTTTTATTATTTTTTATTTTTTATGAAAAAGCTGCTAGCTGACCACCTGTTGTATTTACTGTTGAAACATTTTTTAATCTAATAGCCATAGGATTTGTAGAAGTACTTATAGCATTTAAGAAATCTTCAGCAGTTAATACCGCAGTACCTACTAAGCCATAACCATATTCTACTCCTTTATTAACATTAGTTACTGCAGGAATTCTCATTGTTCCATTGTATTCAGTGTTAGTAGGACCATAAGTAGGAGATCCATATCTTACAGTATCTACTGCAGGATAACCAACACCAGCACCAGTACCGCTATATATAGTTAAATTAGCTCCTGTTTGGTCTTGAAATCTCCATTGAGATATTCCTGTAGGATAGAATTTTATTCTTTGAGACATAACTCCTACAGTATTATTAGTATTAATAACAGGAGAAAGTAATGTTACTGTGCCACTTCCTTGATTAAATATTCCCATTGCTTGAGAGGAAGCTTGTACTGTACCTGTTATTACATTTATATTACCTGTGTAAGTAGTCCAAGTTCTTATGCCATAAAAAAGATTGGCAGTAATATTACCTGTTATATTTAAAGTAGCATTATTACCTATTAAATAAATAACATCACTCCCAGGACTACCATAAGGAGTAGCTTGTCCAAAAAGATTACCTGTAACATTAACAATAGCATTACCAGCAGATCCAAGTACATTAATAGCAGAAGAACCAAAAGCAGCACCAGTATCATTATACTGATAACCAGCTCTTAAAATTCCTGTAACATTAGCAGTTATTGCCCCCGCAATTCCAAAAGCAGCATTATTTCTTGATGAACCTCCTGTATTTGCAGTATCTCCCTGTAAATTTCCATTTATATTTATAGTACAAGTAGCAGTTGGAAGTGCATATATATTATATTGATTTATTACTAAACCTCCACCTCCTACTAAGTTACCTAAAGTAGCGTGATTAATGTTTAAAATACCTGATGTTGCTGATATTTGAAGTACATTCACATTACCACCTGTATTTTGTATTCCAGTTGTTGTATCTCTAACTGTTATTGTTCTTGTGGAAGGAGTTGCAGGTAAAGTTGTTACAGAATATGTACCTCCTGTTTGTATTAATGTAGTAGGAGCTGCTCCAGAACCGTTTGTAACTGCACTGCTTTGCGTCATATCAAAATTATATATAACAACAGGGTTAAACCAAATTGCTGTTACATTTAATCTATAAGATGAATAAGCAGTTGGATTTGCTAAAATTGAACTTATATAACAAATAGTTGCATTAACACTTGTAGTTACTGTATCTAAATTATCCCAAGTGCTTGTAGTTGTATTATATCCTTGAAATGTCCAAGTTTTAGGTGCGTTATTATATGTAGATACTACTCTATATTTTTTAATTATAACAGGACTTGGAAAATTATATTGTAAAGTAAAAATACTTGTAGCAGGATACCACCCTATACCATTAAAAGCATTAAATGCAGTAGTATTATTAGCAGAAGCACTTGCAACACCACTTGGCGTAGTATTACTTGTCATTACTGGAACAATCATATTTGGAAGCTGACCATTATTACTGCCATTTCTTAATTGATTAACATCTACATCTGTATCTATTGTAACTGTATAACCATTAGTAAATACATAGTCTGAACTTGTTGGAATAATAAGACTATCCCAAACAGTATTATCATTCCAATTACCTGATTTTATTGCAAAAACATTTGCCATATTTTATATCTTTTATAGTTAACTTAAAGCAGTAACTTGATCTCCTGTAGTTTGTACTGTAGAAACATTTCTTAATCTTTCTGCAACATCATTAGTACTTGTAGAAATTGCATTAAGTAAATCTTCTCCTGTTAATTGTAAAGTTCCTACAATTATAGGTACAGGATCATCTACTGGAGTAATAGCTGATACAGGTATTCCAACT
>Ga0209079_10000057_pt1 | contig 53723 bp, 46 predicted proteins | sample PPLLaktember2015_2_FD_187259 | JGI IMG/M metagenome (GOLD analysis project Ga0209079, IMG submission 187259) | Freshwater sediment microbial communities from Prairie Pothole Lake near Jamestown, North Dakota, USA - PPLs Lake P7 Core (6) Depth... | ecosystem: Environmental > Aquatic > Freshwater... | reverse complement strand
GAAATTTTAGAGACAGGGTAAAAAACACGTTCTGGGAACGAAAAAGGGGTTACGGAATAAACCGTAACCCCTTGATTTTATTGGCGCGCCCTCTAGGGCTCGAACCTAGGACCTTTGGATTCGTAGTCCAACGCTCTATCCAACTGAGCTAAGGGCGCGCTTTATTCGGTTGTAAAAATGGCGGAGAGAGGGGGATTCGAACCCCCGGTACACCTTTAAAGGGCGTACATTCGCTTAGCAGGCGAACCCATTCGGCCTCTCTGGCATCTCTCCGCGAGTCGACAGGCCTCCGTAAAATCCCCCACCCCTTTACGAAAGGGGGGAATGAGAGAGCTATTTTCACCCTCACCCAACCTCTCCCGTCAAGGGAGAGGAGTCTGCATGGTGGCCTCTCCATCAAGAGGAAAGGGCTTGTTAAATCCCCCCTAACCCCCCTTTACGAAAGGGGGGAACTAGTGGTTGCCCCTTTTTCAATAGAGGGAGAAGGCGGTTATGTCTTTATCTGGCGGAGGGAGCAGGATTCGAACCCGCGAACCTTTCGGTTAACGGTTTTCAAGACCGCCGCCTTAGACCACTCGGCCATCCCTCCGGCGTTGCCCATTTACTGCGATCCGGCCGGGAACGGGCCGGCAGGGTACCCGATTTTTGAAAAAAAGCATCTTACCCGCCGGCGGGTATTCTGTCAATCCCTTTCATGTAGGGTCGAAGGGGCTCGGGGATGACGACGCTGCCGTCCTTCTGCTGGTAATTTTCCAGGATGGCCACCACGGTGCGTCCCACGGCAAGGCCCGAGCCGTTGAGGGTGTGGACGAACTCGACCTTCCCGGTGCCCTCGCGGCGGAAGCGGATCGAGGCCCGGCGGGCCTGGAAGTCGCCGAAGTTGCTGCACGAGGAGATCTCGCGGTAGACGTTCTGGCCCGGCAGCCAAACCTCCAGGTCGTAAGTCTTCGCTGAGGAGAAGCCCAGGTCGGCCGTGCAGAGGCTCACCGTCCGGAAGTGCAGGCCCAGGGTCTTGAGGATGTCCTCGGCATCGAGGGTGAGCTTCTCGAGCTCGTCGTAGGAGGTCTCGGGGGCCGAGAACTTCACGAGCTCCACCTTGTTGAACTGGTGCTGGCGGATGAGTCCCCGCGTATCCTTCCCGTAGGAGCCCGCCTCGCTGCGAAAGCACGGCGAGTAGGCCACGTAGTAGACGGGCAGGTCCTTCTCGCTGAGGATCTCGTCGCGGTGGATATTCGTGACGGGGACCTCGGCCGTGGGGATCATGTAGTAGTCCATCCCTTCAATCTTGAAGAGGTCCTCGGCGAACTTCGGCAGCTGCCCCGTGCCGGTCATGCTCTCCTTGTTGACCATGAAGGGCGTGAGAACCTCCGTGTATGTGTGCTGGAAGGTGTGCAGATCGAGCATGTAGTTGATGAGGGCCCTCTCCAGCTTGGCGCCCCAGCCGCGGTACAGGGTGAAGCGCGCCCCGGTGATCTTGGCACCGCAGGCGAAGTCGAGGATTTTCAGGTTCTCGCCGATGTCCCAGTGGGGCTTGGGCTCGAAGTCGAAGACGGGCTTTTGGCCCCAGTGGCGGACGATGGGGTTGTCTTCGGAGCTGTTGCCGTACTCGACGGAGTCGTGCTGGACGTTGGGGATGACCATGACAAAGGCCTGGATGTTCGCATCCACCTGGGCAAGCTCGGCATCGAGGGCCTTGATCCGGTCCGAGATGGTCGCCATCTTCGCCACGAGCTCGGAGGCGTCCTTCTTCTCCTTCTTCAGGGTCCCGATCTCCTTCGAGGCCTTGTTGCGCTCGCCCCGGAGGGCCTCCACTTCCTGGAGGATGTCCCGTCGGCGCTTCTCGGAGTTGACGAAGGGCGCAAAGTCGATCTCCTGTCCCCGCTCGAGCATCTTGCGGCGGACGAGCTCGGTGTTTTCCCTCAAAAACTTGACGTCCAACATGATCTTATCTCCTCTGTGGACTGACGGACTGGGTGGTGAGAAAGCCTTTCAGAAGACAATTTCCCTTATCACTTCAATGTCTTAACGTCAATGATTTTGTCTTGCAGGATGTCCCCGACCGCCCTAGCGCCGGCCGAGCTTGCGGCGGATCATGGAGAGAAGCGTCGTCGTCTCGGGGCATCGCAGGGCGAAGGCCGAGGCCGCGAAAACGGATATCCCCACGGCAACCCCTGCCGCCAGGACCGTAAAGCGGTGCCGGAAGGGGGCTGCCACGTCCCAGCCCAGGGTGTGGGTGGTGAGGGCCACGGCGGCCCACATGAGAATCGATGCCGCCGTGACGCGGGCAACCGAATGCCAGAACGCGGTGTCGAGGAATGTCCCGATCCGTTTCCGGAGGAGGAAGCCCAGCGTGAGGACGTTGACGGCCGAGGCGATGGAGGTGGCGAAGGCCAGTCCGCTGTGCTTCATGGGGAACATGAGGACAACGCTGCACACGGTGTTGACGATAAGGGCCACCACGGCAATCCGGACGGGGGTCTTCGTGTCCTGCAGGGCGTAGAAGGCCGCCACGACCACCCGGATGGTGGAGAAGGCCCAGAGGCCCACAGTGTACCAGAAAAGCGCCTGCGCCGTCAGCACCGACGAGCGCGGGTCGAACTGGCCCCGCTGGAAGAGCACCGAGATGATAGGCTCCTGCAGGGCGATGATCCCGATCATCGCGGGGATCGTGATGAAGAGCATGAGGCGCAGCGAAAAGGAAATCGTCTTCTTCATCTCCTCGTAATGCCCGCGGGCCACCTGCTCGGAGAAGCTCGGCAGGGCCGCCGTGCCGATGGCGATGCCGAAGATCCCCAGGGGCAGCTCCACGATGCGGTCGGCGTAGTAGAGAAACGACACGCTTCCCTCGGGCAGGAAGGAGGCGAGCAGCGTGCTGATGAAGATGTTGATCTGGTAGACGGCGGCGCCGAAGGCGGCCGGGAGCATGAGGGCGCCGATCCGCCGCACGCCCGTGTGCCCGAAGTGGAAGTTGGGCCTGAGCACGACCCCCAGCTTCAGAAGGGCGGGGATCTGGGCCGCCAGCTGCAGCAGCCCCCCGATCATGACGCCGACGGCCAGCGCCAGGATGGGCTCGGCGAAGTAATCCCTCAGGAAGAGCGCCGCCCCGATCATGCACAGGTTCAGGATGACGGGCGAAAGGGCCGGCGTGGCGAAGTGCCTCAGCGAGTTCAGGACCCCCATGCACAGGGCCACCAGCGAGATGAAGAAGATGTAGGGGTACATGATCCGGGTGAGCAGCACCGTGAGGGCGTACTTTTCCGGGGTGGCCCGGAAGCCGGGGGCCATAACCGTGACGATGGCGGGCGAAAAAATGACGCCCGCAAGCGAGATGACCACGAGGATGACCGACAGGAGCGTGAAGGCCACCCGGGCCAGCTCGAAGGCGTCCTCGCGGGATTTTGCCTTGAGATACTCCGTGAAGACAGGCACGAAGGCGATGGTGAGCGACCCCTCGGCGAAGAGGCGCCGCAGCAGGTTCGGGATTCGGAAGGCGACGAAAAAGGCGTCCGTGGCAAGGCCCGCGCCGAAGAAGCGGGCCACGATGACATCGCGGATGAAGCCGAAGATGCGCGAGAGCATCGTCGCAAGCCCCACCACGCCCGCCGCCTTGGCAACGCGATGGTTCTCGGTTTCACGAGCAGGCTGATTGATATCCATGGTCATCGGGGACCTGTCCTTCATCTTCCTCTCCCCTGGCGGGAGAGGATTGAGGAGAGGGGGTCCTTCGACAAGCTCAGGATGACGTTTTTGTTCGCCATGGTGAGCCTGTCGAACCATCACCCTCACCCTGACCCTCTCCCGTCAAGGGAGAGGGAAATCAACAGGAAGGCATTCGCATCCCTTGCCCCCGGCCTTTTTTTTGCAGCCCCGGAAAGGAAGAGAGCATCACACTCATACAGAAGGACCCTCTCCCGCGTCAAGCACAGGATGAGGGCCCTTTGCATTTTGTCTTTTCTGCCCGTCAAGGCTGCACGAGGCCCTTCAGGCGCTCCTCCAGTTCCCCGCGGACAAGGCCCGTGACGGAGACGGTTTTTTTCCTGGATTTCTCTCCCGAGGTGATGACCAGGGCCGAGCGGCGCACCCCGAGCAGGCCGGCCAGGAACTCGACGCAGGCCCGGTTGGCCTTTCCCTCGACGGGCGGGGCCGTGAGCTTGACCTTCAGGGCGCCGTCCTGGATGCCCGCCACCTCGTTTTTCGAGGCGCCCGGGATCACGCGCACGGCGAACTGAACAGCCCCGGCCTTTTCTTTGATTTCGATCATGGCTGCCCTGCCCGGCAGGCGGGTATTATAGCGGGTGAGCGGAGAAAATCGATAACGTGTCTGAGTGCCTGTGTTTAGGTGTCTGAGTGAAGGAACAATTCTTCACTTCATCACTCAAACACTTTGTCACTCAATCACTGCTTTTCTACTGCACTCCGTCCCAGTCGGCAGCTCCCTTCTTCATCGCCTCCAGCAGCTTCTCGTTGAAGTCCATGAAGGACTCGAAGTACTTCTCGAGCTGGTTCTTGATGTTGGAGAGCTTCTTGATCTCGCCGCGGAGGTTGTCCGCCTCGGAGCGGCCCGTATTCAAGGGGATGGGGATGTCGAGGCCCTTCTTCCAGGTCTCGAGCAGTTCGAGGTTGAAGGTGAGGAACGAGAAGAAGTCCTTCTCGTGCCAGGCCTTGAGGTTCTTGAGCTTTTCGATCTCCTCAGTGAGGACCTCCACCTCGTTTCGAAGGGCTTGGAGGTTCTGCCCCGCGACCTGACCCTCGGCGGTCTTTTTCGCCTTGGCTTCGTCGGTCTCCGCCTGGGCCTTCTTCAGGTAGGCGTCTGCCTTGGCCTTTGCCTCGGCGAGGATCCGCTCCTGCTCCTTGCGGCTCTCCTCGGCAAGCTTGGCCTTCAGGGTCGCCGCCTGGTTCTCTGCCTCTTTCACGATCTTGTCGGCCCGGCTCTTCGCGTCGGCCAGAAGCGTATCGAGGGTCTTTTTGCCTTCCTCCTCGAGCTTTCCCTTCTGGGAAGCCGCCTGGGCGCCCGCTTCCTTCAGGATCTTCTCGGCCTGGGCCTTTGCCTCGGCGATCAGGTCCTTGCCCTGCTTCTCGGCGTCCTTGATGGCCTCATCCTTCCACTTCCGGGACTGCTTTTCCGCCTCCGCCTTGGCTGAAGACAGGATCTGCTCGGTCTGAGCCTGCGCCTGGGTGAGCATTTCCTTTGCTTTCCTTTCGGCTTCCTTGCCGAGTTCTTCCTTCAGTTTTGCCCGATGGTTCTCCGCCTCGATCATGGCGTTGTTGATGATGTCATCGGCTTTTTTCTTCGCCTCGGAAAGGGTCTCGTTTGCTTTCTTCTCGGCATCCTGCAGGACTTTGTCTTTCTTTCCGTCACGGGTTGCCGCGGCTTCCTTCTCGGCGCCCTTGAGCAGGGCGTCCGCCTCGGTCCTGGCTTTGTCCAGGATCGCCTTGTACTCTTTTTCCGCCGCGACCTCGGCGTTCTTCTTCATGTTCGCCCGGATCGTCTCGGCTTCCTTCCTGGCCTCGATCGTGGCCCTTTCGGCCTCGGTGCGGGCCTCGGCGAATAGCTCCTGGCGCTTCTCCTCGAAATTCTTCTCCAGGATTTCCTGCTGGCGGGCCGTGAGCTGCGCTGCCTGCGCCTCGGCGTCTTTGACGATCTGCTCGGCCTGGGCCTGCGCCCGGGCGACGAGTTCCTTCGCCCGCGGATCGACCTCTTTTGCCAGATCCTTCTGCTGTTTGCCCTTCAGCTCGGCCGCTTCTTCCCGGGCCTTTTTCACGATCACTTCCGCTTCGGCCCTGGCCTGCGTGACAACTTCCTCGCGCTTCTGTTCGAGATCCTTGACGAGGACCTTTTCCTGCAGGGCCTTCAGCTCCGTTGCCTTTGCCTCGGCATCCTTGACGATCTGCTCGGCCTGGGCTTGCGCCTTGGCGAGAAGGTCCTTTGTCTTCGGCTCGATCTCCTTCGCTTTCGCCTCGGCATCCTTGACGATCTGCTCGGCCTGAGCCTGCGCCTTGGCGAAAAGCTCCTTTGTCTTCTGTTCGACTTCCTTTGCCAGCTCCGCCTGCTGTTTCCCCTGGAGGCCGGCAACCTCCTCCCGGGCTTTTTTCACGATCGCTTCCGCTTCGGCCCTGGCGCGCTCGATTTCCTTCCTGGCACTCGCCAGTTCCTGTTCGGCAAGGCTTTCGGCCTCCTGCCGGGCCGCGTTCACAATCTCCTCGGCGCGGGTCTTGGCGTGGGCCACGATCTCGTCTGCTTGCTCCTCGGCGTCCTCGACGCTCGCCGCAGGCCCGATCGTGCTGGCCTCGGTCCGCGCTTTTTCCAGGATCTCCTCGGCCCTGGCCTTTGTCTCGGCCATGATCTTTTCGGCTTCTGAGCGATATTCATCGCGGATCCTGGCCGCCAGCTCCTCCCGCTTCGTCGTGGCTTCCCGGACGATCTCCTCGGCCTTGGCTTTCGCCTGGGCCACCGTGTTGTTGTAGTTCTCCTCGGCCTGGAGCTGCAGCAGCTGGGTCTTGAGCTGGTGGGCTCGAGCCTCCTCGAGCATCTGCCCGTACTGCTTCTCGAACTCCTTGGCGGTGTCCTCCTTGATCTTGGCCCGCAGCGCCTCCGACTCGGATTTCGCCGCGCCGACGATCTCCTCGGCCTTGGCCTTCGCCTCGGCGAGGATCTGGTCCACGTCCTTCTTGACCTCGGGGGGGGCGTCGTCGCCCTTTTCCTTGCCGCCGAAGATCTTCTTGACCTTCAGGACGGTGAGCTTCTTCTCCAAATCGGCGATGAGGTCCGACAGACGGGCATTCTGCTCGATCTGGCGCTCCATCTCGGCGGCCACGGCCTTCAGATACGAGCCGACCTCCTCGGGATCGAATCCCGTGAAGCCTTTCTTGAACTGCCGTTGTCTGACGTCCTTCGGGGATATCTTCACAAACGCCATCCATCAGGACCGGAGCGTGGACGCAAGCTGGTACAGGCTCGGGACCAGGAAATATTGCAGGAACATGATCGCCAGGATCACGACGATCGGTGACAGATCGATGCCGAAATTTCTAAAGGGGATCCACCGCCGGACCGGCCTCAGGACCGGTTCCGTTGCCCGGTACAGGAACTGGACAATGGGGTTGTAGGGGTCGGGATTCACCCAGGAGAGAAGGGCCCGAATAATGATCACCCAGGTATAGAGGCTCAGGACTACGTCAAGGATCTTGGCAAAAGCCTCTATCAAATTGGCCACGAGGAACATTGAATACCCTTCGGAAAAAGCAACGGTTCGAAAATAAAAGTTGAGTTCGTAAATGTCAAGGCTTATATTCTGGCGGAAACCCGCTTCCGGTGCGGGATTTCCCGGAGGTGGCCTCCGCGGGGGCCATTCCGGTTGCGCGCTCGAAACGGGCGGGCAATCCGATGCCATGAGGAGTTGATAACAAGATTCATGCCAGACGGGATGCCATTTGACCGGCTGGACGGAAAAAATAGGAGGGAGTTAAAATCATGAAGGGAAAGAAGATTGTCGTCATCGGCGGGGGGAAGATGGGCGAGGTCATAACGAGCGGCATCCTCAAGGCCGGTCTGGGCCAGCCCGGCAGCGTGACCGTGACCGATGTCGTCCCCGACCGGCTGGCCTACCTGAAAGGAAAATACGCCGTGGCCACCACGGAAGACAACCGCAAGGCCGCCCGGGAGGCCGATATCGTCATCCTGGCCGTCAAACCCCAGGGGATGGGCGATGTGCTCAAGGAACTGGCGCCCGTCATCGACCGCAAGAAGCTCGTCATTTCCATTGCCGCCGGCATCCCCATCCGGTTCATTGCCGAGCGCCTCAAAAAGGGCGTGCCCGTTGTCCGGGTCATGCCCAACACGCCGGCCCTCGTGGGGGAGGGGGCGGCGGCGCTGGCGACAGGCGAAAACGCCTCGGGGATCGACCTTGCCGTGGCCCGGGCAATCTTCGATGCCCTGGGCTTGACGGTCGTCGTCAAGGAAGACCTCATGGACGCCGTGACGGGTCTCTCCGGAAGCGGTCCTGCTTACGGGTTCATCATCATCGATGCGCTCTCCGACGGAGGGGTCCTCATGGGCCTGCCCCGGGACGTGGCCCTCAAGCTGGCGGCCCAGACGATCCTGGGGGCGGCAAGGCTCTACCTCGACAGCCTGAAGCACCCCGGAGAGCTTCGCGACATGGTCACCTCGCCGGGAGGAACGACGATTGCCGGCATTCATGCCCTCGAGAAGTACGGCCTGCGCTCGTCCCTCATCCACGCCGTCGAGGCGGCAACTCTTCGCTCAATGGAGCTGGGGAAAGGAAAATAGGGGCTCGGGTATCGGGGATAGGGTATCGGGAAAAAACGGACAGAAAGAAAACCCCCTGGCAGCATTGCTGCAGGGGGTTTTCTTTTCTTTTCCTCACCCTAGACCCTATACCCGAAACCCGATACCCTAAAATTTGAAGATGTCGTAGATGCGGGTGATGATCCCCCCGCCGGGCTTCTTCTCTTCAATCGACTCCTGCCGCGGGGGCTCTTCCTGTCTCGGCTCGGCTGTGCCCTGAGGTTCCGAGGGCTCCTGTCCCGCTTCCTGGGCAGGCTCGAAGGTTCTATCTCCGGGCTTTCTCCGTCCGCGTCGCGACCTTTTTTTCCGGGGCCCCCGGCTTGCTTCCCCGGGTGCGCCCTCCGCCCTGGCCTCCTCGGGCTTTCCTTCCTCTGCCTCAGATGCCGGTACGGGGATCGTCTCCCTCTCGACGAACTCGAACTTCGCCTCCTCCCAGAGCATGTCGGGGTTGCCGGAGATGAGGATCGAAACGCTGTGGAGGTTCTCCAGCTCGACGATGTCGCTGCGCTTCTGGTTGAGAAGGTAATTGGCGATCTCGTGGGGCAGCGTGATCCGGACCGACGCATAGGTTCCCTTCAGGACGTTGAGGCGAATCTTGCGGAAGGTGCTGAGCGCCGCGTACTCGAGCGAGGGCCGCATGCCGGCGCCCTTGCAGTGCGGGCAGGTCACGTGGCTGATCTCCTGGATGTTGGATTTCTTGCGCTGGCGCGACAGCTCCATCATCCCGAACTTGGAGATGCGCGAGATCTGGGTCCGGGCCCTATCGAGGCTGAGCGCCTTCTTGAAGGTCTTCTCGATCTCGGCGATGTGCTTGCGGTCCTTCATGTCGATGAAGTCGATGACGATGAGTCCCCCGAGGTCGCGAAGCCTCAGCTGCCGGGCGATCTCCTCGGCCGCCTCGAGGTTTGCCCGGAAGGCGGTCTCCTCCACGTCGCGGCGGTCCGAGGCCCTGCCCGAGTTGACGTCGATCGTGATCATCGCCTCCGTGGGGTTGATGATGAGGTAGCCGCCGCTCTTGAGCTCGGCCCGCTCCTTGTAGATGGCGTCGATCTGTGGCTCCAGGTGGTAGCGGTCGAACAGCGGCGTCTTGTCCTGGTAGAGCTTGATCATCTTCACGTTGCGGGGTGCGACCGTGTTGATGTAGGTGCGCATCTTCCGGAACGTCTCCATGTCGTCCACCAGGATCTCCGAGATCTCCGTCGTGAAGTAGTCCCTGAGCGAGCGCACCCCGAAATCGCCCTCCAGGTGGATCAGGGCCGGCGCGTGGACGCTCTTGGCCTTGTTTTCGATTTCGCGCCACATCTTCAGCAGCACGTAATAATCGCGTGAGAGCTCCTGCTTGGTCCGGTTCATCCCGGCAGTGCGGACGATGAAACCCACCCGCTCCTCGGCCGAGATCTGTTCCATGAGCTCCATCAGGCTCTTGCGCGACTCGTCGTCGTCGATCTTGCGGGAAATCCCCGTGCTCTGTCGGTTGGGCATCAGGACGACGTAGCGGCCGGGAAGCGAGATGTAGGTCGTGAGCATGGCGCCCTTGTGGTCCTTTTCGTCCCGGGCAACCTGCACGATGATCTCCTGGCCGTTCTTCAGGTACGGCCTGCCCCGGTGCCGGTGGCCTTCCTCCTCGGTTTCCTCGTTGGCGCGGAAGTACTCGGGGCTCACGTCGTGCAGGGGCAGAAACCCGTGCTTTTTGGCGCCGTAGTCCACGAAGGCCGCCTGGAGGCCCCGCTCGACCTTGAGGACGATACCCTTGTAGATGTTGCCCGTAATCGGCTCCCGGGCCGACATCTGGATGTTGTACTCCACGAGCTTGCCGCTCTCCAGGACGGCCATCCGGCTCAGTTCCTGGTCCACGGCGTTGATGAGCATGATCTTTTTCATGAATGTAATTCCTCGCTGTCCCCCACCCGGTTAAACGGGCCTCACTGGAACTCGCTCACGTCGCCCTTTCCGGCGCGTATCACCTCGGGGACGTCGTCCACGAGGCTGATGACGCTGGACATCTCCGATGTGAGGATGCCCCCGTCGAGAATGAGCTCCACGGCATGCCCGTAGCGGTCCCGGATCTCCTCCGGGTCGCTCAGGATCTCGTCCTTGTCCGTCGATGCGCTGGTGCTGATGATGGGGTGTCCCAGCTCGCGCACAAGTGACAGACATATCTCATTTGCAGGGACCCGGATTCCCGTGGTCTGCCGTTTCGTCATCAGGATCTTGGGGACGAGACGCGACGCGGGGAGGATGAACGTGTAGGGCCCCGGTAACAACCGTTTCATGGTCTTGTAGGCGTAGTTTGAGACGATGGCGTACTGGCTGATATCCCTCAGATCGGCACAGATGAAGCTGAAGGGCTGCTTCTGGCTGCGGCGCTTGATCTCGTGGATCTTCTCGATCGCCCGCTTGTTGTACAGATCGCAGCCGATCCCGTAGACCGTGTCCGTGGGATAGATGATGATCCCCCCGTTTCGCAGCGCTTCGACGGCTTTGCGGATCAGCCGTATCTGCGGGTTCTTCTCGTTGATGGACAGGAGCATAGGTTTGGGCCATGTCTCAATGGCATAGCTGTAAGATATCAGATAAATTACTATTTTTCAATGACCGGGGACGCGTCCCGTAAACCCCGCCTTTTAGGCGGGGTTTGGCGCGTAATCATGTTTAGTTCTTTCCTTGCCGCAAGCCCCGCCCTATGGGCGGGGAGCTTCAAAAAGCCCATCTGACACCTTGTCCCCGCGGGGACAGCGCTGGCGGCTCCCGCCTGATGCCCGAAAAGGTTGCCACGACGGGGTCGCAAAAGGGGGCCAACCTGCACGGGAAGGACTTGACAGGGGAAAACGCCTGTGATAGGGGGCAGACAGGTGTTTACGATGAACAGTCTTTTCGCAATCAACACGTTCGGCTGGTGGTGGCAGGGCAACAGGACCCTGCCCACGGGGCCCTCTTATTGACATAAGGGGCCGTGGGTGAGGAAGATCACCCATGGCTCAGCCAAATAATAAGGCCATGGGATAGTTCCCATGGCCTTTCTGTTTTGTGATGAGGATTAATCCCCCCTCACCCTGACCCTCTCCCGGAAGAGGAAAGGGATGATTCACCCTCACCTCAATCCTCTCCCCTCAAGGGAGAGGAAGATCAAGGAATGCGTTTTTCATAGGGAGAGGGAAATCAAGGAATGGGGCTTCAAAGGAAATAAACGAAAAGAGCGATTGAACGAAATATAAAGAACAAAGGAGGTAACGGAAATGGAAGAGAGAAAGATCATGCTGAGCGACTCGGAGATTCCGCGGCAATGGTACAATATCCTGTCGGATATGCCCGGACCGATGAATCCCCCGCTCCATCCGGGCACGGGCCAGCCGATACGGCCAGAGGACATGCAGGTCATCTTCCCCATGAACCTCGTCGAGCAGGAGATGAGTTCGGAGCGCTGGATCACGATCCCCGAAGAGGTCCTGGAGAAATACCTCCTGTGGAGGCCCACACCGCTGAGGCGCGCCCTGAACTTCGAGAAGGCCCTGAAGTGCCCCGTCCAGATCTACTACAAGGACGAAAGCGTCAGCCCCCCGGGCTCCCACAAACCCAACACGGCCGTAGCCCAAGCCTACTATAACAAGGCCTTTGGCATCAAGCGGCTTTCGACGGAAACGGGCGCCGGACAGTGGGGCAGCGCGCTCGCAATGGCCTGTCGGATGTTCGACCTGGAATGCCGGGTCTTCATGGTCCGTGTGAGCTACGACCAGAAGCCATACCGGAGAATGATGATGCAGACCTGGGGGGCCGAGTGCATCCCCAGCCCCAGCGACAGGACGCAGGCGGGGCGCAACATCCTTGCACAGTACCCCGACACCCCCGGCAGTCTCGGCATTGCCATCAGCGAGGCCATCGAGGATGCCGTCACGGGAAAGGATTCCCGTTACTCCCTCGGGAGCGTGCTCAATCACGTGCTCATGCACCAGACAATCATCGGCCTCGAGGCGAAGAAACAGTTCGCGAAGATCGGGAAGTATCCCGACGTGGTCATCGGCTGTGCCGGCGGAGGGAGCAATTTCGCCGGGGTGAGCCTCCCCTTCGTCCAGGACAAGATCCACGGCAAGCAGGTCTCGATCCTGGCCTCGGAGCCCACGTCCTGTCCCACCCTGACGAAGGGACCCTTCGCATACGACTTCGGCGATGTGGCCAAGACGACCCCCCTTCTGGCCATGCACACCCTCGGACATGACTTCATCCCTGCACCGATCCACGCGGGCGGGCTTCGCTATCACGGGATGGCACCCATCGTAAGCCACATGCTGAAAAAGGGGATCATCGAGGCCCGCGCCTACCACCAGCTCGATACCTTCGAGGCCGGCGTGTTGTGGGCGAGGACCGAGGGGTTCATCCCCGCCCCGGAGACGACGCACGCCATTGCTGCAGTTGTGGACGAGGCCAGGCGTGCCAAGGAAGAGGGCAAGGAGAAAATAATCCTCTTCAACTACAGCGGCCACGGCCTCGTGGACCTCGCCTCCTACGACGCCTATTTTTCCGGAAAACTCTCCGCATACGAACTGCCCGATGAGGAGATTCAGCGGGCCCTCAAGGCCATCGAGAAGCATCCGGCGTGCATAGAGTGGTAGACTCTCGTCTATTTGGTCTATTTCGTCAAAAGGGCAGAATTAAGGGATCAGGCGCCAGAGAGAAGTAAACAGCAGACAGACAGCAAATCCCCCTTTCAGCCCCCTTTATCAAAGGGGGAAAGAGGGGGATTTTCATTTTATCCCGATTCTTACCGCTTTCGCCTGGCGCGATTGTTTTTTGCATTTATACGTGTTATTGTTTCGCCGCCCGGAGGGACGACGACTGGCAGGCTGTTGACCGGGGGCGTACACCGCGGGCATGCACATAAGTGTTCTTGCGTTTTTAGCCTGCGAAGATCGCAAGAGCAGAAGTGACGAAGAGCGGATCAGAGAAGAAAAGAATCCCCCCTCCACTCCGATCTTCCGCTCTTCATAGCTTCCTAACTTCATTCTTTTCAAGGTTCCATGGAGCGAATGGATTCCCCCGATGAGCGAATGAACAGCGCCCGCCCTCTGGCGGACCGGATGCGGCCCGAGACCCTGGAGGAATACGTGGGGCAGTCCCACATCCTGGAAAAGGGGGGGCTGCTGCGCAAGGCCATTGAGGAAGACCGCGTCTTCTCCATGATCTTCTGGGGGCCGCCCGGCTCCGGGAAGACCACGCTTGCCCGCATCATTGCCGGCGAAACGAAGTCTCACTTCGCCACGTTTTCGGCTGTGCTCTCCGGTGTCAAGGAAATCCGGGGTGTCATCGAGGAAGCCCGGGCTGAGTTGGAAAAGACCGGTAGGAGAACGATCCTCTTTGTTGACGAGATCCACCGGTTCAACAAGGCCCAGCAGGACGCCTTCCTGCCCCATGTGGAGAGCGGCCTCATCACGCTGATCGGCGCCACGACGGAAAACCCGTCCTTCGAAGTCATCTCACCGCTCCTGTCCCGCACCCGCGTCATGGTCCTGCGGCCCTTCACCGAGGAGGAGCTTGCGGAGATCCTGCGCCGGGCCCTCCGGGATTCGCGGCGGGGCCTGGGCGGGCTCTCGATCGAGGTGCAGCCCGAGGCGCTCGATCACATGATCCGCGCCGCCGACGGAGATGCGCGGACGGCCCTCAATAACCTCGAGGCGGCGGCATCGCTTGTGGCCGGCAGGGACGCCGGGGACCGAACCGTCACGCTGGCGCTGGCCGAAGCGGCCCTCCAGCGCAAAGCCCTGCAATACGACAAGGCGGGCGAAGAGCATTACAACATCATTTCCGCCCTGCACAAGAGCCTCCGGGGGAGCGACCCCGACGCGGCCCTGTACTGGCTTGCACGTATGATCGAGGCGGGCGAGGATCCCCTCTACATCGCCAGGCGAATGATCCGCTTCGCCTCCGAAGACATCGGCAATGCCGATCCCATGGCCCTCACTGTGGCGATGGCGGCCATGCAGGCCTTCCACTTCATCGGGTTGCCGGAGGGCGAACTGTCGCTGGCGCAGGCGGCTGTCTACCTTGCCACGGCCCCCAAGAGCAACGCCATCTATCGCGCCTATGGCAAGGTGAAGTCCGCCATCGGCGAGACGGGGACCCTGCCCGTGCCCCTGCACATCCGCAATGCGCCCACGCGGCTCATGCGCGATCTCGGCTATGCCAAGGGGTACAAATACGCCCACGACTACGAGGAGGCCTTCGTGCCCCAGGACCATCTTCCGGAGAAGCTCCAGGGGCAGGTTTACTACTCGCCCACGGACCGCGGGTACGAGAAGGTGATACGGGAGCGCCTGACGAAGTGGCGCAGGATCCGGGAGCAGGCAGCCCGGGACAGGAAGGACGAACGGGAGGAGTGATCCGGTGACAGAGTCCGACAAGGAGCAGTATGTGAAGGAGATTGCGGCGCTTCGCGAGCGCGTCCGGTATCTCGAGGAGATGGAGAAGGAATTCGCCACGCTCGCCCGTGTGCTGAAGGATTCGGAAACGAAGTTCCGTTTCCTCGCCGAGAAGGCCCAGGAGGCTGTCCTGATCGTCCAGGAGGACAAAGTCAAGTTTGTCAATCCTGCCGCGATCATCATCGGCGGATATTCGGCCGCCGAGATTAAATCGGGTCCGTTCCACGAATTCATCGATGCCGGCGACCGGGAGAGGGTTCTTACCCTTTACCGGCAGGCTCTGGCCGGCGAGACGGCACAGGATTCAATTTCCTTCGGGGTCATCCGCAAGGGGGGCGAGGTTTTTCAGGCCAGAACCCGGTTCATCCCCGTGAGCTGGGACGATCAGCCCGCCATTCTCTGCCTGATGCAGGACGCGACCCGGCAGGGGGACGTGGAGTCGCAGCTGCTGTACGCCAAGAAAATGGAGGCCATCGGAACGCTTGCCGGCGGGATCGCCCACGACTTCAACAATCACCTGCAGGGCATCTCGGGCTATATCCAGCTGCTCATGATGCGCGGCGACCGGGACCGCACGGAACAGGGCTGGCTGCTGCAGATCGAACGATCCGTCCAGCGGGCTGCGGCCCTCACCAAACAGCTGCTCATCTTCAGCCGCAAGGAGGAAAGCCGGCTCGAGCCGATTGATCTCAACGAGGTGGTCCGCCAGGCCCAGAAGACGCTGGCCAGGACCATCCCGGAGTCGATCACGGCAGAGATGCGGCTGGCCGCCGATCTTTGTTCCATCGACGGTGATGCGGTGCAGCTCGAGCACGTTCTTTATAACCTGGGGATCAATGCGAAAGACGCCATGCCCGGTGGCGGGAAGATCGTCATCGAAACCAGAAACGTCCAGCTTGATGAGGCATTCTGCCGCAGCCACGTGGGCCTGGCGCCGGGGGCCTACGTGGAGCTCACCTTCACGGACACGGGCCATGGAATGGACCGGGAAACCCTGGAGAGAATCTTCGAGCCCTTTTACACGACCAAGGGTGTGGGCTCAGGGATCGGGCTGGGGCTTGCCATCGTCTACGGCATCGTTCAAAGTCATCACGGACTCATCCTGTGCGAGAGCAGCCGCGATACGGGGACAACCTTCAGGGTCTACCTTCCGGTACCGGAAAGGGAGGGCGCGGCCTCGGAGATAGAGACGCGGAAAAAGGGTGACTACCGTGGGGCCGAAACCATCCTCATCGTCGACGACGAGCCGGACATTCTCGATATCGGACAGAACACCCTCGAGCAGTTCGGCTACACGGTCCTTATGGCGCGCAGCGGCGAAGAGGCCGTCGAGATCTACTCCCGGCAGGGGAATCATATCGACCTGGTCATCCTCGATCTGGGGATGCCGGGAATGGGGGGCGAGAAGTGCCTCCAGGAGCTCCTGCGCATGAACCCGTCCGTGAAGGTTCTCATCGCCAGCGGATACGCCGCCACACAGACTGTCCAAGGTATTCTGGAAGCGGGCGCCACAGGCTTCATGGCCAAGCCCTACCGGCTCGAGGACATGCTGAAAAAGGTGCGGGAGGTCCTGGACGGGGAGAGGGATGAAGTCCCCCTTGGAGATTAGTGCATTAGTGTCTAAGTGAAGAAGTGTCTAAGTGAAGAAAAAGAAAGTCACTCTTTCACTCAAACACTCAGACAGCTAGTCACTTTGCCACTGCTTCTTCGGGTTCCTGCGGGACGAAGATCCAGAGCAGGATGTAGATCAGTAACCCGGTGCCGTAGAGGATGACGGCGAGCGTAAAGAGCAGCCGCCAGACCCACGAGGGCAGGGGCGTCATGGCGCCCAGGGCCCCGCAGATCCCGCCCAGCCACCGGTCCTTCCTTGACCGCTTGAATGTGTGCAGAACGTTCTTTTCTTCCATCGAGAATCACCTTTCCGGTTTGTTAATCAACCCCCAATGAGAATGGAGCCTCCCGTCAGGAATGTCCCGGCGATACAGGCCGTCATGAGGCACGCCAGGGTTGCCGCCATGAGGCTCCGGAAGCCGACCCCGGCCAGCACTGCGGCCCGCCCAGGCGCGAGCGCCGCCGTCCCGCCGATAAAGATGGCCATGGAGGCCACGTGTGCGAAGCCGCAAAGCGCATAGGCGGCAAGCACGGCGGAGCGGGGATGCTGGATCACGCCCCGGGACAGGGCGGCCGCGAGGTCCTGGTAGGCGGTCACCTCCGTGACGATGGCCCTCTCGCCGATCAGCTTCGCCACGAGCGGGGCGTCGCCTGCAGGGACCCCGATCGCCAGGGCAAAGGGATAGAAGAGCAAGCCCAGAAGACCTTTCAGTGTCCAGTCCACGTGCAACTGGAGGGTATCGTTGATCAAGCCCCCGAGCGACACAAGCAGAAGATCGACGAGGGCCACCAGCCCCAGGACAGCCAGCAGCAGGGCCACGATCCCCACAATGAGACGGATGCCGTCGTTGGCGCCCTGAATGACGGCCATCACCAGGCTTGGCTCCCGATCGCAGTGCGGGTGGATGTTCACGCCCAGGGTCGCCGGGATTTCCCGCTCGGGGACGATGATCTTCGACATGACCAGGGCACAGGGGGCGGCAATGATCGAGGCCGACACCAGGTGTCCCGCGATCATGGGGAAGATCTTCTGCAGCGAAAAAATGTAGAGGGCAAGCACGTTCGAGGCAACGGTGGCCATCCCCGAGGTGAGCACGACGGCGAGCTCCGAGCGCGTCATCCCCGCCAGGTGCGGCTTGACGACGAGGGCCGACTCGACGCCGACGAAGATGTTGCTCGCCGTGCAGAGGGACTCTGCGCCGGAGACCTTCATGAGCCTCGTGAAGAGCCAGGCAAAACCCCGAATGATGCGGGGCAGGATGTTGCAGTGGTAGAGAATCGACATGAGCGCCGAGAAGAAGACGATGGTCGGCAGGGCCTGGAAGGCGAGGATGAACCCCAGCGAGGTCTCCCCCTGGTCGCCCGTTGCGCCGGGCGGGAGGGCGAGCCTGCCGAAGAGAAACCGCGCCCCCGCCGCTGAGGAATCGAGGATGCGGATGAGTACATCGTTGATGAAGATGAAGACCCGGGCGCCTGCCGGGACGATGAAAAGGAAAAGCGCAAAAAGAAGGGGCAGCGCCGTGCCCCATAGAATCACCCGCCAGTTCACGGTCCTGCGGCTCTCCGAGACGAGCCATGCCACGCCCATCAGAGCGAAGATGCCGCAGAAACTGACGAGATTGTAGATCTCCATGGCAGAGGTTCAAGGGTTCAAAGGTTCATGGGTTTGGGGGAACTGACTCTGCCGCCTCCGGGCCATGCGTTTTTTGTCTTTGGCCGAAACCTTCGGCCGGCGTATCAACCCCCTCAGGAGGGGCCGCAGCTGGTGGCGCTGCAGGATCCACAGCCGGGGCCGGCGGAACTCGTGAACTTGCCTTCGCTGGAGTGGCTGAAGGCGGACATGAGCTTCTTCACGTTCTTGCCCTTGCACTTCGGGCAGGATACCTCCTGGTTACCGAAAACGAGTGTCTCGAAGGTTTTTTTGCATTTCTCGCAGCGGAACTCAAAAATCGGCATATGGTCTCACCATCCTTGTCCAGTATACGGCCATGCGCATTAACCTGTCTGCACGGCCACGACAGTTGCAGATGAAGCTAAGAAGCTGTGAAGTTGGGAAGTTCGGACAAGCCAAGAGCATATCATGGATCTCAGCTTATCCAAGCTTCCCAACTTCTTAACTTCACAACTTCCTGTGCGGAGAGGGATGCCCCTCCAGTCAACAGTATTTTAGAGCCTGGCCAACCTCGTCCTCACCCGGTCGTCGAGCCTGTACAGCCCCGCCTGGCGCGCCTGCTCCAGGGCGAGACCGTACTCCTCGCGGGTGATCCGCCGGTTGATCGCGGTGTCCTTCTCGGCCTTCCAGCAGGGGCGGTACTGGTCCATCACGTTGACGTAGGTGTCCCTCGAAATCTCCGTGGCCAGGAAACGCATGATTCCTTCCGTGCCCGCCACGCCGCCGGGCATCACGAGGTGCCGGACCAGGAGCCCCCGCACGGCCACCCCTGCCTCGTCGATCTCGAGATTACCCACCTGCCGGTGCATCTCCCGCAGGGCCTCCATGGCCCGCTCGCGGTAGTCGCCGGTATGGCAGAGCCTCTTCGCCCACTCGTTGTCCCAGAACTTGAAGTCGGGCATGTAGATGTCGAAGACCCCGTCTAGAAGCTTCAGCGTCTCGACGGAATCGTACCCGCCGGTGTTGTAGACCAGGGGCACATCCAGCCCGGCCTCGACGGCCGGGATCAGCGCTTCGAGAATCTGCGGGACCACGTGGCTCGGGGTTACGAAGTTGATGTTATGGCACCCGCTCCGGGCCAGGTGAACCATGACGGCGGCGAGCTTTCCCTGCTCGACCTCCGCGCCCTCCCGCAGGTGGCTGATATCATAATTCTGGCAGAAAGTGCAAAGGAGATTGCAGGCGCTGAAGAACATGGTCCCCGAACCGTGCGAGCCCACAAGCGGCGATTCCTCTCCGTAGTGAGGCCCGAAACTCGAGACGATAGCCCTGCGCCCCGTCTGGCAAAAGCCGTGCTCGCCCTCCAGGCGGTTCACCCCGCATTCCCGGGGGCATAGCCGGCATTCCCGCAGGCGCTCCACGGCCTCCCGGGCGCGCTGTTGCAGCACGCCTTCGCGGTACAATTTAAGGTATGACGGCTCGCTCATAAAAAAAAGGATCGAGGACCGAGGAACGAGGTCCGAGGACAACAAAAATCCTCGATCCTCGAGCCTCGTGCCTTTGTCCTGCCGCGTCAGCGGCGGTAAGTTCCCATCAGTTGCGCCTCGGCAAGGATGTGCCCCCGCATGGCCTTCAGGAGCTGGTCCTTCGTGATCCCGGACTTGAGGCCAAGTTCGGTGTCCAGGGCGTAAAGCTTGAAGAAATACCGATGCGTCCCGCCGGGAGGGCAGGGCCCGCCGTAGCCGATTTTGCGGAAATCGTTGATCCCCTGCGTCCCCCCTCCTGGCAGGTCTTTCTCCCGCTTGATCCCTTCGCCCAGCATGGTTGCCGACGGCGGGATGTCGTAGATCACCCAGTGCACCCAGGTCCCCATGGGGGCGTCGGGGTCGTCGCAGATCAGGGCGAAGCTCCTGCTGCCTGCAGGGCTTTTCATCCACTCCAGGGGCGGCGAAAAGTCGGCCCCGTCACAGGTGTACTTCGCAGGGATCATCTCACCGCTTCCGAAGGCGCTGCTTTTGATCTCCATTGCGTCCCCTCCTTTTTGCACGCTCGATACAATTATAATATAATTCCTTTGTGAAAATTGGAAACCCCCTTTTCCATGGCAAACGAGAGGGACGCGAACCCTTGAAGAAAAACCTTTTTTTCACCGGCCTGCCCGGCACGGGCAAAACGACATTGATCCGGAAAATCCTGGACAGGCTTCCGACGGGTCTTGCCGTGTCCGGCTTCTTCACCGCCGAAATCCGCGAATCGGGCAACCGCATCGGCTTCACCGTCAGCACCCTCGACGGGCAAAGCGGACTGCTGGCCCACGTCCGGATCGGGGGCCACGCACGCGTGGGGCGCTACGGCGTGGATGTGTCGGGGTTTGAGGGCCTCGTGCTGCCGAGTCTAGAGCCGGGCAGAGCGGCGCTTTACGTGATCGACGAGATCGGCAGGATGGAATGCTTCTCGAAGGCCTTCTGCAAGTCGGTATTGAGCCTCCTTAATTCAAAGGCAGCGGTGCTGGGGACGGTTGCCCTGATGGGAGGCGGCTTCATCGCCGAGGTGAAGGCCCGCGACGATGTGGACCTCTTCGAGGTGACCCTGAAGAACCGCGATCGGCTTGTCGATGAAATCCGCCGCGCGCTGATGGACCGGCAGCAGTGAGGGGGCATGCCATGGACCCGAGAGATTTTGCCCTTCTTCTCGACCGTTTTGCCCTTTCGGCCGAAGGGTACCGGAAGGTGCGCAAGGGCGTGCAGAAGCGCGTCGTCAGGCACATGCAGGAATTGAGATGCCCCACGATGAAGGCCTATCTCGAGCGGCTCGAAACCGACGGGGATGCGGAAAGAGAAACCCGTCGCCTCATGGACGTCTCGATCAGCCGGTTTTTCCGCGACGAACTGTTGTGGCGGACCCTGGAAACGGAGATCCTCCCTTCGCTCATCGCGGAGCATCCCGGGGGGTTGCGGGCATGGTCGGCGGGCTGCGCCCTGGGGCAGGAGGCCTACAGCTTCCGGATTCTCTGGGCCCTCCTTTCGGAAAAGACAGGTGCCATGCCGCCCCTCGAACTCTGGGCCACCGATGTCAACCCGGCCTACCTGGGGCGGGCTACGGAGGGCGTTTATCCCGCGGGGGCCCTGGTAAGGATTCCCGCGGAGGCGAGGGCGCGTTTCTTCCGGCCTGCCGGGAAGAAGAGCTTCCGTGTCGTCGATACGCTCCGGGAAGGTATCCGCTGGCAGATCCACGACTTCACCGCCGACCCTCCGCCGGCACGGGACGTACACATCGTCTTTCTTCGGAACAACCTGCTGACATACTTCCGGAAAGAAATTGTCGAGGCGGCTCTCCCTGCGATCATGGACAGCCTTGCACCGGGCGGTTATCTCGTCATCGGCCGCAAGGAGTGCCTGCCGGCCTTGCTCAAAGGCTTCAATGCCCACCCGGCCGTTTCATGCTTGTATCGTATAAAGGAATCAATCCCTTGATTCCTGAATTTGCTTGTCGTCAGGAACTAAAAAAATTGAAAATTATAATCGGCAATCGTTAGAAAAAAAGGCAGGATCTGTTTGACCCTGCCCCTTACCTTTTCCGCGATAACGTCTGAGACTTAGTTCATGAATCTTCTTACCCCCGCAAGGCCCATCAGACCAAGACCGAAAAGAATCATAGTGACGGGTTCGGGGACCGCCGTGCCATAAGTGACGGATAATTTATAGGACGGCTGATTAATCCCTTGCAAAGAAGAAGAATCATAATAAGCGGCTTGATCCACTGTGTTAATATTTCCCGATTCCCATCCGAAAAAATAATAGTAATTTGAATTGCCCAAGTCATTGAAGACCAACCAATTAAAAGTATTATTGCCCGTTTTGTGCCACGCAGTTACAGTGGAGCTGTTCCAGTCAAAACTATAAGGGTCGTTAGTGGAGTAGCCGCTAGCAGCGTACTCTCCGCCCAGCCAGCTTCCGATGGTGGCGCCGCTTGCTGTGCTGGTGACTGAAAAGTCGGACAACGTATATAATCCCGGCGCGTTTGAAGTGCCATTGGTTGTGAACGTGCCCGCTTCCGTGCCAAAAGACCAGTTCCATGTGTTTGCTTCGCCGGCGGTAACGGTTACCAATAAAGCCATCAATACGAGAAGTATACTCTTTGCTATTCTCATAAACCCCTCCTTGACCAGAGGTCAACGCCCCTTTTGTCTAAATTTATTGCTGCAATTAAGATGCCTTAATTCTAACAATTCGATTTAATTATCAAATTCAAGATCTTAGCCGAATATGGTTGCATGAATATGTAAAATAACTTTACACCATATAAAAATTACGAAGATCATTTATATATATTCATAGACAATCATTAAACTATTACCTAAGTGTTTTTATTGTAAACTATTCCGACAGAATCAACGCTTTCATAGATTTCTGATTGTAATGTCTACTTCTATTGAAAATGATTGCACGCGCATTCCCCGCAGCTTGCTGCGGGGTAAGCGAGCATAATAACGGATAATTTTGTTCCTTAAGTCTCTGAATTCCTGGCACCTTGGTGCGAGGAATTTTAATATTAACAGAAAATATATGCAGGCGTAACATTCTCCCGTGCCTGCGTTCCCGGTTGCCGGAATATCTCTCCAAGACATCGACTCTCACCCCAATTGTGTTGGGCAGGATTTGAGGGGATATGGTCATATCCGGGCGGTTCAAAGGCGTGCAGATGCAAGGTGCCCGTTGATGCAGAGGGTAAGAGGGTATGAAGGTGAGAAGGTTGGAGAAGCAGGGGGTAGAGCTATGGCTGCCGACTAATCCAACGTTCTTACCCTCTCACCTTCTTACTTTCTCGTTTGGCGGGATGTGCCCCTGGTCAGCTGACTGACCCGGGAACAACGTAGAGCAGGACGGCCACGTAATGGCATGTGCTTCCGCCGAGAACGAAGAGGTGCCAGATGGCGTGGTTGTAGGGGAGCTTCTTGATGAGGTAGAAGAGGGCGCCCACGGTGTAGACGATTCCCCCGGCAAGGAGCCAGGCAAACCCCCCGGCGGGCAGGGCATCCAGGAGGGGCTTGACGGCGAAGACGGCGAGCCACCCCATCAGGACGTAGGCGATCGTGGCCAGGATCTTGAACCGGTAGACGAAGAAGATCTGGAAGATGATCCCCGCGGCGGCCAGCACCCAGATCAGCCCGAACAGGGTCCATCCCCAGCTTCCCTGCAGCGTCACGAGCGTGAAGGGTGTGTAGGTCCCGGCGATCAGCAGGTAGATGCACGAGTGGTCGACGATCTTGAAGACGTGCTTCAGCCTCGGCGAGCGGACGGAGTGGTAGAGGGTCGAGGCGGTGTAAAGGAGAACCAGGGTCGCCCCGAAGATGCTGCAGCTCACGATGTGGAGCATCGAGCCATGCCGGTAGGCCAGAAAAACGAGCACGCCGAACCCTGCGGCGCTCAGGAGGGCCCCCGTGCCGTGGGTGAGGCTGTTGACGAGTTCCTCAATCTTCATTCGCTGCGGATTCATATATCTTCCGTGGCCTTGGCAGGATTTCGGGCGCAAAAAAACACCCGAAAAGAGGGGCTTTACTTTTCACCTTTTGCATTATATACAACTCGGGCAACGGAACCACAAGGCATTTTCGAGGTCCGGGCATGAAGGGATCGCGATTTTTGTGGTGCAGGGATTACCACCGGGCTCCGCAGAGGCCGGTGGTTTTATTTTAGATAACCGGAAAAAAGCAGGAGGCGAAGCGATGAAAAAAGCCATCCAGTCGGGCGATACGGTCAGCGTGCATTACACGGGAAAACTCGAGAACGGCGAGGTTTTCGATTCCTCCTCGGGCCGGCGGCCCCTGACGTTCACCGTCGGCTGCGGGCAGATTATCCGCGGCTTCGATGAGGCTGTAGTCGGCATGACGGCGGGGGAGAAGAAAACCGTGACGATTGCCCCCGAAATGGCATACGGCCCCCGGCAGGTGGAGCTGATCGTAGACATCCCGAAAAACACGGTTCCCGAGGACATGGAGCTGGAGAAGGGGATGATGATCGAACTCATCGACCCGCAGGGAAACAAGATCCCCGCCGAGGTCTTCGAGATCCTCGATGAAGTGGTCAAGATGGATCTGAACCATTTCCTGGCCGGCAAGACTCTCGTCTTCGACATCGAGATCGTGGAAGCGGGCCCGTCGCAGGACCCGGGCTGATGACTAAACGGCGGCGGGGGACACGGTCCGAAGACGCTGCGAGGAAGGGCAAAAATGAAATTTCTGGAAAAACTGTTCAGCGCGGGTGCGAATACCGCAAAAAAAGAGGAAATCGGCCGCAACGAGCAATGCCCCTGCGGAAGCGGCAAGAAATACAAGCGCTGCTGCCTGGAGGGCGATGAAAAGAAAAGAAGGAAGCAACTCGGCCTGGTCTGATAAAATGGATTCCTGCTTTTGCAGGAATGACGGGGTTTGTCACATCCGGCAGAATATAATCGGGAGCGGGCGATTGATCCTCAGTCGCCTGCTTTTTCCGCATACAGGTCGTAAAGCGCCGCTGCGGTGATGGTGCACCGGACGATGTCGCCCGGGGCAAGCTTCTTTGCCCGGACGTACGTGATCCCGTCGATCTCCGGGGCCTGGAAGCGGGTCCTGCCCCAGAAGGGAAAATCGGCCCTGTCCGTTTTCCCCTCGATGAGCACCTCCTCCACCGCCCCCGTGCGCTCCAGGTTGATCTCGTCCGAGATGGCCGACTGGGCTTCCATGATCAGACCCTGGCGCCGCACCTTTTCTGCTTCCGGCACCTGCCCGGGCATCTCCGCCGCCTTAGTCCCCTCTTCCGGTGAATACGTAAAGACCCCCAGGCTCTCGAAACGGGTCTCCTGCACAAACCGCAGGAGCCCTTCGAACTGCTCATCCGTTTCCCCCGGAAACCCCACTATGAGCGACGTCCGGAGTGCGATGTCCGGAACGGTCTCACGGATCTCGGCGATCTTCTTCCGGATGAAGGCGGAGGTGCCCTTGCGGTTCATGGCCCGCAGGACTTTGTCGTCGATGTGCTGGACCGGGATGTCGAGGTAGCGGCAGAGCTTCTCCTCCGCGGCCATCGTGGAAAGAAGCTCGGCGGTGATGTTCTTCGGGTATGCATAGAGAAGACGGATCCAGCGCGGCTCCTCCACGGCGCAGAGCCGCTTGAGAAGGCCATTGAGAGTGGGCCGCCCCCTGAGATCACGCCCCCAGGCCGTCGTGTCCTGGGCGATCAGGATGAGCTCCCGCGTGCCCTCGGCGGCGAGCCGTTCGGCCTCGGCGACGATATCGGCCATGGGCCGGCTCCGGAAGGGCCCCCGTATCGAGGGGATGACGCAGTAGGCGCAGCAGTTCGAGCACCCCTCGGCGATTTTCAGATAGCCATAGAACGCCGTAGAGACCGTCCGCGGGGTCGCCGCGTCCATAAGAAAGGAGGGGTTGCCGACCCTGAGCAACGGACCCTTTTTCTTGCTTTTGTCGAGGCGTTCCAGGTGCGCGCGGATCTCCGGGAAATCCCCCGTCCCGAGGAAGAGGTCCACTTCCGGCAGCTCCCGGGCAAGCTCGGCACCGTAGCGCTGCGGCAGGCAGCCCGTCACGACAAGCCTTTGGCAGCGGCCCTTCTTTTTCCACTCCGCCATCCGGAGGATCTCCTCGATGGATTCCTCCCGGGCCGGAAGGATGAAGGCGCACGTGTTGACGACGATGGTATCGGCCCGGTCAGGCCGGTCGGTGATGTGCAGGCCGGAGCGCGACAGCAGGGCGGAGAGGACCTCGCTGTCCACGAGATTTTTCGGGCAGCCGAGGCTGAGGATGTAAACGCTTTTCTGGTTCAACTTAGCGCGGTATCTTTCTGGCAAGGACCTTCCTCGGCTTCACGCCGTCGGAGGGTCCCACGACGCCCTCTTTTTCCATCCGCTCGATCATCCGGGCGGCGCGGTTGTAGCCCACCTTGAGGTAGCGCTGCACGAGCGAAACCGAAGCCTGGCCCAGTTCTGTCACCAGCTCCACGGCCTCGTCGTACTTCTCGTCGAAATCGCCGTCGGTCTTCTCGCCCTCCTGGGTCTCGACCTTGAACTTCTGGATCGATTCGTCGTAGACGGGCGTCTCCTGCTTGCGGATGAAGCTCACGATGCGCGAGATCTCCCGGTCGGAGACGAAGGCGCCGTGGATGCGCTGGAGCTTCGAGGTGCCCGGGGGCATGAAGAGCATGTCGCCCTGGCCCAGGAGCTGCTCGGCGCCCAGCTGGTCGAGGATCGTCCGCGAGTCCACCTTCGACGAGACCTGGAAGGAGATGCGCGTGGGGAAGTTCGCCTTGATGATGCCCGTGATGACGTCCACGGAGGGCCGCTGGGTCGCCAGGATGAGGTGGATCCCCGAGGCGCGGGCCATCTGGGCCAGCCGCGTGAGCGACTCCTCGACGTTGCGCTGGGCCACCATCATGAGATCGGCCAGTTCGTCGATGACGATGACGATGTAAGGGAGCTTCGCGGGCAGTGGTTTTGGCGGCGCTCCGGCCGGAACCTCCATGGGCAGCTGCACCTGCCCTTCTTCGATGATCCGCTCGCGACCCTGCTGTTTTTTCTCCACGAAGCGGTTGAACTTGTCGATGCTCTTCTCGCCCGTCTCGCCGATGATGCGGTAGCGGCTCTCCATCTCCTCGACGGCCCAGCGCAGGACCGAGGCGGCCTCCTTGGGGTCCACCACGACGGGGTGCAGCAGATGCGGGAGCCCCTCGTAAGCGGCGAGTTCCAGGCGCTTGGGGTCGATCATCAGGAACTTCACCTCGTCGGGGGGCGCCTTGAAGAGCAGGCTGCAGATGAGCGCGTTGAGGAAGACACTTTTCCCCGAGCCCGTCGTCCCCGCAATGAGCAGGTGCGGCATCCGGATGAGATCGGCGATCACGGGCATCCCCGTGATGTCCTCGCCCAGCGCGATGGGCAGCCGGTGCTTGGCCTGGGCGAAGGCCTCGTTGTCGACGGCATCGCGGAGATACACGGCGTCGCGCTCGGGGTTGGGGATCTCGATCCCGATGGCGGCCTTGCCGGGGATGGGCGCGACGATGCGCACGCTGGGGGCCTTCAGTGCAAGGGCCAGATCGTCGGAGAGGTTGGCGATCCGGTTGATCTTCACTCCCGGCGCGGGCTCGAGCTCGTACATGGTGATGACGGGCCCGGGCTTGACCTCCGTGACCTTTCCCTCGACGCCGAAATCGGCGAGTTTTTTCTCCAGGAGCCTGGCGTTGGCAATCAGGTTCTCGCGCCGCTGCTTCGTGTCCCGTCGGGGCACGTCGTCGAGCAGCGTCAGGGGCGGGAGCATATAGGCCCCCTTGGGCTGGGCGAACTCGAAAGTCGTCTGCTCGACCTTCTTTTTCCTCGTTCTCTCCGGGGCCGGGGCCTTTTCCTCGCGGATCACGGGGGGCGGACGCTTCTCGACCTTTTTCGGCTCCTCCCGCTCCTCGATCTGCTCTTCCTTCAGGTAGTCCGTCATTTTCTCGCGCCCCAACTCAGCATAGGAGCGGATCCCGCGGCCGGTGCTCCGGGCGACGGCGGCCGATTTGCGCAGTGCCGTGACGACGGAGAGATCCACCGTGACGATGAGCGATACGATGAGGCCCACGAAGAGGAAGATAAAGGTCCCACCGGGGTTGAACAGGGCGTTGAGGTATTCGGACAGCAGCGTGCCGACGAACCCGCCTGCCGCGAAGGGCGTGTCGACAAGCGGGATGAGCTTGTAGGCGTGTGCGAAGAGCCCCGAGGTCGTTACGACGAGGCCGATGAACCCGCCGATCCAGCCCGGCCGAAAGAGAAATTCGGCATCGAGGAAGAGCTTCACGGAGGTGATGAGCAGAAACAGCGGCAGCCAGTAGGCGCTAAGTCCCAGGAACCGGATCAGGATGTCGGCGAGGTAGGACCCGATGATGCCGCCGATGTTGGAGATCTTTGACGTGGAGGTCTCGTAGTTAGACAGCGACGGGTCCGCCGAAGTGTAGGAGATCACGGCCAGGAACAGAAAGACCGCCAGGGCGAAGAGGACCACCCCCGCGATTTCCCGCGCCCGGCCCTGCAATGGTTTGCGCTCTACCATGGATTTTTTGCGCGTCATATCCGTCTCAGTTGAGGATCCCTGCGCCCGGCAGGCTCAAGCGGCCCGCCCCTGCTTCAGGGCCAGCTCCGGCCTCCTCAGATAATAGTGCGAGGCGACGACGTTGCAGACCCGGTTGAGCAGCGAATCGACGGTCTCCTCGGTATACCCGGTCACGTCGATGGGCTTGTCGATGACCAGGATGACCTTTCCGGGGTGGACCCGGAACGATTTCTTGGGCATTATCTCCCCGCTGCCGATGATCGTCACCGGCACGATGGGGACTCCCGCCTGCAGGGCAAGGTGGAAGACGCCTTTCTTGAACGGGTGGATCTGCCCGTCCATGCTCCTCGTCCCCTCGGGAAACGTCATGACCGATTTTCCATCCCGGATGATCCGCGCAGCATCTCCGATGCTCCGCATGGCTCTCACGAAGTTCTTGCGGTCGATGGGAATGTACCCGCCTTTCTTCATCGCATCGCCGAAAACAGGGATGCTGAAGAGCTCCTTCTTGGCGATCCAGGCGAAATAGGTGTCGATGTTGGCCAGCACGATCAGGATGTCGAACCCGCTCTGGTGGTTGGCCATGAAAATCTGGGATCGGTCATGGAGAACGTTCTCCCTGCCCACGACCTCCGTCTTCACGCTCGAGAGCCACAAGAGGATCCGTGCCCAGAGGATGGCAAGCTTGTGGACTGTGCGTTCCCCCCGGGGGAGCGCGGGGTAGGAGACGACGATGAAAAAGGAGATGAAGGCGGTGACTGCCACGCCCGCTATGACCAGGATGGCCGAACGGAACATAAGGATCCTGAAAAAGGTAATGATTTTTTAAATTTAACCCATTATTTCTACTTGATCTGCCGGGTGAAGTCAACAGGGAATCTGGCCGCTTTCCTCGCAAACACGGCCCTTTCGGGCCTCTCGGCCGCTCAAGATAATTTCGTTGCGAAGAGGGTCGGTCTTCTATATGATGGCCAACGCCCCTGACTCGCAAATGGACGTCATGGGCCGAAACTACAACCGCCGTATCAGCTCACCGGATTCCACATGCACGTGAAGCTAAGAAGTTGGAAGTTAGGAAGTTAGGACAATAACCATGTCACGCCGCTTCCGACGTTCCGAACTTCCCACTTCTTAACTTCTTAACTTCGCCTGGCCGATGGATCCGTACCGGAAGTACCCGTGACTGGGCTTGTCCGAAGATGCGCGAACGGCAAGAAGGGGGGGACAGATGGTTAACAAGGTTATTTTGATCGGCAGGCTCGGGGCGGACCCCGAGGTGAGGTACACGCAGGAAGGGATGATGGTCACCAATCTCCGGGTTGCCACGAACGAGTACCGCAAAGACAAGAGCGGCGAGAGGGTGGATCGCACGGAGTGGCACCGGGTTGTCGCTTTCGGCAAGCTGGCCGAGATCTGCGGGAACTATCTCTCCAAGGGAAGGCTCGTCTACATCGAGGGATCGCTGCGGACGAGGCAGTGGGAGGACAAAGAGGGAAACAAGCGCTCGACGACGGAGATCATGGCAAACAACATGCAGATGCTCGAGTCCAAAGGCGGCGGCGGCAGGGAAGAAGGCGGGGCCGGCGGCGGGATGCCCCCCTATGGAGGAAGCGAGCAGGCCCCCGACGAGGATGTGCCGTTCTGAAAACGGGATCAGGATAAAGGCCCAAGGAAAAAGGCAGAAGCAGGAAAGCCCGGTCGCGTGACCGGGCTTTCTTTTTTACGATGACAGGGGTGTGTGTTCGGTAACCTGCGGGCCGCAGGGTTCGCTATCCATCCATTGCCCGATGAAGGCGGACCTACTTCTTGTTGTCCTCGAGCTTTTTCGCCTCGGCTTCCTCCTCGCCTTCCTTGGAAGACTTCTTGAAATTCCGTATTCCCTTGCCGATGGCGCCTCCGATTTCGGGGAGTTTGCCCGCCCCGAATACGATGAGGATGATGACGAGGATAATGATCAGTTCCGGCATTCCCAATCCAAACATGGTTCTTGTCTCCTTGTACGTGAGGCCCCCTCAAGCCTGATGCCGGGGAGCTTCAATTCTTTTTTATTCTGCGGCTGGTTTTGTTACGGCTCCATCCGGTTTTGGCTCTTCCGGTTTCTTTCTCTCGATGCGCTTCCCCTCGGGGTAGATAAGATGCGCTACCTCGCCGCGCTTGCCGGGGCTACCCAGGGATTGCCCCTGGAAGGTTATCTGGACGCCGCCTGCGTTGCCCAGATCGACGGTAATCCTTTCCCTGGCCTCCGTGCTGAGGGTCTCGCCGGCCTGCATGAGCCTTTGCACGGCGGGCTTCTTGTCGGCTTTCACCTGTACCCATGCCGCCTCGGTTGCCTCGATCTTCAAGATGAGGGTTCCTGCCGCAGGCGCCGCCGGAGGCGGGGGTTCCTTTTTCTCGGCAGGGGGCGGTGCTTCCTGCTTTTGGGGTTCCGGGGCGGCCGCTTGAGCCGGTGCCTGCTGCGGGGCGGCTTCCGGCTGCTGGACCGGGGGGGCTTGCGTTGCTTCGACGGGAGGGGACTCCGGCAGTTTTTCAGGAGGCTTCACGGCCTCCCGGGCCGCCGTTTTCACCTGAACGGGCTTCTCCCCGCTGTCCTGGGAAACGTAGATGCCCAGGACCACGATCACGACCAGGGCGAAGACAGCCCAGCCGAGCCTGCTCCCCATGCTCTTCATCTTGTCAAAAACGGCATTTTCCGCACGCGTCTCGCGGATCGGCTCCTTCGGCGCCTCGGGCGGGGGGGTGGGCATGGTCTTTTCAATATATTTTGCGTATTGCGCCAGGATCGGGCCGGCGTCCACCCCCAGAACCCCCGCATAGGTTTTGATGAAGGTCTTCGTGTAAACGGGCTCCGGCAGATTCTCGAAACTGCCGATCTCGATGGATTCCAGGAAGGAAAGCCGAATCCTGTATCGGCGGGATATGTCTTCCAGCCGAAGACCTGTCGATTCCCGAATGCGTTTCAGCTCTTCGAAAAACTCGTTTCTCTGATCCGTTTTCTCCACTGTTTAGCCTCTGTCGCCCCCCGGGTTCGCGAGTTTTGGCTAGGTTTATCACCAATATGCGGGCCGTGCAACAGAAAATGTCCCCTGTTGCGGGATGCTCCGAGGTGCTTCCGGCCGGGTCGGTCATGGCGGTTTTTTCTTCACAGAAAAGGCCTGTTGCGATAAGGTGAACCGCTCGAGAAAAAATCCGGATGGTGGTCATGGAATCGTACAAGGAATTCGCCGTGGAAATAGCACTGGAGGCAGGGCAATTTTTAAAGGGTAAATTCCACGAGGCGCACGACATTACCTACAAGGGCGATATCGACCTCGTGACGGAGGCCGACCGGGGCTGCGAGGCGCTGCTGATTGCGCGCATCGAGAAGGCCTTCCCGGGGCACGGGATTCTGGCGGAAGAGACGAGGGGGGCGGCGGAGAAAAATGAGTACACCTGGATCATCGACCCCCTGGACGGAACGACAAATTACGCCCACCACTACCCCGTGTTCTGCGTCTCCATCGCCCTGCAGCACCATGGCGAGGTGATCGCAGGCGCGATCTGCAACCCCATGATGGAGGAGCTTTTCGTCGTCGAGAAGGGCAAGGGGGCCTTTTTGAACGGGAAGCGTCTCGCCGTCTCGACTACTGCCGAGCTCACGAGGGGCCTTCTTTCCACGGGCTTCCCTTACGACATCCGGGTGAACCCCGACAACAACATCAACTATTTCGCGGCCATGGCCGTCCGGGCGCAGGCCATCCGCAGGGCCGGTGCTGCCGCCCTGGACCTGGCCTACGTGGCGGCAGGGCGCTTCGACGGCTTCTGGGAACTGAAACTGCACCCGTGGGACACGGCGGCGGGATGCCTCATGGTCACCGAGGCGGGAGGGGTGGTGACGGACCTCTTCGGCGAGCACTTCGATCTGCATTCCCCCCATGTTCTGGCCACGAACGGCATGATTCACGCGGCGATCGCCGAGGTGCTGAAGGGAACGGACCCGATGGACGCAAGACTGATCAAGGGGCCAGGGAATAGGGTATAGGGTCTGGCTCAGGGGGTCTAGGGTTTCGGGTATGGGGTATAGGGACTGAAGGTGTTAAGATTATTTTTATAAAAGAAATCTTTTTCCATCCCGAGACCCGAGCCCCGAGACCCGATACCCCTCTTCCGGACCGGATAGACCGAATAGACGGAACAAACCCAAGGGCTATTTGCCCTTGATGAACGCCTCCGTCATCTCGCAGGCCTCCTCGTCGGTGAACTGCCGGGGCGGATGTTTCATGAAATAGGCTGCGGGGCCGTACAGAATGCCGCCGATGCCTCTGTCGAGGGCAATCTTGCAGCAGCGGATGGCGTCGATGACCACCCCGCCCGAATTGGGCGAGTCCTCGACAGAGAGTCTCATCTCAAGGTGCATGGGCACATCCCCGAAGATACTTCCCTCCATCCTGAGAAAACAGACCTTGTTGTCCTTTTGCCAAGCCACCCAGTCGCTGGGGCCGATGTGAATGTTTTCCGGGGCGAGCCGCTTGCCGGTCTGGGACTGTACGGCCTCCGTCTTGGAGATGCGCTTGGACTTCAGGCGGCTGTGGTCCAGCATGTTGAGGAAGTCCGTGTTGCCCCCCGTGTTGAGCTGGTAGGTTCTCTCGAGTTTCACCCCCCGCAGGTTGAAAAGGTGTGTCAGCACCCGGTGGATGATGGTGGCCCCGAGCTGGCTCTTGACGTCGTCACCGATAATGGGAAGGCCCTTTTTCTCGAAACGCTTTGCCCACTCGGGATCGCTGGCGATGAAGACGGGGATGTTGTTGATAAAGGCAACGCCCGCCTCGAGGGCGCAGCCCGCGTAGAACCGGGTTGCCTCCTCGGAGCCCGCAGGCAGGTAATTCAGCAGGATTTCAGCCCCCGAGTCCTTCAGGGCGTTTACCACGTCCTTCTTCGTGGCTTCCTTCTGCTTGGCCGGCACGAAGGCAAACCGGGGGTCATACTGGCTCATGTGGGGGGCGACGCTGTCGAGAATCTTCCCCATCTTCACCTTGGCCCCTGCTTTCGGGACCCGCGGCTGAAAGACGGTGGTGCAGTTGGGGGGCTGGAAGATGGCCTCGGAAACGTCTTTGCCGACCTTGCGGCGGTCGATGTCAAAGGCGCAGACCACCTCGATGTCGGAGGGCCTGTAGCCGCCGATATCCCAGTGCATCAGGCCGATGAGATCCTTCGGTGATTTCTTGCGGTAATACTCGATCCCCTGGATCAGGGAAGAGGCGCAATTCCCGACGCCAGCGATTGCAATCCGGACCTTCCCCAAAATATCTCCCCCTTCTGGCCGAATGGAAAAACTGATGCGGATGTGCTCGCAAGCGAATATATTACAACAATTCCCGGGACAATTCAACGGGAAGGATGCAAAAAACAACGAGATTTATTTGTCCCCGGTGCCGTAATGCTCGTCGATCCACCGGAGGTACTCGCCGCTGCTGACGCGGGTGACCCATCCGGCGTTCTCCAGGTACCAGACAATCGTCTTGCGCAGGCCCGTGTGGAAGGATTCGCGGGGGGCCCAGCCCAGTTCCGACTGCAGTTTGCTCGAGTCGATGGCGTAGCGCCAATCGTGCCCCGGCCGGTCCTTGACGAAGGTGATCAGCTCCCGCCGGGGGCCGCTGCCGGCCCGGGGGCGGATCTCGTCGAGGATGTCGCAGATGCCATGGACGACGGCGAGGTTTTCCTCCTCGGAGTTGCCGCCGATGTTGTAGGTCTCGCCGCGCCGCCCCTTGTTCATGATCGTCCAGATAGCCTCGCAGTGATCCTCCACGTAGAGCCAGTCGCGGACGTTCCTGCCGTCGCCATAGACGGGCAGGGGTTTGCCCTCGAGGGCATTCAGGGTGATCAGCGGGATCAGCTTCTCCGGGAACTGCCAGGGACCGTAGTTGTTGGAGCAGTTGGAGATCGTCACGGGGAGCCCGTAGGTCTTGAAATAGGCCCGCACCAGGTGGTCCGAGGACGCCTTGGAGGCGCTGTAGGGGCTGTTGGGCTTGTAGGGTGTCGTCTCGGTGAAGAGACCCTCTTTCCCGAGGCTGCCGTAGACCTCGTCGGTGCTCACGTGGTGAAAGAGGCTGAAGCCCTCCGCGTGGTTTCGCGCCGCCTCGAGGAGGTTGAAGGTGCCCACGATGTTCGTGAAGATGAACTCGGCGGGCCGCTTGATGGATCGGTCCACGTGGCTCTCTGCGGCATAGTGGCACACCGCGTCGATGTGGTAGTCGGTGAAGATCGCGTCCATCCGCTGGAGATTGCAGATGTCCTCCCGCAAAAAGACGTATCGGCCGGGGAAGCGCTCTTCGAGATCCCGCAGGTTCTCGGGGTTGCCGGCGTAGGTCAGCTTGTCGACATTGACGATCCTTCCCGCAAAGCCCGATTTCTCGAGCAAATAGCGGATAAAGTTGCTGCCGATGAAGCCGCAACCGCCGGTGACGAGCAGGTTATTGAACGACATGGTCAATCCTTTCCTTGCAGGAGCTACTGCCGGGTTGTATCCAGCCCGTATACAGAGGGTAAGAAGGTGAGAGGGTGAGAAGGTTGGAAAGCCTGCAGCCCGTTTAAGGCTCGACGACTCTCCGACCTTCTCACTTTCTCAACCTCTTACGTTCTGCCTCTGCGGTGTCCGGCATGGAATTTGCCACCCATGAAATCGTACGGGGCAAACCGCACGTGATGCCAACTACCATGAATGCTTCAAATTCTCAACCAGGAATACCGTTACCGGCGGGCAGGCGTGAGGGGGCGAGTTGAACGAGGAGCAACGCGAGGGCAAGAAAATCAACTGCTTCGAGTGCCGGCATTTCTTCGTCACCCACGAGCCGTTTCATCCCTATGGCTGCCGGGCCATGGGCTTCAAGGCCCGGGAACTTCCCTGCGCCGCCGTACTGCACAGCTCGGGCGAGTCCTGTCTCTCCCATGAGCCAAAGGAGAGGCTTGAAAAACCGTAAGCCGCTCCCGGATCGGGCCGACATGCTGACATTCCTCGCGCTGTCACCCTGAGTGCCAGTCCTGAGCTCATCGAAGGATGTCGAAGGGCCCGGTCCTGCCGGGCCGTTTTTTTATTGCATTTCGGATCGGCAGTGCTATAGGAAGCAGGAACGAATTCGCAGTGGGCAACGGCGCCCGCCTCGGGCCCCTGGCGGGAGTTTCGGTTATGGCAAGGAAAAAAGCATCGGAAAAAGCCGGCGGCGAGCCTGACAGCGGGAAGAGCTCCTCCGTGGAAAGCAAGATCAGCGCCCTTCTCACGATCAGCCGGGCCATCACGTCGGAGAAGTACCTGGAAGACATCCTCCGCCTGATCGTCACCGTAACCGCCGAGGTCATGGAGTCCAAGATCTGCTCCCTCATGCTCATCGACGACGACGGCAAGCTCCACGTCAAGGCCACCCAGAGCATCAGCAAGGAATACAACAAGAAGCGGATCATCGATGTCGGCAAGGGGATCGTCGGGACGGTCGCCTCGGAGAACCGGCCCGCCATCGTACGCGACGTCAGGGTGAGGGACGACTACCTCTACCCCGAGATGGCGCGCAAGGAGGGGCTCGTGTCGCTTCTCTCGGTGCCGCTGGCCGTAAAGGGCAGGGTCATCGGGGTCATCAACTGCTACACCTCGCGGCCCCACGATTTCACGGAGCCGGAGGTTACGGTCCTCACGACGATCGCCAACCAGGCTGCCATCGCCATCGAGAACACGGAACTGCTCGTCCGCAGCCGGGTCATCCAGGAGGAACTCGAGTCGCGCAAGCTCGTCGAGCGTGCAAAGGACATCCTCGCGGTGGAAAGCGGGACGGGCGGCGACGAGGCGTACCGGAAGATGCAGCAGATGAGCATGAACATGCGGCGGCCCATGCGCCAGATCGCCGAGGCGATCATCATATCCCGGGGCGTCGACGCAGGCTCCTGAAGCAAGCCCGCCACCGCGGTCACGAAACCGGCTTGTCCAAACTTCCCGCCTTCTCAGGGTTTCTCCCGGGAGAGGATGCGCCTGCCGTCACGAGGCGGCATAGCAGATCAGCTTCTGGTTGACCACATCCGACACCAGCCGCAGATCCTTTTCCCTGACATCGTAGACCCGGACGACCTCTGCGTAACGACCCTCTTGCGGCAGCAGGTCGAGGAGCCTGTTCGGCAGGCTCTCCAGCCAGCTGGTGTTGAAGAACACTTTTTCCTTCTCCGGGTAGATGGCCATGTAAAAAATGTCCGTTTCGACCAAATCCTGGAAGAAATGCGTTCCGAAGGAGAGGTCCGGGATGAGGCTTCCGTCCCGGTAGGCAATTTCCGCGATGACCGCGATCTTGCTGATCTCCGAAAACGTCACGGGCACCCCCATGGCCGGCGTGGTCGTGCCCCAGCGCCCGGGCCCGAACACCGCCGTCGGCATGTCCTCCCGCCGCTCGATCAGCTTGTTCAGACGACCCACGAGACGGGCGACGTCGTACTTTTCCGATAGGGTCAGCTTCGTGTATCCCTTCGGATCGATGTAGATGATGCGGGCAAGGGACTGGGAGATACTGCCTCCCATGAAGTTCCCCTCCTGCCGGATAAAGACCCTCTTCTTGGGAATTCTCTCCGGGATCTCGACCTGGGCTTTCTGCCCCTTCGTCTGGAATGGACGGCACTGCAGGAGATTGACCTGAAGGCGCCCCTCGGCGTTGAAGTTTGCGGTGAACTCGATGTCGATCGGATATTGATAGACCTCCTCGAGGTCTTTGAGCATCCGGGACATGATGGACGTAAAATCCGTCCCGGAAAGCAGTTCGTCGAAAGTCAGGATCCAGGCGTCCTCCCCGGCGTGGCCCGTCGAACGCATCTGCTCCGAGGTTTCTTCGTCCCGCACGCCGATCAGGTCGAGCCGGGCCTCGACCCCTTCATGAATGACCTGCATCAGGGAGAGGGAGTGAAACCGGTTGTCATCGAGATTCAGGAGGTCCACATCGTGTTGCGAGAAGCGCCGGGCGTCGGCGATGCCGCCGTGTGATTTCACCAGGGGCGCATCGAGGGCCACGATGCGGGGGTAGTCGTTTTCCACCCGGTTGACGGCGCGTGTTCCCAGGCCGAAGACGATACGCAACATGCCGGCACGGGGGTCCATTCCCTGTTTCCACACGAACGGGTTGTACGAAAGACCCACGCCGGCCACTTCGGGGAAGAAGTAGTGCTTCCGGTACGTGCCGGAGACCCGCTGAACGAGCAGGGCCATCTGTTCATCGTGCTGGTCGAGTCCACGCTGCAGCCGGTAAGTCAGGGCATCCTCGTTCATGGTGCTGGCGAAGATGCGGCGCACCGATTCCTCGAAGATCTCGTAACGCCTCTCCGGCGTGCCCTGGTTGACGCAGAAGAAGCTCTCGTACTTGCCCGCGAAGGCGTTGCCGAAGGCGTCCTCCAAAAGGCTGCTGGAGCGCACGATGATCGGCGACTGGCCGAAATACTCAAGCATCAGGTGAAACTGCTCCTTCACCTCCTGGGGAAAGGCCCCGCTGAGCATTTTGGACTTGAGCTCCCGGGCGCTCTCGAAATACCCTTCCCGGGTCTTGTGGGCCATGAGGGTCTTCCACCAGCCGTTCTGGACGATGTAGGAGTAGAACACGTCGGAGCCGATGAAATAGGAGTCGTGCAGTTCCAGGTGCTTCGACCAGTCGAAGTCCCGGTCCCTGCGAAGGATGTTTCTCGCCAGGAGCATGCCCACCGACTTGCCGCCGATGAAACCCGTCCCGATGAGGCGGTCCTTGATCTCCAGGAGATCCTCCAGGGTGAAGAACTCCTTCACGAGGGAGAGCATGCGCTTCTCCCGGCCGATCAGAACCCGCGAGAGCTGATCGACCATCTCCGTTTTATCCTCGACGGCCGATTCATCCTTGGCAAACTCCCGCGCTTTGAGAAAGATCCGGTCCCAGTAATCGAGGTGCCTCTCCGCGTCTACGGTACTCCGGTCAGAGAGAGCGGCGAAGAGCCGGGTGGCATCGACGCTGTTCATGATCGGGACGAACATCTCTTCTTCCCTGATGTGGGGCAGGAACATGGTGGGTGAGTATCGCTGCCAGGATTTCAGGGGATGAATGCAGGTCTTTCCCTCGAAGTTGTAGACGTCCAGAAGGACCTGAGTGGTTTCACGGATGCGGGCGACGGTCTTGAAGGAGTGGCGGCCCCGGAGGATGGCAAAATAGGCCACCGTGTTGAGCTCGAACAGGTACGGGCAGGTGATCACGAAAAAATTGCCGATCATCAGGTCGGTTGCCCAGGCCAGCAGCAGATCCGAGAGGGAATCGAAGACGTAGAACACGTCCCGTCCCTCCTGGCGGATGATGTTGTGAACCTGGGTGGAGAAGGATTCGAAGCCCGCGTCGGGGTTGAGCTTGTAGACGGCGACCTTCCGGGTTTCCTCGAGAAGGGGTGCGTGGCGTGCAAAACGCATGTAGACGATCCGCTCGTTGTTTTCAAGGGCCTCTCTGACAAAGGGGGTGACAAAGCTCTTGTAATCCTCGATGGAATCGACCTGCAGGACCACATTGTCGCCTGTCTGCAGGTGGCCGAGGACCTTGTCGAGCCCCTTGATGCCTGTGCTGACACGGGAAAACGATTTCATGGGCAACCTCTACGATGATTGATCGCAGGAATCATATCAGATTCAACGTCATTTTCCATTGTTTTTATAACTAAAATGTACTAATTTACATGGACTAAAAAAACGTTTCAATTTTGTTCCATATGAGCAATCACTCGTTCGAAGAACTGGCGGCCCTTCATGCCATTGCCAAGGCCCTGGCGCAACCGTGGGACCTGCGGGACCAGCTCGAGCAGGTTCTCGGCGAAATGAGCGCCCGGCTCGGCATGCAGCGGGGGATGATCTCGCTTCTGGACAGGGACTCCGGCGAAGCGCTGCTGGAGGTGGCCCACGGGGTCGATCTGGAGGGCGTGGACGTTTCCTACCGGGCCGGCGAGGGAATCACCGGCAAGGTGGCCCAGACGGGTCAGCCCATCGCCGTCCCGAGCCTGGGACAGGAGGCCCTCTTCCTGGACCGCACCGGGGCGCGAAGGCACCTGGCGAACCGGGACGAATTGGCCTTCCTGTGCGTCCCCATCATCTATGATTCGCGGGTGGTGGGCATCCTGTCGGCCGACAAGCCGGCAGCTGACGTTACGGAAATGGACCGGGAACTGGCGATGCTCGCCTCCGTGGCGGAGCTCATCGCCAAGGCGGTCCATGTCCTTGCCCTGGAGGACGAAAACCGGCGGTTGCGCCGCATGGTCAACCCCGAAAACGCCGCCAGTCTCGACATCATCGGGCAGTCGAAGGGCATGCAGGAGGTGTTCGCGTTGATCCGGCACGTGGCCGATTCCGCGACGACGGCACTCATCCTGGGGGAGACTGGTACGGGCAAGGAACTGGTCGCCAAGGCGATCCACGCCAACAGCCCCCGGAGAAAAGGGCCGCTGGTCAAGGTCAACTGTGCGGCCATTCCCGAGACCCTCATCGAGAGCGAGCTCTTCGGTCACGAGAAGGGGGCCTTCACGGGGGCCTTTCGGCAGCACCGGGGCCGGTTCGAAGAAGCCAACAACGGCACGATCTTCCTGGACGAGGTGGCGGAGCTCTCCCCGGCGGCGCAGGCCAAGCTCCTCAGGGTCCTCCAGGAAAAACAGTTCCAGCCCCTGGGTTCGTCCCGGCTGGTGACGACCAACGCACGCGTGATCGCCGCGACCAATCGCCGCCTGGAGGATTGCGTTTCGGCCGGGCAATTCCGGACGGATCTCTTTTACCGTCTCACCGTGTTTCCCATCTTCCTGCCTCCGCTGAAGGAGCGGGGCAACGACATTATCCTGCTGGCGGATCATTTCGTTCTCAAGTACTCGAAAGAATTGAAAAAGCCGGTGAAGAGGATCACGAGCGCCGTCATCGAGGCCTTCCTGTCGCATCCCTGGCCCGGAAACGTCCGGGAGCTGGAAAACTGCATCGAGCGGGCCGTCCTGCTGGCCAAGGGGCAGTCGATCGAGATGATGCACCTTCCCCCGTCGCTGCAGATCAAGGGGCACGACGACCCGGGGAAGGACCCGGGCAAGCTCGGCGCCGTTATCGGGGCCCAGGAGCGCTCCATGATCATCGAGGCCCTGAAAGAAGCCCGGGGCAACCAGAGCCAGGCGGCCCGGCTTCTCGGTACGACGAAACGGATCGTCCAGTACAAGATCCGCAAGCTCGGGATCGACCCCGCGAAATTCAAAGCGGCAAAGCGAACGGGCTGACCCGTTCCTCCGCATGTTCGTTCGGGCCCCGGCGCTGGCGTCGGGATGCAAAAAAACAAAAGAGCCCGGCCATACGGCGCGGGCTCTTTTCGGTTGATTCCTCATGGGAGCTGACGCCCCATGGAGGCGACTCCTAGACGATCCCGTAGGCCAGCATGGCATTGGCGACCTTGGTGAACCCGGCAATGTTGGCCCCTGCCACGTAGTCGCCTTTCCTGCCGTATGCCTCGGCGGTCTCGACGCAGGCCTTGTGGATGGTCTTCATGATGATGAGCAGACGGGCGTCCACTTCCTCCCTTGTCCAGGAAAGCTTAAGGCTGTTCTGGCTCATCTCGAGACCGGAGGTCGCAACGCCGCCGGCGTTGGCGGCCTTGCCCGGGCCGTAGAGTACGTTGTTGTCCTGGAAGATCTTGACGGCGTCCGGGTTCGAGGGCATGTTCGCGCCCTCGGAGACGCAGATGCAGCCGTTCTTGACCATGGCCTTGGCGCAGGCCCCGTCGATCTCGTTCTGTGTGGCGCAGGGCAGGGCGATGTCGATCTTGATCCCCTGATCCTTGATGGCCTCCCAGATGTTCTTCCCTTCCACGCACATGGCGCTGTACTTGTCGGCGTACTCCTTGATCCGGCCGCGCTTGACGTTTTTCAGTTTCAGCACGTAGTCGAGCTTCTTGGCGTCGATGCCCTTCTCGTCCACGATCGTCGACGACGAGTCGCACAGCGAGATGACCCTGCCGCCCAGCTGGTTGACCTTCTCGACGGCGTACTGGGCCACGTTGCCGGCGCCGCTGATCGCCACGATCTTGTTCTTGAAATCCAGGCCGCGGGTGGCCAGCATCTCGGCGGCGAAGTAGACGCAGCCGTAGCCGGTCGCCTCGGGGCGGATCAGGCTGCCGCCGTAGGCGAGCCCCTTGCCGGTGAAGACGCCCGTGTGCTCGTTGCGGATCTTCTTGTCGTAGCCGTACAGGTACCCGATCTCCCGGCCTCCGACGCCGATGTCGCCCGCCGGGACGTCGCACTCGGCGCCCACGTGGCGGAAGAGCTCCCTCATGAAGGACTGGCAGAACCGCATGACCTCCCGGTCCGATTTGCCCTTGGGATCGAAATCGGAACCCCCTTTGCTGCCGCCCATGGGCAGGCTTGTCAGGGAGTTCTTGAAGATCTGTTCGAAGCCGAGGAACTTCAGGATGCTGAGGTTGACGGAGGGGTGGAAGCGCAGCCCGCCCTTGAAGGGGCCGATAGCGTTGTTGAACTGGATCCGGAACCCGCGGTTGACATGCACGTTGCCCTTGTCATCCTCCCAGGGAACGCGGAAGATGATCGTCCGCTCCGGTTCCACGATGCGCTCGTAGATGTTGGCTTTGACGAATTCCGGATGGCGCTTCGTTGTCGGCTCGAGCGTCTCCATGACCTCTTCCACGGCCTGGTGAAACTCGGGCTGATCGGGATCGATCTGTTTTACTTTCGCGATGACGTCTTGGATAATGGACATGATATACCCCCTTCGATAAATTGGTTTTATTACCTTCATGAACGTTTCTTCATGAACGATTGCCTGTCGGGCCCCGGAGCGGATGGCGCCGCCCCGTTAATCTGCTTCCTTGCGTCAGCCGGTCATCCCCGTGTGACGGCGGATTTGAATGGCCTCAGCTCGCCGAAATCCATGACGGCGGACATGGCCAGGTTTTCGACGGCGATCCCCGCCTCCTGGGCGCAGCACACGGGGTTGAGACCCCCGATGAGGATCATGCCCACCTTGTTCATGTCCACGGGAACCTCGCAGACGGGTTCACTGACCTTGCCGATGGCAAGCACGCCGTTGATGCCCGAGGCCCTCATGTCCTTCACAATCCTTTCCGTGAGGCTTTGGCTCAGGGCGGGGATTTCGCGGAAGTTTCCCAGAATCCTTCCTTCCCCCTTGCCGATCACCTCTCTCACGGAGGTCATCCGGGCCCTGATGAAGGCCTCCGAGGGGTCAAGGGAGGAGCCGGAGTAGTGGATGAGTTCGACGAAGCGCAGGGGCTGTCCCCGGGAGATCTGCACGATTCCCCCGAACTTCGAATCCATGGGGATGCCGTTTTTCAGCAGTACGCCATTGACGACAATGCTGCAAACGGTGGCCAGGCCGATTTTACCCTCCGGCACGACCGTCTCGCCGAGTTTCTCGCCCGCTTGTGCCAGGGCGACGAGGCCGCTGACGCAAAGCCCCGCATCGAACGCAGGCTGCATGGCCTCTGCGGCCCGGCGGAACTTCTCACGGGGGATCAGGGAAATGTTCACGGGAAGCAAACCGCGTTTTTTCCTCGGGTCGAAGGTGGTCTTGAACGCGAGCGTCTCGATCCGGGAGATGGCCAGGCTGAGCTTGTCGCGGACGCGGGCGCTGTCGATCTCCTCAATCCCCCGTTCCGTAATGGCCCTGCCGTCGCGCTGTCCCGCCAGCTGCGTCAGGCCCCGCCCATCCGTCAGGCACAGGTGGTATCGGACCATCCGTTCACTCAAGGGAATCCCGTGGTCCGCCATGCGCCTGGCAATGAGGCGAGCCCCCATAGGCTGCCCGGAGTCGCGGAGAATCCGCAGGATCAGCAGGATTTTCTTTTCGATGTCGGGAGTCATCATACGAATCCAACCGGACGATCAACCAATCGGCAATGGCTTGCCGATGGTGCCTATCATCAATAGGCAGGGTTGTCAATTACAAATTCGTAATTTTCGTGTGTGTCCGCTGACATGGGGCCGCCCGCCGGATTCGTCGGTATCAGCCGGCCTTGCGGCCTCTTTCCGGAGACTGCGCCTTGACTCTTCAGAGCTTTTCCAGTACCGTTTTATCAGCCGGCGCCGCCGGCAGGGAAGACGCAACCTATTGAGGTGCTTATGGAAAAATCGGCAAATTGCCCGACCCCTCGACTCCGGAAGGGGGAAAACGTGAACGGCTTCATCGTCCGCAGGGTTGAAGCCGTCGACGACATCTGCTGCACGGCCTACGAGATGGAGCACCTCGCCACGGGGGCGAAGGTCCTGCACCTGCATGGACACGACAGCGAGAACCTCTTCGCCGTGGGGTTCCGCACGCCGCCCTGGGACTCGACGGGGATCGCCCACATCCTGGAGCACTCCGTCCTGGCCGGCTCCGAGCGCTACCCCGTGAAGGATGCCTTCAACGAGCTCTCGCGGGCAACCCTGCAGACCTTCATCAACGCCTTCACCTACCCCGACAAGACCCTCTACCCCGTGGCAAGCCAGGTGCCCGTCGATTACTTCAACCTGGCGCAGGTCTACACCGATCTGGTGCTCAAGCCCCGGATCCTGAAGGAAACCTTTCTCCAGGAGGGGCACCACCTGGAGTTTGTCAGGCCCGATGACCCCGCAAGCGACCTCACCGTCTCGGGCATCGTCTACAACGAGATGAAGGGGGCCTACTCGTCTCCCGACGGGCTCATGTACAAGGCACTCCAGCAGAATCTCTTCCCCGACAATTCCTACGGATTCGACTCCGGGGGCGACCCCCAGGCCATCCCGCGGCTCACCTGGGAGCAGCTCCGGGAATTCCACCGGCTCTACTATTCCCCCACGAATGCCTATTTCTTCCTCTACGGCAACATACCGCCGGAGGATCACTTGGCCTTCCTGGAGGATGTCCTGCGCGGTTTCGGCAAGGTACGCGTCGAGTCGGCCATCGGGCTCCAGCCCCGGTGGGCGGCACCGCGCTCCGTGCGCGACTGCTATCCCGTGGGCAAGGGCGAGAGCCTTGCCCGCAAGACGGCCGTCAACCTGGCCTGGATGATGGCGGACAACACGGACCCCGGGGAGGTGCTGCTGCTTCGCATCGCCGCACACGCCCTGGTCGGTACGGCGGCAGGCCCCCTTCGCAAGGCCCTCATCGACTCGGGACTGGGCGAAGACCTCTCGCCCGTCACGGGGCTTGAATCCGATCTGAGGCAGGTCGTCTTTGCCGTAGGCCTGCGCGGCACCGATGCCGACAAGGCAGGCGCCGTCGAAGGCCTGGTCCGGAACACCCTCGAAGACCTGGCGAAAAAAGGGTTCGAACGGGACCTCATCGAGGCGGCCCTGCACCAGGTGGAATTCCACGGCAAGGAGATCGTCCGCGGGGGCTACCCCTACGGGATCACCCTCATGGGCCGCGTGTTCCACACCTGGCTCTACGACGGGGACCCCCTGGTCCCGCTGAAATTCAATCCCCTCATCGAAAGGATCCGGAGCCGCCTGGAAAAGGAGCCCGGGCTCTTCCAGGATGTGATCCGGCGCTGGTTCCTGGATAACCCGCACCGGCTTGTCTCCGTCATGGAACCGGACCACAACTGCATGGAGCAGGAAGAGGCGAGATTCCGGCAGCGGATGGCGGAATTGAAGGCGACCCTTTCGGAGAAGGACCACGAAAGAATCCGGGACGAGGCGGCCCGGCTGAAGGAGCTCCAGTCGCAGCCCGACTCCCCGGAGGCCCTTGCCGCACTGCCCCGGCTGAAGCGATCCGACATCCCCCGCGAGGTGGAGCGGATCCCCTCCGAGGAGGGCAGAGTCGGGGGTATCCCCGTCCTGAAACACGAGGTTTTCGGCAACGGGATTGTCTATCTGGATTGCGCCTTTGACGTGTCTCACGTGCACGAAGACCTTCAGCCCTGCCTGCCGCTGCTGGGCAAGTTCGCCCGGGGCATGGGGGCCGCCGGGCGCCGCTACGACGAGATGGCCACGAGGATCTCCAAGGCTATGGGGGGGCTCGCGGTTCAGCTGGCCTCGGGCTTCGGCCGCGACGGGAAGGAGACCTGGCAGAAGATGATCGTCCGTATGCGGGCCCTGCACCGCAATATCCCCGAGGCCGTGGAACTTCTTGGCGACATCCTCGCGGCGGGGGACCTTACGGACCGCAGGCGGATGGAGGACCTGGTCCTGGAGAAGCGAAACGGCCTGCAGGCCGCCGTCGTTCCCTCGGGCCACCTCTTTGCCCAGCGGACGGCGGCATCGACGCTTACCCTGCCGGCGCGCCGGGACGAACAGTGGAACGGGCTCATACAGCTGCGCCTGCTCAACAGCCTGGCATCACGGTTTTCGGCCGAGCCCCTTGCCGAGACGATGCAGTGCCTCAGGGGAGGCGTTTTCGGCCGTGGAGGACTTCTGATCAACGTGACGGGCGATGCAGCGGGGATCGATCTTCTTCTGTCCCGGATCGAAGGCCTGACGGAGCGGCTCGAGAGCAGCGCATCGGGGAAGCCTGCGGCATCCATGCCGCCCGAGCCGATGCAGATCGGGGTCTCGATTGCCGCCCAGGTCTGCTACGTGGCGCAGGCGGCGGCCGCGCCGGGCTACCTCGACCCCGCTTCGGCGGCACTCTCCGTCGTTTCGAGAGAACTCTCTAAAGGATACCTCTACAACCGGATCCGGGTGCAGGGTGGAGCCTACGGGGGGATGTCCCTCTACGATCCCCTCGGGCGGATTTTCTCCTTCCTGTCTTACCGTGACCCCAACCTGGCTGAGACGCTGAAGGTCTACGAGGGAGCCGCCCGCTGGCTGCTGGACGCGGGCATCCGCCCGGAGGAGATGGAAAAGACGATCATCGGAACGATCGGGTCCCTGGACCGGCCGGCGGACCCGTCCGGGAAGGGCTACCTGTCCATGATCCGCCACTTTGCAGGGATTACCGACGCCAACCGGCAGGCCTTCCGGGACCGGGTCCTCGACCTTTCCCCGGAAGAGTTTCTGAAGACGGTGCGCGAGGTCCTCATCCCCATCCTCAAGGAATCCTCCGTAGCGGTCTACGCAGGTGAGGACCGGCTCGCCCGGGCCAATGAGACCCTGGTGCCGAAGCTCGTCGTCGAGCCTCTGATGGGTTGATCTCCGAAAAGGAAAGTTGCGAAGCTGGGAAGTTGAGAAATTAGGAAGGCCCTCGGCCCGAGAAATGCTTCCAGATCCTCCAATCTTCACAACTTCAAAACTTCTCAGCTTCCTCTTTTGCCGAGCCAGCGGCACAGAAATTGCTCATTCTTATTCGTGGCAGGGAACCGGGAAATTGTTTCCATGCGACTTCACCCGACAGCCGGAGCGTTCATCTTGGAAAATCGCGGCATCTTCACTGGGATCGGCACGGTCCTCTTCCTCGTGGCTGTACTGAGCTTCGGGCTATACCTGGAGCGGAGCGGCCTCGAGGATCTGGGCATCGTGCGGACCGGGTTTGCCCAGTCCCATATTGCGAAGCACACCCCCGGCGATACCCCCGACATCCAGAACAACCGCGTCTACCGCAAGAAGATGCGGAGCCAGAAAATACAGAAAGAGTGGAAGGATTTCGAAGATCTCGAGCAGGAAATGATGCGCTATTGCCGCACCCTTGACGGGCGGGAGTACATCAAGGCCCATAAGCTCCCCGAAGGGACCTACCGGCATTTCGTGAAGATCCTGAACGATCTGGCCGCCTATCCGCCCATCGTGACCGGTGAGGCCACCGACCCCTACAAGCTCAAGCTGAACCAGGAACACTTCCTGAGAGTCATCGGGCGCGGGAACATCGACTTGCTTCTCGACATCCTTGCCCACGAGACAGAGTTGATGGAGTCGACATCGGAGCTGGTCTATGACTGGCTCAGCAAAGGGATCGAGGCGAAGAGCCCCGAGATCCGGATGACGCAGAGGGAGCTCTACGACTATGCCGCTTTCTTCCTGACCACCCTGTCCGGGAAGGCCTACCTGTGGCGGCGCGATTCCAAGACGCGAATCCTCGCCACGTACTATGCCGTCCTCACCGTGGACAAGGCAAACCAGGAGAAAATGAACCGCTATAATGTGGACATCAGGCCCCCCGTGGCCCAGCTCATGGACGACCTGGTCAACTACCGCAACCTCAACGCCAAGGGAGCTTACATCAAGAAGCTGAAGGCCCTGGAACCGCCGTCAGCAGCCGCCCTGGCGCCGGAAGCGCCGGCACAGAGCAAACAGCAGACGGCCGGCAGCAAGCCAGCGGCAGACAGCAGGCAGTAGACATCAGACAGACAAAAGAAATCCCCCTCTCTCCCCCTTGGATAAAGGTGGAAAGCGGGGGATTTGATTTTAATTCAGGCTGCAGGCTGCCATGCGGCCCCAGGCCGTCATGGCCTCAGAAGTCCAGCATGGAGGGTAGCCCCTTGTTGCGCCTATACCACCAGTTCGGGAACAGCCGGTAGAGGACCCGCGAGACAGGGCCGATGTATTCCTGGGTGCGCTTGTCGAACTGGATGGACTCGATGAGTTTCTCCTCGATCTGCTTTCGGTCGCCCGTTTCGTTGAAGATGTGGTAGGCACAGCAGAAGATCGGGCTGTACATGTTCTTCTTTTCAAGGTAGCGGTACACGTTGCGGATCGTGTTGGGCCCTTCCGGCGTCCCGTCGATCTGGGCCAGCACCTTCTTGTCTGTCTGGATGGGGTTGCCGTCGAACAGATCGTAGTAGAGCTTCCCGTAGCGGTAGTTCTTGCTGGCGTCGGAGGACAGCGTAACGTAGAGATCGCCCACCCCGGCCTGGCTGTAGAAGGCCTGGAAGCTTCCGCCCAGAAGCCGCGCCAGAGAGCGGATCTCGACACCGGATCGCGCAAAGATGGTTCCGGGAATGGAATTCCCCAGGTTCATGCGGTCCGTGACCCCCTTGATGTTCGCCACGATGTTCTTGAGGGCCCCACAGGCCTCGATCCCCACGATGTCAAAGTTGTAGTAGGAGGTAATCTCGCGCCGATCGAAGTTCAGGACCTCTTTCCGGACGGTCTGCGCCACGCTGCGCGGGCCGGCAATGGTCAGGGCCACCGGTTTGCCGAGGGCGATGTCCACGTCGAAAAAAGGGCCTCCCATGGCGACGACCTTGAACTTGTGCTGGATGTGGTTGAGATCGCCATGGATCATCTGGGAGGGCGTGATCAACTCTTTCGTTTTCTCGTCGGCCACGAGGCCCTTGATGGCCGAGATGATGCACGTTTTGCCCCGCTTCTTGGCGATCATGGGGCGAAGGTAGTCCAGCAGGCTCGAGAGGCGGTTCATGGTGATCGTCAAGAAGATGAAGTCGTTTTCGTGGACGACCTGCTCGAGATCGCTCGATGCCGTCACCTCCGGCGCGAGCCGAGGCACGTTAGCCATCCCTCCATAGAGGCGCGCCAGATCCGCGGTGAGGTGTGTCGGGTTGAGGTGCTCCGTGTTGATGGTACGGCAGACCTCGGCGTCGTGATAGTACATCGTCACACGCCTGCCGTTGCGGCCGTAGATGTAAGCCAGCGCCGTCCCGAGTCGCCCCGGACCGATGATGGCTATTTTGCTTGTGTCCACCGGATTCACCTGTTAGAAGAATGAACCGAAAGTATAGGGAGTTGGAACCCTTCTGTCAAACAAAAACGGTGCGGTGCCGTGCGGCGGAAATTTTCAAGTGCAGGGAATTTCATGGGGTTTCAGATGCCCCGTTCCCCACGCTCGCATCGTGCCGCCCGCGGGTTCCCGGTATCGATATGGACGGCGTCACCCTGATCGGACTGCTGGCTGCTGCAATCTCCACCCTGGGGTTTGCCCCGCAGGTCATCAAGATTCACAGAACCAGGATGACCCGGGATTTGTCCCTGGGGTCCTATATCCTCCTCTTCTCGGGTCTTTTCCTCTGGCTGATCTACGGCCTGCTCCTTGGCGCCCTGCCGATCATTCTGGGAAATGCCGTCGCCTGCGCCATGGCCGGATACATCATCATCATGAAAATCAAACACGGATAAAGGATCGAGGCTCTAGGCGCGAGGTTCAAGGATTTTTTTTGACCTCGGTCCTCGTTCCTCGGACCTCGAAACTGCGTTTTACTTGATGAGCCGCTTGCGCATCTTGATCAGTGCCAGCGGGAAGAAGAGGGCGCTGAAGAGGGCCAGGTAGAGCAGGTTCCACAGGGCGAAGCCGTCGAGGGGTCCGATGGCGATGGCCCGGGTGATCTCCACCAGGTGGGTCAGCGGCAAAAACCAGGCCAGGGCCTGGGCCCACCCGGGGAGCGTGTCGAGGGGGAAAAAGGTCCCGCCGAAGAGAAACATGGGCGTGATGAAGAGGAAGATGGGCAGGTTGAACAGGTCGATGTTGCGCACGGCGGCCGTGAAGTACATCCCGATCGAGGCGAAGGCGAACCCGGCCAGAAAGGAAAGCGGGATGAGGAGCAGACCCTCGGGATAGCGGATGAGGCCGAAGAGGCTGATGATGGTCAGCATGATGGACGATGCGATCACGGACTTCGTGGCGCCCCAGATGATCTCGCCTGTGATGATCTCCTCGAGGAAGAGCGGCGTGGCCATCATGGCGTCGAAGGTCTTCTGGTAGTACATCCGCACGTAGGAGCCGTAGGTGGTCTCGAAGAAGCTGTTGTACATCATGTTGACGGAAAGCAGGGCCGGCGCGATGAAGACGATGTAGGAAGCGGACTGGTTTCGCCAAGAGACGTCTCCCACGAGCGCACTCATCCCCAGGCCGAAGGCCGCAAGATACAGCAGCGGCTCCAGCAGGGGCGGCATGAAGCTCACCTTCCAGGTCTTGCGGTAGACCGCAAAATTGCGGTGCCAGATGCGCAGAAACCGCGAAGAGATGACCGGCATGGCTGTCCTGCTCATTCCCGCAGCTCCCTCCCCGTGAGCTTCAGAAAGACATCCTCCAGTGTGGCCGTCCGTAGGGTGCAGCCGTCGCGGCAGTAACGCCCGCTCACCTCCCGGTAAAGCTGGTCCCGCGCGTCGCAGTAGATGAGGAGGCGGTGTCCCAGGTCGTCATGCCGGAGGTTGCTGTCCCGCACGAAGGAGCGAATCTCTTCGCCGGGTTCCGAGACCTCGATGATGTCCCTGCCCGCGTGCTCCCGGATCAGGTCCTGCGGGCGTCCCTCCACGAGGATCTTCCCGTGGTCCATGATGATGAGACGGTCGCAGAGCCGCGAGGCTTCCTCCATGTAGTGTGTCGTGAGCAGGATGGTGATGCCGCGGGCCCTGAGCCCTTCCAGGCGCTCCCAGATCTGGTGGCGCGACTGGGGGTCGAGGCCCGTCGTCGGCTCGTCGAGGATCAGGAGGTCGGGCTCGTTGATCAGTGCCCGGGCGAGCACGACCCGGCGCATGAGACCTCCCGATAGCTCCGGGATCGGTGTGTCCTTCCGGTTCTCCAGGGCGATGAATTTCAGCAGGTCCAGGGCCCTGGCTTTGGCTTCCGGACGGGGTACGTCGAAATAGGACGCAAAGACCTCCAGGTTCTGCAGGATGGAGAGTTCGGGATCGAGGTTGTTGTCCTGCTGGCAGACGCCGATGCGGTACTTCACCTTGCGCAGCTGTCGTCTCCGGGTGACATCCTGTCCGAGCACATGCAGCGAGCCTCCCGAAAGGGGCGAAAATCCGTAAATCATCCGGATCGTCGACGTCTTGCCTGCGCCGTTGGGCCCCAGGATGCCGAAACACTCCCCGCGCCGGACGGAAAAGGAGATCCCGTCGACGGCGGCGAAGGCGCCGAAGGCTTTTCTGAGGGCATCTGCCTGGACGACGGGTTCCGTCATGGTTGACTGACCGATATCTTTCATACAAGTGCCTTCGTGCGCCCGGGTCGAGCATCTGCTTACGAAGATCGGAAGGTCGAGTGAAGAAGCTCGGAAAAGAATTCGCAGTCTCTGACTTCCGCTCTTCCTTACTTCACTTCCTGACTTCGCGAACGTCTGGCTTCAAGCGGACTTCACAGTTCAGTTTATCATGTTTTGGTGAGGAAGGCATACCGGATCCTGGCCGGTTTGCGGCCGGCGGGCCGGAGATAGGTGACAGCCGGTTTTCCCAGCGTGATGACGGCATGGATGTCCTCCGTCCCGGGGATGCCCAGGGATCGCTGGATGGAGCGGTCGCGGCGCATGGCCTCGACGGCAAAGCCGATCAGGCAGGTCCCGATGCCCATGGTGTGAGCGGCCAGAGCGATGTTCTGGGCGGCGAGAAGAGCGTCTTCCCGGGGGCACGAGGCGCCCGGTTCCGTCCCGATGAGGATCGCCGCCGTGGCGCCATGGAAGAGTTTGTCGCGCCCGGCCTCTTTGAACAGCCGCAGGGCATCCTCCACCTGGGCGTGGTAGCGCCGGTAGTAGTGGCCCAGCTTGTCCTGCATGAAAAGGCGCGAGAAGAGACGGGCCGCCGGGTTTGCAGCCAGGCGGTTCAGGCGCTCGTAGAATTGGCCGATCAACTGCCCGTAGTCGAGCAAGGCCTGCCGGCCGGGAATGATCGTGAAGCTCCAGCGCTGGCTATTGGTCCCCGAGGGGGCCATGGTGCCGATCCGGGCAAGATCCTCCAGGACGACCTGCTCGACTGGCTCTTCCGTAAACGATCGGCAGGAGCGGCGCGAATAGAGAAGCCGGACAAGAAGGGCGGTGTCGAACTCCCCGAAGGGGAGCCAACGACCGCCCGTCTCTACCGTGGCAAGCGCAAGATTTTCCGTGCTGACGGAATCGATGGTGATGGCCCCTGCGGGACACACAGCGGCGCAGTGATCACAACCGAAACAGCCCTCCCGGGAGAGGGTGATGGTCCCGTTTTCCAGGGCAAGCACGTCGGAGGGGCAGACATCGATACAAAGCCCGCAGCCGCTGCACCGGTCCGTGTCGAGCCTGGGCTTGGTCAGGTCTTCCATCCCCGATTTCCCGCCCCCTGTCCGTGTTACTGCTGCTTCGGGGGCTCGGGCCCGTAGAAGGTCACCTTGGCGTCCTTCATCGACTTCTCGAGGAAGGCATTGAGGCGTTCCTGCTGGGCGGCCTGGGTGGCCTTCGCCTTGACCTGCTCCTTGACCGACTCATAGGGCTGCTGCTCGGCGGCCTTTCGCTCCTCGAGCTTGATGATGTGGTAGCCGAATTCCGTCTCGACGACGGGGCTGATCTCCCCGGGCTTCAGTGCGAAAGCGGCCTGCTCGAATTTTCCGACCATGCTGCCTTGCGTGAAGAATCCCAGATCGCCTCCTTTTGCCTTGGAGCCGGGATCATCGGAATACTCCGAGGCGAGCTTGGCAAAGTCCTCGCCTTTCTTCGCCTTGTCGAGAATTTCCTCGGCCTTTTTCAGCGCCGTCTTCTTCTCCTCCTCCGTGGCATTGGGCTTCACGGCTACGAGGATGTGGCGGGCCCTCACCATTTCGGGGTTCTCGAACTCCTTCTTGTGCGTGTTGTAGTATGCCTCGTAATCCTTGTCCGTGAGGTTGATCTTGCCGAGGATTTCCTTCTGGACGTACATTCTGGCCAGGTACTCATCCTTCATGATCTCGATCTGCTTCTTGATGGCTTGATTTTTATCGAGGCCTTTCTTCTTGGCCACGTCGGATACGACCATGATGCTGACGAGATTTCTCACCAGGACCTCCTCCATCCGGGGGTCGGCCTTGATGAGGGCCTGCTGCTGCTCCGGGTAGAGGCCGGCGTAAGCCTGGATGTCGTTTTTCGTCACTTCCTTGGCTCCGACTTTCGCAAGCACGTCCTTTTTAGTTTTTTCCGCCGCCATGAGGTCAGCGGAGGTGAAGATGAACAAAAGCATAAAGACAACCAGAGCGCCTGCCGACAATTTTTTCATCTCAACATCTCCTTTGTTGTGGTTAAAACAGGGCATCAACCCACCCGTGCCGGGTCGTGACCTAAAACGATATCACAAGGGATTGAAAACAGAAATCCTTTTTTCATGCGCTGCGACCCCTGTTTCCTTGCACGGATCATACCTGTGATATCGAGGGCAAAAAGGCCTGCGACAGAGTCCCCTGTTTGTGGTATGAATAATCTAGATTGCCGTCAACGGTCAAAGGGGGAGAGGATGAAACGACAGGGTGAAACCCGGATGCTTTTGTTCGTCATGACGGGGATGGCCTTCCTCTTTGTCGCGGCCATTGTGCCGTTGTCGGGTTTCAGCATCTTCCTGGCGGCGCAGGTAATCGCCATTGTCCTCGGCGGGATCACCGTCGTCTCCCTCTTCAAACGGTACCGCGGCCTGGATCTCTTCTCGGCCGCTTCCATCTTCTTTCTCTATATCCTGATGATCACCCTTTTCTCCTCGGGGGTGGTGAATACCCTGGCTGCCTACCTTACAAAGTAGCCAACAGCATACAGCCTACAGCTAGGATACCAATCTCAGGACACCAATCCCCCTTCCGCCCGTAGAAGGTAAGAAGTTGAGAGGGTAAGAACGTTGGATGAATCGGCAGCCAAAGTTCTGCCCCCTGCTTCTCCAACCTTCTCACCTTCATACCCTCTTACCCTCTGGCTTCTTCCCGAAACCCGAGACCTCAATACCCGATACCCTGTTCTTCGATGTTTCGTTCACCCCGGGTTGAACGTTCCGTTCAAAAAGGGGCCTTTCCGGGGGCACCGGGAAAGGGTCGCGCACAGCTCTGTGTCGTTATTTCCCCCATGGATTCAGCATCTTGCAAACTATCTTTCGTTCGCCTCCCGTCCTGGCACAATCCTTTCTATAGTATAAGGCAACAAACAAAAACACCGAGGAGGACCTCAAAATGAAAAAGACGCT
>Ga0209079_10000055_pt1 | contig 53808 bp, 53 predicted proteins | sample PPLLaktember2015_2_FD_187259 | JGI IMG/M metagenome (GOLD analysis project Ga0209079, IMG submission 187259) | Freshwater sediment microbial communities from Prairie Pothole Lake near Jamestown, North Dakota, USA - PPLs Lake P7 Core (6) Depth... | ecosystem: Environmental > Aquatic > Freshwater... | reverse complement strand
TCCCCCGGCTCGGAACGTAACCTCAACTCACCGAACCGCCCGGTGCGGACCCGCATGCCGGGTGGTGTGGCAGGGAGCGGCGGGGTTACCCGCCGTCCCTATGCCGATTTCGGGCCTGGGGCTTCCCGCGCGAGGATGGCTCTCAATGCGCGGCATCAAAATAGCGATGAAGTGCCGCGAGAATCGAAGTCTCCATCGGCCGGACCGCCGAGGGCGGACAGGCTGCGGGTTTCTCGAAATACCGGATCACGGCCTTTACGATGAAGGCCTCTTCTCTTTTTTTCTCCGACTGGCTTGGCGTTGCGAACAACTCTTGAATGGGCATACGGTTCTACTCTCCTGATGCGAGGTGAACCCCTTTATCTCTCTGTTCGCGAGGATAGGGCGAGAGGCGGAAAAAAGCAATACGACGAATGTATGATTTATCCCTTCAGTCTGGCCCTATAAGGATGCGGCCTTGAAGGTGTCGCACTGATTCAGATCACCCGTCTCGAAGCCCCGCTTGAACCAGCGCACCCTCTGTTCCGCTGTGCCGTGGGTGAAGGCATCAGGGACGATCGTGCCTCGGGTCTGCTTCATGATCCGGTCATCGCCGATGGCGCTGGCGGCCCGCAGAGCCTCTTCCAGGTCGCCCGCCTCCAGGATCCCGCGGGATTTGTCCGCATGGAATCCCCAGACGCCGGCCAGGCAGTCGGCCTGAAGCTCCACCCTCACGGAGAGGCGGTTTGCCTCGGCCTTGCTCACGCGCTGCATGGCCCCCTGGACCTTTTCGGTGATCCCCAGCAGGTTCTGCACGTGGTGGCCGACCTCATGGGCGATCACGTAGGCCTGGGCGAAATCGCCGGGTGCCTTGAAGCGGGTCTTCAGGTCCTCGTAAAAAGCCAGATCGATGTATACCTTGTGGTCCTCGGGACAGTAGAAAGGCCCCATGGCCGCCTGGGCGAAGCCGCAGGCGGACTGGACGGCCCCCGTGAACAGGACGAGCTTCGGCTCCTCGTAGGTCCTCCCGTAACTGCGGAATACGCCGTGCCAGGTCTTCTCCGTGTCGGCCAGGACAACCGAAACGAACTGGCTCATCGGGTCTGCCCCGGGCTTCTGCTGCTCACGCGTCACAGAGGGAGGTCCGCTCTCGGGAACGGATTGCAGCATCACCGACGGGTCGATGCCGAAGTAGAGCGCCACGAGCACGAGGATCACCGTGCCGATCCCGCCGCCCACGATTCCTCGCGAGACGGGCATTCCCCGCCTGTCCTCCACATTGTCGCTTTGTTCCTGGTCTTTCCAGCGCATAACAGCCCTCCTTTCCAGGCCCCGATTACCTCTTCGACAACGACGACGTTTGTGCGGAAGCCGTGCCTTCCAGTTCCATCTTCTTTAAATGGACCAGTACCGCCGCCAGGGCCGCCTGGGTCATGCCGGGGATGCGCTGGGCCTGGCCGATGGAGGACGGGCGGATCGCGTCGAGTTTGCACTTGAGCTCATTCGAGAGGCTGGGAATCGCGAAGTAGTCGATGTCGTCGGGAATCTTTTTGCGCTCCATGTCGCGGAACTTCCCGACGGCCTCATTCTGGCGGCGGATGTACTCCTCGTAGCGGGCCTCGATCTCGATCTGTCTCTTCACGGGCTTTCCGACGGCGGGCAGCTCCGCATCGAAAACGGCGAGATCATCATAGCCCATGTCGGGCCGCTTGAGGAGATGGAAAAGCGACAGCGGCTTGCGGATGGGAAGCGATCCCCGCTCCGCCAGAATCCTATTCGTCTCGACCGAAGGATAGATGGTCTTCGAGGAGAGATGCCGCATCCCGTCCTCGATCTGCAGGATCCTGTCCTGCAACTCCCGGTAGGGATCGTCCGCGACAAGACCCAGCTCATGGCCTTTTCCCATGAGGCGAATCGTCGCGTTGTCCTCCCTCAGCAGCAGCCGGTATTCCGCGCGGGAGGTGAACATCCGGTAGGGCTCGTCGACGCCCCGAGTCACGAGGTCGTCGACCATGACGGCCATGTAGGCCTCGGCTCGCTCCAGCACGAATGGCGGTCGTCCCTGGATTTGCGAGGCCGCGTTGATTCCCGCCCAGAGTCCCTGGGCGGCCGCCTCCTCGTAGCCGGAGGTGCCGTTGATCTGGCCGGCAAGAAACAGGCCTTCGATGCGTTTCGTCTCCAGGGTCTGTTTCAGCTCCGTCGGCTGGACATAGTCGTACTCGATGGCGTAGGCCGGGCGCATGATCTCGGCCTTCTCCAGCCCGGGGACGCTGTGTACGATCTTTTCCTGCAGCTCCAGGGGCAGACAGTTTCCCAGCCCCTTGGCGTAGATCTCCTCCGTGTCGAGACCTTCGAACTCCAGCGTGACGGGGTGGCGCCCCTTGTCGGCAAAACGCACCACCTTGTCCTCGAGAGACGGGCAGTACCGTGCACTGACCCCCGTGATGACTCCGGAATAAAGCGGAGAAAGCAGGATGTTATCCCTCATCAGCTTGTGCGTTTCTTCCGTCGTGTGCGAAAAGAAGGAGGGTAGTCTCTCCTCCCGGAGCCTCTCCGTCGTGTAGGAGAAGGGCACGGGACAGGGGTCGCTGTCCTGGCGTTCCAGCCGGTCGAAGTCGATCGTGGAGGCCTTGAGGCGCGGCGGGGTTCCCGTCTTCATCCGTCCCATCTCGAAGCCCAGCCCGCGCAGGGATTCGGCCAGGTCGACGGAGGCGATCTCGCCGGCTCGTCCTGCGGGCGTCCGGAAGGTCCCGATGTGGATGAGCCCGTTGAGAAAGGTGCCCGTGGTGATGACGACGGTCTTGCCGGGGTAGAAAAAGCCCGTGCTGTCGATGACGCCTTTGACCCTGCCGCCCTCGACGGCTATGCGGTTGACGAGGCCCTGCCGGAGCTGCAGGTTTTTCTGATGCTCCACGACGGCCTTCATGGCCAGGCGGTAGAGCTGCTTGTCGCACTGGACGCGGGAGGACTGGACGGCGGGTCCTTTCGAGGAGTTCAGAAGGCGGAAGTGGACAGCCGTCCGGTCGGCGATCCTGCCCATCTCGCCGCCGAGGGCGTCGATCTCCTTGACGAGCTGAGCCTTGGCAAGCCCGCCGATGGCGGGATTGCAGGACATGAGCGCGATGGAGTCGAGATTGATGTTGAAAAGAAGGGTTTCGCACCCCATGCGAGCAGCGGCCAGCGCCGCCTCGCAGCCCGCGTGTCCGCCGCCCACCACGATGACGTCATAACACTTCGACATGTCTTTTTGCCACCCCTGTTCACTCAAGTGTAATCACGTGTGCAAGGGGCGAGGGACCAGGGTGTGGGGACGAATGATAAGTCACGATCGCCCTTGCTTTTGTATAGGCGATTCTATAACATCGCCTCAAAAATACAACCGATTTGTCCTTCTATCTATGCCGAAGCCTGACTTCTGGAACAACCGCAAACGCTACTACGATTTCAAGAGCTTCCTCGCCAACCGGTTCGGGTGCAGGGTCCACAAGCTCCAGATCGACGCGGGGTTTACCTGCCCGAACCGCGACGGAAAGCTCGCCGTGGGAGGCTGCGCGTACTGTGACGGCCGCGGATCGACCCTGCGGCAAAAGGGGCTGCTGCCCTCGGTCGCGGAGCAGATCCGGTCCGGCAAGGCCCTGTACCGGAACCTCCGTGGAGCGGCGAAGTTCATCGCCTACTTCCAGACGTTCACGAACACTTATGGCCCCGTCGAGAAGCTCAGGGCGCTCTATGACGAAGCGCTCATGCAGGAGGATGTGATCGGCATTTCCATCGGCACGCGGCCGGACTGCGTGGACGAGGAAATTCTGGATCTCCTGCAGGAGTATGCAAAGACAAAGCACGTCTGGATCGAGTACGGGCTGCAGTCCATCCACGACCGGACGCTGGAGCGGATCGATCGCGGCCACGATGCGGCAACCTTCGTCGAAGCCGTGCGGAAGACGACTGGCAGGGGCTTCTTCATCTGTGCGCACATCATTGCAGGGCTGCCCGGTGAAAGCCGGGAAGACATGATCGAGACGGCAAGGGCCGTTGCGAACCTTCCCGTCGACGGCATCAAGATCCATTCCCTGCTCGCGCTGCGCGGGACAAAGGTGGGGCGCCTCTATGAGGAGGGCAAGATCACGCTGCTTTCGCAGGAGGAATACGTCTCGACCGTCTGCGACATACTCGAGATCCTGCCCCCCGAAACGGTGATTCAGCGGATCACGGCAGAGGGTTACCGGGACATCTACCTCGGCCCGGACTGGGCGTCAAACAAACTCAAAGTGTTGAACGCCATTGACAGGGAGATGGAAAAGAGAGACACATACCAGGGCGCAAAATACGAGGTGACAGGTAGCAGGTGACAGGTAACGGCTACAGGCTACAGGCTACAGGCTACAGTTGATCTCCTGCCAGCTTCTTAACATAACACTTAACACTTCTCCGGAGTTTCAATGATCAATTTTCGGGACAACGTGAAGAAAATGGAAGGCTACGTGCCGGGCGAGCAGCCCCCGCCGGGTTCGAAAGTCATCAAGCTCAATACCAACGAAAACCCTTATCCGCCTTCGCCGGCGGTCATGAAGGTCCTGAGGGAATTCGAGGGGGAGTGGCTCCGGCGCTATCCCGACCCGATGGCCTTGATGGCCCGCGAGGCGGCGGCAAAGGTCTACGGAGTCCCCGTAGACTGGGTCATGGCGGCAAACGGCAGCGACGAGATGCTGGCGCTTCTGGCCCGGGCTTTTCTCGAACCGGGCAGGAAAATCGCCTACCCCATGCCGACCTATTCGCTTTATATCACCCTGGCCGAGATGCAGGCCGCCGCGACCGTGGAAGTTCCCTACGACGAGGGCTACAACCTGCCTGTGGAAGGGTTGCTGTCGGCCCAGGCGGATCTCACCTTCATCTGCACGCCGAACAACCCATCTGCGACGGTGGCCCCCGTGAAAGACCTGGAAAAGCTCGCCGCAGGTCTCAAGGGGGTGCTCGTCATCGACGAGGCCTATACGGATTTTGCCGACGAAAATGCGCTGGGACTGGTTTCGCGGCATGAAAACGTCATCGTGCTCAGGACGGTCTCGAAGGGGTATTCCCTGGCGGGGCTTCGCCTGGGATTCGGGGTGGCGCGGCCTTCACTGCTGGAAGGGCTCGTCAAGATCAAGGACAGCTACAACGTCGATGCCGTGGCGCTGCGCCTCGGTGCCGCCGCCATGAACGACCAGGGCTGGATGAAGGACAATGCAAAGAGGATAAAAGCCTCCAGGGAAAAACTCGCGAAGGCGCTCGAGAAGATGAAATTCAAGCTCTGGCCCTCGCAGGCAAACTTCATCCTGGCACGCCCGCCCAGGGGCGATGCCCGGTACCTGTATTATGAACTGCGGGACAGGGGGATCCTGGTCCGCTACTGGGACCGTCCGAGGCTTGACGACAAGATCCGCATCACCGTCGGCACGGAGGAGGAGAATCAGGCACTCCTCGAAGCCCTGAAAGGTTCTCTCGTGACCAGTGGCCACTGATCAGTGACCCGTGAAAAAAAAGAGGATCGGGAATATGTTCCCATCCTCTTTTTTTTCTGGTTCCTGTGCCCAGAACCCTGTCCCCTGGACCCGGGGCCGATCAGGCCTTTAACCATGTCTTTATGCGCGGGATCTCCTCGGAGACCCACTGGGGTGAAAGGCGCCGTTTGAGGAAAAAGGAGAAGAGGCCGTCCATGGTCTTCAGGGCCGTCTCGACGAGATAGACCCTCTCGAGGATGCCGCCTTCCTTTTCCTCGCCCTCCTCATCGAGCCCTCCCACCGGGGGGAGCTTCATGGACTGGAACTGGAACCGGTCGGCCTTCAGGGTGAACTCCCAACGGTCACTGTCCTTCTCCAGGCGAAGCCGGGCTTCCCGCACCTTTTTCCCCTCGCGGATAGCGGCCCTGCCTTCGCGCAGGTCGGCGTGAAGGCCCTGGCAGGCCACGGTTTCCGAGTATTCCCCCTCGCCGGACTCCAGGACGACCCTTTTTTCGAAACTGAGGCTCACGTCCGTCTGGCCGGGCATCGAAATGGTCCCGTCGCGCTCCTCCGATTTGAACCAGAGCCAGGTCATGAACTCCCGGGCCAGCACTGCAGGGTCGGCCTTGTCGGCTGCGCCCCTGCCGGGTTCCAGGAAGTGTCCCCCCTGAAGGGCCGCAACCGCGGCAGCCGTTTTCGCATCGAGAGCATCGGGGTCCCAGGGAAGGCAGGGGGCTAATCGCAGGTTGAAGGAAATCTTGAAAAGATCCTCGAAGATCTCGAAAACCTTGTCCGCGTGGGAACCCGCGAGAAGCCAGCCGCCTGAAGGGGCCCAGAGGACATCGTAGAAGGACGGAACGGGATAGGCCCGGGTCAGCAGATGGAGGTACACGCGCTCCTTGATCTCCTTGGTCTGCTCGCGGAAGAGTCTCTTCTTGCCGCTGTCCTTGAGGGATTTCCTCTCTTCCTCGAGGCATTTCAGGCGCAGCAGGGCCGGCGGGATGGACTTCTTGTCGACGCGAAGGGCGAAATAGAAAAAATCCCCGGCGCTGTAACGGGCGCCTTCGAATCTCGTGTCGAGGGGATTCTCGAGACTCGTCCAGCCGAAGGCCTGATCCTCGGCGGAGGTCGTCAACTCCTGGAAGGCGTACTTCTTGATCTGCTTGTCGAAGAAGTGGCGGAATTCCTCGGGGATGTCCCCTTTGACGCGATATCTCGAAAAGGTCAGCGATCCTTTCAACAGTCCCATGTGCAATCCTCCTGAAGTCAGGCACGGTAGCGTATGAGCGATGCCCTTGTCAATGATCATTGTGTGTATCGTTCGGTTGAGTCAGACACAGCCGGCGCGGAGAGAGAAGTTGAGAAGCTGGGAAGTTGAGAAGCTTGGATGGGCTTGCATGCTTCCGGCTTCTCCGAACTTCATAACTTCATAGCTTCATAACTTCTGTCTTCTCAGGGCGCCTTGCATCCAGGCATTTTTGAACAGTCTATTTGGTCAGATCCGTGATAGACAGAGTGTTCGATTTGTGCTACTTTTCTCCAGAAATTTTGAGGGGTTCCTGACGATGGGCATCAAGAGAATCGGCGTGATCGGAAACGCGAACAAGGGCCACGTGGTGGAGAACATTGCAAGGCTTTTCGACTGGGCGAAAGTCAGAGGCCTGGAGTTTCTGCTGGAAAAAGAAGTGGCCGCAAAGCTCGGCGCCCAGGGCTATCATGGCGACGAACTCGGCCACCGCGTTGATCTCGTGGTTACCATGGGCGGGGACGGAACGCTCCTGCAGGCTGCCCGGCTCATGCGGAAGTCAGACGTCCCCATCCTCGGCGTCAACATGGGAACCTTCGGCTATCTCACCGTCATCAATCTCAACGAGATGTTCGATGCCCTGGAAGGGGTTCTGGCAGGGGACTACCGGACGGAGAAGCGCATGATGCTCGATGTCGCCGTCCACGACGAGAGGGGCGAGAGTTTCGAGTGTTCCGTGCTGAACGACGTGGTTATCAACCGAGGCAACTACTCGCGCATGGTTGACCTGGAGACCGTCGTCGACGGCCAGTACCTGACGACCTATCGGGCCGACGGTCTTATCATCTCAACGCCGACGGGGTCCACAGCCTATTCGCTTTCAGCGGGGGGGCCCATCGTGCTTCCCGTGCTGAACACGATCATCCTCAACCCCATCTGTCCCCACACCCTGACGAACCGGCCGGTCATCCTGCCGGAGACGGCGGTCCTGAAGGTCGTGCTCTGGACGCGCGAGGCGGGGGCCATCATGAGCTGCGACGGGCAGGTGACCTACAACCTGAAGCCCGGCGATTCCATAACGGTCCGCAAGTCGGACTGCGTGGCGAATCTGATCGTATCCCCCAGGAGGGATTACCTGCAGATCCTGCGATCCAAACTCGGGTGGGGCGGCTCCCCCACAGCTGCGAATCGTAAGTAACATGCTGAAGGAACTGGGCATCACCAATTTCGCCATCATCGACAGGCTCAACCTGGCCTTCCATGACGGTCTGAACGTCATCTCGGGCGAGACGGGGGCAGGCAAGTCGATCCTCATCGGCGCCATCGGGCTTCTGCTCGGAGACCGCGCCTCGTCGGATCTGATCCGGTCAGACGAGGACTCGGCGATCGTGGAAGCGGCCTTCGACATCGGTCCCTACAAGCTCCTCCAGACCAAACTGAACGCGATGGGCTTCCGTCCCGGCCGCGAGCTTGTCGTGAAACGGGTGGTGTCCCGATCGGGCAAGAACCGGGTCTACATCGACGGGAACCTGGCCACCGTGGCCATGCTCGGCGAGATCAGCGAGGCCCTCGTCAATATCTGCAGCCAGCACGAGCACCAGGCCCTGCTCGATCCGGAGAGCCACATCGACATCCTCGATGAGTTCGGGAACCTGGGCGCACAACGAAGAGCGTTTGCCGCACTCTACGAGGGATACCAGGGACTGAAGGCGAGGCTGGATGATCTGGCGGCAAAGAACCGCAATCGCGCCGAGAGGGAGGAGTTCCTGCGGTTCCAGGTGAGTGAGATCGAAAAGGCGGCCCTCAAGCCCGGCGAGGACCTGTCACTCCAGGAGGAAAAAAAGATCCTCTCCAACGCGGTGAAGCTGACCGAGCTTGCCCGCGAGTCCTACGAGATCCTCTATGGGAAAGAGGAGTCGGTCCTGGGCCAGTTGAGCCGCGTCACCGGCCACATCCGGGAAATCCGCCGGATCGATCCGAATGTCAAGATCTCGGACGAAGAGATGAAATCGCTTGCCATCCAGCTCGAGGATGCGGCGAGAGGCCTGCGGGATTACCTGAACAAAATCCCCTCCGACCCGTCACGCCTCGAGGAGATCGACGACCGGCTCGAGGTGCTCGGGAGGCTGAAAAAGAAACACGGCGGCTCCATCGAAAGCGTCCTGAAGACGGGTCAGTCCCTGAAAAGCGAGCTGGACGGGCTTTCGAACGTTGCCGGGGAAATGGAAAATCTGGAGCAGGAGCTGAATCTGAAAAAAGCCTCCCTGCAGGAACTGGGGGGAACTCTGTCCGTCGAACGAAGGCGTGTGGCCGCCTCCATGGAGAAAGCCATTGAAGGGGAGATCCATGACCTGATGATGGAGAAGGCGCGATTCCAGGTCTCATTCAAAGAACCCCAACTGGACGACGAGAAGGCACCGCTGCTGCACTCCCGGGGAGTCGATCACCTGGAGTTTTATTTGTCCACCAACGTGGGGGAGCAGCTGAAGCCCCTGAACCGGATTGCCTCGGGAGGGGAACTTTCGCGGATCGTACTCGCCATGAAGAAAGTTCTCGCCAGAGCGGGTTCTGTCGGAACGGTCATCTTCGACGAAGTGGACAGCGGAATCGGCGGAGCCACGGCGGAGATCGTGGGAAGGAAACTTCGGGACATCGCGCGTAACCACCAAGTCATCTGCATCACCCATCTGCCGCAGATCGCCTCTTTCGGCCAGACACACTACCGGGTCGTTAAGACTGTCAGCGACGGGCGGACGAGAACGGATGTGAGTCCCCTGGCTGAGAATGAGCGCCTCGAGGAAATCACCCGGATGCTCGGCGGTGTGGAAATCACGGACAAGACCCGGGCTGCCGCTAAGGAAATGTTGAAGGCGGCGAAAAGAAGGGACTAGGGTATAGGGTCTCGGGTCTAGGGGCCGAAGGTGAGGAAATAGTGATGATAACAAAATCCGATTCCTTCCCGATACCCTATACGCGAAACCCGATATCCTTTTTGCTGACGAAATAAACGAAATAAACGACGAACGAAATAGACGAGTGTCGAAATGTTGAGAAAAGCGAAGACCAGCGACGTGAAAATGATGCACCGGATGATCAACCTCTCGGCGGCCAAGGGCGAGATGCTGCCCCGGGCGCTCGTGGATCTCTACAACCACCTGCGGGATTTCTACGTGTATCTGGAAGATGACGACGGACCCATCGTGGGGATCGTCGGCATGAGCCTGTTCTGGGAAAATCTCGCCGAGATCCGCTCCCTCTATGTATCCGATGAGGCCCGTCACAAGGGTATCGGCAAGAAACTGGTCGAGGCCTGTATCTCGGAAGCGATCACCCTGGAAGTCTACCGGATCTTTGCGCTCACCTACCAGAAGGACTTCTTCGACAGGATGGGGTTCCATGAGGTCCAGCGCACGGAGCTGCCGGAAAAGATCTGGTCGGACTGTTTCAAGTGCTGGAAGTATCCGGACTTTTGTGACGAGTATGCGATGATCATCGAGCTCTGATTGCCGGCTCTGGCGGCAGCATAAGCCGGCAATCAGCCGTGAGATTGTTTTATGCCCCGGAGCCGATGAAGATCGGAACCTCGGAAGAGCGGAAAGAGAAGAGAGATCAACAGGACAAGAGGCTCTCTTTTTCCGCTCTTCTGCTCTTCCGCGCTTCCTCACATCCATCCGTTCAGGGGATTTATATTGGAGCCCATGAAGAAAACGATACTGATCATTCTCGGTTGCATGCTCCTGCTTGTCGGCGGCTGCACCTTCTTCAAGAAGCCTCCCGTCGTCGCACCACCTCCGGCGCCAGCGAAGGAAGTTCCGCCGCTTGCCGCTGTCACCGGCGGCGATCTCCCCGTTTTCCGGGATGATCTGGACAGGGTATCTCTCGTCAGGGCACTTCGAAAGAGCCTGGAGTACTACGCCAGGCTCCCGGAGCGAACCACCTACCGGATGGGGGATCAGCGTTTTACGGTGCGCGACATGAAGGAATCGCTTCAGGCGTTCCTGGAAATCGTCGAGAGCGGCGATTCCCCCGCCGCAATCGAAAGAAGGGTGCGGGAAGACTTCGACATCTACAGGGCCTCCGGCAGCGCTCCGTCCGGCAAGGTTCTTTTCACCGGCTATTACGAGCCCGTCCTGAAGGGGTCTCTCGAGAAAACCGATCTCTACCGCTACCCCATCTACCGCAAGCCCGATGACTCGGTCGTTGTCCAACTCGGGAAATTCCGCGAGAAATACCGGAATGAACGGCTGGTCGGCAGGCTCGAGAACGGCGAGCTGGTTCCCTATTTCTCGCGTGAGGAAATCGATGGGGCGGGAGCCTTGGAGAACAGGGGGCTGGAGATCGCCTGGTTTGCGGATCCCATCGACATCTTTTTTCTCCACATCCAGGGCTCGGGAATGGTCTGTCTTCCCGACGGGGCATGCTTCCAGGTGAGCTACGCCCAGTCCAACGGCAGGACCTACCGGAGCATCGGAAGGCTCCTGATCGATTCGGGGAAGGCGACCCGGGAGAACCTGTCCATGCAGGGAATCAAGAAATACCTGAGGGAGCACCCCGAGGAGGCCCGGGAGATCCTCAACTACAACGAAAGCTATGTGTTTTTCCGCACCGTCTCGGAAGGGCCCGTGGGCAGTATCGGAGTGGCACTGACGGGCGGGCGCTCCATCGCAACGGACCAGACGCTGTTTCCGCGGGGGGCTCTGGCCTTCGTCAAGTCGAGAAAACCCGTGATCGGATTGGATGGCGATATTCGTTCCTGGGTTCCGTTCTCCCGGTTTGTCCTGAACCAGGACACGGGGGGCGCCATTACCGGGCCCGGCAGGGTGGACCTTTTCTGCGGGAGAGGCCGCGAGGCGGAGATTACGGCGGGTCACCTCAAGGAGGAGGGCGAACTGTATTTCCTGGTCCTCAAAAAAGTGAAAAAGTGAAGCCGATCCGCGGCAGTGTCCGAAGTGCCGAATTCTCTTGCCTGCCGCCGGTTTTTTGTGATAGAAAAATGTCACTTTCCGCGTATCAGACTCCGAAACAGACCAAATCCCTGAAGTCCTAAGAAACTGTCAACGATTTCTGAACGAGATCATCCTGAAGCGCGCCTGTTGGTTAAGGGGAGCCGCGCCTGCGTGGCTCTTTTCATTCAAATCGGTTGCCGTGAACGAAAGGGGGACGCGTTATGACAAAGCAGGACATGATCAACGTGATGGCAAAAGAGGCCAGGATTTCAAAAGCGGCAGCCGGCAGGGCCCTCGAAGCGTATATCGAGGCTGTCGGCGAGGAACTCAAGAAAACGGGAAAACTGAGTCTGGTCGGGTTCGGGGCCTTCAGCTGTGTGCAGCGCAAGGCCAGAACGGGCCGGAACCCCAAAACGGGCAGCGCCATCAACATTCCGTCCAAAAAAGTCGTCCGATTCAGGGCCGGCAAGGGGTTGAGCGACGTCGTGAACATCTGAATCCCAGGCAATCATCCATCCATTGGAGACCTCCGTCTGTGGTAACACGGAGGTCTTTTTTTGACCTGACAGGGCGTGAAGGACAGTCATGACGAACATCACGGAAGGGATCAAAAAGAGGTTGAGCCCGGCTCTGCAGGGTGTCCTCCTCGAGGCAGGGACTCTGGCCCGCGAGATGGGATATGGCGCCTACGTCGTGGGCGGCGTGGTCCGGGACGTCCTGATGGGAGTGCAGAGTATCGACGTGGACATTGTCGCTGAGGGGGATGGGATCCGATTTGCCAGGAGCCTTGCCGGGCGGTTGCATGCAAGGGTGAAGAGCTATGAGAGGTTCGGGACCGCCAACCTCACGTTTCCCGACCGGACCAAAGTGGATATCGCCACGGCTCGTACCGAAATCTACGAGCGGCCCGCGGCGCTGCCCCGGGTGACGCCCGGCTCCATCCGGGACGACATGTTCCGGCGGGATTTCACGGTCAACGCGATGGCCGTCTCGCTGATGCCCGGGGAATTCGGCCGCCTTCTCGATGATTTCGGCGGCACCCGTGATATTCGGGAGAGGCATATTCGGGCTCTCCACGAACGAAGCTTCATCGACGACCCCACGAGGATCTTCCGGGCCGTCCGGTTCGAAGAGAGGCTCGCTTTCCGGATCGTCCGGTCCACGGAGCACTGGATCGCCGAAGCCCTGTCCCGGCCCCTCCTCGAGGAACTGGAGGATTACCGGATTGCGACGGAATTGCGGCTGATCCTCGGGGAGCCCGATCCGGCCGGGACGCTGAGGAGGTTGTCGGATTTCGGTATCATCGAAAGGCTGAAGGGAAGACCGGCTCGAGAGAAAGTCCTGGAATCGCAGTTGAAGAAAGTGCTCCATGTTCTGGAGCAAGGGGGGGATTAAGGAAAATTGCCGTGTTTTTCCTTGAACTTGGGCTCGCTTGCCGTTGACATGAGCAGGCAATTCTGTTATACGAGCAAGGCGCCCGGGTCATGCCCGGGCGCTTTCCGATAACGACATGGCCGGGACTTGAGCGGCGTGCAAGAGGGGATATGGCAACGAAACGAAGAATCCTGAGTGGAATCAGGCCCACGGGCAAGCTGCACCTGGGAAACTACCTCGGTGCACTGAAGAACTGGGTGGATCTGCAGAACGACGGCGGCTACGAGTGTTTCTACTTTATCGCCGACTGGCACGCCCTCACATCGGATTACAACCGCACCGAAGAGATCCGCGCCAACCGGATCGACATCGCCATTGACTGGCTGGCCGCCGGGCTCGACCCGAAGGAAAGCACCCTCTTCATTCAGTCCTCCGTCATGGAACATGCGGAGCTCTTCGTGCTGCTGTGCATGATCACCCCGCTGCCCTGGCTCGAACGCAATCCGACCTACAAGGAAATGAAGCAGGAGCTGATCGACCGGGATCTCTCGACCTTCGGGTTTCTCGGCTACCCCGTTCTCCAAGCGGCGGACATCATCATGTACAAGGCCTATGGCGTGCCCGTCGGCGTCGACCAGCTGCCCCACGTGGAGCTCACCCGGGAGATCGCAAGGCGCTTCAACTTTCTCTACCGGGAGATCTTCCCCATCCCGGAGCCGCTCCTGACGGAGGTGCCGAAGCTCCTGGGGATAGACGGACGCAAGATGAGCAAGTCCTACGACAACGCCATCTTCCTCAGTGACCGGGGCGAGGAGCTGCGCAAGAAGATCGAGTCCATGTTTACGGACCCGCAAAGACAGAAAAAAAGCGACCCCGGAAGGCCGGAGGTCTGCAACGTCTTCAGCTTCCACAACCTTTACTCCCCCGCGGCCGAGGTCGACGAGATCGAAAGGGACTGCCGCAAGGCTGCCATCGGCTGCGTCCAGTGCAAGAAGCGGCTGGCTCAGCGAATTGCCGAAGGGCTCAAGCCGATCCACGAGAAGCAGGACTACTACCGGGCCCATATGCAGGAAGTGCGCGATATCATCGCCGACGGCAACGAACGGGCCCGGAAGGTGGCCCGGGCAACGATGGCCGAAGTCCGCGAGGCCATCCGGATCTGAACGCCATGAGCTACGAGGTCAAACTCGACATCTTTGAAGGGCCGCTCGATCTTCTCCTCTACCTGATCCGGAAGAACGAGCTCGACATCTACAACATCCCCATGGCCCTCATTACGGAACAGTACCTGGCCCATCTCGAGTTGATGAAGGCCCTCAATCTCGACCTGGCCGGGGAGTACCTCGTGCTGGCGGCAACGCTCGTCCACATCAAGTCGAAAATGCTCCTTCCCGTCGAGGAAGGGGAGAAGGAAGGCGAGGACGAGGCCGACCCCCGGGCGGAGCTCGTGAGGCAGCTGCTCGAGTACCAGGCCTTCAAGGAAGTGGCCCTCAGCCTGGACAAGAGGAAGCTTCTGGACCGGGACGTCTTCAAACGAATCCAGCCCGCCGATGAGACAGCCGACGAAGAAGAGGAGCCCATGGTCGAGGTGACCCTCTTCGAGCTCATCGAGGCCTTCAAGCAGGTCGCCGAGCGGATGGACAAGGAAGAACTCCTGGAGATCGATACGGAGCGGATCTCTCTTTCCGACCGGATCAACGAGATCCTGGAGGACCTCGCGCGGGAGAAGAGCCTCTCCTTCACGGATCTGCTGAAAACGAGCCACACGCGAAAGGGCATCATCTACACGCTTTTGGCCATCCTCGAGCTCATGAAAATGCGGGTCGTCAGGGCTTTCCAGGCCGATCCGTTCGGGCCGATCCGAATTTTCCCGGCAGTGGAGGAATCAACCGATGGATGATGTGAGAGCCATTGTCGAAGCGCTGGTCTTCGCGTCGGATGCCCCCCTCTCGGTGGAGCGTCTGAAAGACATCCTGGGGGACATGGAGCGCAAGGCGATCCTGGAGATCCTGCAGGACATCGAACTGGAGTACCGCCAGCGAAGCGGCGGCCTGTGCCTCATGGAGGTGGCAGGCGGATACCAGTTCAGGACGAAAACGGAATACGCCCCCTGGATCAAGAAGCTGAGGGGCATCCGGCCCGTTCCCCTTTCCCCCGCAGCCATGGAGACCCTGTCCGTCGTTGCCTACCGCCAGCCCGTGACAAGGCAGGAGATCGAGAAGATCCGCGGCGTCGACGTGAGCGGATCGCTCAAGGGGCTTCTGGAAAAGAAGCTCATCCGGATCGTGGGACGAAAGAACGTTCCGGGCAAACCCATCATGTACGGCACGACAAAACGGTTTCTCGAGGTCTTCGACCTGAAGGATCTCTCCGAGCTACCCACGATGCGGGAGATCACGGAAATGGAGGAATAGCCCTCATGGAGGAGCGGCTCCAGAAAATCATTGCCGCCGCGGGCATCTGCTCGAGGCGGGCGGCCGAGGAGCTCATCCTTGCCGGGAAGGTCCAGGTCAACGACCGGGTCATCCGGCAGCTGGGGACCAAGGCCGAACCCGATCGGGATGAGATCCGGGTGGACGGCAGACTGATCACGACCGAGGTCGAGAAGCTCTATCTCGTCCTGAACAAGCCGGCGGGGTATGTGACGACCCTGAAGGATCCCGAGGGTCGGCCCGTGGTCACTGACCTCCTCTACGACATCGGCAAGCGTGTCTATCCCGTGGGAAGGCTCGACTATGACTCCGAGGGCCTGCTGATCCTGACGAATGACGGCGATTTCGCCGAGCGCGTCCAGCACCCCCGGTACGAGATCCCGCGCACCTACCTCGTCAAGGTCAGGGGTCGGCTGGCCCGGAAAGACGTCCAGGCCATGCTCAACGGGATCAAACTGGAGGACGGGCCCTTTTCGGTCAAAGAGGTGCGCGAGGAGAAATACAACGAGAAAAGCCAGTGGCTCCGGGTCACCATTACCGAGGGCCGCAACCGCATCATCCGTCGGGCCATGGAGGCCCTGGGGCATCCCGTTGCAAGGCTGATCCGGGTCGGCCTGGGAAAGCTGGAGCTGGGCAGCCTCAAACCGGGCGAATACCGCCACCTCCGGAAGAGGGAAATCGAAGAGCTTCTCGGCCCAAAAAGGAAAAAAGGTTAAAAATGTTCTTGACATTCCGTCCTGACCGAAACTAATATCCAATGAAAACGCGCAATTAATCCCTTTTTATTTTCGCATCGACAAGCCCTTGAGGCTTATTTCGCTTTGACACGGGGGGACTATGAACAAGTCGGGATTGATCGAGGAGTTGGCGAGGCGTGAGAACCTGACGGAGAAGAAGGCCACCGACGTGGTCAATCTCATATTCAAGGGATTTACGGAAGAGCTGAAGATCAGTGGCCGGATCGAGATCCGGGGATTCGGAAGCTTCGTGGTCCGGGACTATGAGTCCTACACGGGCCGAAACCCCAAGACGGGCATGAACATCACCGTCTCGCCGAAGCGGCTCCCCTTCTTCAAGGTCGGCAAGGAGCTTCGCGACAAGGTGAACCTGGACGACGAAGAGTCTATCTCTTGAGCCGCAACCGGACAACTTGATAGACGCAAGGGGTCATATAGAGATATGATCCCTTTTTATTTATGAGACTGAAATCGACACTTCGCAGAATCCTCTCCAGCCGCGGGTTCAACCACCCCCTTGTCCCGGCCGGGCTTTTCGCCGTCACCGTGCTGACAACCCTCGTGGCAGGCGCCCTGCAGGCCGGGGTGAACCCCTTCGAAGATCCCTGGACAATCTGGAAAGGCATCCCCTTTTCCTTCACGCTTCTGCTTATCCTGGGCTGTCACGAGCTGGGCCACTGGCTGGCCTCCAGGAGGCACGGGGTGGAGGTGAGTTTTCCCTATTTTATCCCCGGGCCAACCCTCGTGGGGACCTTCGGGGCCTTCATCGCCATGAAGTCCCCCATCTCTGACCGAAATGCCCTCATCGATATCGGAGCGGCGGGACCGTTGGCAGGGCTTGCCGTGACCATTCCCGTCCTGTTCGCGGGGCTTGCTCTCTCCCAGGTCGTCCCTGTGGCACAGACCGAAGGGGTCGGCATCCACCTCGGCGAGTGCGCCCTGTTTTCGGCCATCAACTGGATCGTCAACGGGACCATTGGCCCGGACCAGGACGTGATCCTCCACCCCGTGGCCTTTGCGGGCTGGATCGGCCTTCTGGTCACCTCCCTCAATCTCATTCCCGTGGGGCAGCTCGACGGAGGCCACATCGTTTATGCGATTTTCGGACAGCGACAACGGGAAGTGGCCTGGATGGTGGTGGGGATGTTGCTGGTCCTCGGGATCGTGGGGTGGGAGGGCTGGCTTATCTGGGCAGGGATTCTGCTCATCCTGGGCGTGCGCCACCCGCCGGTGATCTACGAATGGGGTGAACTCGACAACAGGCGCCTGGCCATCGGGTATCTGGCCATGTTCAGCTTTGCGCTGACCTTTATGCCCATCCCTTTCACAAGTATCAACCTATGAAAGGGTCTCGGGTCTAGGGGATAGGGTCTAGGGTACCAAGGTACTGAAGAATTTTATAAATGAATTCTGCTTCCTTCCCTATACCCTATACCCTCTCCTCAAAGGATGCCCTCTTCGCGGAAGCTGAAGAATCGATTCTCGCCCACAATCAGGTGATCGTGCAGCACGATGTCCATGACCCGGGCGGCGTCTTGCAGGACCCGTGTCAGGCGGATGTCCGCGTCCGAGGGGCGCACGTGGCCCGAGGGGTGATTGTGGACGAGGATGATGGCCGATGCCTTGTGTTTGAGGGCTTTCTCGAGGACCTTGCGGGGGTAGACGACGGCCTGATTCACGATCCCCTCCTGGATCGTCTCCACCTTGATGATCCGGTTGCGGGCATTGAGGTAGATGACGGCGAAATGCTCATCTTTCAATCCGCCCATCGAGGAAAGGCAGTAATCGATCAGTTCCTTCGTGGAAGAGATCTGCTCGTGCTCCTCGGCTCTCTGCCGCAGGTACAGGGAACCGAGATCCCGGACGATGCTGAAAAGCACGGCCGTGTGGCGGCCGATGCCCGGGATGTCCTGCAGGGCCTCGCGACCGGCGTCGAGCACCCCCTTCAGCGAGCCGAAGCGCTTCAGGAGTTCCTTCGCCAGGGGCTTCACATCCTTACGGGGAAGGGCATAGAAGAGGATGAGCTCCAGGATCTCGTAATCCTGAAGGCCGGCGATTCCCGCCCGTTCGAACCGGGCTTTCAGCCGGTCGCGGTGTCCCATGTGGTGGGGGTCGTCGATGGTCATCGTCCGAAACCTTTCTCAGGGGTTATCGAGATGGGGAATATGGCTGAGGCGCCGGGCGGTCCGCAGCGCCGGTGCAAGGAGTAACGGCAAAAAGCTCGTCAAGAGATCACGCATCAGGGCAAGATCCGGGACCTTCTAACCCCCGTTAATGCTTGAAAAACCGCAACCCCACGACAGAAAAAAGGTAAGCTGCACCCGCAATCACGATGATGGTGGCCCCGGCGGGCAGATTGGGTCCGTAACTCAGCGCAAGACCGGTCGTTGTAAAAAAAACTGTCAGCAGCGCTGAAAGGACCATCATGTGCCACAACCTTTTCGTGAACTCACCGGCGACCGCGGCTGGAAGCGTGATGATGGCGATGACCATGATGATCCCCACGACGGTGACGAGCAGCACGACCGTCAGAGCCGTGAGGCAGAGCAGAAGGAGGTAGAATAATTCGACCCGGACACCCCTGAGCCGGGCAAACTCCTCATCGAAGCAAATGGCGAGAAACTGGTTATAGAAGAGCGCGCCGACGATTACGACCAGGAGATCGAGACCGGCGATCAGCCAGAGATCCTGGGCGGAGACCATCAGGATGCTTCCGAAGAGATAGCTCATCAGGTCTTCGTTGTAGCCGGGTGTCTGAGATATGAAAAGGATTCCCGCAGCCATGCCGATGGCCCAGAGGGCGCCGATGACGGTATCTTCCCGCTGGCGCGCCCTCATACTGACCAGCCCGATGGCCAGGGCCGCAAGCAGGGAGGCAAGGACAGCACCGTAGAGGGGCTCAAACCAATCCCAGTGGTGCACAACCTGGAAGTAGCGAGCCGCGCCCAAACCGCCCAGGACGGTGTGGGCGATACTGCCCGCGATGTAGCTGATTTTCTTTGTGACGACGTAGCTGCCGATGATACCGCAGGCAACGCTCGCGAGCACCCCGGCGAGCAGAGCATGCTGAAGAAACGGGTATCGAGTCAGGTCCGACAGAAATTCTCCCATTTGGCTTTTCTCTCCCCGTCAATCCCGGCGATGATGCCTGACCATGCAGACGTCGGACAGGTAGAGGTCGCGGATCACTTCTCCCGTAACAGCAGTGGTGGGGTGAACCATCACCCGGCGATTGACGCACACCACGCTTTGAACATAATGGGAGACGAATCCCAGGTCGTGGCTGACCACGACCACGGTGATGGTTTTGCTCATTTCGTGGAGCAATTCGAAAAGCTCCGTTTCCACCACCATATCGACGTTGGCTGTCGGTTCGTCCAATAACAGTATCTCCGGTTCGCAAGCAAGGGCTCGGGCAATGAGTACCCGCTGGCGTTGTCCACCGGACAGGGCCATGAAAGGTCGATCCTTCATGTCCTGCATCTCCAGCTTTCGCAACGAATCGAGGGCGATGGCCTTGTCCGTCCCGCTGTACGGGCCGAAGCGCATTCCGCTCCCCATGCGGCCCATGAGTACGACATCCAGAACGCTCACGGGAAACTGCAAATCGAGTTGGACCTGCTGGGGCATGTAGCCGATGCGGGTCCGCGCTTTCGCGGGGTGCATCCCGAGGACTTCGATGGTCCCCCGCGAAGGCTGGAGAAGCCCCAGCATGAGCTTCAGCAGGGTCGTTTTCCCGCCGGCATTGGGGCCGACGATGGAGATGAATGACCGTTCCTGGATCGTAAAACTGACATCCTCCAGAACCGGAACACCGTCATAGGAAAACGATACATGGCTGACTGTGAAAACGTTTTTTTGATTCATGGCTCGTCAACGGAGGCCCTGCTCGACGGCAGCGGCCATTTTTTCGAGATTCGTGAGATACTCTTTCGAGAGGGGATTGATCGGAACCACGGTACCGCCGATCGACTTTGCCACCACATCGGCGCTCTTCTTCGAGAACTGCTGTTGCACGAAGATCACCTTGACACCGTCCTTTTTTGCCCTTTCGATCAGTTCCGTCATCTGCCTGGCCCCCGGTTCCTTCCCTTCGATTTCGATGGGCACCTGGATCATCCCGTACGAGTCCGCAAAATACCCGAAGGCGGGGTGAAATACATACATCTTTTTCCCCTTCAGCGGAGCGAGCGAACGCGCGATCCTGGCATCGAGGCCGTCCAGATCCTCCTGGAAGGATCTCAGATTGATGGCGTATTGCTGCTTGTGAGCCGGGTCCAGGAGGCACAGGGCGTCATGGATGTTCTGCGCCTGAATTTTGACGAGCTTCGGAGACATCCAGATATGCGGATCAGGCGTTCCGGCACTCTTGACTCCCTGTTCCGTTCCGTGGCCATGCCCGTCATTCCGGTGATCGTGGCCGGCCAGATAACGGTAGGGGACCCCCTTCTGGGTCTCGACGATGACCAGGCTCCGATGGAACTGCCTGATCTTTTTCACGAGCCCCCTTTCGAAGGGAACCCCGATGAGAAACCAGGCCTTTGCCTCAGCCAGCTTCGCCATTTGTCTTGGCGTCGGCTCATAGGTGTGAGGCGACTGTCCCTCTCCGACGAGAACCTCCACACTCACACGGTCCCCGCCGATCCGCTCGAGAAAATAGGACTGGGGAAGGATGCTGACAAACACGGAGATTCTGGATTTTTCGGCGTTTCCCAAAGCCGGAAGCCAACAAACCGTGACGGAAATCAGGACCAGGAGAAGGATCAAAGTCTTTTTCATCGACAACGCTATCTACCCCCGAAGAGGACCTTTCCGCCGATCAGCCGGAGCCGGTTCGACTTCTTTTCTGACAGCTTTTGCACAATCCCGTGAAGTTAATGACGACGCTTTCGATGGCCGCATCACCCGTGCGTACGCACTGGAGCCACTTCTGCTCGATCCCGGCTGACGGGAGACAGGCCAGGCTACGGCAGATACGGCAGTAGAAATGGGGGTGGGTCGGGTTGTGCCGGCAGGCCATCTCGTAGAACGTCTCGCCATGTTCCGTCGGAATCTCCCGCACGATACCGGCCGTTCGAAACGAATCCAGGACCCGGTAAACCGTGACCTTGTTGATCCGGCAACCCCGGCCGATCCGGACCAGGATGTCCCTTGCACACAGAGGCAAATCGGCCCGGATGAGAATCGAAAGCACGGCTTCGCGCTGGACCGTCTTCGACAGACCTGCGTTCTCGAGTGTGGTACGGATGTCACAGTGTTCCATAAGAGAATATGTTCCATATACGATAAATGCAACCAAATTGCAAATACTTTTTCCGCAATGACCCTACCCCTGCACTTGCAGGGCCTGTTGAATTGCGTTATGGGTGATGAGGATGAGGATGATCGATGGAAATATTTGAACAACTGATCGGGCAGTTCGAGCTCTATCTCGAACAATCCGTCCTTTTTGCCTATGCCGCCGCCTACCTGGCGGGTGTCGTGGTCAGCTTCACGCCCTGCGTCTATCCCGTCATTCCGCTGACGGTTGCCGTGATCGGCGGGCAGGGGGCAGCATCCGGAACCAGAGGGTTTGTCCTGTCGCTGTTCTTTGTCCTGGGCCTGGCTCTGACCTATACGGTTCTCGGCATGTTTGCGGCTTTGACGGGCAAGCTATTCGGGACGATACAGTCCAGCCCTCTGACCCTGGGGCTCCTGGGGGGGCTTTTCATTCTCATGGGGCTCGCCATGCTGGAGGTTTTTCATGTATCCCTGGACCGATACGTTCCCCGGGGACTGACTGCCGGAAATCGAAGGGGCATATTCGGAAGTTTCATCATCGGGATGACATCGGGCTTGATCATGGGCCCCTGCACGGCACCGGTTCTCGCCGTCATCCTCGGTGTCGTCGCGTCCAGGCAGAGCGTTCTCTTTGGCGCGTCTCTCCTGTTTGTCTTCTCGCTGGGTCTCGGAACGCTGGTCGTTCTCGTGGGCACCTTTACGGGGGTTCTTGCCAGCCTTCCGAAATCGGGCGCATGGATGGTTACCGTGAAAAAAATCTCCGGGATCGTGATGCTTGCCGCCGGAGCTTATTTTCTGTACAGTGCGATAATACCGTGATCGAGAGGTCGTGAACCGATGAAAATGAAGTTCCTGCTGCTGTTGATCCTCTGCGCCTGCTTTTGCAGCTGCTCCATCGGCGATGAGCCCCGAAAAGGACCTCCGGCGAAGATCGCCGTCGATTCCGCAGCCCCGGATTTCAGGCTCAAGGACCTCAAGGGCCAGGACGTAAGTCTCGGCAGCTTGCGGGATCGTCCCGTCCTGCTCGTATTCGGCACGACATGGTGTCCCTACTGCCGTGAGGAGATCCCCCGGATCAAGGAAATCTACCGGCAGGGAAGGGAGAAGAAGCTGGAGGTCCTCAATATCTATATCAATGAACAGGAGGCCAAGGTCGCCGCTTTCGCATCAAAATACGAGCTTCCTTACCCCGTCCTTCTCGACAAGGACGGCCAGGTGGCCGAGCGATACCAAGTCCGTGGCGTTCCCACGCTCGTCCTCCTGGACAGGCAGGGAAAGATCGTGTGCTATCAGTGCAGGAATCTCGACGCCATGCTCAAAGGTCTGTGAGGCTGGTGACCGGGGTGCGCATCCCACTTAACGCGATCTGCATTCGTCTTCAGGCATCAAGACCGTGAAGATCGGAAGAGCAGAAGTGAGGAAGAGCGGATAAAAAGAATCATCCATCCACTCCGATTTTCATCTCTTCATAACTTCCTCGCTTCTCAAACATTTGCGGGTGCCTTGTATCTCCCTTTTTGACCAGCCTAAAGGAGTTACAGCCTATTCGGTTGTCCTAGAGAATTGACAAAATCGGTACAAAATACCTCTATCCCCCACCTTTTTTTCTAAATTCCCTTGCTTTTACATGAAGTCGCTGCTAAATTGCGAATGAGAATCATTCGCATATGGAACAGGCAACAAAAACAGTTCAGGCGATACCGTTGGCGCATCCAGGGGAGCCCGGGGAGCGGAAGCTCGTGCTGGTCGGGAATCCAAATGTCGGCAAGAGCAAGATCTTTTCCATGCTGACCGGCCAGTACGTTATCGTCTCCAACTATCCAGGCACGACGGTAGAGGTCAAGTCCGGCAAGGCCACGGATCTGGATTATTACGTGGTGGATACGCCCGGGATCACCAGTGTCGTTCCCCACAGCGAAGAAGAACGTGTGACACTCAGTACGCTCCTGTCGGGCAATGTGGGAGCCGTCCTGCAGGTCGGCGATGCCCAGAACCTCAGGCGGACGCTGCTCCTTACGCTCGCCCTGCTCGAGACGGACCTTCCCGTGGTCCTGGATCTCAATATCGCCGACGAGGCGGAAAAGAAGGGGTACGTCATCGATACGGCCAGGCTCTCGAAGAGTCTGGGAATCCCCGTCGTCATGACCGTTGCGACAGAGGGAAAGGGCCGCCGGGAGCTGTTGGAAGCAGCACGCCGCCCGTCGAAGTCATCGCTCCGTATTGCCTACGACACCCGCGTGGAAAGCGCCGCATCGGAAATCGCGGCTCATCTGACTGACTATCCGGTTTCCAAGCGGGCCATCGCCCTGACGCTGCTCTCGGGAAATCTCCCCCTCGCGGACAGCCTGCTCGGTGAAGGGCGAAAAGAAAGCCGTGCGATCAAGGAGATCATCGGCCGGACGCAGGTCCGCGTCCTCGAACCCCTGTCGAGGATCATCCTCAATGCCCGTATGGCCCTCGTCGAGAGGCTGATCCGTGAATGCGTCACTCTCCGAGTGGGGAAAGGTTTTCGCTCGCAATTCGCTGAAAAACTCGATCGTTTTTCGACTCATCCCCTCGGCGGCGCGCTGCTGTTGCTCGGGATCCTGTTTGTGATCTACGAATTTGTAGGGGTCTTCGCGGCGGGGACCGTCGTGGATTTCATCCAGAACGTGGTCTTTGGTGAAATTCTTTTGCCGCCGATCGTCGGTGCGCTTTCCCGTGTTCCCTACGCCCTGGTGCGGGATTTCCTGGTCGGACCCTACGGCCAGATCACCATGGGCATCACCTATGCAATCGCCATCGTCTTTCCGACCGTGACCGCGTTCTACATCGTGTTCTCCTTCCTCGAGGACACCGGCTATCTGCCCCGCCTGGAGGTCATGATCAACCGCTTGTTTTCCCTCATTGGGCTCAACGGGAAGGCGGTCATCCCGATTATCCTGGGTTTCGGGTGCGGCACCATGGCCGCCATCGTGACGCGGATCCTGGAAACCCGGCGGGAGCGGATCATCGCCACGCTGATCCTCGCCCTCGGGATTCCATGCGCACCGCAAATGGGGCTGATTCTCGGGATGTTCGCCCGGATCGGATTCATTCCACTGGTTCTTTTTTTCGTGCTCCTTACGGCCCAGCTGATGGCTGCCGGCTGGCTTGCCTCGAAGTTGCTTCCGGGACAGACGACAGCCTTCGTCACCGAACTGCCGCCATACCGGTTGCCGCATCTCCGCGATGTAGCCGGCAAAACAGCCTATCGATCCTACTGGTTCGTCCGGGAGGTCATTCCCTGGTTTCTCCTGGGAACGGCAATGCTCTTTGTCGCCGATCTCACGGGCGCCCTGCCTGGGATGAAAAAGCTGTTCGATCCCGTCGTCGTCGGATTCCTCAGCCTGCCGGCGGACACGACGGAGGGGTTCATCCTGGGGTTTTTGAGGCGTGAATACGTGGCGGCCTACTTCTTCGACATCTACGGCCGCGGCCTCATGGACAATCTCCAGGCCTTTGTCGCCACTATGGTGATGACGCTGTTCGTTCCCTGTGTCGCCAACACCTTCGTGATCATCAAGGAGCGAGGCCTGCTCGTCGGGCTGGCCATCGTCTGCTTTGTCGTCGTCTATGCCATTACCGCGGGGGGGATCCTGAATGCCGTTCTGAGGCTCCTCCACGTGACGTTCTGAGGGTTGCGAAATGGAAGAGATCTGCAGGCCCTGTTCGAGGGAGGATCTGGAAGAGATCCTCGAGGAGATCTGGACGACCCTGGAGCTGAAAAACGAAATCCCGGCTTCAGGCGCCCGGATACCGACCGCTGCCGCCGGCGACAAGCTGGCAATGCTCGTTTCGGAGGGCCTTGTCCGTCAGCAGGACAAGGATGTGATCCTCACGGACGAGGGCTTCCGAAAGGCCAAGGAAATCATCCGGAGCCATCGGCTTGCGGAGAGGCTCCTGCATGACGTCCTGGACCTGCAGAGCGAGGAGATGGAGCGATCGGCCTGCCGGTACGAGCATATGCTCGGCACCGAGGCCGCCGATTCCGTCTGCATCCTGCTCGGACACCCGAGGACATGCCCGCATGGGAAGGCCATCCCTCCCGGTGACTGCTGCGAGGCCGGGGAGACAACACTGAGGCCCCTTGTCGTGCCTCTGACCGAACTCGATTCCGGGGAGACCGCGACGGTTGCCTACGTGGGCACCCGCGACAATGCCCGACTCTCCTACCTGACCTCGCTGGGCGTCATGACGGGCAGGCCCGTCCAGCTTGTCCAGAGGCACCCGTCCTATATCGTGAAGATCGACGAGACCACCGTTGCCTTCGACGACGCGATCGCCCGGGAAATATTCGTGAGACCCGCTCATCGAAAGAGACCGGCGAAGGGCGGGGGGCGGCGTTTCCGGTGGCGAAACGGTCGCGGGTAACGGGTAAGAAAAAGGTGAGATCATGGAGAGCGCTCAGAAGACGTTGAGGATGACGAAGCGAAGGGGAATCATCCTGGGGATTCTTCGGGAGCATGGCCACCTGGATGCCTACGAGCTGCTGGAGATGGCGCGGAAGAAAGACCCCCGGATCAGCCTTGCAACGGTATACCGGGCCCTGGCCTATTTCAGGGAGCGCGATGTGATCCACGGACGGACCTTCGGCGAGGGACACGCCCATTTCGAAATACACGATGCGGAAACGGGCAGCCATGCCCATCTCATCTGCACGGGATGCGGAAGGCTCCGCGAGATTCCCGGCACGTTCATGCGGGATCTGGAGCAGATGGCCAGAAAAGAGAAATTCCTCATCTCCAGGGCCCATCTCGATATGTTCGGGCTCTGTGAAGAGTGCTCGGTCAAGACACCCGAAAGGAATACCGGGAGGAAAAGCTGACATGGCGGCTTCGAGACGATTTGAAGAGGTGATGTGCCGTTACTTTTGGAAAGCCGGGAAAAGCAATACCCGGGATGTCCTTGAATCGGTGGCCAGGCGGGCCGAAGCATTGGGCATTCAAAAGGTTCTCGTCCCGAGCGTAAGCGGCACAACGGCGCTCGCCGCGGCAAAGACGCTTGGCGGGGAGGTCCGGATTATCGTTATCACCCACGTGACCGGCTTCGACGGACCCAACGTCCAGGAACTGAGCCCCGCCATGAGGAAGCGCCTGGAGTCGGCCGGGGTGAGCGTGTTCACGGGCCAGCACGCCTTCGGGGGCGTGGGGCGGGCGGTGCGGAACAAGCTGGGCACCTACCAGGTCGATGAGGTCATGGCCTGGACCCTGCGGACCTTCGGGCAGGGGACCAAAGTAGCCGTCGAGATCGCCCTCATGGCCGCCGATGCCGGCCTGGTCAAAACCGATGAGGATGTCATATCGCTGGGAGGAACCGGTCAGGGTGTGGACACGGCCCTTGTCATCCGCCCGTCCAACAGTTTTCATTTCTTCGATCTGAAGGTCCGGGAAGTGATCTGCAAGCCGGGGGATTTCTGATGGGGGAAGAAGCTGAGAAGATATGAAGTTAAGAAGTTCGGAGAACGGGGGAGCTTGCGTTCGGCTACCGACGGATCCAAGCTTCTCAAGTTCTTAACTTCACAACTTCTGCATCCATGACGGCTGAGAACAATTTTTTCAATACAATCGTTCATCAGGAGACAAGCGAAAGGAGCGGGGGAATGCTATCGGAGAAATTACTGGAGCGTTATGCCGAGGTGCTCATCTGGGGCCTGAATACGGCCCGAAAGAAGAGATGCAAAAAGGGCGACATCGTCCAGGTCCGCTTTGATATTCCGGCCATTCGGCTGGCGGAGATCCTCCAGAGAAAACTGATCGAGAGGGGGATCAACCCCATCCTCCGCTCCGGGCTGACGCCGGATATGGAAAAAAATTTCTACGGCCTTTCGGACAAAAAACAGCTCACGTTTCTCACTCCCGGTGACCGGGAGCTTTGCGAGCACATCAACGGCAACATCTATCTTTACGCCCCGGCTTCACTCACTCACCTGCGGGATGTGGATCCCAAGCGGATCGCTGTGGCCACCGTGGCCCGGAAGGCATTAAAAGACATATTGGACCGGCGGGACAGTGAGGGCACCTTCGGCTGGACGCTGTGCATGATGCCGACCTATGAGCTTGCCATGCAGGCGAAACTGACGACGGACCAGTATGAGAAACAGGTAGCCAGGGCCTGCTACCTGGACAGCGATGACCCCGTGCGCGAGTGGGAGGCCATCTACGGGGCAGTGAGTGGCATCAAGAAATGGCTCAACGGGATGAAGGTCGCCTTCTATCACGTCGAAGGGAAAAACGTGGATTTGAAGATCACCCCCGGGCGGAACCGCAGGTGGGTGGGCATATCGGGGCACAACATCCCGAGCTTCGAGATCTTCCTTTCGCCGGACGGGAGAGGCACAGAGGGTCGCTATGTTGCCAACATGCCGTCCTTCCGGAGCGGCAATTACGTGGCCGGCGTGGTGCTCGATTTCCATAAAGGAATCGGGTCCGTGGTGCGGGCCGACGAGGGCGAGGAGTTCACCCGGAAGCAGATCGCCATGGATGAGGGGGCAAGCCGGATCGGGGAGTTCTCGCTGACGGACCGGCGATTTTCCCGGATTGACCGGTTCATGGCCAACACCCTGTATGACGAGAACTTCGGTGGAAAATACGGCAACTGCCACATTGCTTTCGGTTCGTCCTACGCCGACTCCTACTCGAAGAACCCGGCCGACCTGACACCGGCGATGAAAAAAGACCTGGGTTTCAACGACTCGGCGCTTCACTGGGACCTGGTCAACACGGAGCCCAAGACCGTGACGGCACAGTTGGCGACGGGAAAGAGGGTGTTGGTTTACGACAACGGGGTGTTCAAATATTGAGGGGTATAGGGTCTGGGGGATCGGGTATCGGGTTGGGTCGAAGAGGCACATCCCCCGTGTAGAATGCCGGACCGGTGCAATGAGTTTGCCCGGCTATTCCTCGATTTCTATCGCCTCGACGGGGCAGGACTCGGCTGCTTCGCGGCAGGCATCCTCGAATTCCTCAGGGATATCTTCGTCGAAACGGCAGACCGCCAGTTCATCCTGCATCTCGAAGACATCCGGGCAGATGTCGGTGCAGCTCTCACAGCCGATGCAGAGATCCTCGATGACTTTGGCTTTCATTTCCCCTCCTTTTTCCAACTCCGGGTTGCTGATTCGAAAGCAGCCGATGGAAAAGATCGAAAAAATGGGACGCGACGCTGTTTATGGATGAAATGCCCTTGAGATGTCAACATTTTTTTGTCTTTTTTTTCGGAAGGGCAGCGGCTGCGGGTCCTGCGTTCAGAAATCATGATATGTCGCGATATCGGGGGGTTGACGACGCTGGAGATAACGAAACTGGTGCCGAAGGAGCCCCGGGGTCTCGTCGTGGTCATTACGGGCCACGGCAAGGGAAAGACGACGACGGCCTTCGGGATCGCCGTGCGCGCCTGCGGGCACGACATGAGGGTGTGCATCATCCAGTTCATGAAGGGCGACCTGTATTCCGGCGAGTGGGACGGGGTGAAGAAGATGAACTGCCCAATCGAGTTGCATTCCACGGGGAAAGGGTTCTGCGGGATCCAGGGCAATCCTTACCCGTTCCGGGAGCACCGGCAGAATGCCCAGGATGCCATAGCCCTCGCACAGGAAAAAATGGCCTCCGGTTTGTTCGACCTGATCATCCTCGACGAAATCAACAATGCCTTGCACCTGAAGCTCGTCGACCTGGAACAGGTCGCAGGTCTCATCGGGAAGAAGCCGCCCCTCCTTCACCTGGTTTTGACGGGCCGGGACGCGCACCCTCGGATCATTGAGCTGGCCGATACGGTGAGCGAGGTGGTGGAGATCAAGCATGCGTACAGGAAGGGAATCGAACCCCAGCCGGGAATCGACTACTGAGAGTCGGCAGAACAGGCACAAGCAACAAGGTAACGACAAAATCCGCTTCCATAGAAATCCTTGCTGCTTGGACCTTGAGACTTGCTGCTTTTCGCAGGAAACCCCTTGACAGGGTGTTGCAATCCGAAGATATTAATCAAACTTCAACGGCCTTCCCGGTTCAGCAAAAAGGCCTGTTGAACCAAGTCAAGACCTTACAAAGGAGGCAGAGATGCTTCTCATCGAGGATCTCCAAGTGAAGCTGGGCGAGCGGGAAGTGCTGCGGCACATCGACCTGCAGATCAATGCCGGCGAGACGCACATTCTCTTCGGACCGAACGGTTCCGGGAAAACGTCGCTGCTCATGACGATCATGGGCTATCCCCAGTACCGGGTGACGGCAGGGAAAATCACGTTCAAGGGAGTGGATATCACGAACGCTCCGATCAACGAGCGGGCGAAGCTCGGAATCGGAATGTCCTATCAGCGACCGCCGACCGTGCACGGGCTGAAGACGAAACAGATGGTACAGATTTGCAGTTCCGGCAGGGCCGTCGACATCGAGGGCATGGCGGCGAGAATGAACTTCACGGACTTCTTGGAGAGGGACATCAACGCGGGTTTTTCCGGTGGGGAAATCAAGCGTTCGGAGCTGCTGCAGCTCATGGCGCAAAAACCGGACCTGCTGCTGTTCGACGAGCCCGAATCCGGTGTAGACCTTGAGAACATCTCCCTCATCGGGACCACGATCAGCAAGCTGCTTCAGCGGGATTTCCAGATGGAGCCCGGCAAAACCCAGGTCCAGAGGAAAAGAGAGCGTACGAAAATGGGTCTGATCATCACCCACACGGGTTTCATTCTCGATTACGTCACCGCAGACAAGGGACAGGTGCTCTTCAATGGTGTTTTGTCCTGTTCCAACAACCCGACCGATATCTTCAATTGCATCAAGGTCATGGGCTATGAGGAGTGTGTGAAATGCGCAATCTGAACGAAAGGGCCCAGGAGGCTAAAGATAAGAAAGCAGCCATCGGACCCGATGTGGATTTGGATACCTTTACGGCGGAGCCGGTCCGGCATGATTATGTGCACGATCTGAAGAAGCTTCCCGAGAAAGACCGCCTGAGAATGATCCAGGCCGGGATCGACGCCGCCGAGAGCGGCAGGTCGGGAACCTACATCCAGATGGACACGGCTGTCGTTCACTCCCACGCCAAGCAGGAAGGCCTCGAGGTGATCCCCATCAAGGAAGCCTTGAAAAAATACGAATGGGCCAGGGAGTATTACTGGAAGCTTGTCTCCGTCGATGCCGACAAGTACACGGCGGCAGCGGAGCTTCATCTCCACGACGGGTACGTCATCCGGGCCCTGCCGGGCACGAAGGCCGTCTGGCCCGTGCAGGCCTGCCTGTACCTGGACAAGGACAATATCAGTCAGTATGTCCACAATATGATCATCGCAGAGGAAGGCTCGGAACTCCACGTCATCACCGGCTGCGCCACGTCGCCGAATCTCAAGCGAGGGCTCCACGTGGGGATCTCGGAGTTCTTCGTCAAGAAAAATGCAAAACTGAGCTTCACCATGATCCACCACTGGGCGGAGGAGGTGATGGTGCGGCCCCGCTCCGTCGGCATCGTCGAGGAGGGCGGCCTCTTCCTGAACAACTACATCTGCATGAAGCCCGTAAAGAGCCTGCAGATGTATCCCACGACACACCTCGTGGGCAAGGGTGCCGTGGCGCGCTTCTACAGCATCCTCGTGGGTTCGCCCGGCTCCGAGATGGACGTGGGCGGCCGGATCCTCCTCAAGGCCGAGGACACGAGAGCCGAGATCATCGCACGGGCCATCACCAATGGAGGGAAGATCATCAACCGCGGCGACCTCGTCGGTGAGGTGGCCGGCGTCAAGGCACATCTCGAATGCAAGGGCCTGATCCTCAACGGGGGGATCATTCATGCCATCCCGGAGCTCCAGGGGAAGGTGGACGGCGTCGAGATGTCCCATGAGGCAGCGGTCGGCAAGATCGCCCAGGAAGAGATCATGTACCTCATGTCCCGCGGGCTCTCCGAGGAAGAAGCGACCTCCACCATCGTCCGGGGCTTCCTCAGCGTGGACATCCCGGGGCTGCCGCCTCAGCTCAAGGCGGAAATCGACCGGGCGGTCGATTTGAGCTCGAAGGACGTGATGTAGGGAAGAGGGCTTCGGGAATCAGGCTTCAGGAATCAGGATGAAATGAAAGGATCGGGGGAAAATCCCCCGATCCTTTTTATTTGCCTTGATGCTTGCTGCTTGTTGCTTGATCCTGGTTCTCGACGGAAGCGATCTCTTTCTCGAGATCCTCTTTCAGCTGTTTTAGCTTTTTTGAAATCTCGACTGGGTAGGGGGGGGAGTCCTTGAGTTCCCGCAGATGTGCCGGGAGGGATGCGAGTTCGCCTGCGGCACGGACACGGATGTCTGCGAGGGGTTCCGGCTGCTCGAGCCTCATCCCGCCCTTCATGTAGTGCCTGAGCAACGGTTTTCCCTCCAGCGGGTCGCCTTCCACGGTCAGCTGGTCCCCGATCATCTTCCCGTCCCGGCAGAGCCGCCATACCTGCTTCCGGCCAGGCCAGGTCGCCTTCCCCTCGGAGCTCTTCAATTTTGGCCTCCCGGCGTATTCCATGAGCTTGTAGGCGCAATCCAGGTAGGGGGCATCGGCGGAGGTGTCCATCTTTGTGCCCACGCCGAAGCCCGTGATGGGCGCCCCGCGCGAGAAGAGATCCAGAATCGCGTATTCGTCGATGTTTCCGCTGGCGAAGATCTGCGCGTCCCGAAGCCCCCCGTCATCGAGGATCCGGCGGGTCTTTTTCGCCAGTTCCGCCATATCGCCGCTGTCCAGCCGGATGCCCTTGACCGGGATGCCCTTCCTGCGTAACTCTTCAGAGATCTCGACGACGTGCCGGGTTCCCCGGATCGTGTCGTAGGTGTCGACCAGAAGGGTTACGATGCCGGGGTTGGCGAAGGCGAAACGCAGGAATGCGTTTTTCTCGTCCCGGTGGGCCTCGATGAAAGAGTGGGCCATGGTCCCGAAGGCCGGTATCCCGTAGAGGTACTCGGCTAGCACCGTTGCCGTGCCATCGAATCCGGCGATCCAGGAGGAGCGGGCGGCGTAGAGGGCCGCTTCGGCCCCGTGGGCCCTGCGCAGCCCGAAGTCGATGAGCTTTGCCCGGCCGGCAGTTGCCAGAACACTGCGGGCGGCCTTCGACGCGAGCAGTGACTGCAGATGCAACAGATTGATCACGCGGCTTTCGACGAGCTGCGCATCGCCGATGGGGGCCACCACGCGCAGGATCGGCTCGTCAGGAAAGAAAAGACTTCCTTCGGGCATGGCCTCCACGCTGCCCGTGAACCGGAAGTCCGCCAGGTAATCGATGAGCTTCTTCGAGAATCGCTTCGTAGAGGCGAGATAGTCCAGCTCGGCAGGCTCGAAACGGACCTGTTCGAGAAAATCCAACACGGACTCGAGCCCTGCCGCCATGAAGAACCCGCGTCTCTCGGGCATCTTGCGGACGAAGAACTCGAACACGGCCTCTTCGTGCATGTCGTCCTCCAGGTAGCCCTGGAGCATGGTGAGCTGGTAGAGATCGGTCAATAGCGGGCTTTTCATTGCATCGGTCATGGCCGCTCCTGTGAGGTTAGAGTCAGATGGCCGAACGTCAAGAAGATCGGAAGGAACGTTCGTAATGTCCTTTCGAAGGATGAGCGAATTTGACGAAGGACCGTCGATTCCTCAATAGCCGCGACGCACGGAATATTCAAGGATAAATCATCGGAGGTTGATTCCCGGGGGACTCTGGTATATGACCGAACCATGATCCAGGGGCTCCTCGAACCGGTTTGCGCCATCCTTGACACCCTGCGAGATGTGACGGGCAGGGATGTGCAGTTTGTGTGCAAGCCTGACCTGACGTCCCTTGCCCGGATGAGGATGGCCGGGGGCGCCGCGTCCGCCCACGTGCTGTTCTATCGCGATGAAAACAATCCCCTGATCAACCACGTGATCGCCAACGAGTGCGCCCACCTGATCCGCCTCTTCCGCGCGCCGCTCGACAGGCGGCTTGTCGCCGTGGCCAACGAGCGGACCCAGGAGCGCTATCGCGAGGAGATCCGGGAAGACATCCAGAGACTCTCTCTCATCCACGGACTCGGGACGCTGCGCGACTTCCTCCCACTCTGGTACGAAAGCGTGGTTTTCCAGCTCACGCGGATGCCACCCGACATCATGATCGAGCGCTGGCTCTACCGGGAGCACCCGGGGCTCAGGGAGATCCAACGCAAGGCTCTCATGGAGCAGCAGGCCAAGGCCGTATCGGTCCTGGCGCGGGGCATCCGGCGAATGACGCCCGGGAAGATCTACGATGTCTCCCAGGTCATGAATTACGCGTTCTTCAAGCTCACCGGTGAGCTTCTGGGAATCCGACTCATCGAGCCGTACGAGAGAAGCGGGTACAGGCTGGAAGGGGATGAACTGGCGTCCTGGACGGCCGACCATTACAGCGAGGACCACGAGGGGGATGTGTCCGTCATCGACTACTGGGCCCGGGCTCTTGACCTCTCGGAATGGTTCCAATGGCGGCGCTTCACCGAGATCGCCCATGACGTTCTGCACTGACCCGCCCATTCCGGGTCCAACGGGAATCCCTACCCGAACGGTTTGACCTCGATGCCGAAGGCCTCGCCAACCGCCCTGTAGGTGACGGCTCCGCGCCAGGTGTTCAGCCCTTTTGCCAGATCGGCATTCCTCGACAAGGCGGCGGGGACCCCGTCGGCGGCCAGCCGGGCGACGTAAGGGAGGGTGGCGTTCGACAGGGCGATCGTGCTCGTCCGGGGGACGGCGCCCGGCATGTTCGTGACGCCGTAGTGAAGGACTCCATCGACATCGTACACGGGGTTGGAGTGTGTCGTCGGGCGGATCGTTTCGATGCACCCGCCCTGATCGACGGAGACGTCGATCACGACGCTTCCCCTGGCCATGCGGGTCACCATGGCGCGAGTGACGACGCGCGGCGTTCTGGCCCCCTTCACGAGAACGGCGCCGACGAGCAGGTCCGCTTCGGCCACGGACTCCTCGACGGCGAGCGGGTCGGCGCTCCGGGTGATGAGCTTCTCGTGGAGCACCTCCTCGAGATGGCGGAGCCGGTCGATGTTGCGGTCGAGGACGGTGACCTCGGCGCCCATCCCCAGGGCGATCCGGGCGGCACTCGCCCCGACGATGCCGCCACCGATGATCGTCACCCGGGCGGGCTCGACGCCGGCAACCCCGCCGATCAGTATGCCTGAGCCCCCGTTGACTTTTTCGAGGTAGTAGGCGCCGGTCTGGACGGCCAGGCGGCCCGCCACCTCGCTCATGGGCTTCAGCAGCGGAAGCTGGCCGTCGGGAAGTTCGACGGTTTCGTAGGCGATCGCCGTGACGCCCCTCTTCATCATCTCCAGGGTCAGTTCCCGCTCGGCGGCGAGATGAAGGTAGGTGAAGAGGATGAGGTCGGGGCGGAGAAAGGCATATTCCGACGGAAGCGGCTCCTTGACCTTCACGACGAGACCCGCTCTCCATGCGGCGGCTGCATCGGGGACAAGTTCCGCCCCGGCTGCGCGGTAATCGGCGTCGCTGAAACCGCTTCCCGCGCCCGCCTGGGTCTGCACGACAACCCGGTGCCCCGACTCGACGAGCTGCCGGACCCCTCCGGGCGTCATGGACACCCGGTATTCGTTGTCCTTGATCTCTTTGGGAATCCCAATCTGCATCACTCTCTCTCCTCAAGAGCAGGGCCATGGAACGTAAGAAATTTATATCACGGCCGGTTCAAGAGGTCAAAGAGATCGGGGCTTGGGACAAATCAATTCGGGATGCAAGCATCTGACGCGAGACGCGTCGCCGATTTCAAAAAAGGAAACCACAGTCAGATCCTAATCGAATTTGACTGAAGCAGGCATAGGCATTAAAATAGCCGCGTCAGGCCGCCCTGCTGTTCGTAAATCTTCCCGAAGCATGGCAGCCCTCATCCATCCATGACGTTCAAGCTAGAGGAGGCGATACGCCGATGAACGCCGCCCCCAAATGGTACCAGCTGACCGCAGAAGTCATCACCGAGAAGTTGCATACAACGGCAGAGGGACTTACTGCCGGTGAGTCCGTAAAGCGACTGGAGCAGTACGGTCCGAATCGGCTGCCGGAGGAAAAAGGAACCCACCCCATTGTCATTTTCCTCAGGCAGTTCGCCAGTCCGCTGATCTACATTCTGATTGTTGCTGCGGTCGTCACCTTCTTTCTCGAGGAATACAAGGACACCATCGTCATCGCCGCCGTTCTAATGCTCAATGCCGTGGTCGGCTTCATCCAGGAGTACAAGGCCGAGGAAAGCGTCATGGCCCTCAGAAAGATGGTGGTTCCCCGGGCCAGGGTCATAAGGGATGGACATGAGCGGGAGGTGAACAGCGACGAGCTGGTCCCCGGCGACCTGGTCGTCCTTGCCTCGGGGGCCAAGGTGCCGGCCGATATCCGTATCGTTTCGTCCCTGGAGCTCAAAATTGACGAATCCATGCTGACGGGCGAGTCCCTTCCCGCCGAGAAGACAGCCGAAGCGATTGCGGAGGACAACCTGACGCCCGGGGATCAGCGCAACATGGCCTTCATGGGAAGCGTTGTCGTGAGCGGCCGCAGCCGCGGGTATGTGGTGGAAACGGCCGCGCGGACCGTTCTGGGGGGGATCGCAAGCGACGTGCGAGGGGCGCAGACCGCAAAAGCGCCGCTCCTGGTCAAGTTTCACCGGTTCTCCAACCGGATCGGCATCCTGATCATGGCAGCGAGCGTGGTCCTTTTCGGGATCGGCATTCTGATCGGCATCCCCATGAAAGCGATGTTCACCACGATGGTGGCCGCCGCCGTCGCCGCCATACCGGAAGGCTTGCCGATCGTTCTGACCATCGCCCTTGCGGTCGGCGTCCAGAGAATGGCGAGGAGAAACGCCATCATCCGGAAACTCCCTGCTGTGGAAACGCTGGGAAGCACGACGATCATCTGCACGGACAAGACGGGCACTCTCACGAAGAACGAAATGACGGTGAAGGTCGTCTATGACGGCGAGCACGTCTTCGACCTGACCGGTAGCGGTTATGACACGACCGGCGAGATCCTTCACGAATGGGTTGTCGCAAAAGAGGAGGAGAGGCAGCAGCTGTTCATGTGCTTTCGAATCGGCCTTCTCTGCAACGAGTCCAGCCTCATCGAGGAAGACGGGGAGACCCGGGTCGACGGCGACCCGACGGAGGGGGCGCTGATTGTCTCGGCCGTGAAGGCGGGGCTGCAGCCCGAGAAGGAAAGGACCGACTATCGCCAGCTCGCCCTCATTCCGTTCGAATCGGAGCGCGGCTACATGGCCACCCTCCATGAGCACGGCGGTGAACGATTCATTTTTGTCAAAGGGGCGCCTGAGAAGATCCTCGAGCTCTGCACGACGTGCATGGCGAAGGACAGTCTCCGGACCGAGGAGATCCTCCGAACATCCCACCTGTTTGCCACGGAAGGGATGCGCGTGCTGGCCATGGCATACAAGAAGGCCCCCGAGGGGACCGACAAGCTTGACCATCGGGACGTCGAGGGGGATCTCATCCTGGCCGGCATCCAGGGGATGATCGACCCGCCGAGGGAAGAAGCCGTCGAAGCGGTCAAAGGGTGCCGCCAGGCGGGGATCCGGGTCGTCATGATCACCGGGGATCACCCCACGACGGCGCTCGCCATCGGCCGCAAGGTGGGAATCGCCCGGGAAAACGATCGGGTCCTGACGGGCAGGGATCTGATGGGGATGAGCGATGAGGAACTGAACCGGCAGATCCGGGAGGTGTCCGTTTATGCGAGGGTGGCGCCGGATCAGAAACTGCGTATCGCCCGACAGATGATGAGTCAGGGAGAAATCGTCGCGATGACGGGCGACGGGGTCAACGATGCGCCCGCCCTCAAGGCCGCCCATATCGGTATCGCCATGGGAAAGAAGGGCACGGACGTGGCGAAAGAAGCCTCCGACATGGTTCTGCTCGATGACAATTTCGCGACGATCTTCAAGGCCGTCGAGGATGGCCGCATCGTCTTTGACAACATCCGAAAGGTCGTTTTCTTCCTGATTCCCACGGGTGTTGCTGCGATCGGGTCCATCATCGGTTCCCTGATCCTGGGCATCCCCATCCCCTACGTGGCCTCCCAGCTTCTCTGGATCAACCTGGTCACCAACGGGATTCAGGACGTCTCGCTGGCCTTCGAGCCGGGCGAGAAAAACATTCTCAAGAGGCCACCCTTCTCACCCGACGTGGGGGTCATGTCGCCTGTCCTTGTTCAGAGAACGATCATCGTGGGCCTGCTGATTTCCATCGGCATCGTCTATAATTTCGCTCATGCTCTCGACAGCGGGTTGTCCCTGGAAAAAGCGAGGACCGTCGCCGTGACGACGATGGTCTTTTTCCAGTTCTTCCAGGCCTGGAACAGCCGTTCCGAAACGGAATCCGTTTTCAGGGTCCCTTTCTTTTCCAACCCCTTTCTCTTCTACGGCCTCCTGGCGGCTTTCTTCGTCCACCTGGCCGCCATCTACCTGCCGTCACTGCAATGGCTGTTGCAGATGGAGTCGTTGAGCGGAGAGGAGTGGCTGAGGATCCTGCTCGTGAGCTCCACGATCATCGCGGTCGTCGAGATCGATAAGTGGCTCCGACGGGGAAGAGGCCCCGGGAAATGAGGGCTGCAGGAAAAACCGTGCGGCGATGCCGAATAAACCGCTGCGAAGGGATGAAAAGAAAGGAGCGGCCTGATGAAATTCTGCCATCGCTGCAGCAAGGAGCTTGCGCTGATTCGAAAGCCCGGCCGGGAAGAGACGTGCCCCCACTGTGGGGCGGATCTGCACGTCTGCCTGAACTGCAGCTTTTACAGCCCGGGGGCTTACAACGAGTGCCGGGAGCCCCAGGCCGAGCGCGTTGTCGAAAAGAAGCGGAGCAACTTCTGCGATTACTTTGTTTTCGTCGACGATGCAGCCCGAAAAGGGCAGGCCGCAAAGAAGGACGACCCCCGCAGCCGGCTCGACGCACTGTTCAAGAAATAGCCGTCACAGCGCAAGCCTGACAAGGCCGGCATGACCGTCATGACCGGGTTGATCGAACCCTTCCTGTTTCCGATCGGCAGGCATGCCGGCGAGGGCATGCCCGATGCGGGAATCGCCCCTACAGGCGGAGCGCCTGGTGTCCGTGGTAAGACTCCGGCCTCATCATCGAAACGTTCTCGTCTTCCAGGTATTCGTCGTATCCCGTCATCCGGTCGATGATCCCGTCGGGGGTGATCTCGACGATCCTGTCGGCCACCGAAGAGACCAGTTGATAGTCATGGGAGCAGAAGAGAATCACTCCCGGAAAGGCGATCAGCCCATCGTTCAGGGCGATAATGGATTCCAGGTCCAGGTGATTGGTCGGCTCGTCGAGGATGAGGGCGTTGGCGCCGGAGAGCATCATCCGGGAGAGCATGCACCGGACCCGCTCCCCGCCCGATAGGACGGAGGCCCTCTTCAACGCCTCTTCACCGGAGAAGAGCATCTTGCCGAGAAACCCCCTGGCGAAGGTCTCCCCCTCCGTTTCGGGGCAGAACTGGCCGAGCCACTCGACGAGGTTCAGGTCGTTATTGAAAAAGCCGCTGTTCTCCTTGGGGAAATAGGAGTGGCTGATGGTGACCCCCCAGCGGAAGCTTCCGCTGTCCGGCTCCAGTTCACCGGCGAGGATCTGGAAGAGGGTGGTCTTCGCCAGGCTGTCTTCCCCCACAAAGGCGATTTTCCCTCCCCGGTTGACGTTGAGGGTGATGTTGTTCAAGACGTTGACCCCATCAATTTTCTTGGAGAGCCCGCTGATCTCCAGTATGACATCGCCGCAGGGTCGGTCGGGCTTGAAGGCGATGAACGGGTATTTGCGCGACGAGACCGGCATGTCCTCCAGGGTGAGTTTCTCCAGGAGGTTTTTTCTGGCAGTGGCCTGCTTCGCCTTGGAGGCGTTGGCGCTGAAACGCTGGATGAACTGTTTGAGTTCCTCGGCCTTGGCGGCGATCTTCTTGTTGTCGCTCTGCCTCTGTTTCAGATGGAGCTGGCTCGTCTGGTACCAGAAGTCGTAATTTCCCGTATACACCTGGATGCGACCGAAATCGATATCCGCCACGTGGGTGCAGACCTGGTTCAGGAAGTGGCGGTCGTGGGAGACGATGATGACCGTGTTCTGGAAACGGGAGAGAAAATCCTCGAGCCAGGCGATGGACTTGAGGTTCAGCTGGTTGGTTGGTTCGTCCAGCAGCAGGATATCCGGGTTGCCGAAGAGCGCCTTGGCGAGCAGAACCCTGACCTTGTCGGCCCCGTCGAGTTCCTTCATCCTCTTCTGCCGCAGCTCCTCCGATATGCCGAGGCCGCTCAAGAGCACCGCCGCCTCGGATTCCGCTTCATAGCCGTTGATCTCGCCGAATTCAGCCTCCATCTCCCCGCAACGAATCCCGTCCGCCTCCGAGAACTCGCTCTTGGCGTAGATCGATTCCCGTTCGGCCATCAGCGCATAGAGACGTTCATGGCCCCTGATGACGGTGTTGAAGACCGTTTCCTCGTCATAGGCGAATTGATCCTGGCTCAACACCGCGATCCTCTCCCCGGGGCCTACGGAGACCGTGCCCTGGTCCGGCTCGATCTCGCCTGCGAGGATCTTCAGGAAGGTCGATTTTCCGGCTCCGTTGGCTCCAATCAACCCATAGCAATTTCCCGGGGTGAACTTGATGTTGACGTCTTTGAAGATTACCCTCTTGCCGTAGGAGAGGGCCACGTTCGATGCGATGATCATGTCGTTATCCTTTATAAAAAAAGCTCCCCCTGCTACGGGGGAGCTTTTTCGGTCAAAATGAGGCTCAGGTCTTAGAGCTTGCGAACGTTCGATGCAGCGGGGCCCTTGGGCCCGGCGACCACTTCGAAGCTTACCCGCTCACCCTCGGCCAGCGATTTGAAACCATCGGCCTGGATGGCGGAATGATGAACAAAAACGTCCTTGCCACCGTCCTGCTCGATAAAGCCAAAACCCTTTGAATCATTGAACCACTTTACTTTTCCTTCAGACATCTTTACTGCTCCTTTGGTTGGGGTTCCTCCAGGGAACCCGTTTAAATTATGCCGAGCGAGTCGGCGGAAACTCTCTTTTTGCGCACAAAAAAACCGCACTTGCCGTTTTTTCTGGTTTGTGCGGTCGACTTTTCTGTACTTTGCTGATCACAAAAACGTTCTGCACATCAAGTAAGAGGAACTCTATACGATACGCGACGGGAATGCAAGCTTTATTATTGGGCGATCAGCGACTTCAGTTCCTCCGCGAAAACGTCGTACGCGGGTTTGCCGAAAAGAACAAAGCGCACGAGCTCGATTTCCCGGTGTTCCTTCAGATAGTCGATGGCGGTCTCGAGGGCGATATGGGCGGCCTCGTTCAAGGGATATCCGTAGGCGCCCGTGCTGATGGCCGGGAAGGAGACGCTTTTCAACCCGTTCTCCGAGGCGAGTTTGAGGCTCTCCAGGCAGGCGCTTTTCAGAAGCCCCGCCTCGTTGCGTGTCCCGCCGCTCCAGACAGGCCCGACGGTATGAATGACGTGTTTCGCTTTCAGGTTGCCGCCCGTCGTGATGACGGCCTGGCCTGTGGGGCAGTGGCCAATCTTCTTGCACTCCTCCAGGATCGACGGCCCCCCGGCGCGGTGGATCGCCCCGTCTACGCCCCCTCCGCCCCGCAGACCGGAATTGGCCGCGTTCACAATGGCATCGGTCTCTTCCCGGGTGATATCCCCCTCGACGATCGACAGTGTGGCGTTGCCTATCTTGACATCCATGACAATCTTCCTTCCGTTATTCCCTGAACCCTGTACCCGATACCCTATACCCTGTCTTTTACCGGGAATCCTTCCCCGTAAACGAGCATCCGATAAGTCTTCCCGATGCGGTCCCAGTTTTCCTCACGGTCCATGGACCAGTAGCGGCCGATGACGGAGACAACCCTGCCAAGCTTCATCTCGGCACACTTATCCTCGATCACCTTCACGTAGTTGGCCCCGCTTTCGGGCATCTCGCCGCGGCGCCCCAGCATGGCGTGGATGTACAGCTCGCCCACCCCTTCCTTCTTTGCCATGTCCATGAGGGCAATCAGATGATTCATCATGCCGTGGGAGCTGAAGAAGGACACGATCCCCATGAGGTGCAGGGCCGACCCTCGTCTGCGTGCTTCGGCCATCGCGTTGCGGAACGCCGTGTTCGAGAAGAAATCCCCGTTTTCGATGGCCCGGTCGATCTTCAGCCGGTCGGAATACACTCGCCTGCCTGCGCCGATGTGAAGATGCCCCGCCTCGGAGTTGCCGACCGTCCCGGCGGGAAGGCCCACGGACTCGCCCGCGGCGGCAAGGACCGCGAAGGGGCAGGAGCCCAGCAGACGGTCCATGACCGGCGTCGCGGCCCGGGCGATGAGATTCCCCTCCGCCTTCGGGTTGTATCCCCAGCCGTCGAGAATGAGAACGACCAGGCGCCCTGCCGGCTTTAGCGGCCTGGTTTTTAACAGAGATTTTCCCTCCATGCATTCCGGCACGGCGATGCCGAAGAGCTCAAGAATCGTGGGCGCCACGTCGGTCAGATCGCCTTCCTTTCTGCACTGCAGCAGCGCCTCGCCGTTCACGAGGACAAACGGTACGGGGCTTTCGGTGTGGCCCGTGTCGACGGTGCCGTCGGGGTAGAGCCATTTCTCCACCGTGCCGTGATCGGCCGTGACGAGAACCGGAATGTCCGCCCTGCGCGCCTCGTCGAGCACGCGGCCCATCTCGCGGTCGACGGCCTCGACGGCTCGAATCACGGCGGCCTCGTTCTCGATGTGGCCGACCACATCCACGTTGGGGAAGTTCGTCAGGATGAAAGCATGGCGCGCCTCGCGGATCGCCCGGATGGTAGCCTCGGCGACCTCTGTGACGGACATCTCGGGCGCCTCGTCGAACAGGGCCACGTCTTTGCGAGTGGGCACCACAATGCGCTGCTCGCCGGGAAGGGGCTCCTGCCGCTTGCCGTTGAGGAAATAACTGACGTGAAAGGCTTTTTCGGCTTCGGTGATTTTGACCTGGCGGATGCCGCTTCGCGAGAGAACCTCGCTCAGCGTGTCGCAAAGGGCCTCGTCGGGCGGGAAGGCCACATGGACAGGAAGAATTTTCGAATACTCGATCATGGTCGTGTAGTGAAGGCCCAGCGGTCCGGCGGTGGGGAACTCGTGGAAGCCCTCCTCGGTCAGGCACCGCGAGAGTTCCACTTCGCGCTCGCCTCGAATGTTGTAGAAAATAACCGCGTCCCCTTTTCCGATCCTCCCCACGGGCCTGTTCTCCGGGTCAACAAGAACCAGGGGGCTGAGCGTTTCGTCGTCCTCGCCGCGGCGGTAGGCGTCGCGCACCGCCTGGGACATGGCATTGGGCAAGAGCGTTTCCATGGCATCCTTTCGTTTCCTTGCGATCTCGGCAACCGCCTGACGAGGGGTCTTGAAATGCCCATCTGCGCCGCGGTGCCGGACCATCATACTGGAAAAGGTCCCCCCGGTCAAAGGGGACCTTTTCGGTTGCAAAGGGGGAGTCGAAGTGATAAAAAATACGCGAAAAAGCAGGAATTTCGCACGATATGAGGAAGTCAGCCTGGGAGAAAACCCAGGAAGAGTTGCTGAAGGAACGAGCCGAGGTTCTCGGCAGGGCGGGCGAGGCGCTCGCCACAGCGCTTTCCGATCTGGATAAAATCGGCCGGTCGATTTCCGAGAGCATCCGGAAGGCCGGCGAGTACCCGGGATCGGAGACCCTGACGGAAATCAACGGGGAAATCCGCCAGTACAACAGGGCACGCGAATACGCGCAGCTCCGCTACTATTACCTCATCGTCACCAGGGAGGCCATGGGGTTTCGCCGTCACAAGGCGGTCGAAGAAGCTTACAAAATCCCTCCCAAAAAGAAATATCTGTAATCCCCATGGATCGTTACGCAAAGCAGAGAATGAAGATGGTCGACTCCCAGATCCGCTCGCGCGGCATCCGGGACGAGCGCGTCCTGCGGGCCATGGAGAAGATCCCGCGTCATCTCTTCATCGACGAGGGGCTCATCGATCAGGCCTACAACGACAACCCGCTGCCCATCGGCGAGAAGCAGACCATCTCGCAGCCCTACATCGTAGCCATTATGACGGAAGCACTGGAGCTCAAAGGACGCGAGAAGGTCCTGGAACTCGGCACCGGGTCGGGATACCAGGCAGCCATCCTGGCGGAGCTGGCCGACCGGGTGTTCACCATTGAGCGGATCGCCGCGCTTGCCCAGAGGGCAAGAAAATTGCTGGAGTCCCTGAATTACTACAACGTGGTGATCCGTGTCGGAGACGGGACTTACGGGTGGCGCGAGGAATCCCCCTTCGACGCCATCATCGTTTCGGCGGGCTCGCCGTCGATACCCCGGACCCTGGTGGAGCAGCTGGCCGTGGGCGGGAGGCTCGTCATCCCTGTCGGGGGCCGCTATTCGCAGAGTCTGATCAAGTTGACCCGCCTCTCCGAGAATCCCGATGATGTGAAAACAGAGGACCTTGGCGGATGCCGGTTTGTGAACCTGATTGGAGAGCATGGCTGGAAGATCGAGCAGCAGTAAAGAAGAAGCTGAGAAGGTGAGAGGGTAAGAAGGTCGGATAAGCCGATCGGCCAGAAGCCTGCTCGCGGCATCTCCAACCTTCAAACCTTCTCAACCTCTTACCTTCTGCCTTTTGGGGCTCGTAAACGATTTGATGAAATCTTTCTCGCACATATCGAAACTCCTCTTGCTTGCACTGGTCGGCGCCGCTCTTCTGTCCTGTTCCATCCAGATCGTCGATCGGGGCAGCATAAAGTCCTCCGAGCGGATGCGAGGGGTGTACCACCGGGTGAAACCCGGGGAGACGCTCTGGCGGATATCGAAGGCCTACAACGTCGATCTCCAGGAACTGGCCGAGATCAACAATATCACCGATTCATCCCGCATCAGTGCGGGGAATGTCGTCTTCATACCGGACGCACCCCGTGTCATCGATCTGCCCCCTGCAAAACCCCCTGTCGAGACCAGACCGGCGGTTGTGAAGCCGCCGGAAAAAAAGGTGACCGCAAGAGTGGAACCGGAAGCGGGACGGGCGGGAAGCGAATCGGCAGGCGTCGCCGCCGGAGGGGTGACTGCCGGGGGGCGAAACAAGGTCAAAGAGGAGAGCATCACGGACCGGACACCGGCGACAAAAACAGACAGTGACCCGGCATCGCCAAAGCCCCAGGAGAAAACCGTGGCCAGACCTGTCGAGACGCCCCAGAAAACGGATGCCGGAAAAACCCAGATTGCCGTGAAGACGCCTGAGCCTGTCCCGCCTGTGAAGACCCCCGAGTCGGGTATCAAGGAGAGGACAGCGGTGACACCACCTCCGAAGAAGCCCGAACCGGTATCCAGGGCCGAGGAGCCTCAGGGGCAGATCAAGGTTGACAAGGGCCGTTTCGCGTGGCCCGTGAAGGGTTCCGTGATCACCCGCTTCGGGATCCAGCCCAGCGGGATGAAATACAACGGCATCAAGATCGCCGCGAAGGAGGGCGCACCCGTTCAGTCCGCGGCGGCAGGAACGATCATTTATGCCTCATACGTCAAGGGGTACGGCGAGACCGTCATCGTCAAGCACGATGAGAACTACACCACGGTCTATGCCTACCTGAAAGGCAGCGTTGCGAAGAAGGATGACCGCGTCAGGAAGGGTGAAAAGATCGCCTCTGTCGGGCCGTCCGAGGAGCCTGGCGGCGAGCCTTTCCTGTACTTCGAGATCCGGGAGAGGAATAAGGCACGCAACCCGCAGTTTTTCCTTCCATGAGAAAACCGGGGTATCGGGGCTAGGGTATCGGGTATAGGGAAATCGAACCGTCCCACCACATTGACGGAGCTCGACGTGATGCCTATACTAAGTGTATGGACGCATCATTTGCAGTAAATCCCGAGACAGGACAATCGAATCGATGACCCTCAATGCCTGCTTTGAGCAGGGACCCATACGGCCGCCCAGCGAGGCAAAGAGCCTCCTCATCCGCCCGACACGGAATTGCCCCTGGAACAAGTGCGCCTTCTGCCACACCTATAGAGGCACCAGCTTTAAGCTCCGAAGTGTCGAGGAAATCAAGAAGGACATCGATGCCGTTCGGGATCTTGCGGACCAGATCGGAGAGATTTCCTGGAAGCTCGGCCAAGGGGGGAGGGTCAATGACCCCGTCGTTTCGTATATCTTCGGAAACGAGGCCCTGTTCAGCGACACACTGCGGCACGTGGCGGCATGGCTTTATTTCGGGGGTCAGACGGTATTTCTTCAGGACGCCGACACGCTGGTCATGAAGACCGACAACCTTCTTGAAGTCCTGGGCTACCTGAAGGAAAAATTCCCCGGCATCCGCCGCATTACCTCCTACTGCCGATCCAGGACGGCCCGGCACAAATCGGTTGAGGATCTCAAGCGCATTCGCGAGGCGGGGCTCGTCCGGATTCACGTCGGGCTCGAGTCAGGCTGTGACGATGTGCTGAAGTTCATCCGCAAGGGGGTGACGGCTGCGGACCACATCGAAGGGGGACAACGCCTCGTGGCGGCGGGGATCTCGCTTTGCGAATATGTCATGCCCGGGCTCGGTGGACAGCGCTGGTCGCGCGAGCACGCCATCGAGACGGCTAGGGTCCTCAATGCAATCAATCCCGATCACATACGGCTTCGCACGCTATCCGTCCGCCGGGGAACGGCCCTTTACGAGATGATGCAACAGGGCGAATTCCAACCCATCGGTGACGAGGAAATCCTCAAGGAAATCAGTCTGTTCATAGGACATCTCGACGGGATCGAGAGTCGCATCGTCAGCGACCATATCCTGAACCTTCTCGAAGAGCTGGAGGGAAAGTTACCGGAAGACAAGGAGAAGTTTCTGGGAATCATCGACCGTTATTTCGCTATGGCAGAAGAGGACCGCCTCGTCTTTCGTCTGGGCCGCCGGCGAGGGATCTACCGGTCGCTTGACGATCTTTCGGACTCCAATACCTACCAGCAGCTCAAGCAGGCGGTAGAACGGTATCAGCGGGAAGAGCCCGGAAAGCTTGACAGGGACCTCGACCGTATCCGCCAGAATTTCATCTGACGTCGTCCGGTCCCTGCAGACTACAGGACACCCCCCGGCCACTCACAAAAAAACCCCTTCATTTGTAACCATTCGTATTCACATGCGAATGTATCCGGGAAGCCCCGGAGTACATCCCGCATCCTGTCCGGATGAGCCAATTTAAATTGACTTTTTGGGCGAATTCATTTATGATTCACAGGCTATTGGAGTGCCATAGAGGGGAATCCAAGAGAGGTGGTAACGGGGTAATGTTTAAAGTTGGGGAATTGGCGGTTTATCCGGCGCAGGGAGTCGGCCTCATCGAATCCATCGAAGACAGAGAGATCATGGGGTCGTGGCAAAAATTCTACGTGATGAAAATCCTTGGCAACGGCATGAAGATCATGATTCCCACCGATACGGCCCGGACCATCGGGTTGCGGGAACTGATCACATCCAAGGAGATTCCCAGGATCTACGAGATCCTGCGGACCCGCGACGTCACGATCGACAAGCAGGCGTGGAACAAGCGTTACCGCGAGTACCTGGAGAAGATCAAGACGGGGTCCGTTTTCGAGATTGCCAAGGTCCTGAGGGACCTTTTCATCCTCAAGCACGGCAAGGACCTGTCCTTCGGCGAGAGGAAGATGATGGATACGGCCAAGCATCTGCTGATCAAGGAGATTTCAATCGCCAGTCGGGCGGCGGAGGCAAAGGTCGAAGCCGAGATCAATGCCATGTTTCCCGTTCAGTGAGCGGTGACGACATACGATTTCCCGCACGACAGCTCTGATAAATCATGGCGCCGTTGTGCGTTCACTTATCAGGCGCTCCTTTGCCAGAGGGAAAGGAGGGTCTTATTCCTGTTACGGTTCTTTGAAAACAAGAGCATGCGCAATCCCCGCAGTGCCTGACATGAGCCTACAAAATGTTGAGTTTCTGAATTTCTGGCGCCCGGTGTCGGGAATTTTGAAAGCTGGAGATAAAATCCTATAGAAAGGAGGGACTGTATTTGCTTATCCGTTCGTTGCTCATTCTAGCCTGCTCGATCAGCGGATATTTCATTGCTTTTAAGTATTTGGCTTCATATCAGTTTTCATTAATCGGACTTTTATTGGGCTTTATAGCCGCTGTCATCGTCATCCAGATCGAGCAGATCATCCGGAAGATTTCACTCCGGATCATTTTAGGGGGTGTCATAGGGACGATCATTGGGCTTTTGATCGCCATCCTGCTTTCCTACGGGCTGAGTTTTGTCAGCATCTGGGAGAAACAGGAGGTCGTTCCCTGGGTTTACGCCCTGTTGGCCTGCATCCTTGGCTACCTCGGCCTTGTTGTTGGTTCCAAGAAGAGCGAGGAGATATCTCTTCCGTCATTCGGGCCCTTCAAGGGCTTCCGAGGCGTATCGGATTACCGCATCCTCGACACAAGCGTCATCATCGACGGCCGTATCGCCGACATCTGTGACACGGGATTCCTGGAAGGCAACCTGATCGTCCCGAGGTTCATCCTGGACGAGCTGCAGCACATCGCCGACTCTTCCGACTCCATGAAACGATCGAGGGGGAGGCGGGGGCTCGATATCCTCAACCGGATGCAGAAAATCCACAGCATCAACATAGAAATCGTGGATCAGGACTTTCCAAAGGTCAAGGGGGCCGACGCGAAACTCGTCGCCCTGGCCAAGAAGATGAACGGGAAGATCATCACGAACGACTTCAACCTCAACAAGGTGGCGGAACTGCAGGGCATCAAGATCCTCAATGTCAACGAGCTGGCCAATGCCCTGAAGCCTGTCGTCCTGCCCGGAGAGCTGATGGTCGTGAAAGTCATCAAGGAAGGCAAGGAGCCCGGCCAGGGGGTGGCCTACCTCGATGACGGGACCATGGTCATTGTCGACCATGCCAGCAGGCACCTGGGGGAGACGGTCGAAGTGGCCGTTACCAGCGTCCTGCAGACCACGGCGGGGCGGATGATCTTCACGGAGATGAAGACCGTCGTCCACGAAAAGAAAGTTCACACCATCGAAGCCTTGTAACCTGCGTCGGAACGGAGCCCGGGATGCCATAACGATCCCGGGCTTTTTTTTAAACCATTCTGCAGTTCCATAGAGACAAGTCGATGCGTACCGTCGCCATTGTTCCCGCAGCCGGCTCTGGCAACCGAATGGGCCGGGAACTTTCCAAGCAATACCTTTCGCTGGGAGGAATGCCGCTCCTCGTTCACACGCTGAACGTGTTCGAGAAGTGCCCCCTCGTCGACGCCCTGCTTGTCGTGGTGCCGCCCTCGGACGTGGAAGCGGTGCGCACCGAGATGCTGCCCCGGTGGAACCTGAAAAAATTGGCCGGGGTCATCCCCGGGGGGAAGGAACGCCAGGACTCGGTCCGGGCGGGGATCGAGGCCCTCGACCGGGAAACAGGACTTGTGGTCATCCACGATGCCGTCCGGCCGTTCATTACCGTCGGACTGATCGAAAACTGCATCCGGGCTGCCGCGGAGGAAGGAGCCGCAACCGTCGGGGTACCGGTGAAGGATACCGTCAAGGAGGTTGCGGCGGACGGCCGGGTCATGAGGACCTGCGACCGCAACCTGCTCTGGCTCACGCAGACCCCTCAAGCCTTCCGGCGTGACATCATCGAGAACGCTTATCGTGCAGCCGTACGGGATGGATACCGGGGCACCGACGACACGTCTCTCGTGGAGCGGCTCGGGATCGCCGTCCGGATGATCCGGGGCGACTACGGCAATATCAAGATCACGACGCCGGAGGATCTGGTGATCGCGGAAGCCCTGCTTGCCAAGCGGCCGGGTGTCTTACCGTGAGATCAACCCGATAGAGCGCCTCTTGCGCGTCTTCGGGCTTTACGTTCGTGAAGATCGGAAGATCGGATGCTAAGAAGAGCGGACCTATGAAGGGAAAAGATTTTTTCCACTCCGAGCTTCTGCTCTTCCTGACTCCCGCGCTTCGCTGACTTGTATCGGGGCTTATCCTCGAAGCTGCAGGCTGGTGAGAAAGGATGGTGCCCGCATGAGAGTGGGTTTCGGTTATGACAGTCACCGCTTTGCCGAGGGCCGCAGACTCATCATCGGCGGGGTGGAGGTGAACTACGAGAAGGGGCTGCTCGGGCATTCCGATGCCGACGCCCTGATCCATGCCATCGTGGATGCCATCATAGGGGCCCTGGGGGAAGGGGATATCGGAAAACACTTTCCCGACACGGACCCGCATCTCAAGGGGATTTCCAGTCTCGTCATTCTCAAGCGCGTAGCCGACCTGGCCGTTCAGCGGGGGTATTACGTCAACAACGTGGACTCGACGGTGATCCTCGAAAAACCCCGACTTTCCTCATCCGTCGAGGAGATGCGCCGGAACATCGCGAAAGTCCTCGGGACGGACTATTCCCGCATCAACGTGAAGGCGAAAACGAACGAAAAAATGGGTTTTATCGGCCGGGGCGAGGGTATCGCGGCCTTTGCAGTCGTGACGCTGGCCAAGGTCGGCGCGGACGAGGTCGCCTAGTCAAGGGTTTGTCGATCGCTGCGGCGGCATCCGCCGAAGCGTCAATACGATTCGATTTTATCAAGAGGAGGCATGCATGAGAGTTCGGATTTTTGTGATTGCGGTGGCCATTCTGGCGATCCTGCTGAGCGGCTCCCTTGCGGCGGCGCAGGTCAGACAGGATATTCTAAACGATGCCAAGGGAAAGATCCCGTCGAGGACCGCGAGTCCTGCGGACGACGATAAGGGCCCCGTCGGGAGCTTATTGGGCAGGACCGCAAGCGACACGTCGACGCTCGGCTCGGTCTGGCAGGTGGCCGAGTGCTGCGGGTGGAGCGGCACGTGGACGCGCCGGGCGGGCACGAACACCTTCGACGCGAAATGGCGCCACACGAACGGGTCGCAGGCCCAGGACGTCATCACCCTGCAATCCTGGAACAAGACGACCAACGAGGTCGTGCTGGTACGGCCGAGCATCAACGGGACCTACCGGGCCGTCGTCAACCCCTCGGCGAGAACCCTGACGAACGGGACCGCCTCCTGGTATCCGGCCGGGGAAAAATGGAGTGCACGATACTGATTCAGAGGGCGGCACGGGACAATCCATTTGTCCTTTCTGTCCGCTATCCGCAGGCGCAAAGAAGTTGCAGAAAAAACGGGGGAGCCGGAACCGGCTTCCCCATTTATTTTATGAGAATCGTGTGGGAGCAGGTTTCTCTTGTCGTGAGAAAAAGCTGTCCCGGATCAGTTCCTGTCATCTGCTGATTTTCTTGTGTTGGATTTAACTGCAAGGGAATATGGGCATATTCGTTATACTGATATCCTGGCATGCGTCTTGCTCGATAAGATAGAAATTTTTATTGCAGGCTTTTGCATCATGGCCCATGTGCTGATCATAGATGATAATGCGTCGATACGAACGACCCTGATGAAAGTGATTCAACGCCATGGTCATGAAGTGGTGACGGCGGCAAGCATCGAGGACGGTCTTCAGGCTGCTCGATCCGTGGATGTTGATGTGGTTTTCCTCGATGTGGGACTCCCGGATGGGAGCGGTCTCGATATCATCCATACGCTCCGTGAGACACATTCCTCACCGGAGGTCATCATCATCACGGCCTCCGGTGATTCGGACGGCGCCGAGATAGCAATCCGAAACGGGGCCTGGGATTACATCGAAAAGGCCTCATCGATGTCCGCCATGACCCTTCCCCTCATCCGTGCATTGGAATACCGTCAGGCAAAGCGCGGTCTGAAGAATGCCGAGACGTTCAAACGGGACGGGATCATCGGTTCCAGTCACGCGATCACAGTCTGTTATGATCAGGTCGCAAAGGCAGCGGCGAGTGATGCGAACGTGCTGATCACGGGCGAGACGGGCACGGGAAAAGAAATTTTCGCATGGGCGGTGCACAACAACAGCATTCGAAGCCGCAGGGCATTCGTCACAATCGACTGCACGTCGCTTCCCGAAACTCTCGTGGAGAGTGTCCTCTTCGGCCACATCAAGGGCTCCTTTACGGGTGCCACTGCAAACTACGAGGGCCTGGTCCGTCAGGCTGACGGCGGCACGCTCTTTCTCGACGAGGTGGGGGAACTCCCGTTGTCCTTGCAGAAGACGTTTCTCCGGGTACTGGAAGAACACCGGTTTCGACCGATCGGCGCCAGAGAGGAAGTGCGCAGTGATTTTCGCTTGATTGCCGCTACCAACCGGGATCTCGAGGCAATGGCGAAAAAAGGAGAATTCCGTGAAGATCTCCTGTTTCGGCTCAAGACGATTACCGTCGATCTTCCGCCCCTTCGCAATCGAAAGGGCGATGTGCAGGAACTGGCATCGTATTTCGTCGGACGGATCTGCCGGAAATATAATTCAGCTATAAAGGAATTCTCCCCCGAATTCATTGAATTCATCCTGGACTATGACTGGCCGGGAAACGTGCGCGAACTGGCGCACGCTGTCGAGATGGTCGTCGCCGAAGCGCGCCAGGAGCCTTTGCTTTACCCGAAGCACCTGCCAAGCCACATCCGCATCCAGGTTGCCCGGAAGCGCCTGAAGAAAACAACAACCGTGAAAAGCCCGCCGGCGGACGGCATCCTGCATGGAACGACGAACCTTTATACTCTCCGCGAAGCCCGGGAGTCCGGGTTGGCTGCACTCGAAAGCAGATACCTGACGGATCTCATGGATTACACCGGGGGGGACATGAAGGAAGCCTGCCGCATTTCGGGTCTGTCCACACCGCGCCTTTATGGATTGCTGAAACAGCATGGTATCTCGAAACCATCCCGCCGATCGAATTGAACCGCACCCCGACATTGAAATAAAAACTGCAGAGCCTATCCCGTCCTTCGTGCGTCATCACCTGATTTTCTCACGGCGTGAGAAAAAACATCATGCCATGAGAACCGCCTAAGATCGCGAAATCACTGAATGCACTGCACCGCATGCCCGGTCCTTTCTCAGGCGATTAGAATACAACGCCCGGCCCGTGGTCTTTCACCCGAGAGGCATTGTCTGTAAGTAGCTGAATAGAATGGTATATTTCCAATGGCGGCCTCTGGCATGTCTCTTGATCTCCTTTCGGCCGCACGCGATGCAACGGAAAGGCTTCCATACTCAATGTCGACTGTCATGAACACAGTGAATCATAGCGCCACATAAGGAGTCGGTACAATGAAACTATCTCTATCAGGAAAAGTCATCAGTCTGGTCGCGGTATCGGTTCTTCTGATCGGTGCGGGTTGCTTTCTGAGCACCTATTTTCTCACGATCAAGGGCTCCGAAGAAAACATGCGGCGGGAGGTGGGCCGGGTAGCCGAATCGGTCCAGATCCAGCTGGATTCGACGGCCGCCAAGATGACCATCGTGGCCCAAGCCAGCGCCTCGCGGCCCGATGTGATCCAGGCGATCGAGAAGAACGAATCGGCCTACCTGCAGAGAGTTGGCAAGGAGATCATGCAGAAGACGGGTGCGGAGTTCATCACCTTCACCGATAAGGAGGGCAGGGTTGCGGCCCGCGGCCACTCCGACAAGACGGGCGACAGCGTCCTCAATCAGACCAACGTGCAGAAGTCCCTGTCCGGCGAGGCCTCGACGGGCATCGAGGAGGGCACCGTCGTGAAATACTCCCTGCGGGCCGGGGCGCCCATCAAGTCCGGTGACCGGGTCGCGGGTGCCGTCTCGACAGGCATCGAACTCTCGTCAAACCGCTTCGTCGACGAGATCAAGCGGCTCTTCGGTGTCGAATGCAATATCCTCCTCAAGGACACGTGGGTTGCCACGACCATCACGAAGGATGGGCAGCGGGCCGTCGGGACGAAGACGGACAATTCCGCCGTTCTTCAGTCGGTACTTCAGAAGGGTGAAAGATTCCAGGACGAAGCCAACGTCATGGGTCATATCTATCAGACGGCCTACTGGCCCCTGAAAAATGCCGAGGGGAAGATCTCCGGCATGCTTTTCATCGGCATGGACAAGGAAGAGCTCTTCAGGACCACGCGCACCATCATCGTCACCATCCTTGCCGTTGTGCTGGTGCTCGGTTCGGTGCTCATCTTCGCCGGGATCCTCACGGCGCGATCCGTTACCCGACCCATCATGCGATCGATGAACAGTCTGGATGAGGCTGCCGAACAGGTATCCTCGGCCTCGGCTCAGGTCTCCTCGGCGAGCCAGACGCTGGCCGAGGGTGCGTCGGAGCAGGCAGCCTCGATCGAGGAGACCTCCTCGTCCCTCGAGGAGATGTCCTCCATGACCAAGCAGAACGCCGACAACGCAACCGCCGCCGACCGGCTCATGAAGGAG
>Ga0209079_10000054_pt1 | contig 54025 bp, 47 predicted proteins | sample PPLLaktember2015_2_FD_187259 | JGI IMG/M metagenome (GOLD analysis project Ga0209079, IMG submission 187259) | Freshwater sediment microbial communities from Prairie Pothole Lake near Jamestown, North Dakota, USA - PPLs Lake P7 Core (6) Depth... | ecosystem: Environmental > Aquatic > Freshwater... | reverse complement strand
CCCACCCACCAAGCGGCCAGCAAACCTACTGGCTCTGCGACAGAACGTTCGACAGCAGCTTCGCCGTGATGTCGACGATCGGGATCACCCGCTCGTACGCCATACGCGTGGGCCCGATGACGCCGAGGGTGCCGATCACCTTGCCGTCGACCGTGTACGGCGCCACCACCATGCTCATGTCGTCGACCGGCACGAGCGTCGACTCCCCGCCGATGTAGATCTGCACGCCGTGGGCGTTGATCGCCGTGTCGAGCAGCTGCATCAGCCGGCTGCGGTGGTCGAAGAGATCGAACATGCGGCGCAGCTTGTCCATGTCGGTGGCCAGATCGGACACGCCGAGCAGGTTGCGCTCGCCGGAGATCACCAGCGGCTCGGACTCCTCCGCCGCCTGGCTGCCCGCCTGCAGCGCCGACTCCATCAGGCGCGAGATGTCCTCGCGCAGGATGCGAAGGTCGCCGTGCAGCCGCTCGCGCACCTCGCCGAACGAGCGTCCAGCGAACTGCTCGTTCAGGATGTTGGCGGCCTCGACCAGCTGCGACGGCGTGTACGGCGCTTCCGTCATCAGCACGCGGTTCTGCACGTCGCCCTCGGGCGTCACGATGATCAGCAGCACCCGCCGGTCCGACAGCCGCACGAACTCGACCTGCCTGAACGCCGAGGTGCGGCGCGGCGTCAGCACGACGCCGGCGAACTGCGACAGTCGCGACAGCAGCTGCGCCGCGTTCTGGATGGCGCGGCTGGGATCGGCCACCTGCAGCTGCCCCTGCATCAGGTCGGTCTGCTGCTGCTCCAGCGGCTGCACCGTCAGCAGGCTGTCGACGAACAGCCGGTAGCCGCGCGGGGTCGGCACCCGCCCGGCCGACGTGTGCGGGCTGGAGACGAACCCCATGTCCTCGAGGTCCGCCATCACGTTACGGATCGTCGCCGGCGACAGCTCGAGCCCCGAGATCCGGGCCAGCGCGCGCGACCCGACCGGCTGGCCGTCGGCGATGTAACGCTCGATCAGCGTCTTCAGCAGCTTTCTGGATCGATCGTCGAGCATGGCAACCATTATGACCGCAAGCAGGGGCCTGCAGCGCCGGCGCGGGTTCGAGATGGGCCTGGCCAGGGGGTTCCTGCATAATCGTCCGCATGACCCAGGCGTTCACCCACGTCGCCGTCTTCGGGAAGCCGCGCGCGGAAGGCATCCGCGAGCCGCTGCTCGAGATCGCCCGCGTCGTCGAGAGCGCCGGCGGCCAGGTGATGTTCGACCTCGCCACCGCCGAGAACATCGGCTCGGGGGAGCGAGCGGGCCACACGGTGCACGCGATCGGCAAGCAGGCCGACGTCGCCATCGTGCTCGGCGGCGACGGCACGATGCTCGGCATCGCGCGCGAACTGGCGCCCTTCCGGGTGCCCCTGATCGGCATCAACCACGGCCGGCTCGGCTTCATGACCGACATCGCGCTCGACCAGGTGGCCGAGGTGCTGGTGCCGATGCTGCGCGGCGCCTACGAGACCGACCGGCGGATGCTGCTCGACGCCGAGGTGCGCCGCCAGGGCCGGGTGGCCCATCACGCGGTCGCGCTGAACGACGTGGTGATCTCGCGCGGCGTGGCGGGCGGGATGGTCGAGTACACGGTGCGGGTCGACGGCGTCACGATGTACAACCAGCGCGCCGACGGCGTGATCGTCTCCACGCCCACCGGCTCCACGGCCTACGCGCTGTCGGCCAACGGGCCGATCCTCTATCCGTCGCTGGCCGGCCTGCTGCTGGTGCCGGTCGCCCCGCAGACACTGTCGAACCGCCCCATCGTGCTGGCCGACGATGTCGTGGTCGAGATCGAAATCACCGACGTGCGCGACGCCAGCGCGCACTTCGACATGCAGACGTACTCCCACCTCTCGCCCGGCGACGTGGTGCGGGTGAAGCGCGCGACCGACACCGTCACGCTGCTGCATCCCGTCGGATACAACTTCTTCGCCACGCTGCGGCAGAAGCTGCACTGGAGCGTGATGCCGAGCGGAGCGCGCAGCTAGTCACTGTTCCGATGCTGCAGTCGCTGGCAATCCGCAACTTCGTCATCGTCGAGTCGCTCGAACTCGACTTCGCGCCCGGTTTCACCGTGCTCACCGGCGAGACCGGCGCCGGCAAGTCCATCCTCATCGACGCCCTGCTGCTCGCGCTCGGCGAGCGCGCCGACGCCGACGTGGTGCGCGAGGGCGCGCCGCGCGCGGAGATCAGCGCCGGGTTCCGCGCCGGCGCCGCGGTGATCGAGTGGCTGCAGTCGCAGGACGTCGGCGACGCGGACGAGTCGAGCGTGCTGGTGCGCCGGACCATCGATGCGGGCGGCCGCAGCAAGTCGTACGTCAACGGTTCGCCGGTCACGCTGGCCCAGCTGCGCGAGCTCGGCGAACTCCTGCTCGACGTGCATGGCCAGCACGCGCACCAGTCGCTGCTGAAGACGGCCGCCCAGCTCGCCCTGCTGGACGAGCACGGCGGACTCGCCGGCGAGCGGCGCGAACTCGCCAGGGCGTGGGCCGACTGGAAGCGCGAGGAGCGCGCGCGCGAAGACGCCGAGGCGATGGCGGCGAGCGCGCTCGCCGAACAGGACCGCCTGCGCTGGATCGTCGAGGAACTCGACGCGCTGGCGCCCCAGCCAGGCGAGTGGGACACCGTGCAGGCCGAACACAAGCGGCTGTCGCACGCGGCCGGCCTGCTCGAGGGCGTGCAGGCGGCGGTCGACGCGCTGTCCGAGTCCGATGCCTCGGCGCTGGCGCAGGTCGGCAACGTCAGCGGCCGCATCACCCACCTGCTTCCGTACGACGAGCGCCTGCAGCCCGCCGTCGAGCTGATCGACGCCGCGCAGATCCAGCTCGATGAAGCCGTGACCGTGCTGCGGCGCTATCTCGACAAGTCCGACCTCGACGCCTCCCGGCTGGCCGAAGTCGACGCGCGTCTGTCGGCGCTGCACGGCGCGGCGCGCAAGTTCAGGACGACGCCGGAGCAGATCGCCGGACTCCTCGCCACGTCGCGCACGCGACTGGATGCGCTCGCTTCGGCCGGCAACCTCGACGCGCTCCGCGCTCGCGAGTCGGCGCTGCGCGACGCCTGGGCGAAGCAGGCGCAGGCGCTGTCAAAGAAGCGCGCCGCCGCGGCGAAGCGCATGGGCCAGGAAGTCACGCGCGCGATGCAGGACCTGAACATGGAAGGCGGCCGCTTCGAGGTCGCGCTCGCCGACGGCGAACCGGCGGCGTCCGGAACCGACCGCGTCGAGTTCCTGGTCGCAGGACACGCGGGGGTGGCGCCGAAGCCGCTCGCCAGGGTGGCCTCGGGCGGCGAACTCGCGCGGATCAGCCTGGCGATCTCAGTCATCGCCGCAACCGCCACGCCGGTCGCGACCCTGATCTTCGACGAAGTCGACGCCGGGATCGGCGGCGCCGTCGCCGACACGGTGGGGCGGCTGCTGAAGCGGCTGGGGCAGGACCGCCAGGTGCTGGCGGTCACGCACCTGCCGCAGGTCGCGGCGCACGGCGACCAGCACTTCGTCGTTCTCAAGGAAAGCGACGATGCCGGGCGGCCCGTCTCCCGGCTGCGGCAGCTCGACCGCAAGACGCGCATCGAGGAAGTCGCGCGGATGCTGGGCGGCCAGGAGATCACCGAGACCACGCGCAAGCACGCGCGGGAACTGCTCGCGTCCTAGCCGCCGTCGGCACCCGCGTTCTGCAGCAGCAGGCGCGCGGCCGCCAGATCCTCGATCGCCGTGCCGACCGACTTGAACAGCGTGATCTGCGCATCTGACGTGCGGCCGGGCACCTCGCCCGTGACGAGCTGGGCCAGTTCGCCCAGCACGTCGGCCCGGCTGATGACTCCGCGCTCGAGCGGCTCGACGATGTCCGCGGCTTCCGCGAGTGCGCCCGCAAACGTGTCGACGTAGACCCGCGAACGGCCCACGGCCGCGTCGTCGGCTTCGCGCATGCTGCGGCGGAAGCCGCCGACCAGGTCGAGATGGCATCCCGGTCGCAGCCACGCGCCTCGGACGATCGGCGCCGTCGCGGTGGTGGCGCAGCTGACGATGTCCGCCTCGCGCACCGCGAGTTCGAGATCGTCCACCGCCTGGGCGGGCAGTCCTTCGTCGCGCAGCATCTGCGCCATCGTCTGCGCGCCGACGCCGTTGCGGCCCCAGATCCGCAATCGGGACACGCTGCGGCCATGGCAGTGCGCGCGCGCCATGTAGGGCGCCAGGTGGCCGGTGCCGATGACCAGCACGTTGTCGGCCCCGGGACGCGCGAGGAAGCGCGCCGCGAGCAGCGACGCGGCGGCGGTCCGGCAGAGCGTGAGCGCCTCGCCGTCGATGACGGCCAGCGGCGCGCCGCTCGCGCGTTCGAGCAGGACGTAGATGGCGTTGACGGTGGCACGGTTGCGCTCGCGATTGCCGGGCATCACGGTGACTAGCTTCACGCCGAGCGCGCCCTGCGCGCCGTCGCTCCACGCCGGCATCAGCAGCAGCGAGTCGGTCGATGACAGCGCATGCGCGTGCCGCAGCGGCGCCACGGGACTCGACCGCAGCATGTCCGCGATCGCGTCCGCGAGGGCGTCGAAGCCCAGGGCGCGGTGGACCTGCTCGGCGTCGAAGAACCGCATGGACATACCCCGCAGCGCGGTCAGGGCGCGACCCAGCGGCCCGACTTGCCGCCCTGCTTCTCCAGCAGCCGCACCCCGCCGATCTCCATCCCGCGGTCGACGGCCTTGCACATGTCGTAGACGGTCAGCAGGCCGATCTGCACGGCCGTCAGCGCTTCCATCTCGACGCCGGTCTGCCCGCTGGTGTGGACCTCGGCGCGGCACTCGACGGCACGGGCCGCCGCGTCGAGAGTGAAATCGACGCCGATCTTCGTGATCGCGAGCGGGTGGCACAGCGGGATGAGTTCGGACGTGCGCTTCGCCGCCTGGATCGCGGCGATCCGCGCCACGCCCAGCACATCGCCCTTTTTCGACGTGCCGCCCGCGACCAGTTCGAACGTCGCCGGTTGCATGGTGATGCGCCCGGTGGCCACCGCCACGCGGCGCGTCACCGGCTTGCCGCCGACGTCGACCATGTGGGCCTGGCCGCTGGAATCGAAGTGGGTCAATGAGCTCATGGGGTCCCTGGGCTGCGTGCGACGGCGCACACGGCGGTCCGGCGAAGCGGAACGAATTGCGCGTCTGGCTATCATACAAACCCGAGGGCTGCCGCATCGAACCAGGCCCGTCTGCAGGGTCGCCGGCAGGTCCCTGGCTGCTATTGTGAAGCGCTATTGAAGGTCTTCCGTTTCCTCGTCGTCGCTCTCGTTTCCCTGGCGCTGAACGCGCCGATCGCGCGTGCCCAGTCGCCGGACCTGCCGTCGCTCGGCGAAGCGGGCGCTGAAGAGCTGCCGCCGGCGATCGAGCGCAGGCTCGGCGAGCAGATCATGCTGCAGGTCCGGCGCGACCCGACCTACCTCGCCGACCCCGAGTCGACCGAGTACCTGAACAACCTCGGCTATCGCCTGGTCTCGGTCAGTCCGTCGAGGTCGCTCGACTTCGTGTTCTTCGTCATCCGCGACCCGATGCTCAACGCGTTCGCGCTGCCCGGCGGCTTCATCGGCGTGCACACCGGCCTCGTCATCACGTCGCAGAGCGAATCGGAACTCGCGAGCGTGCTGGGCCACGAGATCGGCCACGTCACCCAGCGCCACATCGCGCGGATGATCGCGAAACAGAAGGAGTCCACCGCGATGGCGATCGGCGCGCTGCTGCTCGCCATGCTCGCCGCGCGCGCGGGCGGCTCGTCCGGCAGCGACCTGACGCAGGCGGCCATCATGGGCAGCCAGGCCGCGATGCTGCAGCAGCAGCTCAACTTCTCGCGCGAAGCGGAGCGCGAAGCGGACCGGGTGGGCTTCCAGACGCTGGTGGACGCCGGCTTCGACGGCCGCGGCATGGAAGGCTTCTTCGCGCGCATGCAGTCGGGCACGCGGATCTACGAAGGCACGGCGCCGGCGTACCTGCGCACGCACCCGATGACCGTCGAGCGCATTTCCGACATGCAGAACCGGACGCGCAACCTTCCGTTCAAGCAGCGCCCCGACAGCCTCGAGTTCCAGCTGATCCGGGCGCGCCTGCGCGTGCTGCAGGAAACGACGACGCAGGGCTGGCGCGACGCGCTGGAGTACTTCAACGGGCAGATCAACAACCGCACGACCCACTCCGAGTACGCGGCGCGCTACGGGGCCGCGGTCGCGGCGTTGAAGCTCAATCTCGCCGAAGTCGCGCTGCAGAATGCGCTCACCGCCAAGCGCCTCGCGCCCGGGTCGTCCGTCATCCTGGACAAGGCCGTGGTGGAGGCCCGCTTCGCCGCCGCGCGCGACGACACGGCGCGCGACGAGGCGATCAGGCTCGCGCAGGACAACGCGGCGCGTCACCCGCTGTCCGGCACGGCGGCTTACCACTACGTCGAGCTGCTGCTGAAGACCAACCGCTACCAGGAGGCGATCGCCTTCCTCCGCAACCAGGATGCGATCTCGCGCAGCCAACCCGTCTACCACGCGCTGCTCGGCCGCGCCTACGAAGGCCTGAACCGCCGCACCCTGCACCACCAGGCGGTCGGCGAGATGTACGCGTTGTTCGGCGCCGTGGCGCCTGCGATCCAGCAGCTCGAAATGGCGCGGCAGGCGAACGACGGCGATTTCTACGCACTGTCGGAAATCGACGCCCGCCTGCGCGACCTGCGGGCCCAGTTCAAGCGCGAGCAGGAGTTGATGCGCGAGAGCGGCCGGCAGTCGCCCGAGTCCAGTCGCTGACCTCGCGGCCGGGCGATGCCCCTTCCGGCCGCAAGGTCCGGGCGGGACTCCGGGACTCCTTACAATCCCGGTTTTGCCGAACCGGACGGCATGCGATCGAAACCCTCCGCGCCGTCACCGCAATGAACCTCGCAGAACACCCCGCCCAGTCGCCTCCCGACGCGACCATCGCCCCGATCGAGACGGACGCCGTGATCGTCGGTGCAGGCCCCGTCGGCCTGTTCCAGGTCTTCGAGCTCGGACTCCTGGAGATCAAGGCGCACGTCATCGACTCGCTGAAGGAAGTCGGCGGCCAGTGCATCGAGCTCTACCCTGACAAGCCGATCTACGACATCCCGGCGATCCCGGTGTGCACGGGCAAGGAGCTGACGGACAACCTGCTCAAGCAGATCGAGCCGTTCGGCGCGACCTTTCATCTCGGCCAGGAAGTCAGCGTGGTCCGCAAGGAGGACGACGGACGCTTCTACGTCGAGACGAGCGGCGGCACGCGCTTCCTCACCCGGGTCATCATCATCGCGGCCGGCGTCGGCTCGTTCCAGCCGCGCGCGCTCAAGGTGCCGGAGATCGAGAAGTTCACCGGAACGCAACTCTTCTACCGCGTGCGCGACCCGTCGCGCTTCCACGGAAAGAGCCTCGTGATCGTCGGCGGCGGCGACTCCGCGCTCGACTGGACGCTCGATCTCGTCGGCAAGGCCGAGAGCGTGGTGCTGGTGCATCGCCGCGACGGCTTCCGAGCGGCGCCGGCCTCGGTCGCGAAGATGCGGGAGCTGTGCGACCAGTTGCAGATGCAGTTCCTCGTCGGCCAGGTCACCGGGTTCGAGGAACAGGACGGTCGCATGGCCGAAGTGCGCGTCACCTCGCTCGACGGCCTGACGCGCCGGGTTCCGCTCGACATGCTGCTGGTGTTCTTCGGACTGTCGCCGAAGCTCGGCCCGATCGCCGAGTGGGGACTCGACCTCGAGCGCAAGCAGATCCTCGTCGACACGGAGAAGTTCGAGACCAACGTCCCGGGCATCTTCGCCGTCGGCGACATCAACACCTATCCGGGCAAGAAGAAGCTGATCCTCTCGGGCTTCCACGAAGCGGCGCTCGCCGCGTTCGGCTCGACGCGCTACATCTTCCCGGAGCGCAAGGTGCACCTGCAGTACACGACCACCAGTCCGAAATTGCACAAGATCCTGGGCGTCGAGAGCCCGGTGTTTGACTGACATTCTTCCGGCGCATCCGGATCTGTCTCCGTGGGTGCGCGGCCGGCGGGAAACGGCGGGCGGGACTGCGGTGGCGAGCCAAAAGCGCGAACGGATCTGCATCGCCGAAGGCAGTCGCTCTTCTCACCTCGCCCGAAGGCGGTGCCGTGGCAGGCGGGGTGCGGCGGCGGCGCGTTCTGTGGCGGCGAGCAGCGGAGGCCGGAGGTCGGCGCGCGCCAGCGCGCTTCGTGTCTGACTTGCCGCGGCATGTTTGAGCGGAGTTCGCGCAGCGAACGCAGCGAGTTCCGCGGCACGACCTCGGGCCGAGCAGCGGAGCGAAGTCGGCGCGCAGCGCCGACCGCCACAGCATGCGCCGCCGCCGCGCCCCGCCCGCCGCGGCAAGGCGACGACGTCGCCACGGCAAGGCAGCATCGAAGCGAAGGAAGGGCAAAGACGCACTCACGGCAGTCCACTCAGCAAGCCAACCTCGCTACGCTCTCCCCATGGACGAGATCGTCAAGGCCGCCATGGCCAAGTGGCCGAACGTGCCCGCCGTCTACGGCTGGCTGGAACTGACCGCGCGCGGCGAGTGGAGGATAAGGGGCGAGCCGATCGACAACGCGTCGATCCGCGAATTCATCGCACGCAACTATGCGCACGACGATCAAGGCAACTGGTTCTTCCAGAACGGCCCGCAGCGCGTCTTCGTTTCGCTCGAGGCCACGCCACTGGTCTATCGGCTCGACGAATCCGGGCGCCTGCAGGCACACACAGGGATGCACCCGCGCGAACTGCGCGGCGTGTTCGCGGACCCGGAAGGACGCCTCCTCCTCGTGACCGAACTCGGGCCCGGACTGATCGACAGCCGCGACGCCCCTGGATTCGCGGAGCGGCTGGTCGACGGCGAGGGACACGCCCTCGACGAACCGAGCCTCGAGCGGTGGCTGGCCGGCGATGGCGAGGCGTTCCTGGCACCGGACGGGCTGCACGTGCAGCATGACCGCCCGGTGGTTCCGGTCGAGCGCGTCACCTCGAACGGCTGGCCGGACACGTTCGGCTTCGTCGCCAGGCCCGGCGGCGGCAAGGTCACCTGACGCCGCATCGCCCGCCCCGCGGCGCTCAGCGCCGCTCGCTGAAGAACCACTCGAGGCGCTCGGGCAGGAACCCGAGGTGCCCCGGGAAGCGGCCGCCCGCGAAGCCGATGTGCCCGCCCTCGTCCGGCTGCTCCAACGTGACGTCGCTCGACACGTCGTCCGGACCAGGGAGGCTTTCGGCCGGAACGAAGGGATCGTTGCGCGCGTTCAGCACGAGGTGCGGCACGCGCACGTTGCGAAGCAGCGGCTTGGCCGAGGCGCGCGTCCAGTAGTCGATCGTGTCGCGGAAGCCGTGCACGGGCGCGGTGAAGAGGTTGTCGAACTCGTACAGGTTCCGCGCGCGCCGAAGCACGTCGACGTCGATCGCGTGGCCGAAGCGCTGCGCCTTGTCGCGCGCCTTGTCCTTCAGCGTGGCGAGGAACATCTTCGTGTACAGCAGGTTGAAGCCGCGTCCGATGGCGTGGCCCCCGGCGACGAGGTCCAGCGGCGAACCGATCGACGCCGCGGCGGTGACGAAGCGCGCCGCCTCGCCGCGCTCACCGAGCCACTTCGCCAGCATGTTGCCGCCGAGCGAGACGCCGACGGCGTGCAGCGGCGCCGTCGGCCAGCGCGCGTGGAGCGTGCGCAGCACCCAGTCGCCCTCCTCCGAATCGCCGGAGTGATAGGCACGGGGCAGCAGGTTCGGCTCTCCCGAGCAGCCGCGGAAGTGCACGACCGCCGCGCGCCAGCCGCGGTCAGCGAAGTGGCGCATCGTCACGCGCGCGTAGTGACTGCCCGAATCGCCCTCGAGCCCGTGGAACAGCGCGATCAGCGGCGCGGCGGGCGCGGCAGGCTCGGGCTGCGCGAAGTCGACGTCGATGAAGTCGCCGTCGGGCGTCGGCCAGCGCTCGCGGCGGTAGGCGACATCCGGCAGCGGCACCAGGCGCGCCGGCCAGATCGTCTGCAGGTGTCCGCCGGGCAGCCAGCGCGGCGCGCGATAGGTCGAGGTCACGAGGGGCATGGCGGCCGGACGGCGTGGCGGCGGATCGTCCAACGGCGCCCGCGCCGAAGGTCAGTGCAGGACCGCGTGCGACTCGTCGAAGCTGGCCGCCTCGCCATCGGGCGCCGCGGACGCGTGGTGCAGCACCATCTTCCAGCCGGCCGCGGTCTTGACGTAGGCGTTGGTCGCGATGACGCGCGCGATGCGGCGCTCGCGACCCTGCGTGACGAGCACTTCCTCGATGACGTTGTGGACTGCGACCGTCGGCGTGTCGAGCGACTTGCGCGACGAACTGCGCACGTGCAGCGGGCCGTTGGACAGGATGGCCGCCCACGATGTCCGCACGGCGCCGTGGCCGGTCAGGCGCGGACCACCCGGGTGGATGCAGACGACGTCGTCGTCGTCGAGCCACAGCTCCGCGATCGCCGCCGCGTCGGCGTTGTCGAGCGCCTCGTAGAAGGCGTGCTCGCACTCCTCGGACGACGAGAACAGCAGCGGGCGCGTCAGCCGTGACATGCGACGGGTCAGTGCCCCTTGATCACTTCGCCGGCACGCAGGCGGTACACGGTGCCGCAGTACGGGCACATCGCCTGGCCGGTCGTCGCGAGTTCGAGGAACACGCGCGGATGATGGTTCCACACCGGCATCGCCGGGTTGGGACAGAAAGCGGGCAGGTCCTTCGCCGCCAGTTCGACGACCGGGCCTTCCTTCGTCGCGCTCATACCATCGTCAGCCAGTGGCGGTACTTATCGGCGCGGCCGTTCACGACATCGAAGAAGAGGTTCTGGATGCGCTCCGTCACCGGGCCGCGGCGCCCGGCGCCGATCGTGCGTCCGTCGAGCTCGCGGATCGGCGTGATCTCGGCGGCCGTTCCGGTGAAGAACGCTTCGTCGGCCAGGTACACGTCGTCGCGCGTCATCGGCCGCGACGCGACGCTGAGGCCGAGGTCGCGCGCGAGTTCGATCACGGTGGCGCGCGTGATTCCGGTCAGGCCGGACACCATCTCGGGCTCGACCAGCTGGCCGTCCCTGACGATGAAGAGGTTCTCGCCCGCGCCTTCCGCGACGAAGCCCTGGGTGTCGAGCAGCAGCGCTTCGTCATAGCCGTCGCGCGTCGCCTCCATGTTCGCGAGGATCGAGTTCACGTAGTGGCCGGCCGTCTTGGTGCGGACCATCGACACGTTGATGTGATGCCGCTGGAACGACGACGTCTTCACGCGGATGCCCTTGAGCAGGCCCTCCTCGCCGAGGTACGCGCCCCACGGCCACGCCGCGATCGACACGTGCACGGACGCGCCCTTGGGGCTGACGCCCATCTTCTCGGAGCCGTAGAACGCCAGCGGCCGCAGGTAGCACGACTCCAGCTTGTTCGCGCGCACCACCTCGCGCTGCGCCTCCACCAGCTGCTCGCGCGAGTACGGAATCTCCATCATGAAGACCTTGGCGGAGTTGAACAGCCGGTCGGTGTGCTCCTTCAGCCGGAAGATCCCCGTGCCGGCGGGCGTCTTGTACGCGCGCACGCCCTCGAAAACGGCAAGGCCGTAGTGCAGCGAGTGCGTCAGGACGTGCGTCGTGGCGTCGCGCCACGGCACCAGCTTGCCGTCGTACCAGATGAACCCGTCGCGGTCCGCCATCGACATCGCGTCTTCTCCCTTTGAATTCTCACGCCAGCGCGGCGCGCGCCCGCTCGCGCCGAAGGCTGCGATTCTAGCGAACCGCGCGCGCTCGCCGAGGCTTCCTATAATCGCCGCTCCCAGGAGATCCCTTGTCCTCATCCGCGACCGCCGGGCGGCAGATCTCGCTGCTCGCCATCTGCCAGGCGCTGCTGTACGTCAACAACGTCACGCTGATCTCGATCAACGGCCTCGCGGGACTCGTGCTGTCGCCGACGCCGCTCTACGCGACGCTGCCCATCACCGCGTACATCGCCGGCTCGGCGCTCACCACCGTCCCGGCCTCGCTTGCCATGGCGCGCTGGGGACGGCGCGCCGGATTCGTGTTCGGCAGCGCGATGGGGATCGTCGGCACGTCGACGGCCGCGCTCGGAATGCTCACCGGCAGTTTCGTGCTGCTGTGCCTGGGGACGTTCTGCACGGGCATCTACAACGCCTTCGCGCAGTACCTGCGCTTCGCCGCCGTCGATGTGGCCGACGCCTACGACCCCTCGCTGCGGGAACGCGCCATCTCCTGGGTGCTGGCGGGCGGCATCGCCGGCGGGCTGATCGGGCCCGAACTATCGAAGATCACCGTCAACCTGCTGCCAGCCGCATTCGCCGCGAGCTACCTCGGGCTGGCGGCCGTGGCACTGGTGGCAGGCCTCGTCGCCAGCCGCCTGGTCATCCCGCAAGCCGTCATTTCCGCCAGCGCGGCGGCGGCGCGTCCGCTGGCGGCCATCGCGCGCCAGCCCACGTTCGTCGTCGCGGTCGCGGTCGGCGCGATCAGCTACGGCAGCATGAACCTGCTGATGACCGCCACGCCGCTGGCGATGAAGGTCTGCGGCTTCGGCTACCCGGATGCGGCCGACGTGATCAAGTGGCACGTGGTCGGCATGTTCGCTCCCGGGTTCTTCACCGGTCACCTCATCCGCCGCTTCGGCGTGCTGAGGATCATGCTGGTCGGCTGCGCGCTGATGTTCCTGACGGTCGTCATCGCGCACGCCGGCCTCACCTACTGGCACTTCTGGTTCGCGCTGTTCGCGCTCGGGGTCGGCTGGAACTTCATGTTCGTCGCCGCCACCACGCTGCTGACGACGACCTACACCACGGCCGAGAAGGCAAAGGTCCAGGGCGTGAACGACCTCACGGTCTTCGTCACGATGATCTCGTCTTCGGCCGCGTCCGGCGCGCTGCTGTCGACGAGCGGCTGGACCGATCTCAACCTGTATGCGGTGCCGGCGCTCGTGCTGGCCACGCTCGGCGCCGCCTACCTGATGCTGCGGCCGGCGCACCGTCGCCCGAAGCCGACGTGATGCTGAAGCGCGTCTTCGGTGCCGATCCGGCCATCGCCGCGCGGCGACGGCACGCCTTCGCGCGCGGGCTGCGCGCCGTCGCGCCGGCCACCATCGCCACCGGCACGTGGGGACTCGTCACAGGCGTGGCGATGGTCAAGGTCGGCCTGACCACCGCGCAGGCGCTCGGCATGACGCTGTTCGTGTTCGCGGGGTCGGCGCAACTGGCCGCGCTCCCGCTGATCGCCGCCGCCGCGCCGATCTGGGTCGTGCTGCTCACCGCGACGGTCGTGAACCTGCGCTTCGTGATCTTCTCCGCGGGGCTGCAGCCGTACTTCAGGCGGTTCTCGCTTGGCCGCCGGCTGCTGCTCGGCTACATCACCAGCGACGTCGGCTTCGCGCTGTTCCTGTCGCGCTTCGTCAATGCTCCCGAAGAGGAGCGCGGTTCGCTGGAGCAGGTGTGGTTCTTCCTCGGCATGGCGGCCGGCAACTGGGTCGCGTGGCAGACCATGTCCGTGCTCGGCATCCTCCTCGCCGCCCAGGTGCCCGGGGCGTGGGGGCTCGAGTTCGCGTCGATCCTCGCGCTCATCGCACTGACGCTGCCGATGATCAGTGGCCGCCCGGCGCTGGTGGGCGCGGCGACCGCGGGCGTCGTCGCCGTCCTCGGCGCCGGCCTGCCCCTGAAGCTGGGCCTCGTCGCAGCCGTGGTGGTCGGCATCGCGGCCGCCATGAGCGCGGAAGTCGTGCTCGAACGGACGGGAGCGGGCGCGTGAGCGACCTGGCGATCTGGATCATCGTCGTCGGCCTGACTCTCGTCACCGTGGCGACGCGTTCGGCGTTCCTCGTTCTCGGCGATCGCTTCAAGCTGCCGGAGCGCGTGCAGCACGGCCTGCGCTACGCGCCGGCGTGCGCCCTCGTGGGGCTGATTGCTCCCGAACTCGCGCTGGCGGACGGCACGCTCGCGCTGTCCCTCGCCAACCCGAAGCTCATTGCCGGCTTCGCCGCCGGCGCGATCATGCTCGCCACGCGCAGCATGATCGCGGCGATGGCGGTGGGCATGCTCGCCTTCACGGCCCTGCGGCTGCTTGCGGCGTGAACGACGGCGGCGGGCGCCGCGCCGTCAGCGGGGGTCCAGACCCCGATGGGCGCGCCGCACGGCGGGCAAGACCCACACCACGAGCACAAGCGTCGCCAGCGCAACGAACGACGCCGCCAGCATGAAAGCCACGGTCGCGCCCGAAGCCACCCACAGCCAGCCGAACACCGCCGAGGCCGGAAGCAGCAGCAGGCCCTTGGCGAGGTAGTACCAGCCGTACGCGGTCCCCAGCCGCTGCTGCGGCACCAGGTCCGCGATGAGCGCCCGTTCCGACCCCTCCGTGGCGGCCATGTAGACGCCGAGCAGGATGGCGGCCGGCCACATGAGGGTCACGTTGCTGGTCCAGCCCAGCACGACGAACAGCACGACATGGAGCACCCAGCCGACCGTCAGCAGCGGCACGCGCCCGACGCGATCGGAGTGCGCCGACAGCGGCACCGCGAGCACGGTCGACGTCGCCGCCACCACCGCCCACAGCAACGCGGTCTGCGCGATCGGCATCCCGAGGTCGTGCGCGCGCAGGATCACGAACGCGTTGGAGGCTTGCCCGAGCGTGAAGATCGAGATGGCGAGGAGAAGCCTCTGGAAGCCCGGTGGCAGTCCGCGCCACGTCCAGTCCGGCTTGACCGGCACAGGCACGGCACCGTCGCGCGGCTCCTTCACCGACAGGGCTAGCGCGACGCACAGCGCCCCCGGCACGGCGGCCCACAGCAGGATGTCGCGCAGCGGAATGTTCAGCGCGAGCAGGCCGGCGGCGAGCAGCGGACCGATCACGGCGCCGGCGTTGTCGAACGCGCGGTGCAGGCCGAACGCGACCCCGCGCCGGGCGGCCGGCACCGAGCGCGCGAGCAGTGCGTCGCGCGGCGACGAGCGCAGGCCCTTGCCGAACCGGTCGAGCACGCGCAGCGCCAGCACCATGGGCCACGACGCCGCGAGCGCGAGCAGTGGCCGTGCCACGGCCGCGCATCCATAGCCCGCGACCATGAACAGCTTCGCGCGCCGCACGCGGTCGTACCAGACGCCGGAGACGAGCTTCAGCAGCGCCGCCGTCGCCTCCGCGGCGCCCTCGATGAACCCGAGCGCGCGCGGACCGGCACCGAGCACCGTCGCGAGGTACAGCGGCAGCAGCGGATAGACCAGTTCCGATGCGGCGTCGTTCAGCAGGCTGATGAGGCCGAGGACCCACACCGTCGACGGCAGCGCGCGCAGCGCATCGCGCATCAATCCGCCCCGAACACGTCCATCCACAGGCGCCGCACCGCCGCCGCCTGGGCCTCGACCTCCGCCGGCTCGACCCGCGCGCGTTCGGCGCCGTTCAGGCGCAGGCGGTGCTGCAGCGCGCGGAACGCGCGGTACGCGTCGGCGACTTCGCGCGCGAGCGTCATGTCGATCAGCCGCATGCCGGCGGCCATCTGCAGCAGCGCGATGTTGCCGAGGTTGCGGACGAGGTCGCCATGGCGGTGCGAGTGCGCAAGCACCAGGTACTGGACGATGAACTCGATGTCGACCATGCCGCCGCGATCGTGCTTCAGGTCGAACAGGGCACTGGTGTTCGGGTGGCCGTCGAGCATCTTCTGGCGCATCGCCAGCACTTCGCTCTTCAGCTTCGCGAGATCGCGCACCTGCGTCAGCACGTGGACGCGCTCGGCCTCGAATCGGTGCCCCAGCTCGAAGTCCCCGGCGCAGTGGCGCGCGCGCGTCAGCGCCTGGTGTTCCCACACCCACGCGCCCATGCCGTCCTCGTTGCGCTGGTAGCGCGAGAACGCGTCGAGCGAGGACACCATCAGTCCGGCGTTGCCGTTCGGCCGCAGCCGCAGGTCGATGTCGAACAGGTTGCCGGACGAGGTCTGCGCCGTCAGCCAGGTGACCAGCCGGCGCGCGAGCACCGAGTAGACGTCGGGCGCATCCGGGTGGTCGTCGTCGAACAGGAAGATCAGGTCGAGGTCCGAGACGTACCCGAGCTCCTTCCCGCCGAGCTTGCCGTACCCGATCACGGCGAAGCGCGGCACCTCGCGGTGCCGCCTGGCGATCGTCGTCCACACGCGCTCCAGCGTGAGCCCGAGCGTGAAGTCGGCGAGCGCCGACAGGTGATCGGCGAGCCGCTCGACCGTCAGGCGGCCGTCGAGGTCGGCCACCAGCAGCCGCAGCACCTGCGCGTGGTGGACATCGCGCAGCAGGTTCATCTGCCGCTCCTGGTCACCGTCGGCCTCGTCGAGCTGGCGCCGCACCAGGGCGGACCACGCGGCCCAGTCGGGCTCGCGTTCGTGCAGGCGCTCGTCGAGCAGCTCGTCGAGCAGGATCGGATGGAGCACCAGGTAGTCGGCCGCCCAGCGGCTGGCCGCCAGCATGCGCATGACGCGTTCGAACGCGTGCGGGAACTGGTTCAGCAGCGTCACGTAGGTGTTGCGGCCGGCGATGACCTCGGCGAGCTGCGCGAAGCGCGCGAAGTGCTCGTCCGGTCCGATGTCGTGCGCCGCGCCGGAGCCGTGCGACAGCTCGATCGCCGAGACAAGCGCCCGCTGCAGAAGGCGCTCGATGCCGGCGCGCGCGCCCGCGCTCGCGCCCTGCACGCGTCGCCCGTTCAGCACGCCGCGCAACCGCTGCGCCGTTCCGGGCGGGTCGCGGAATCCCTGCTCCTCGAGATGGTCGACGAGGGGCGCGTCGTCGCCGTCGCCCGGCGTGTTCCACGAGGCCGGCATCGGCGCCTGGCGGGTGGTCTCGACCGGTTCGGAGAACACGGTGTCGAACACGCCGTCGACGAAGTCCTGGACGGCCCGGTACTCGCCGAGCATCGCGTCGACGCCGGCCGCGCCGAGCAGCCGCGCGACGCGCGCGCGCGCCTCGCGGTCGGGCGGCAGCGCGTGGGTCTGTGCGTCGTCGACGTACTGCAGCGCGTGCTCGAGGTTGCGCAGGAACACATAGGACGTCGCGAGCCGGTCGCACGTCGCGGCCGGCAGCACGCCCTGGCGACCGAGCGTGGCCAGCGTTTCCAGGGTCGAGCGCGAGCGCAGGCCGGGATCGCGCCCGGCCCGGATGATCTGGAACGCCTGCGCGATGAACTCGATTTCGCGGATCCCGCCGCGGCCGAGCTTGACGTTGTCGGCGCGTTCCTCGCGGCCGGCATTGCGCCGGGAGCTTTCGGCGCGGATCAGTCCGTGCAGCTCGCGCAGCGCGTTGATCGCGCCGAAGTCGAGGTACTTGCGGAACACGAAGGGCCGCACGACCGCGAAGATCGACCCGGCCTGCCGGTCGAATTGCCCGGGCGATGCGAACACCGGCGCGGACACGACCCGCCCCTTCAGCCACGCGAAGCGCTCCCACTCGCGCCCCTGGACCATCAGGTACTCCTCGAGCATCGCGCTCGACACCGCGAGCGGCCCGGCGTCGCCGTTGGGCCGCAGCCGCATGTCGACGCGGAACACGTAGCCGTCGGCGGTGACGTCCGAGATGGCCGGAATGACGCGGCGCCCGAGGCGGATGAAGAACTCGTGGTTGCTGACCGGCCGGATGTCGCCGCCGCCGGGCAGCGGACGCGTTTCGCCGTCCTCGTCGTAAGCGAAGATCAGGTCGATGTCGGACGAGACGTTCAGCTCGCCGCCGCCGAGCTTGCCCATGCCGATCACGAGCAGGTCCTGCGGCTCGCCGGCCTCGCTCGTCGGCACGCCGTGCACCTCGGCGAGTTCGCGGGCGTGGACCGCGACCGCGCGCTGCACGGCCAGTTCGGCCAGCGCGGTGGTGGTCGACACGACCTCCGGCAGCCCGCAGGCGCCGGTGGCATCGCGGACGATCAGCGACGCGATCACGCGCCCGCGCAGCCGCCGCAGGTCCGCCGCCACGCGCTCGGGCGTCGCCGCCGCGACGTCCCCGAGTTCACTCGCCATGCGCGCCGCCGGCCAGCCTTCCTGCGCCCAGGCCGCCAGCAGCTCCGCTCGCCGCACATCGTCGGCGCCGGCCTCGCGCTGCAGCGTGCGCTCGACGAAGTGCGACAGCGACGGCACATCGCCGGGTTCGGCGCGCTCGCCCCGCCAGTCGCGCCCTGCCAGGAAGTCCGGATCTTTCACTCTTGTTCGCGGTCGAAACCGCCGATGGATGTGAAGGTCGCTGTGATAGAGTGCCGCGGTCCCAGCAGGGTCTTCGTCCGACCGGACGCGCCAGGCCCGACCGGATCGGCGACCGGATCGATGTCCGCATTCTACGGAGCGCCTGCGCAGGTCCACCCGATGCCGTTCACATCCATTCCCTAGCCTCGTGTCCGACCAGCCGCGCCCGGATCCGCCGCCGCCGGGCGGCGACCACCCGAGTCACCCATCCCTCGCCGCCGAACTGAGTGCCACTGCGCACCGGGTCGAGCACGCCGTCGAGGAAAAGCTCGAACACGGCATCGAGGTCGCCGAGCAGACCATCGTCCGCCGCTACGGCCTCGGCGCGCTGCGCGCGGTGCGCGCGACGCTGCGCTTTGCGTTCTGGTCGCTGGTGGCGGCCTACTTCGCGTTCGGCACGCTGCTGCTCGTCACCCGCTACTACGTGCTGCCGCGCATCGACCAGTGGCGGCCACAGATCGAGGACATCGCCAGCCGCGCACTGCGGGGCACCGTCACGATGGCGCGGATCGAGGCGGGCTGGCGCGGCTTCAATCCGCATCTGTCGCTCGACGACGTCCAGGTCACAGGACCGCAAGGCGGCCCGCCGCTCGCGCTGCCGCGGGTCGACGCCACGGTCTCGTGGCTCAGCCTGGTGCAGTGGGAGCCGCGCTTCGTCGCCCTGCGCCTGCTGACGCCGGAGGTGTCCGTCGTCCGCCTGGCCGACGGCAGCTTCACGGTTGCCGGCTTCGTCATCACGCCGGGCGAGGCCGATTCCGAGGAGGCACCCGCGCTCGACTGGCTGCTCGCGCAGGAACAGGTCGTCCTGCGCGACGGCCACGTCGCGTACCGCGACGAACGCACCGACGAACCGATGCAGTTCGACCTGAACGACGTGAACCTGATCGTCGAGCAGTCGCTCGGCTCGCACGCGTTCGCGCTGCAGGCGCGGCCGACCGCCGAGTTCGCCGGCCCGATCGACGTGCGCGGAACCATGACGACCGGCGCGTTCACCCGCCGGTCGGACGTCGGACGCTGGAAGGGCCAGGCGTTCGTCCAGCTCGACTTCGTCGACCTGGCCTGGCTGTCGCGCCTGATCTCGATGCCGGTGCCGGTCGAGCAGGCGTTCGGGGCGCTGCGCGTGTGGCTGGGGTTCGACGACGGCCACGTCGTCCGCTCGACGGCCGACGTCGCACTGCAGGACGTGACGACGCGCCTCGCGCCCGAGCTCGAGCCGCTGCGCCTCGCGTACCTGCAGGGTCGCATCACGCAGCGCCAGTGGGGCGACGCGTGGCCGGTCGGCCGCGGCGGCCAGGAGTTCGGTCTTGCGGGAACGACGTTCAGCACGGCCGACGGCCTGGTCTTCCCGGCCATGGACGTCAAGGTGCGGCGCACGCGCGCCGCCGGCAATGAGCCGCAGCGCACGTCGATCGAAGCCTCCCGCATCGATCTCGAGAGCCTCGGCGCCGTGCTCGCGCACCTGCCGATGCCGGGCGACCTGTACGACAAGGTGGCCCGGCATGCATTGCGCGGAACGCTGTCCGGGCTGTCGCTGGCATGGAGCGGCGAGGCGGCGACGGCATCCGACCTCGCCCTGAAGACCCGCTTCAGCGGCCTGTCGAGCCTGGCGCTGCCCGCGGCGGCGGACGCCGCCTCCCAGGTCGGCGTGCCGGGATTCGAGAACCTGAGCGGCAGCGTGCGCACGGAGAAGGGAGCCGGCACGATCGAACTCGACTCGACCGAAGCGGCGGTGGTGTTCCCCGGAATCTTCGAGGAACCGCGGCTGCCGCTGCGGCAGTTGGTCGGGACCATCCAGTGGAAGCAGGGCGAGACGCTCGAGGTCCGCGCCGAGAGCCTGCGGGCATCGAACGACGACGTCGACGTGACGGCGAACGGCACGTACCGCACGGCGCCGTCGGGCCCCGGCTCGATCGATCTCGCGGGCCGCATCGTGCGCGCGAATGCCGAGGCCGCCTGGCGCTACATCCCTGCCGCGGCCGGCACGGACACGCGCACGTGGCTGCGGCACGCGCTCGTGAGCGGACGCCTGGGCGACGGGTCGTACAAGGTGAAAGGCGACCTGGCGCGCTTCCCGTTCGCAGACCCGGCGCACGGCGACTTCCGCATCGCCGGCCGCGTGACCGGCGCCACGCTGGACTTCTTCCCCGGCGCGCCGAACGAAGCGGGGCGGCCGGCGGCACCGGGCACGGTGTGGCCGGTCCTGTCCGACATCGATGCCGACCTCGTCTTCGAGCGCGCGTCGATGACGATCACCGCGCAGCGCGGCCGCGCCTACGGCGCGCGGATCGAGCGGGCGATTGCGCGCATCCCGAACCTCGGGCACGACCCCACGCTCGACGTGAAGGGCCAGGTGACCGGACCGCTGGCCGACCTGCTGCGCTACACGAACGCCAGTCCAGTGCGCGGCTGGATCGGCGGGATCACCGAGGGCGCCGAAGCGCAGGGCAGTGCCAGGCTCGATCTCGGACTGCTGATCCCGCTGGGGCACGCCGCGGACGTCCGGGTCGACGGCGCCCTGGCGTTCCAGAACAACAGCATCACCCTCGCCGGCCTGCCGCCGTTCACGCGCACCAGCGGCACGCTGAACTTCAGCGAGCGCGGCGTGCGCATCGACAATATCGCGACCAGCCTGCTCGGCGGCGCCGCGCGTCTCGACGCGTCGACGCGCGCCGACGGCGCGCTGGTGTTCAACGCCACCGGCACGACGACGCCCGCGGGCCTGCGCGACGCGGTGCCCTTCGCCCCGGTGCAACGCCTGCTCGACAAGTCGAGCGGCAGCGCGCGCTACCAGGCGGCGGTCGTCGTGAAGGACGGCACCGAGCTGCGCATCGACAGCGACCTCGTCGGCCTCGGCATCGACGGCATCGCGCCGCTGCGCAAGTCGGCCGCCGAGAGCCTGCCGCTGCGGATCGAGCGCACGGCGCGCGCCACGGGGGACGACCTGCAGGCGCAGCTCGGTCGCGCGTTCGGCGTACGCATCGAACGCCGGCGCGCGGACGCGAGCGGCGAGTTGCGCTTCGTGCGCGGCGTGGTCGCGGTGAACGAGCCGGCCAACCTGCCCGAGCGCGGCCTGCTCGTCATCGCCACGATGCCGCGCCTCGACGTCGATGCCTGGTCCGACCTGCTGGCGCCCGCCACGCCGCCGGCGCGTGGCGCGCGCCCGGCCGCGGCCGACGACGAACTGCGCGTCGACCTCGTCGCGCTGCGCACCGACGAACTCGTCGTTCAGGGGCACACGGTGCGCAACCTGACGCTCGGCGCGACGCGGCAGGAGGACGGCGGCTATGCGGCCAACGTGGTGTCGGATGGCGCGACGGGCTTCGTCGGCTGGCGCCCGGCCTCCGATCCGCAGGCGCTGGGGCAGATCACGGCGCGCCTGTCGAAGCTGGTGATCAGCTCCCGGAAGGAAGAGGAAGTCGTCGCGGCGCTGCGCGCCCCGCCGAAACAGATTCCGTCGCTGGAAGTCAGCGTCGAGCAGTTCGAGCTGTCCGACATGAAGCTCGGGCGGCTGGATCTCGTCGCGCAGAACACCGGCGGCGGCGCGAGCGGCACCTGGCGGCTGCATCGCCTCGACATCGCGAACCCTGACATGAAGCTCGCCTCCACCGGCGAGTGGGGCCCGGCGCCGGCGGGCGGCAACCGCCGCATGCAGCTGAAGTTCGCCATCGACACCGCCGACGGCGGCGCCGCCCTGGCCCGCATCGGCTACCCCGCCGCGCTGTCGCGCGGCACCGGCCGCATCGAAGGCGACGTCCAGTGGCTCGGTTCGCCGCTGGACATCCACTTCCCGACGCTCGCAGGGCGCCTGAACATCGCGATCGACGACGGCCGCTTCCTGAAGGTCGATCCCGGCAACGCCGCGCGCCTGCTCGCGCTGCTGTCGCTGCAGTCGATCGGCCGCACCCTCGCGGCCGACGGCGGCTCCCAGTTCGCCGAGGGCTTCGCGTTCAGCTCGATCCGCGCCGACGCCACGATCGACCGCGGCATCATGAAGACCGACAACTTCCGGATGAACGGGGCGAGCGCGGCGGTCCTGATGTCCGGCACGCTGGACCTGGGCCAGGAAACGCAGCAGTTGTCGATCGTGGTGCTGCCCGAGATCGACGCGAGCACCGCGGCGCTCGCGGTCGGAGTCGTCAACCCGGTGCTTGGACTCGGCACGTTCCTCGCCCAGTTCGTGCTGCGCGATCCGTTGTCGCGGGCCTTCGCGCTCCAGTACGACGTCACCGGATCGTGGGCCAGTCCGATCATCACGCGCCAGACGCGCATCACCCCGTCGCAATCCACGGAGGCCACCAAATGACCCTCACCGCCCGCGTCGCCGCCGTGCAGATGGTTTCGAGCACGCGCGTCGAAGACAACCTGAACGCCGCCGCCGCGCTGATCGAGGAAGCGGCCGGCACGGGCGCGCAGCTCGTCGCGTTGCCCGAGTACTTCTGCCTGATGGGCCGGGGCGACAGCGACAAGGTCGCGCTGCGCGAGCGGGACGGCCGTGGCCCGATCCAGGACTTCCTCGCGGAGCAGGCGCGCAGGCATGGCATCTGGCTGGTCGGCGGCACGCTGCCGCTGGAAGCGCCCGAGCCCGACCGCGTGATGAATTCCGTGCTCGTCTACGGCCCGGCCGGCGAACGGGTCGCGCGCTACGACAAGATCCATCTGTTCCGTTTCACCAAGGGCGAAGAGACCTACGACGAAGCGCGGACGATCGCGCCGGGCAGCGCCGTGTCGACCTTCGTCTTCGCGCCTGGCGACGGCCCGCGCCTGACGGTCGGACTGTCGGTCTGCTACGACCTGCGCTTTCCCGAGCTCTACCGCGCGATGCCGCGGCCCGACCTCATCCTCGTGCCGGCCGCCTTCACGGCGACGACGGGCAAGGCGCACTGGGAAATCCTCCTGCGCGCGCGCGCCGTCGAGAACCTCGCCTACGTTCTCGCGCCGGCCCAGGGTGGAAAGCACGAGAATGGCCGGGCGACCTACGGCCACTCGATGCTGATCGATCCGTGGGGCACCGTGCTGGCCAATCGCCCTGACGGGCCCGGGGTTGTGTTCGGCGACATCGACCCGCAGTTGATTGCCGCATGCCGGGCGTCCCTGCCCGCCCTCGATCACCGAACCCTCTGCTGAACGCGCGTCCGTACAATCGCGCCTCCCTTGCCGCCCTTGCCGACCGGACACCGATGAAGCCTTCCGATCCCGCCCTCGACCGCCTGGCCGTCGCCAAGCAGCTGCTGCTCGACCCGTACGGCCTGGACGAGGCGAAGCTGCAGCGCTCGCTGGCGTCGATCTTCGAGCACCGTGCCGATTACGCCGACCTGTACTTCCAGTACACGCGCTCGGAGTCGTACTCGCTCGAGGAAGGCATCGTCAAGAGCGGCAGCTTCGACATCGAGCAGGGCGTGGGCGTGCGCGCGGTCGTGGGCGACAAGACCGCGTTCGCCTACTCGGACGACATCTCGCTCGACGCGTTGAACGAGGCGGCGGTGTCGGCGCGCTCGATCGCGCGGCACGGCGCCGGCAGGATCAAGGTCGCCCCGAAGATGTCCGTGCGCGTGCAGCCGGCGCTCTATGGCGCGCACGATCCGGTGGCGTCGCTCGACGCCGCGGCGAAGATCCGGATGCTCGAGAAGGTGGAGCGGCTCGCGCGCGCGCGCGACAGCCGGGTGAAGCAGGTGATGGCCAACCTCGGCGCGGAGTACGACGTCGTGCTGGTCGCGCGCAGCGACGGCGTGCTCGCGGCCGACGTGCGCCCGCTGGTGCGGTTGTCGGTCAACGTGATCGTCGAGGACGGCGGACGGCGCGAACAGGGGTTCGCCGGCGGCGGCGGACGCCAGGACCTCGCCTACTTCGACGACGCGCTGCTGGCCGATTACGCGAACAAGGCGGTCGACCAGGCGCTCGTGAACCTGGTCGCGAAGCCGGCCCCGGCGGGGATCATGCCGGTCGTGCTCGGACCCGGATGGCCCGGCATCCTGCTGCACGAGGCGATCGGCCACGGGCTCGAGGGCGACTTCAATCGCAAGGGATCGAGCGCGTTCGCTGGCAAGGTCGGCGAGCGCGTGGCGTCGAAGGGCGTGACCGTCGTCGACGACGGCACGCTGGCCCACCGGCGCGGGTCGCTCAACGTCGACGACGAAGGCAACCCGACGCAGAACACGGTGCTGATCGAGGACGGCGTGCTGCGCGGCTACATCCAGGACTCGCTGAACGCGCGGCTGATGAAGGTGCCGGTGACGGGCAACGCCCGCCGCGAGTCGTTCGCGCACCTGCCGATGCCGCGCATGACGAACACGTACATGCTGGCCGGCGACAAGGACCCGGACGAGATCGTTCGCTCGGTGAAGAAGGGCATCTACGCCACCAACTTCGGCGGCGGCCAGGTCGACATCACGAACGGCAAGTTCGTGTTCAGCATGGCCGAGGCGTACATGATCGAGAACGGGAAGATCACCCACCCGGTCAAGGGCGCCACGCTGATCGGCAACGGCCCGGACGCGCTCACGCGCGTGACGATGATCGGCAACGACATGGGCCTCGATCCGGGCATCGGCACCTGCGGCAAGGACGGCCAGAGCGTTCCGGTGGGCGTGGGCCAGCCGACGCTGCGCATCGAGGGCCTCACCATCGGCGGCACCGCGTAACACCAACACCGCGCGGCTCCGATGAGCGCCGCTCGCCGCGGCGAGCGGCCGCTTCCCGATCCCAGGATTGCCGTTCCGCCCGGTTCGGTGCTACACCGGCCGCCCGGCACCGGCGTCCGGACCCGCACTTGACCGCTCCATCACCCGAATCTTCGCTGCAGGGCGTCTCGCGACGTTACGCGTGGACCGTGTTCGCGCTGATCGTCGCGCTGATGATTTCCGACTACATGACGCGCAGCGTCATCAACTCGGTGCTGCCGGACCTGAAGCAGGAGTGGGCGCTCGACGACAGCCAGCTCGGCCTGCTCGTCAGCATCGTGCCGCTGATCGTCGGCATCGCCGCCTGGCCGGTGGCGCTGCTCGCCGACCGCTGGGGCTACGTCAGGAGCATCACCGCGATGGCGGCGATCTGGTGCGTGGCCACGGTGCTCGTCGGCCTGAGCCAGAATCACTCGCAGATGCTGATGGCCCGCGCCGTCGTCGGACTCGGCGAAGCGGGCTACGGCGCCGTCGGCGCCGCCGTGCTGGCGTCCGTGTTCCCCGCCGCGCGCCTGTCGGCCGTCCTCGGCGCCTTCCAGTCGGCCGCCGTCGTCGGCACGGTGCTCGGCGTGGTGGCCGGCGGCGTCATCGGCGCGCGGCACGGATGGCAGGCCCCCTTCCTGTGGGTCGGCGGCGTCTCGTTGCTGCTGGTGGTGCTGTTTCCGCTGTTCGTGCGCGAGACGCCGCACGCCTCCGTCGGAGCGGCGATCTCGCCACGCATTCCGCTGCGGGTGGCGGTGCGCGAAGTGCTGGCGACCCGCAGCGCGCGCTTCACGTACGTGGCGAACGGCCTGCAGGTGCTGATACTCGCCGTGATCGGCGCCTGGATGCCGACCTTCCTCGCGCGCGAGTACGGGTTCGCGGCCGACCAGGCGGCCGCGCGCGCCGGGCTGCTGATCCTGATGGCAGGCGTCGGCATGATCGCCGGCGGCGCACTGGCCGATCGCCGGGGACGCGCGGCGGGCCGCCCCAAGCTTCACTTCGCCGCCGTCTACGCGCTGATGTCGTTCGTCGTTCTGACCGTGGCCTTCGCGTTGCCGGCAGGTGTGCTGCAGATGGGGCTGTTGTTCGTCGGCACGCTGATCGCGGGCGGACACGCGGGCGTGGCCGTGTCCTCCGTGGTCGATGTGACGCACCCTGCCCTGCGCGCAACCACGATCGCGACCGTCGCGCTGTTCAGCAACTTGCTCGGCCTGGCCCCGGGTCCGTATGTCGTCGGCGTGCTGTCGGACTCGATCGGCCTGAAGGCCGCACTGACGATCGTGCCGGTCGCGGGTCTTGTCGCATCGGCCTGCTTCCTGCTCGCTGCCCGAAGTTACGAGCAGGATGTAGTGGCGAAGGAAGCGCGACTCGCGCGCAGCTAGCGCGACGCGCGCATCTGCGCGAGGGCGGGATCGTCGGGGTTCACGGCGGCCAGGCGCTTCAGCGCCTCGCTTGCGCCGGCTTCGTCCCCGCCTTCGCTGCGGTACATCGCGAGCGCCAGCAGCACGTCGCGGTCGCCGGACTGTTTCGCGGCGTCCGCCAGCAGGCGGATCGCCTCGGCCCGGCGTCCGGCGTCTTGCAAGGCCAGCGCGTAGAGGTAGGCGTAGCGAGCCTCCGTGGGCGCCGCCTTCGAGGCGGCCGCGAACTCGGCCAGCGCTGCGCCCTTCTTTCCCTGTCGCACGAGCGCGAGCGCGAGGGCTTCGCGCAAGGCGGCGGCATCGGGCACGGCGCGCAACCCCTCGCGCAGGACAGCTTCCGCGTCGGCGTCGCGCTGCTGCTCGCGCCGGAGGTCGGCCAGGTTCACGTACGCCGGAACGAAGCGGGCGTCGCGTTTCAGCGCTTCCCGGTACGCCGCTTCGGCCGCGGCGCGATCGCCACGCACCGCGTGGAGGTTGCCGAGGCTCATCCACGCGTCGGGGCGATCGAGGTTGCCCTGCTGCACGGCTTCGTACTCGGCGATGGCGCGGTCGAAGGCCGGCCGGGCCGTGGAGTCCAGCTGGGCGGCGTGCGGTGCCAGGCGTCGCGCGGCCTCGATGCGAACCGCCCGCACGGGGTCGTTCAGCAAGGGCGCGATCGCCGCGGCCAGCTGCGGCGCCGTCGGCGCCTGCAGCGCGGCCAGCGCGGCGTGCCGCACCAGCGGATCGGCGTCGCCCAGCGCGCTGCGCACCGCGGCGTCGGCGGTCGGACCGGGATAGCGCGCCAGCAGCTCGACGGCCGAGGCGCGCACGATCGGCGGATAGGCGACGCTCGTGACGACGGCGACGAGGCCGCGCGCCGCGCCCATGCTGCCGCGGCGTCCGGCGTCGAGCGCTTCGCCGTAGTGCGCCTCGTTGCGCCGCTGCGCGCCGTACCAGCGCGCGACCCAGTCGGCCGACCACTGCGCCGTGCTCTCGCGGTGGCAGTCGTTGCACGCGTTCGGGGTGCCGAGCTTCACCGACAGGTCGGGCCGCGGCACGCGCAGGCTGTGGTCGCGGCGCGGGTCGACCACCATGTAGGTCGTCGCCGGCATGTGACAGTTGGCGCACTCGGCGCCGCGCGTGCCTTCGGGATGGAAGTGGTGCGCCTTGCCGTCGTACTTCGACGCGAGGTGGCACTGCGCGCACACCGCGTTGCCCGGCGCTCGCAGCTTCTGTGTGTGCGGGTCGTGGCAGTCGCTGCACGTGACGCCCGCGCGGTGCATCCGGCTCTGCAGGAACGATCCCCAGGTGAACACCTCGTCGCGCTGCTGGCCGTCGGCGTGATAGAGGCCGGCGGACAGCGTCGACGGCAGGTAGTGGTCCATGAAGGCCGCGCCGGCCTGCCAGCCTTCGGCGATCTGCGCCCGGCGCGCGTGGCAGGGACCGCAGACTTCGATCTCGCGGCCGCTCCGGAGCTCCGGCGTGCGCTTCGCGTTGCCGCTCGCGGGGTCGATCTGCCACGTGGCGCCACGGCGTTCGTCCAGCGCAACCGTCAGGCCCTTCGTCGGGTCGGACGCCGGCTTGCCTTTCGCCCAGGCGAGATGCGCCGAACCGGGTCCGTGGCACGACTCGCAGCCGACGCTGATCTCCGACCACTGCGTGGCGAACGCGTGCGTCGCGGCGTCGTAGCCCTTGCGCACGTTCGTGGAGTGGCAGTCGGCGCACATGAAGTTCCAGTTCTGCGCGCGCTGTGTCCAGTGCAGCTCGTCGCGGAAGTCGAGCTTCTCGTCCGGATACTGGCGGAACCAGCGCTGGCCGCCCTGGTCTTCCGGTCGGGTGTCCCACGTGACGGCGAGCGCCTGCAGGCGGCCGCCGGGCAGTTCGACCAGGTACTGCTGCAGCGGCTCGAGGCCGAACGTGTACTTGACCTCGAAGTCGGCGAGCTGGCCGTCCGGGCCGTCGGTGCGCACGAAGTACTTACCGTCGCGCCTGAAGAAGGTCGAGGTGACGCCGTCGAATACATACCGGGCGTCGTCGAAGTTCCCGCGCACGGTGTCGGGCGATGCGTGCTGCATGGCAAGCGCGTGCTGCGACGTCTTCCAGGCCGCGTGCTGCGCCTGGTGGCACCCGCTGCACGATTCGCTGCCCACGAACTCGGCCACGATCTGGCGTGGGCCTGACGCTTCAGGCGTCGGGGCTCGCTTCGAATCGGGCCGCGCCGTCCACCAGGCGAGGGCTGCGATGAGCGTCAACGCGAGCGCGAGGCCGATCCAGACCAGCCGGCGCGAGAGACCTCCATGCGCAGCGGGCTCACCCGCCGCCGTCGCTCCCGGCGCCGGGGCCGCATTCCCGCGACGCCTGTCCTTCCTGCCCATGACCCCTCCGCCCTATGCCGGCATCGACGATGCGATGCCGGACAACCCGCACTTCACGGAGGATAGATCGCCTTCCAGTCCCGCTTCATGCTCGTGATCGTCCAGCCGCGCTTCGGGGCCTCGTCGAGACCCCGCGCCAGTCGACCGATGTGCGAGGCGCGGTCATAGGCGAACTCGCGCTCGCCGTCGTCGTGATGGACCAGGACGCCCAGCCGCGGACCGTCGCCCGACGTGCCCCACTCGAGCATCTCGAAATCGCCGTCCGAGTTGCCGAACACCGCGATCGGGCGCTTGCCGATGAACTTGTGGATGCCGACCGGCTTGCCGGCCTTGTCGTCGACGAAGTCGATCTCCGGCAACCGGACGATGGCCGGCCGGCCGTCGCGGACTTCGTAGCGTGTCCTGATGCTGGAACCGATCACCTGCTCCGGTGCAATGCCGTACCTCTGCTCGGAAAACGCGCGCACGAACTCGATGCCGCCGCCGGACACGATGTAGGTCCGGAAGCCGTTCGCGCGCAGATAGTCGAGCACTTCCAGCATCGGCTGGTACACGAGGTCGGTGTACGGCCGGTTGAGCTTCGGGTGCTTCGCCGTGGCCAGCCAGTCCTTCACGATCCGGGTGAACTCGTCCGAGGTCATGCCGGCGTGGCTGACCATCATGAGCTGCAGCAGCCCCTTCTCGCCGCTCGCCGCGAGCGCCTTCATGTCGCCTTCGATGGCCGCCTTGAACGGCTGCTGTGCCTTCCACCGGGGGTTGCCCGGCGCGAGCGCCCTGACCCGATCGATCGCGAAGAGCAACTGGAAATACGCCGGCTGCTCCGACCAGAGCGTCCCGTCGTTGTCGAACACCGCGATGCGCTCGGCCGGCGGCACGTAGTCCTTGCCCGACTTGTCCGTCACTGCCTGGACAAAACCGACGATGCGCGACTTCGCCGGACCGTCGTTCCACGAGGCCAGAGGATCGGCGGCGCGCGCGGCTCCACCGGCGAGCACCAGCGCGGACAGGAACAGGAGGCTGGTCGCGAACCGTGCGGCGTGGGCGATCGTCACGGCATTGCTCGTTCGGCGAAAAAAGAGGCCACGCCACGGGCGCGGCCTCGTCCCGTCCAGCGTGCTCACCAGCGGAAGCCCAGCGACACGGCAGGGCCGCTGAAGGACAGCGCCTTCATCCCGGTGTCCTCGCCGAACCTGTAGTCGAGATGACGATAGGCGCCGATGAGCTCACCCCACGCGAACCTGTAGCCGACGCCTCCCATGGCCTGCCAGGTCAGGTCCGACTGCCCGGTGCCGACGTCGATGTAATACGGCGCGAACCAGTTGCCGTCGCCCAGTTTCACCACCCCCTTGGCGCCGATGACGGCGTCCCACACGTCGCTCTTGACGGTGGAAGCGCCGCTCACCGCGAACTGGGGCAGCGAGCCGATGTTGCCGGTGAAATTCCAGTCGGCGGTGGTGTCGATCTTCAGGTACCGGAAACCGCCGAGCAGCTGCATCTCGTAGTTCGGCTTCTCGACCAGCGCATACGTCCCGGCCAGTCCCCACGCCCAGCCGCGCAGCCGCAGGTTGACGCCCGCATAGGCGTCGGCCGGGATGTTGATCAGACCGCCCGGGCCGCTGAGCGTCAGGTCGCGCGTGCCGCCCTTCTCCGCATCGAAGTCGAGGTAGATGTAGTCGGTGAGAAGGCCGAGCCTGCCCTTGCGCGCCTCGAACGTGCCCATGAACACGAATCGCAGCGAGTCGAGGTAGTCGCCCGCATCCAGGCTGGTCGAGCCGCCCCCGCTCGACGCGGGGAACGTGGTTTCGCTCGACAGCGTCGGGAACCATCCGTAGATCTGCGCGCGGTACTTCCAGTCGCCGGCCGTCAGGTCCTGGGCAGCGGCCGGAGCGGCTGCGCCGAGGGCCGTGATGAACGCCAGGGCGGCGAGGGCCAGCTGCTTCCGGTGGATTGTCATCTCTTCCCCATGAACGAATTCGGATCCGTAAAGCCAGGGCCGCATCCTGGTGCCACGGATGCGGCCCGCACTGCGCGCGCTCGAGCCCGTCAGTTCTGGACCGGCCTCGACACCGCTTCCATCACGCGCTCGAGGTTGAAGCTGCCGGGCTTCTGGCGCGGCGGGTAGTCCCTGAAGCTCTGCAGCCACTGCGCCACGTAGGCGCCGGCGGGCGCGATCAGGAACATCCGTTCCATGTACCACCTCTGGTAGCCCATCGCGTTCTCGTACTCGGCGCGCTCGAACGGATCCATGCGCAGGTTCGTGACCAGGGGCGCACGCAACACGGTGAAGGGCTCCTGCCACACGCGCAGTCCGTGGGCCTTCTGCTCCATGAAGGTGATCTTCCAGTTGTCGTAGCGCAGCGCCGCGACCTGGCCGTCGTCGGTCCAGTAGATGAACTCCTTGCGCGGCCACTCCTTCGTCTCGCCGCGCAGCGCCGGGCCGAGGTCGTAGCCGTCGAGGTGCACCTTGTAGCTGCGGCCGCCGATCGTGGCGCCCTTCTTCAGGTCCTCCTTGACGTTCCTGCCGCCCGCGGCGTTGACGAAAGTCAGCAGCATGTCCTCGTGCGCGCCGATGTCGTTGATGACGGTGCCGGGCTTGATGACGCCGGGCCACTTGATCAGCGTCGGCACGCGGTAGCCGCCTTCCCAGTTGGTGTTCTTCTCGCCGCGGAACATCGTGGTGCCGCCGTCGGGCCACGTGAACGTCTCGGCGCCGTTGTCGGTCGAGTACATGACGATCGTGTTCTCGTCGAGGCCCAGTTCCTTCAGCTTCGCGAGCACCTGGCCGACGTGGCCGTCGTGCTCCACCATGCCGTCGGCGTAGATGCCGAGGCCGGTCTTGCCGTCGGACTCCTTCTTCAGGTGCGTGAAGATGTGCATCCGGGTGGAGTTCCACCACAGGAAGAACGGCTTGTCCGCTTTCTTCGCGCGCTCCATGAAGTCGAGCGCCTTGGCGGTGACTTCCTCGTCGATCGTTTCCATCCGCTTCTTCGTCAGCGGACCGGTGTCGGTGATGCGGCCGTCGGCAAAGCTGTGGATCACGCCGCGCGGCCCGAACTTCTTCCTGAACTCGGGGTTCTTCGGGTAGTCGGGGTTCTCAGGCTCCTCCTCGGCGTTCAGGTGATAAAGGTTGCCGAAGAACTCGTCGAAGCCGTGCGCCGTCGGCAGCATCTCGTCGCGGTCGCCGAGGTGGTTCTTGCCGAACTGTCCGGTGACGTAGCCCTGGGCCCTCAGCAGCGTGGCGATCGTCGGGTCTTCCTTCCTGAAGCCTTCCGGCGTGCCGGGCAGGCCGACCTTGGTCAGTCCGGTCCGGATGGGCGACTGCCCGGTGATGAAGGCCGCGCGGCCCGCCGTGCAGCTCTGCTGGCCGTACCAGTCGGTGAACAGCGCGCCTTCCTTCGCGATGCGGTCGATGTTGGGCGTCCGGTAGCCCATCATGCCGTTGTTGTAGGCGCTGATATTGAACTGGCCGATGTCGTCGCCCCAGATGACCAGGACGTTGGGCTTCTTGGCGCCGGTCTGCGCGGCGGCTGGAAGTGCCAGCGCGCCCAGGCAAGCCAGCAGGAGTGCGGTGAATAGCTTCATGGTGGTGTTTCCCTTCGTGGGCTCTCGTCAGGCCGGACGGCGAGCGGTTCGGCCCTGAGCGATGCGCGGAGATTAGAAGGGTGAGGCGCCGGCGCCTATTGAACGAAGGTTCAACGCCGCGGGCACGCAGACGACCGAGGTCGGTTGCGGACCAGGCTCGGACGGGTCAGGCGCCCACCGCCCCATCCGCCGCCGGAGGCGGCGGCGGCGCGAAACGCGGCTGCAGGGCGAGCAGTTCGTCGTCCGAACTCGCGACGATCCACGCGCGCGCGTCCTCGACGAGGTAGCGGTTGTGGTCCTTGAACGGACCCATCGCGACCACCGTCTTCCACAGCACGGGACCCGCGCGGCTCTTCTTGCCCGACGGCGTGCCGACCAGCAGGCAGTACGGACCGAGCGGCAGAGACACGAAGGGCTGCACCGGCTTCGCCCGCACCCGCCAGTCGATGAACGGCGCCTCGCTGCACAGCAGGGGTGCCGGCAGGCTGTGGAAGACCGTGAAGTCATAGAGCGCCAGCTGCGCGCGCACGCCGGCGAACTTCGCCCGGATGTCGCTCGCGGCCGCCGCGCGGATTTCATCCTCGAACATCGGCTCGAGCCGATACCGCGCGAGCGCCGCACGCGCCTCGTCCTGGTAGGCGCAGACGAGGCCGAGCCCGATGCACTCCTGCACCGCGCGCTGCACGTCTGCGACTGGACCCGCGTCCTCCGGCTTGCCGAGCTGGGCCGCCCTCAGGAAGCGCGCCAGTGCTCCCTCGTGCACGGCCGGGCCGGCGTCCCCGCCGGCCTCCTCGTCGAGCGGCACGTAGAAGATCGCCTCGTCGGCAAAGCGCGACTTCTTGCCGTCGTCGAACTCCACTTCGCCGGTGCGGCAGTCGAGGTAGCGCGTGCCGATCCGGCCGTGTTCCCACACCCAGTTCCTCAGGATCGGACGCAAGGGGTGGAAGACTTCGGGCTCGGACATCGGTCACTCCGTCAGGGGGCGGCGCCCCACGGCGGACTAGGTTACCGCGCGCAGGCCCGCTCGATCGCTCCGAGCAGAGCCGGCGAGGCAACCGGCTTCAGCTGACACTCGAAGGCATTCAGTTCGAACGCCTTCTTCAGGGAGTCGGGATCGTCGTGCGCCGTGATCACGATGACCGGCGGCGCTGTCGGCTGGCCGCGCATCCGCGTCAGCACATCGAAACCCGTCATGCCCGGCATGTGCAGGTCGAGCAGCACGCAGTCGAACGCGCGCTGCGCCAGTTCGGCGATCAGTTCCTCGCCGGCCGAAAAGCTCGCCACTTCGTAGCCGTGCGCGTTCAGCAGGCGCGACAGCGCGCGGCGGTAGTGCTCTTCGTCATCGAGGATCGCGATCACGCGGTTGGACTGCGCCATGCGGGCAGTGTGCGGTGCGGAACGACGCACCGCCATTGGACGTTGGTGCAATGGCGAGGCGGCGACGCCCGGTGGAGACCGCCGTCTCCACCGGACCTGGAACTCACGGCTTGACGGTCACCCAGCCGGCTTCCGGGTTGAACGTCTTCACCGCCGCGGCGGCCTGCGCCGTGCCGCGCCCGAGGTCGCGTTCGAACACGACGCCGTCGCTGTTGACGATGAAGCTCATCACGCCGGTCTCACCGTACTTCACCGGCCACGCGATCAGCGCAAACCCCGCCGTCATGTCCCTGCCGATGACGAAGTTGCGGGCGCCACCTTTCGCCGCCGGCCCCTGCGCGGTGAGGATGCGGAAGTGATACCCGTGGTAACCGTCGCCGGGCTTCTTCGGAAGGAAGCCTTCGCCTAGCGGGCTGTCGTCGCCGAGCGACTGGCTCCAGATCAGCCCGTCGCGCTTGCCTGGGCTGCTGACGAGCTTCTGCGCGTACTCGAGCACGCCGTCGCCGTCGCGGTCCGCCAGCGCGTATTCGCGCTGCGCATCGACGTAGGCGAGCGACGCCTGGATCGCGGCACGTTCGTTCGCGCCGATGCGTTTGGCGGCCATCATCTCGCGCCCGCCGGTCGTATCGAAACGCCACTGGCCGTCTGCGCCCTGCACGATGGGAAGCGGCAGCGTGAAGGGATCGGTGCCCACGGTCAGCAGCGCGCGACTGCCGTCGACCCTGACGTTGCGCACCTGGCTCGACTTGTAGAGGAACGTCGTGACGTCGTCCGGGTCGATCTGCCCGACCGGCACGAAGCGCTTCCAGTCCGAGCCCAGCAGGCGGGACACGGCGTCGCCATCGTGCGTGGCGATCGCCTCGATCAGCGTGTTTGCGGCGGACTGCGGGGTGGCGAACGGCACCTGCGCGAAGGCGGCTGGCCCGGCCCCGAACGCGGCGACCAGCGCCAGGGTGGCGCAAGCGCGCGGGAGTGTCTTGTTGATTGTCTTCATCGTTCGTCTCCTCGCTCAGCGGCCACGTCCGCCGCCAGCACGCCCACCGCCACCGGCGGGTCGGCCACCGCCGCCACCACCGCCTGTCGGGCGCGCCGCGGGCTGCGGCCGCGCCGCCGGCTGCGGCCGCGACGACGCGCCGCCGCCACGGTTCATCGAGTCGCGACTCGCCTGCCCGCGATCCATGCTGGCGCGCGACCCCGCTGGGTCACGGACGCCGGACATCGCGGTGCTCGGGCCTGCGCCGCGGTTGTCCGCACCGCCGCGGTTCGTGTCGCGGGTCCCCGCACCGCCCGCGCGATCGATGTCGCGGGTCTGCGCGCCACCCGGACGATCGATGTCGCGTCCGCCACCGCCGGCGCCACCGCGGTCACCCGCCGGCGCGCGGTCGCGGCCTGCCGCCGGATCGACACCACGCTGTTTCATCGCCTCCTGCGCACGGGCGCGGTCCGCATCCCGCGCGTCCGGCCGGCCTTCCTTGCCACGGTATTGCTCCCTGTCCTGGGCGCCCGCCAGTTGCTTCTTGCCGTACTGCTCGCGGCTCTTGTTGTCGCGGTACGGCACGTCGCCGCGCCGATCGGCGTTGTGCACGAACTTGTTGTTGTTGTTCGTGATCCGGTTGTTGACGTTGATGTTGTTGTACTTGTTGACGTTGATGTTGACGTCGTTGTTGCCCCAGCCGAAGCCGCCCCACAGGCTGTTGCTGATGCCGACCACGGCCGCGCCCCACAGGACTCCACCGACGAAGGCCGCACCGGGGTAGTAGTACGGCGGGGGTGGCCAGTAGTACGGCGGGTAGCTCGGGTACATCCACGAGCCGTACACGACGGTCGGCTGGTAGACCGGCACGTACACCGTCTGCGGCTGCGCCGGCTCGATGACGATGACCTGCTTGCTCTCGACGGTCTGCGTCACGACCTTCTGCTGTTCGGTCGACTTCAGGTTGCCAGCCTGCTGGGCCTTGCTGCGCAGGAACTGCACGCGGTCCATCACGCGGCCCGGGTCGGCAAGAAACGCGTCGCCCAGTCGCTGCACGTCGGTCGGCTTCTCGCGCATCATCGCGAGCACCTGCGGGAAGGCGACCAGCGACTTCACCGACGGATCCCACGGCTGGCCGTCGACTTTCGTGACCGCCGCGTCGCCCTTCTCGTCCGGATGCGCCTTCGACCACTCCGCCGCTGCCTTCACGTCGGCGGGATAGGTGCTGGCCATCAGGATCTGCGACAGCAGCGAATCCGGATAGAGCGCGATCGGCGCCAGCATCTGGTCGATCTCCTCGTCCTTGAAGGACGCGGCGTCCTGGGCGTGCGCCACCGGCACCAGCGTGCAGAACGCGAGCATCCCGAGCGCGATGAGGCGACCGAGGCCCAACGTCGCCCAGGTTTCGATCTGTTTCATGGACTTTTCCTTCCTCGTGTTGCGTCGTCGCGCTTGCGAAGTCGCGCGGCTCTACTTTGGAAACAGCAAGGTCAACACCGCACGGTAGCCAAGTCCTTGCGGCCCACCTTCCGGGCTGTCAACCCAGTACCGGAGCCCTCCGCCGACGCTGATCAACTGGCCCCCGACCTTGGTCACCTTGGTCACGAGCGCGTTGACCGGCACGCTCCACTGGCTTGCCTTCCAATCGTACGTGCTCTCGGTGTTCAGCGCGATGGTCCACGCCGTCGGCGTCGTGTAGCTCAGGAACGGCTGCACGAAGGTCGCGCTCACATCCGCACGGCCGCTGTCGCCGGCGAACGACCAGATGTGATTGGCGAGCGCGCCGACGGTCCAGCCGCTCTGCTGCTTCAGCATCACCGCCGTAGGCCCGGCGCCCCACTTCTTCGCGCTCAGAAGATCGTCCGTACCCGTGGGCAGCAGCAGCACCGGTCCGGCGCCCCAGATCCAGCCGCCCGCCGTTGGCGTCTTCGGGGAGAAGAAGAAGCTCTGCACCACATCGCCGAGGCCGGACTGGCGGCCCGTCCCGGGGAACACGTCCTCCTGGGAAACGAGCGGCACGATCGTGCGCGAGATGACGTTCCAGTCCTTGTTGATCTCGATCGGCACCACCGGCTGGACGTTGAGCGTCCACTTCCCGCCGTCGTCCTGCGGCCCGAGCTTGCGGTCGTAGTTGAGCTGGAACGGCACGCTGATCAGGGCCGCCACCGGATTGCTCAACTTCTTGGCCAGTTCTGCGCTGTCGTCCTGCGCGCGGGCGGGCGCGGATGCAAGGACGAAACCCGCTGCAAGCAGCGGGAGGACGATGCGCACGAGGACTCCTTCTCGAAATGGACGTCGGACCGCACCCGGCCAACGATCGCGCAGTCCGGTGCGAAGTGTGGCAAGCGCGACGGCGGCCGGCCATTGCACTTTCGTGCAATGCGCAGGAGCTCGAATCTCCAAACGCAGTCGAACACCGCGGCTTCGCTACGGTGCCGGCTTCACGCCGAGCTGCTGCGCCACGCGGACCAGATCGGCCACCGAATCGACCGCGAGCTTCTCCATCACGCGCGCGCGGTGCACCTTGATCGTCTGCTCGGTGGTCCCGAGGTGCGCTGCGACCACCTTGTTCAGCTTGCCGGCGATCACGTGCGTGAACACCTCGCGCTCGCGCGGCGTCAGCCGCGCATAGCGGGCGCGAAGGTTCGTGTTCACGGCGGCGGCCGCGTGCTGCTCGTTCGCGTGAGCGAGCGCGGCGTGCACCGCGCGCAGCAGGTCGTTGCGCCGGACCGGCTTGGTCAGGAAGTCGAGCGCGCCCGCCCTGACCGCCCGCACGCTCGTCGGGATGTCGCCGTGGCCGGTGAGGAAGACGATGCCGAGCTTCGCTCCGGCGGCGGCGACGCGCTGCTGCACTTCGAGTCCGTCGAGTCCCGGCATCGCGAGGTCGAGCACCAGGCACCCGGTGGTTTCCTCGGTAATGCGGGCGAGAAACTCAAGGGCGGAGCCGAAGCCTTCGACGTCGAGTCCCTCGGCCTTCAGCAGTCGCGTCAGCGCCTGCCGCAGCTCGGCCTCGTCGTCGACGAGGAAGACCTTTGCCACCGCGCTCATGCAGCCCCCGGCGCCAACGGCAGGCAGATCGTGAAGACTGCGCCACGCGGCCGATTGGGCTCGGCGACGAGGCGGCCGCCGTGCGACGTGATGATGGACCGCGAGATGGCCAGGCCCATGCCGAGGCCTTCCGGCTTGGTGGTGTAGAAGGCGTCGAAGACCTGTTCCGGGTTCGTCGGCAGTCCGCTGCCGACATCTTCGATCCGCACGCACGCGGTCACGGCGTCCGCGTACGTGGCGATCTTCATCGTCCGGTCACCGGCGGCGTTCCGCGCCATCGCGTCGCAGGCGTTGTTGATCACGTTGATGAGCACCTGCTCGATCGGCACGCGGTCTGCGAAGACCTCCCTCAGTCCCGGTTCGAGCCGCAGGTCGAGCGTGACTCCGCGGCGCACGAGGTCGGTCCGCACGAACTGCAGGACCGCCTGCACGATCTCGTTGAGCGACAGCGGCTGCCGCTGCGGAGCGCTGCGCTTCAGCATCCCGCGCATGCGCCGGATGACCTGCCCCGCGCGCTCATCGGCGTCGACGATGTCGCGCAGGATCGCCCGCACCTCGCCGAGATCGGCGTTGGGGCGTTCCAGCATCAGCTGCGCCGCCTCGGCGTTGCTCATGATGATCGCGAGCGGCTGGTTCAACTCGTGCGCGAGGGCACCCGACAGTTCGCTCAGCGTCGCGACGCGCGACAGGTGCTCCAGCTCGACGCGCTGCCGGGCGGTCTCCTCCTCGGCGCGCTTGCGCTCGGTGATGTCGATCGTCGCTCCCATCAGCGTCGGCGACCCGCGCTCCTCGTCGTGCGCCGCGCCGCGCGCGCCGTACCAGCGCGTTTCGCCCGATGGCAGCACCACCCGGTACTCGACCGTGGCGCCCTCCGGACCTCCCGCCGACCCGCCAATGAACTCGCGCACGCGTTCGCGATCGTCAGGATGCACCGGCGCCAGTACTTCGTCGACGCGGTGCTCGCGATCGGCCGACAGCCCGAACATCGACAGCGCCTGAGGCGTGGCCCACAGGCGGCCGGTGGCGCGGTCCACGCTCCACAGTCCGGCACGCGCCGCTTCGGCCGCGAAGGCAAGTTTCCGTTCGGATCCCTGCAAGGCGATCGTCTTGGCATCGAGTTCCGCCGCCAGGCGCACGGATCGGATCAGGTCGAGGCTCAGGTCGAAGCCCATGACGAGCACGATCGGCAGGAAGAACAGGCTGGCGAGGACCGGCAGCCGCGCGAACCCCCAGTACGAGAGCACGGCGGAACCGAAGGCGGCCGACACGAAGACCACCATGCTGGCGCCGATGGTCAGCGCGCGTCGTCTCTGGCCGTGCCGCCACGCCGTCACCGCCGCATCGGCGACGTACACGACCAGCGCAACCAGCGCCAGCTGCGCGATGGCCAGCAGCGGATTCGTCGTCCCCTGGCCCCACGCCAGGCTCTCGCCCAGCACCGAAACGTGCTGCAGGCCGGTCAGTTCCAGGTAGTTGATGTTGGGGGAGGAAAGGAAATTGATGACGAGCGACACGCTTCGCAGCCCGATCGCGGTCCACGCCAGCCAGGCCCGTCCTGCTCCCAGATGCAGGCGAACGAAGAAGACCGCGGCGACCAGGCCGGTCCAGACCGGAAGGTGATACCACCAGAGCCAGCGGCCGAATGTCGCGGGATCGGACGCGCGGACCATCTGCAGTTCGATGAACGCCAGCGCCGCAACGCTCGCGGCGAGCAGCGCGAAGGCGCCGTTCGCGGTCACGCTGCGCTCGCGCAGCCAGACGTGAGCGTGGATCGCGGCGAGTGTCAGGCACGCGGCCGCGATGACCAACAGCGCTGCAGTGAACCAGCCCATCGTTCCCCTTGCCCGGCGCGCGGGCCAGGATGACCCGGGTCTCGCGCCCGGGTTGCGGGATTATGCAGTCGGCCTGCGAGCGGCCGCGAGGCGACCGAGGTCCGGCCCCTGCTTGACGCCGGCGATGACCACGAGTCCTTCGGGCAGCGTCTCGTCGCCGAAAGCAGGTTCGCAGCGGGCGTCGATCCCGTTCGCCGCCAGGACTTCCAGCGCCTCGTCCGCTTCGAACGTGACGTTGCCGTGGTGTTCGTCGCTGCGCCTCCAGTCGCTCTCGACGCGCCGGAACACCGTGATCTCACGGTCGAAACGGTGCGGCCCGGGGCGCGAGAAGCGGGTGACGATCGTCCAGTCGTCCTCGACCCGCGCGTGCGGATGGCGGATGTCGCGCGCCTCGGCGAAGCACTCGGTCATCAGGTCGATCGCGAGCAGCCCGCCGGGCCGCAGCGCGGCGGCGAGTTCGGCGAGCGCCAGCGCGAGATCCTCGCGCGAGTCTAGGTAGTTGAGCACGTGGCCGGTCGAGACGATCGCGTCGGCCGCGGGCAGGGCCGTCGCCTCGCCCGGGCGGCGGCGCGTGGGCAGGCCGATCGCGTGGAAGTCGCCTGCCGGCGCCTGCGCGCGCGCCAGTTCGATCATGGCCGGCGACGCATCGATGCCGCTTACCGCGTAGCCCTCGGCGAGCAGCGCGCGCGCCAGCAGGCCTGACCCGCAGCCAACGTCGAGCACCCGCTGCCCGTGCGCGAGCCCATGCTCGCGCAGCCGCGCGACGATGCCGCGCTGCGCGTTCGCCACGTAGCCGGCGTACCCCGTGTGGTGCACCCAGGCGAGGTCGTCCCGGTAGTACGGGACGCGCGTCATCGGCGGATTTCCTGGCGCTCGGTCATCGCTGCCGCCGCGCGGTGACCTTCCGCCCGCGGTCGTCGTGCAGGACCAGCGCGCCGGTGTCGTCGATGTCGAACCGCTGCACCCGCTGCAGGATGTCCAGGAAACGCTGTTCCTGCTCCATCAGCGACGGCGCGCAGCTCATCGTCGTCGTCGCGGTCGCGCCGATCGTCAGGCTCTCGCCGGTCAGCTTGTACGTGGTGGTGTAGGCGTTGCACGACGCCCGGCCGGCCAGGCGTCCGTCCACGCCGAAGTCCAGCGTCGCGCGCGAGCGGTCGATCAGCGTGCCGCCGATGTCCTCGGCCACCCACTCGCCACCGGTCAGCAGCGTCTCGGGATCGCCGCCGCAGCCGCGGAACGTGCGCCCGCTGACGACGACCTCGGCCGTCAGGGGATGCGGCATGCCGCTCATCGTGTCGCGGCACACGCGCGGCGCGAGCGCGACGTTGATCGAGCGGCCGTTGACGATCCCGGCATGCTGCCGCACGCCGTTCACGAACTGCGCGGGCGGCGCGGTGCCCTCTATGCGCAGTTCCGGCCCGACGAACAGCAGCGCCGTGCCGAGTTCGAGGAGCCAGTTCGGCTCGTTGCCGCGCGCGCGCACGGCATCGGGCGCATCGCGCACCACCGCGCACTCGGGCAGCGTCTCGCCGCGCAGCGTCAGCGTCGCGCGATCGCCCTTCACCCAGAGCTGCGTGGCCGGATCGCCCGCCGCCTCGTAGCGCGCGCCGGAGGCGCTGACGACCGATTTCATCTCGAAGCGCTCGCCGTCGATCGTCAGGCGGGTCACGTCGCTGCCGTCGCGCCGCACGATGCCGACGCGCGCCGTCCGCGGGCCGCAGTCGAGGCGCGAAGCGAAGGCGACCGCTTCCCACGGTCGCAGCATCAGCGTGCCGGCATTCACGTCGCCGCGCGCCAGGCGCACGTCGACCGGATCGCTGAGCCACATCGCCTGGCCGCGCGAGTGAACGGCCCCGCGCAGCGCGTAGCCGGTGTCGTCGCGCAGCGCGGCCCGCTGCACGCGCAGCTCGAACGCGATCGGCGCCTGGCGGCCGTCGAGCGCGATGCGCTGCTCGGCGATCACGCGGCCGTCCTGCGGCCGGGTCAGCTCGACGATCGCGATGGCGTCGGGCGGCAGCGCGATGCGCGCGCGCGACGCGAGCTCGCCGCGGATCAGCATCGCGCCTTCGGTCGCGGGTGATCCGCCCGAGGCGCAGCCTGACAGCCACGCGAGCGGGATCCACAGCAACATCGCCAGCCAGGGAAGGCGTCGTCTCATCGGCAGGTCCTCGGCTCCAGTGCGTTTCAACGCATACGGCCGCGGATGCTACGCGGGTCGGCACGGATCGCAGCCGGCCGCACCCGCTCGCGCGAGCGCCGCGGTCCGACTCGGCATAATTGCATCCACAACAACGACCCCGCCCTCGGACCGGGGCCTACGGGGAGAGCCTCCTGAAGTTCCTGCTTCCCATCGTCTGGCTGGTGCGCCTGCTGGTCGGCGCGTACCCGCGCTGGATCGGTTCGGCGCCGACCGCGATGCAGCGCATCTACTTCGCCAATCACACCAGCCACATGGACACCGTGGTGCTGTGGGCCGCGCTGCCGTCGGCGCTGCGTGCGAACACACGCCCGGTGGCCGCGAAGGACTACTGGGACCGGCCGGGCATCCGCGGCGCGATCGCGCGGGACGAGCTGAACGTGGTGATGGTCGACCGCGCCCGCGACGATCCCGACGCCGATCCGCTGCAGACGCTGCGCGAGGCGCTGGAGCACGGCTTCTCGCTGATCATCTTCCCGGAGGGAACGCGTTCGGCGCAGCCGTTTCCCAACCCGTTCAAGTCGGGCCTGTACCACCTCGCCATGGAGTTCCCGAACGTCGAACTGATCCCGGTGTACATCGAGAACCTGCACCGCAGCATGCCGAAGGGCGCCCTCATCCCCGTGCCGGCGATCTGCACCGTGCGCTTCGGCGCGCCGCTCGAGCGCGTCGCCGGCGAGGACAAGGCCGTGTTCCTCGAACGCGCGCGTGCGGCGGTCATCGCGCTGGAGGCCGACTGATGCGGCAACTGACGCTCAACGAGACCTTCCTCGCGGTGCTGGTCGGGCTGGTCGCGCTGTCGATCGCCGTCACCGTCCTCGGCTCCTGGCTCAGACGCCGGACGATCGACCCGGTCCGGCAGCAGCGGCTGGCGCTGGTGAACTCGCGGATGCGCGCGTCGTGGTCGATCGTCGCGGTGTTCTCGGTCGCCTTCGCGCTGGGCACCGGCGCCCTGCTCTTCTTGTTCGCGCTGGCGTCGTTCTTCGCGCTGCGCAACTTCGTGTCGTTGACGCCGATCCGGCCCGCCGACCACTGGGCGCTGGTGCTCGCCTTCTACGTGATCACGCCGCTGCACTACGTGCTGATCGGGATCGGCTACATCGGCACCTTCACCGTCTTCATTCCCGTGTACGTCTTCCTGCTGCTGCCGGTGGTGATGGCGCTGAAGCAGGACAACGAGCGCTACCTCGAGCGCGTGGCCAAGGTCCAGTGGGGCCTGATGATCTGCGTGTACTGCATCAGCCACGCGCCCGCGATCCTGCAGATCGGGTCGCCCGAGGTCGGCGAGCGCGGCCCGCTGCTGCTCGCGTACTTCCTGCTCGTGCTCTACATCGCCGACCTGGCCGAGGTGATCACGAGCGCCGTGCTCGGCGGCACGCCGCTGAAGTCGGACCCGAACAAGACGTGGGCCGGCGTGATGGTGGCGGCGACCGTGGCCGGCCTCCTCGGCACCGCGCTGTGGTGGATGACGCCGTACCGCTGGTGGCAGTCGACGCTGATGTCGCTCATCGTCGCGGGCTCGGGCTTCCTCGGATCGGTGGTGCTGTCGTCCGTCAAGAAGAGCCTGGGCGCGCGCGACTGGGACACCGGCATCGTCGGCGTGCGCGCGGTGCTGGACCGGCTGGACGCGCTCGCGTTCGCCGCGCCGGTCTTCTTCCATCTCACGGCGTGGCTGTACAGCCGATGATCGACCGCGCGCGCCGGCGCCGCTGCGGGCCGTGTCGCCGATGAGCGACGCGCCGTTCCTGCCGCTGACCCGGCCCGAGATCGACGAGCAGACCATCCGCGGGGTCGCCGACGTGCTGCGCTCCGGCTGGCTTGCGACCGGCCGGGTCGCCGCGGAGTTCGAGGAGGCGCTTTCGGGGCTCTTTCGCGGCCGGACGGTGCGCGTGTTCAACTCCGGCGCGGTGACGATCGAAGTGGCGCTGCGGATGATCGGCATCGACGAGGGCCACGAGGTCATCACGACGCCGCTGGCGTGGGCCGCAACCGCCAACGCGGTGCTCAAGGTCGGCGCCCGCCCGGTGTTCGTCGACATCGACCCGACGACGCGGCACATCGATTGCACGCGCATCGAGGCCGCGATCTCGCCACGCACGCGGGCGATCCTGCCGGCCCACCTGGCCGGCGCACCGTGCGACCTCGACACCATCCACGCGCTCGCGCACGTGCACGGGCTGCGCGTGATCGAGGACGCGTCGCACGCCATCGATGCCTCGTGGCGCGGCAAGCGCATCGGCAGCTTCGGCGACTACGCGTCGTTCTCGTTCCACGCCAGCCAGAACATCACCAGCATCGAGGGCGGCTGCCTGGTGATGCCGCCCGACGCCGACGTCGGCCAGGCCGAGACGCTGCGGGTGCAGGGCGTCACGCGCAGCGGCCTCGACGGCATGGACGTCGACGTCGTCGGCGGCAGCACGTACCTGACCGACGTCGCCGCGCGGGTCGGCCTCGGCCAGTTGCCGCGGCTGGCGGAGTTCACGGCGCGCCGGCGCGCGCTCGCGCGGCGCTACTTCGAAGACTTCGATGCGATCGACGCGATCGACTGGGACGTGCAACTCCCGGTGCGCGACTTCGACAACCCGAACTGGCACCTGTTCCAGATCGTGCTGCCGCCGGCGGTGCCGCGCGCGGCCTTCATGCAGGAACTGAAGGACCGAGGCATCGGCACCGGCGTCCACTACCCGGCGATGCACCTGTTCACGCTGTACCGCCGCCTGGGCTGGAAGGAAGGCGACTTCCCGCACGCCGAGCGCATCGGCCGCTCGATCGTCTCGCTGCCGTTGTTCCCGTCGATGGACGACGGCGCCGTCGATCGCGTGGTCGAGGCCGTCGACGACACGCTCCACCGGCTGGTCTGAGGGAGCGCCAGCCTGCCCGACTTGCCCGGCCCTCCCCGCGTGCGGTAGAGTGCGGTCGCCATGACGCGCTTCGCAGCCTTCTTTTCCTTCTACTTTTTCGGCTTTTTCCGGCCACAGGCGGAACGAGTCGCGCGACGCACGTAACAAGGGCAGAACCGACACCCACCGCCAGGCCGAAATCCCTGGCGGTTTTTTTTTGGCCAGGGCGGCGCCGGCAACCAAGGACCGACCATGGATGGAGCTCGAGCAATGCGACACATGACCGACGACCTGCGGATCAAGGAGATCAAGGAGCTCGCGCCGCCGGCGCACCTGCTGCGCGAGTTTCCGTGCGACGAGGCCGCCTCGAGCACCGTCTTCGATGCGCGCTCGGCGATCCACCGCATCCTGCACGGCATGGACGACCGGCTGGTCATCGTCATCGGCCCCTGCTCGATCCACGACCCGGCCGCCGCGCTCGAGTACGCGAAGCGGCTGAAGGCCGAGCGCGAGCGCCTCAAGGCCGACCTCGAGATCGTGATGCGCGTGTACTTCGAGAAGCCGCGCACCACTGTCGGCTGGAAGGGCCTGATCAACGACCCGGACCTCGACGGCAGCTTCCGCATCAACCACGGCCTGCGCGTCGCGCGCGAGCTGCTGATGGAGATCAACGCGGCCGGGCTGCCCGCGGGCTGCGAGTACCTCGACATGATCACGCCGCAGTACATCGCCGACTTCGTCGCCTGGGGCGCAATCGGCGCGCGCACCACCGAGAGCCAGACGCACCGCGAACTGGCCTCGGGCCTGTCGTGCCCGGTCGGCTTCAAGAACGGCACCGACGGCAACATCAGGATCGCCGCCGACGCGATCAAGGCGGCGCAGCAGCCGCATCACTTCCTGTCGGTCACGAAGGGCGGCCACTCCGCCATCGTCTCGACCAAGGGCAACGAGGACTGCCACATCATCCTGCGCGGCGGCAAGGCACCGAACTTCGACGCGGCGAGCGTCGAGGCCGCCTGCGCCGACCTCGGCAAGGCGGGCCTCGCGCAGCGCCTGATGATCGACGCGAGCCACGCCAACAGCCAGAAGAACCACCAGAACCAGATCGCGGTGTGCGACAGCATCGCGTCGCAGCTCGCCGCGGGCGAGCAGCGCATCGTCGGCGTGATGATCGAGAGCCATCTCGTCGCCGGCCGCCAGGACCTGCTGCCGGGCCAGCCGCTCGCCTACGGCCAGTCGATCACCGACGCGTGCCTCGGCTGGGAGGACAGCGTGCGCTGCCTCGACACGCTGGCCGACGCAGTGCGCCGGCGCAGGCTCAAGCAGGCGGACTACAGCGGCAAGTGAGCCGACGGCCCGCGCGGCGCGGCCGCATCTTGCCCGCGGGCCAGCGCGCGGCGGGCTCGATTCCTGCCGCGCGCGCTCGCGTGCACGTGCGGACGTCGCCGGCTCGCCAGGCAATGCCGAGGCGTCAGATCCCCATCTCCTTGAAGACTTCCTTCGCCGAGCGGAAGCTGTCGATGGCCGCGGGCACGCCGCAGTAGATCGCGGCCTGCAGGAAGACCTCCTTGATCTCGTCCTTCGTCAGGCCGTTGTTGATGGCGCCCCGCACGTGCAGCTTCAGTTCGTGCGGACGGTTGAGCGCGGTGATCATCGCCAGGTTGAGGAAGCTGCGCGTGCGTCGATCCAGTCCTGGGCGGTTCCAGATCTCGTTCCAGCAATACTCCGTGACCAGTTCCTGCATCGGACGGTTGAAGTCGTCGGCGTTCTTGATCGAAGCGTCGACGTACTCGGCGCCCAGGACTTCGCGGCGCGTCTTCAGGCCCTTCTCGAAGGCTTCCTTGTTCATTGTGGTCTCCCTGGTGATGGTGAAGGCGGCGCCGCTGGGCTGCGCCGGCCTGTACGAGCCGTTCATGCCTGCAAGACGGCTCCGCGACTGATTGAGGGCCGATGCTGCTGCTCGAATGCGAGCGGGGTCAAGTCGGTCAGCGACAGCGTTGCGCCGCCGATGGTTCGCGCCGCTGAGCGGCAGCCCGTCATGCGAGAGCAGCGCGAATCCCCCACCCGGCCATCAGCAGACCCACGGCAGCGACCCAGCTGCCGGCGACCCGGACCGCGATGCGGGTCCAGGGCTGCCGCAGCGACACGACCAGCGCGGACGCGAGCGCGAACACGACGAAGACCGTTGCGACGATGCCCAGCAGCGCGGTCGCGTCCCGCCCTGCCATCTCGAGACCGGGGCCGTTGAGCGCGCCATGCACGAGCCCGAGCGCAGCGGCTAGCAGGACTACAAGCGACGGCGCGAGCCGGACGCTGGCCGCGGCCAGCACGCCGAGGGCAAACAGCGAAAGCACGGGCGCCCAGGACGGCGGCGTGAGCGCGCCCCACACCATCCCGGCCACGCCTCCGAGCAGCCACGCCACCGGCAGCATGAAGAGGGCGAGGCGCCCTTCGCGCGCGCCATTCAGTCCGACCAGCACCGCCAGCGCGAGCACGGGCAGCAGGTCTTCGAACGAGAGAAACGCCGCATGCCCCGTGACGACCCGGCCGTCGCTCACGCGGAACGGGGCGTCGTCACGGAGGGCACTCTGCGCTGCGGACCGCTCGCGGCGCTGCCCGTGGTGATCGACCGCCTCGGCGCCGACGCCGACGCGTTGCTTGCGGAATTCGGACTGACGCGCGGGCACTTCGATGACGCCGAGAACACGGTGCCAACGGCCGTCGTCGGCCGCCTGTTCCGTCGCATAGTCGAAGTGACCGGGTGCGACCATCTCGGCGTCCTGCTGGGCCGTCCGGTCACCCTGTCCGCGATGGGCGCGGTCGGCGTACTGATGCAGGCCTCGCCGAACGTCGCCCACGCGATCGAGGTGATGGGGAAGCACTTCCACGTGCACGACAAGGGCGCCCAACTCTCGGTCGAGGCGGACAGCAAGGCGGTAAGGATCGGCTACCGGCTCGCCGCGCTCGACGTCGACATGGTCGAGGAGATCTACACGCTCGCCGCGATGGCGGGTCTCGCTTTCCTGCGGGCGCTGTGCGGAAAAAGCTGGCGTCCGCTGGAGTTCGAGCTTCCGTTCTGTCGCCCGCGTGCGGTCGAGACGCTGCGCAAGGCCCTCGGCGTGCCGCTGACGTTCGACGCCGAGCGGATGTGGATGATCTTCCCGGCCGCCGATCTCGCGCGCCCGCTGGCGAGCGCCGACCCGCTGCTGTACCGGATGATGGCCGAGCGCATCGAGCAGCTCGAGGCACGGCAGCGCCGCGACCTGGTCGGGCGCGTGCGCGACGTGATGCAGACCGCGATCTTCCTGGAGGAGTCGCGCTCGTCGATCGTCGCCAGTCGCATCGGTGTGAGCCTGCGCACCCTGAACCGGCGCCTGCACGCCAAGGGAACGAGCCTGCAGGAGATCCGCGACCAGGTGACCGCGGAAGCGGCCTGCCAGCTCCTCGGCAACACCGAGAAGACAGCGAGCGAAGTGGCCCTGATCCTCGGCTACTCCGACTCGAGCGCCTTCACACGCGCGTTCCGCCGCTGGCGCGGGGTCCCGCCGGCGCAGTGGCGGACGCGGCAGCGCCGGTCCGGCTGACTCGCGACGCCGGCCGGTCGCGCACTCGGCGCGCCGGCCGGGGTGATCCTGGCTTCGGCTACTTGCCGCCGCGCAGCTTGTTCAGCTCGGCCTGCGTCTCGCTCCACAGGTCCATGCCTACGTTGACCGCGATGCCCGCGTTGACCTGCGTGAGCTTGTCGCGCATGCGGGCCGATTCGGCCGGCGTCAGTTCGTTGATCTGCATGCCCTTGGCCTTCAGCTCGGCGAGCGCCCTGCCGGCTTCCTCGCGCGTGTCCTTGCGCTCGAACTCGCGGCTGGCGCGCGCGGCGTCGAGCAGGATCTTCTGCTCGGCCTTCGAAAGCGTGTCCCACCACTTCTTGCTGACCAGCACGATCCACGGGCTGTAGACGTGGTTCGTGACGGAGAGGTACTTCTGCACCTCGAAGAACTTGCTCGACAGGATCGTGTTGTACGGATTCTCCTGGCCGTCGACCGCCCTGGTCTCCAGCGCGCTGAAGAGCTCCGAGAACGGCAGCGGCACGGCGTTGGCGCCCAGCTTGCGGAAGCTGTCGAGGTACACGTTGTTCTGCATGACGCGCAGCTTGATGCCGTCGAAGTCCTCGACTTTCGTGATCGGGCGCTTGTTGTTGGTCATGTTCCGGAAGCCGTTCTCCCAGTACACGAGGCCGACGAGGCCCTTCTCCTGCAGCTTGTCCATCACCTTCTGGCCGAGCGGGCCGTCGAGGATCGCGTCCGCTTCCTTCGCGCTGTTGAACAGGAACGGCGTGTCCCACAGCGCCATTTCCTTGGTGATGCCGACCAGCGTGGCGGTCGACCCGACCATCATCTCCTGCGCGCCGCCGATCAGCGCCTGCTGCATCTGGACGTCGGGACCGAGCGCCGCGGCGCCGACCGCGCGCACCTTCATCTTGCCGCCCGAGTTCTTCTCGACCTGCTCGGCGAACAGCCGCACAGCGCGGCCCTGGTTGCTCTGCTCGTTGAGCCCGTAACCGAAGCGGATCAAGCGGGGCTTGATGTCCTGCGCGTACGCGGCCAGCGGCGCGGTCAGGATGGCCGCGGCGCTCGCGGCGATCAGTGCACGGCGTAGTGACTTCATGTGTGTCTCTCCAGTGGTAGGTGGGGGGGGCGGGAATCAGCGCATGAATGCGACCGGTGCGATGACGATCTGCGGGAACGCTATCAGCAGCGCGAGGATCGCAAGGTAGGTGACGAGGAACGGGTTGACGCCGCGGATCACCTCGTGCAGCGGCATCCGCCCGACGCCGGCGACGACGTTCAGCACGGTGCCCACCGGCGGCGTGATCAGCCCGATGGCGCCGTTCAGCACGAACATCAGGCCGAAGTACACGGGGTCGATGCCCGCCTTCACGGCGATCGGCAACATCACCGGCGCGAAGATCAGGATCGTCGGCGTGAGGTCGAGCGCGGTGCCGATCAGCACCAGCGCGACCATCATCACGACCATCAGCAGGCGCGGGCTCTCGACGAGCGTGCCGAGCCACCCGGTGAGGACGGACGGCAGGTCGGCGAGCGTGATCATGTAGCTCGCCACCTGCGCCCCGGCGCAGAGGAACATCACGATCGCCGTGTTCCGGGCCGCGCGCACCAGCACCCCATACAAGCCCGCGACGTCCAGCTCGCGGTGCACGCCCATCGCGATCACCAGCGCGTAGACCGCGGCGACGACCGCGGCCTCCGTCGGCGTGAACACGCCCGACTTCATGCCGCCGATGATGATGATCGGCATCAGCAGCGCCCAGAACGCCTTGCCCGTCGCCTGCAGCCGCCGCGCGTACGGCAGCGGCTCGCCGGCCGGCAGCACGAGGTCGCGCAGCACGAGCTTCCACGCGACGATGAGGCCCGCGCCCATGATCAGGCCGGGCACGATGCCCGACAGGAACAGCGCGGAGATCGACGTGTTGGTCGTCACGCCGTAGATCACGAACGGCATCGACGGCGGGATGATCGGCGCGATGATGCCGCCGGAGGCGAGCAGCCCGGCCGACGTGCGCAGCGGGTAGCCCTGCTCGCGCATCATCGGCAGCAGGATGGTCGCCAGCGCCGCCGTGTCGGCGAGCGCCGAGCCGCTCATGCTCGCCATCAGCACCGCCGCGCCGATCGCGACGTAGCCGAGGCCGCCGCGGATGTGGCCGACCCACGCCTGCGCCATCTCGATGATGCGACGGCTGATGCCGCCCGCATTCATCAGTTCGCCCGCGAGGATGAAGAACGGCACCGCGAGCAGAGCGAAGCTGTCGACGCCGGCGACCAGGTTCTGCGCCAGCAGCTGCGTGTCCCAGAAGTCGAGCGCCCAGGCCATCCCGGCGCCGGTCAGCACCAGCGCCAGCGCCATGTTCATCCCGAGGCCCATCAGCACCAGCATGCCGACGCAGAAGATGACGAAGGCGAGCGCTTCCGGGCTCATTCAACTTCCCTGCGCGCTGCGCGCTCGGGGACGAGCGCTTCGGAGCGGCCATGCGCGCTCATCGTGCCCCCTTGGCGCTGCGCGCCGTCCCCCCAAGGGGGAGCGAGCGCCTTCGGAGCGGCCGTGCGCGCTCATTGCTACTCGATCTCCGCGCCGTGGCCGAGGTGCAGCGGCGTGCGCCGCGCCAGCTCCACCAGCACCATCACGCCGATCGCCGTCGCGCACAGCAGCGCCGGCAACGGCAGCAGGGCGACCCGGTAGCCGAGCACGACGGAGGTGCTGTCGAGGCCGACCACGACCTGCTGCCACGCTCCCCAGCCGAGCAGCACGCAGGCGAGCAGCACCAGCAGGCGGATCAGGACGGTGACTGACGCGAAGACCCGGGGCCGCGCCCGCAGCTTCAGCAGCAGGCTCGTGAACGCCATGTGCTCGCCGGCCGGATAGGCGACCGTCGCACCGATGAACACCATCCACACGAACAGCAGGCGCGACAGCTCCTCGCTCGCGGCGATGCCGGCGCCGAACCCGTACCGCAGCACGACGTTCACGAACACCAGTGCCGCCATCGCGGCAAGGCACAGGGCCATCGCCGCCTGCAGCAGTCGCGCGGCCCAGCCCGTCACGGCCGGCCTCCGCTGCGCAGCCACGCGATCACCTCGGCCTGCAGCTGCGAAAGCGGCGCGAGCGCGTCGACGCGCAGCACGCCCGGCTCGCCCGTCGGCAGCTCGAGTGCAGCGAACTGGCTGCCGACCAGCGACGGCGAAAAGAAATGCGCGTCCCTGCGCGCCTCGATGCGTGCGAGCGCCGAATCCTGGTCGATCTCCATGAACACGAAGCGCAGGCCGGGCGCCGCCGCCCGCAGGCGCTCGCGGTACGCACGCTTCAGCGCCGAACAGGTGAGAACGACGTTCGACGGGTGAGCGCGCAGTTCCTCTGCAAGCGCGTCGAGCCAGCCCGCGCGGTCAGCGTCGGTGAGCGGAATGCCCCGCTGCATCTTGGCGAGGTTGGCCGCGCTGTGATGCTCGTCGCCTTCGATGAGCCGCGCATCCTCGGCCCGCGCCAGCGCGACGCCGAGGCTCGACTTGCCGCAGCCGGCCACGCCCATGACGACCACCGATTGCTCCATGTTTGGGTAGCGCTGTCCGATCAGGCCGCGGCGAGGCCGCCGCGCACGGCCATTCACCGTGCACTTGCGAAGCGTCTCCAACGAACCAGGCTGTTCTACTTGTCGTTCGTCTCTGGATAGCGCTATCCTGAACTGCCCACGCGCGCCCGTCAACCGCCGTCCGACCGCCATCCATGAACCCCTCGACCCGCCGCTCCCGCGCCACCGGCCGCGTGACCCTGGCCGACGTGGCGCGCGCCGCCGATGTCAGCGCCATCACCGCGTCGCGCGCCCTCAGCGGCAAGCGCGCGGTCGATCCGGCGCTGGTCGAACGCGTGCGGCGCGCCGCACGCAAGCTCGGGTACGTGCCGGACCCGGCCGCGCAGGCCCTGGCTTCGCGGCACAGCACGCACGTGGCGCTGCTGCTGCCGATGTTGTCCAACACGCTCTTCGTCGACCTCCTCGAGGCCGCGCAGAGCCGGCTGCGCGGCGCGGGCTTCCAGACGCTGATCGGCATCACGCACTACGACGAGCGCGAAGAGGAGCAGCTGCTGCGCGAACAGCTGGTGCATCGCCCCGCGGGGGTCCTGATCACGGGCCTGCCGGGCGGTGCCACGCGGCGCCTGATTGCGGCCAGCGGCGTCCCGTGCGTGCACCTGATGGAGCTGTCCGGGCGGCCGGGCGACCACAGCGTCGGCTTCTCGCAGCAGGGGGCCGCCGCGGCGATGACGCGCCACCTCCTCGCGCGCGGCCGCCGCCGCATCGCCTTCGCCGCGGCCCAGCTGGACGCGCGCACGATGCAACGGCTGGACGGCTGGAGGACCACGCTGGCGGCCAGCGGGCTGCACGCGCCGACGCTCGAGTGGCTGAACCCGGCGCCCTCGTCGCTCGCGCTCGGCGCGCAGATGTTCGAGCAGATCGTGGGCCAGTCTCCGCGCGTGGATGCGATCTTCTTCTGCAACGACGACCTGGCGCAGGGCGCGCTGCTGGCCGCGGCGCGACGTGGTGTGGCCGTGCCGGAGCGCGTCGCGATCGCCGGCTTCAACGACCTCACCGGCAGCGACCAGATGATTCCGCCGTTGACCACCGTGCACACTCCGCGCCGCGAGATCGGCGCGGAAGGCGCCGCGATGCTGCTCGCGCTGATGCACGGCGTGGCGGTCGCGCAGCCGCGCCTCGACCTTGGATACACGCTGGTGATCCGCGCCAGCACCTGATCGCCTCGCGCGACGAAGGAGCGCATATGCAACTCGGAATGATCGGCGCCGGACGCATGGGCGGAAACATGGTGCGACGCCTGCTGCGGGGCGGCCACGCCTGCGTGGTGCACTCGCTGTCGGCGCAGGAACTGGAGCCCCTCGTGGCCGAGGGCGCGGCCGCCGCGGCTTCGCTGCCCGAACTGGTCGAGCAATTGAGCCCGCCGCGCGCGGTCTGGCTGATGGTGCCCGCCGCCGCGGTCGACGCCACGCTCGACGCCCTCGCGCCGCTGCTGGCCCGCGGCGACACGGTGATCGACGGCGGCAACTCGCACTTCGCCGACGACCTGCGCCGCGCCGAGGCGCTCGGCGCGCGCGGCATCCACTACCTCGACGTCGGCACCAGCGGTGGCGTCTGGGGCCTCGAGCGCGGTTATTGCCTGATGATCGGCGGCGACGCCGGCGCTGCGCACAGGCTGGAGCCGGTCTTCGCGTGCCTCGCGCCGGGCCCGACCGGCGTCGCGCCCCGCAACGCGGACTCGACCGCGGCAGGCACGGCGGCGCTCGGCTACCTGCACTGCGGCCCGAGCGGCGCCGGCCACTTCGTCAAGATGATCCACAACGGGATCGAGTACGGAATCATGGCCGCGTACGCCGAAGGCATGGGCATCCTCGCCGCCGCCGATGCCGGCGAACGGGCGCGCGCCGTCGACGCGGGGACGGCGCCGATGCGCGAGCCGGCTCACTATCGCTACCACTTCGATCTCGCCGCCGTCGCCGAGGTGTGGCGCCACGGCAGCGTCATCTCGTCGTGGCTGCTCGACCTCGCCGCGGGCGCGCTCGCCGGCGATCCCGCCCTCGCCCGCTACGCCGGCCGCGTCGCCGACTCCGGCGAGGGCCGCTGGACGGTGCAGGCCGCGGTCGACACGAGCGTGCCGGCCCCGGTGCTGACGGCGGCGCTCTACGCGCGCTTCGCCTCGCGCGACGGCGCCGACTTCCAGAACCGCCTGCTTTCGGCGCTGCGCCACGCGTTCGGCGGGCACCAGGAGCCGCCGAGCTAGCGCGCGCCCAGGCACGTCCTGGACGCGCATCACGTTCACCGCCACTGCACTGGCACACGCCGATCGGCGATGCCATCGCCCGTTCGCGGACTCTTGTCGCCAGTCACGCCGCGCCGGCTCGCTACCGAGGATCATTGCGCTTCTCCCAAACGAACCCTCCCGCGCCATGACACTCACTCGCCTGATCCCGGC